>Ga0066710_100000154_pt1 | contig 33501 bp, 18 predicted proteins | sample GraSoiAngelo_159_FD_79666 | JGI IMG/M metagenome (GOLD analysis project Ga0066710, IMG submission 79666) | Grasslands soil microbial communities from the Angelo Coastal Reserve, California, USA - 14_1009_16_40cm | ecosystem: Environmental > Terrestrial > Soil > Grasslands | place: USA... | reverse complement strand
TCGCCGCGCAGGGAATCGTGTTCACACGCACCTACAGCCAGGGACCTGGGACGATCATCAGCGTCCCGTCCTACTTCTCCGGCCTCTACCCGCAGACGATCGCCCGGTGGCGCGAGGTCGGGGAAGGTGCGCACCCGCTCGCATTGCTCGCCCCGGGGCCCGGCATCGCGAAGAGCGCGCCGCTCCAGAAAGCGGAGCTGGCCGCTCGCCCTCGGTTTCTCGCGGAGGCGTTCCGGACGGCCGGCTTCCGCACCGCGGGCTTCTCGGAGAACCCCTGGGTCAGCCCTCCGTTCTCGCTGGACGCAGGCTTCGAGCACTTCGTCGAACTCGATCCTGTCGCAGGGGGACTCGCGAGCTCGCACCAGGTCGTCGATCACGCCCTCACGTGGCTGGGTAGCAACCGGGATGCGCGGTTTTTCGTTTACCTGCAGCTCATGCGCCCACACGACCCCTATCTTCCCCCCCCATCCATCGCCGAACGGTTCCGTCCTCGCTCCTACGGCGGGTCGCTGAGGCCGGACTCGAGCACCCTGACGGCCATCAATCGAGGCCTACGCGCGATCAGTCCCATGGATCAGGAGTTCATCGTCTCGCAATACGATGCGAACCTCTTCTACGGTGACGAGCTGTTCGGCGAGCTCATCCGCGGACTCCGGACGCTCGGCCTCTTCGATCGGACGGTGCTGATCGTGATGGCAGATCACGGAGAGGCGTTCGGTGAGCACGGGAGATTCCTTCACAGCAGCACCGTCTACGAGGAGATGATTCGGGTTCCCTTGATCCTGCGGCTGCCACCGAGCGTGGCGCCCCGGCCGAGACGGGTCTCCGTTCCGGTTGCGCTCCTCGATCTCTTTCCCACCCTGGGATATCTGTTTTCGCTCCCCGGCGAGGCGGTGACCGGCGCCGAGGGTCTGAGCTTGGCGCCCCTGATCGAGAACCCGAACGCCGCGTGGCCACGCACCGTCATCTTCGCCCAAAGATACACGAGCGTCGCCGCGATCGAGCCGGAGTACAAGTACATCGCCGAGATGAGTGCCGCGCCGGGCGCGCCGCCGGAGCGCGAAGAGCTCTACTTCCTTCCGACCGACCCGGGTGAGCGGCGGAACATCGTCGCGCTCCACCCGGAGCGGGTACGGGCCATGCGCGAGTCGGTCGCGGGATTCATCGGCGGGAAGGCCCTGCCACGAGACGGCGGGGCGGCCGCTGAATCGATCACCTCGGACAAGCGCCGCCAGCTTCGAGCGCTCGGCTACCTCCAGTAGGCCTCACTGCCGCCGCGCTGACGTCGTGCCGAGCTGCGCCGCCCGATGGGCATCAGGACGGAGCGTCAGCAGCAGCACCGGAAACTCCGGCGGGGCGGAGCCAGGAGGGCGCACGCCCGAGCAGTGCTATCCTTTGGGGATGGTCTGCGGCGAATTCTCCAGCTCGCCCCCTGCGCACTTGACGTGGACAGTGTGGGCCTTGCCGTCCTTCAAGGTGGCGGGGGTCGGAATCGTGAACCCGTGGTAGCCGTCGCCCTTCCGTGCGTCGAGCAGATCCTTACGGAATTCCCTTGCCGGGACCGACGCCAGCAAGGCATCGCCATCGTACAGCTCGATGGTCACCGGGCTGGCCGGCTTCGTCGAGTCCATCGCCCATCCGACGATGACGTCCGCGTTGACGACGTCGAGGTAGCCCTCGAGGGACGCCGGGTTGGCCTGCACCGTCGGGGCCTGCGAGACCTTCGGCGCCGGTGCCTGGCTCGGCGCCGCCGGAGGACTGGATGTACCTTCCCCACAGCCGGCAAGCGTCGCGGCCGTGAGCAGCAACGCTGCCCCGAGACCGCGCGTCGCTGCGATCCACTGGCTACTAGTTCGCTGCATGGATCTCCCTTAAGCAAAGCGTCAGGGAGATATCAACAACCGGCCCGCCCCCGGGGTGCTGGGATGCCCGTTGCGCCCGTGTCCTCCCGGATGCAACCCGGCGCGGCGGCCGCCCACCCGATTTTCGGCGGATCAGACCCCCGTCGCTACCCGACTACCGCTTCCCGCGACGCGACGCTAAGTACGAGCGCCCTGGACTCGACGGGAACCCGCACGGTAGTCGGGAGGGGCTCGAGAACGGCCCGCATGCGCTCCAGATTCAACTCTCGCGCGAAGAGCGCCGCGCTGCGGATGCGTGCGTGCCGGGCCGACGTGGCGCCGCGCGTACCGAGGGCCATCCGTCTCGCCGCGCTCCTGCTCGGGACGTTCCTCCCCTCCGCCTGCACGCGCTCGTCCCCCAATGATCTCGCCCTCGCGCTCTCGCGCATGCAGGCGAGCTGCCTCGTGATCGTCCTTGATGCGGGCGGCGCCGCCCACGTCGGCAGCTACGGCTACACGCGCGGCACGACGCCGAACCTCGACCGCCTGGCGGCGGAGGGCGTCCTCTTCGAGCGGGTGTACAGCCAGGGATCGTCGACGGCTATCAGTGCGCCCTCTTACCTGACCGGGCTCTACCCCCGGTCGCTCGCCAGGTGGGGCGGGGAAGACGGCCGCGCTGGCGCCCTGGATGCCGGGATGGTCGCCACCTTCGAGGCGTGGAGGCGCCGCGATCCGCAATCGCCGCTCCTGCTCGCCGAGGCGTTCCGGGCCAGAGGCTTCCGCACCGCCGGCTTCTCCGAGAACGGGGTCATGGGGTCCACGTTCGGGTTCGACTTCGGGTTCGAGCACTTCGTCGAGGGGGGCGGGCCGGGCGAAGGCGTGACAGGGAGCGAGAAGGTCGCCCGGCTCGCCCGGGAGTGGATGAGCGCGAAGCATGACAGCCGCTTCTTCGCCTACCTGCACTTCCTCCGACCCCACGGCCCCTATACGCCGCCCGAGGACGTCGCGCGCCGGTTCCGGCCCGCCGGCTACCAGGGCGCGCTGATCCCCGACATCCGCACTCTCGCCGCGATTGAAGGCAAACGTCTTTCCCTGACCGCTGACGACCGAGATTTCCTGGTCTCGCAGTACGACGCAAACCTCTTCTACGCGGACCAGCTCGTCGGGACTCTCCTCGACGGTCTCGCCCAGGAAGGGGTCCTCGACCGCACGCTCGTGGTGGTGACCGCCGATCACGGGGAGGCCTTCGGGCAGCATGGGGAGTTCGGCCACAACAGCACGCTCTACGAGGAGATGGTCCGCGTCCCGCTCATCGTGCGCTTCCCACCGCGGGCGCCCGTCCGGCCCGCGCGGGTCGCGACGCCAGTGGCCCTGGTCGACCTCTTCCCGACCCTCGTGAGCCTCTTCTTCCTGAAAGCGGAGCCGCCGCGCGCGGACGGGCTGAGCCTCGTGCCGCTGCTCCAGGATCCGCGAGCCCCGTGGGAGCGGGGCCTCATCTTCGCGGAGCGCCTCGGCAGCGTCGCGGCCATCGGACGCGAGTACAAGTACATCGCGCACCCACCGGCGGGCGGCGGCGACTGGCGAGAGGAGCTCTACAATCTGCCCGCTGATCCCGGAGAGCAGCGGGACCTGAGCGAGGTGGAACGCGACACCGTCCAGGCGATGCGACGCCGGGTGGACGCCTTCATGGGCGGCTCGCCAGGGAACATCGGGCTCGAATCCGCTGCGGGCTCGCTCAGCGAGGAGCAACGCCGGCGACTCAAGAGCCTCGGATACCTCGGCGGGCCCGAAGACGAGCCGGCCGCGAAATGACGTCCGGCGCGGGCGGTGGGCCATGAGGATGCGCGCACGCGCGGGGTGGGCGGCTCTCGGCTACGCTCTTGTTTTCGGCGTGCTGGCGCTGCGGTGGCTGCGGACGGCGTACGACAGCGTGCCGGGCGCCGAGCCTCACTTGCCAGCCTTCGCGTTCGGTGGCGATGCGCGGCTGGCCATCTGGGTGATCGGCTGGGTGGCGCACGCCCTCGCCGACCCGTCCGCCCGCCTCCTCGACGCCAACATCTTCTACCCGCTTCGTGGCCAGCTCACCGGCACGGAGCAGTTCGTGTCCTCGCAGCTTCTCGGGGTGCCGCTCACCTGGGTGACCGGCAACCCCGTGCTCGCTGCGAACGTGATCGTCTTCCTATCCTACCCGCTGGGCGCGCTCGCGATGTACGGGCTCCTCCGCGCGTACGGCTCGACGCCGCTCGTCGCGTGGACGGCCGGGCTCGCCTTCGCCCTCGGCCCTCTCCGGGTCCCGGCCAACATCAAGCTGCTGCAATACCTGAACCTGTACCTGCCCCTCGCGCTTTTCGGCCTGCGCCGCCTGCGGGACGACCCGCGGATCAGGCGCGCCGTGGAACTGGCGATCGTGCTCACGGCGGCGCTCCTCAGCAGCTACTACATGGCGGTCATGGCCGCCGTGACTGCGGCGGCCTACGGGGCGGCGGAAGCGTGTCGCCGACGGCCAGGCACGGTGCGCTTCCTCGTCTTGGCGGCGAGCGCCGGCGGGCTCGCCTTGGCGACGCTCGCGGCCGTCTCGATCCCGTACTTCCAGCGACCCGAGGCGCGTTTCGGTACGCCGGTGGGAAACGTGACGAGCATGGCGGTCGGGGACCTGCCGACTGCTCTCGTGATCCTGTGCAAGTTCTTCTTCGGCGTTGTTCCCTCGGCGCTCGCGGCGCTCGGCCTGCTGGCGCTCGTCGCGGGGCCGCCCGCAGCGCGTCGGGCGGCGCTGGCAGGCGTGCTCGTCGGGGCGGTGGGCTTCGTCCTCCTGGCAGCGCCGCCCCCGCTTGTAGCCATTGTGCGCGCGTCGCCGTTGCGGTTCCTCCGTGGGCAGCCCCGCTTCACCGTGATCATGGGCTGCGGCGTTGCTCTCCTCACCGGCGCAGCCCTGGAGCTCGTGCGGAGACTCGTGCCCGGACGCGCAGGCACGGCGCTCGTGGCGGCGCTCGCGGCAGCGATCGTCGTGACTCGCGGGCCCAATCTCTCGGGCGTACGCGACCGCATCATGGCAGCATCGGTGGACGCCCCTGTGTACGAGGCCGTGGACGACGCCGCGCGCCGCTTCGGGCGAGGTCCGCTGCTCGAGCTGCCGCCCTGGGACGCGCACCGGCACAACCCCCGCAACCCCAACCTCGCGACCGAGGCGATGATCGGCAGCTTCCGGCATTGGCTTCCCCTGCTCACCGGGCACTCCGCCTACCCGCCCGCGCACCGGCGGCTTCTCGACGCGCTCCTCGAGGCGCTGCCGCGTCGCAGGGCTCTCGACGAACTCGTCGATCTCACAGGTGTACGCTGGCTCCTCCTGCGGCCGAAGGACTACTGGGCGAGACCCGCGGTGCGAGACGCGATCCTGCGGCTCCCTAGGCTCTCGATCGTCTTCACCCACGAGGGCTGGACGCTCGCGCGCATCGACCGGGTCTCGCGGCATCCCGAGTGGATCGCTGCGCTCGCCGACGGGCCGCAGCCCGGCTGCACGCTCCTCGGGACGCCGCTCGCCGCGCTCGCCGATGCAGATGCCGTCGCGGTCGTCGACGTCGCGGGCGCACCGCCGGCGGTCGTGCGCGGGGGCGCTGTCGTGCCGCTCCGCGTGAGGGTGACGAACGCAGGCGGCCGCACGTGGCCCGTGCTGGCGCCGCCGGGCGCGGCGGGCGCGCCCGTCGTGCATTCCGTCGTACGTTGGCGGCCGATCGCCTCGGGCGGCGACGCAGCTGGGCGCCGCGAGCGGGCATTCGCCTTGCGGCGTGACGTGCTGCCGGGCGAGACGCTCGCGGAGACGACGCGAGTCGCGGCCCCGCAGACACCGGGCGAGTACGACCTCGAGATCGTCGTCGTGCAGGACGGCGCTGCGCGCTTCGACGGCCCCGGCAACGTGCCCGCACGAATGCGGATCAGGGTGGCGCCGTCCTTGCCTGGACGCGGCTGCGAGTGAGCAACGGGGCCCTGAGGGAATGAACAACAAGATGGGGGTGATCGCCCATCGGGCCTTGGGCTTCCGCGAGCCCGAGACGTACATCACGGCGATCTGCCGCTGCCGTGCGGGCCGCCAGTATACGCGAGCGATGGCGCAGATTTCCCTCTGACATCGATGCGGCGTCTTGATACATTGCCCGCTCGTGGCGTCTCACGGCGACACGCGGCGAATCCGACCAGCGAACGAGCTGCCGAGCAGCGGACGGGCCGCCCCAACATGCTACCCACTCGTCGCCGCATAGCGCGCCACCGCGTCGCCGTCACGCTGCTCGCGACCGTTGTCCCCATCGCTACCGCTCTTGTCTTTACCCCATTTGCCGTCCGCATCGTGGACCCAACCCACGACGGGTTCATGTTGAAGACCGCGCTCGACGTCATGGATGGGCGCCGCCTCTTCCGGGACACCTTTTCACAGTACGGGGCCCTGACTCCGTGGATGCACGCGGGAGTGCTCGTCATGTTCGGACCCACGCTCGCGGCCCTCAAGCTCTGGACGGTGGCGCTGTACGCCATCACGGCGGCCCTCCTTTTCGGCACATGGTCCCGGCTCATGCCGCTCGGCCTGGCGCTGCTTGGTTGGCTCATATGGCTGGCGCTTCCACCATTCTATGAGGCGCGGCTCGCGATGCTCGCCTGGCCGTCGGTGACGGCGCTCGTCTTTCAAGCGCTGGGCCTTTTTTCGCTCGCGCGCTTGGGGTACGCGTCGTCCGCACCCAGGTGGGCCGCGGTAGCCGGCGTGAGTGCCGTGCTGGCGCAATGGGCACGCACGCCGGTCGGTCTGCTGCATCTTGCGGCGACAGCGATGGCTCTTGTGCTGCTCGCGGCCGCTTCGCGGAGCGGTGGTCGGCTTCGCCGTGAAGGCGCGGCGTTCGTGGTCGGCGTCGTCCTGACGGAGATGATCTTCTTCGGAATCCTGGCCGCGCAGGGTTCCGTCGTGGATTGGTGGACACAGACCGTTCTCTGGCCGGCGCAGTGGGTGACGCACCGAGCGAGATCCCTGCGCGAGGTGTTCGCGTGCCTTCTGCCGGTCGCGCGCTTGGAAGTTCGCGGGGGCACGGGGACGCGGCCCGATACGGGGGCACTCGTGGCGCTCATCGTCGCAGTGAGCGCCCTACCCGCCGCCCGAGCGCTCCGGGCGCCTCGGTGGCGGTGGCTCGCGCTCGCGGCGGCCGAGGGCATTCTCGTGCCGATCGTGCTGATGAGGGACTCGGTCCTCGTCGAGGCGCCGCTCGCCTGGGCTCTGCTCGTACCGCTCATCACGCTCGGCGTGGCGGTCATGGGAGCTGCGGTCGCCGTGCGAGGAACCGCGCCCGGGCCCACGTTGGCGGGCATCGGCGTGGTGCTGCCGGCGTTGTCGGCATGGCAGCAGTACGTTCCCGTGGCGGATTACCGGCATCTCTTCTGGGGCATGTCTCCCGCCCTCGGCATCTGTCTCTACGCCCTCTACGTCCTGGCCGGACGCCGCTCGCTCCCGGTCGCGCTCCTCGTGCTCCTGCTCGTGGGGCCGCTCTGGCACTCCCGTTGGCAGCAAGCCCGCGCGAAGCTCGCCGAGCCGATGCGCCCGATACGGGGCGTTCCTCTGCTCGCGGGAATGCGCGATTTGGACTCGCACTCGACGGAGCTCGAGCGGCTGGCACATACCATCCAGGACTGGAACGTCGGGCATCCCGGCACCGCGATCGTGCTGATGGGCCGTCAAGGCTTGGTCGCCGCACTCGCGCCCGATCGGAGCAACTACTGGCCGATTTACCTCCCTCGCGAGGCTTTTCCCGTTACGACGGAAGAGACCGTGGCTCGCGAGCGTTTCATCGCTGCTCGTCGCCCCCTCATCTGGGTCGACTTCGTAACGCCGGACGAGTTCGAAGCCATCCTGACGCGGTACGGCTATCGTCCACTGACCGAGCCGGATCTGTACAAAGGAACGCTGCTCGCCCCGATCGAACCGTTGGCGTGAGACTCCGTCGCCGTTTAGGACCGCGTTAGCCCCGATGCCGGTCACTTAACGCGTAAGTGACCTCCTGCCCGCCGTTGCTCGACCCACCAGAGAGTGAGCAGCGTGACCAGGGTGAGGCCGGTGACGAGGACGCCGATCGCGAACGGGCGACCCCGATAGACGAGCTTTACCCGTGAGGCGCCCGCCGGAACACGTACCGCCAGGAGTCCGTTCTCCGAGACCACCTCGCCCCCGCCGTCGGCGAGACGCCATCCCGGATCATAGTTCTGGTTCACAACCAGCACGGTCGGTGTCGCCACCTCTACTTGGTAGGTGAGGGCGTTCGGAGTCCACTCGAGTTGGCGTATGGAGCCTCGGCCGACCAGGTACTCCTCGCCCCGGTAGCCTGGTTGGTCCGCACCGATGACCGGGCTGGGAAAGTCGACGTACTCGTAGCATCGTACTGCTCCCATGTTCGCCTTGGAGAGCGGCAGCATGTGCAAGAAGGCGGTGATGTCGCCGCTCTGGCGGAACGTGGGCGAGAAGGAGAGGGACCGCTCGCGACCCTCGACCATGGGGCGCAACTCCGCCGGCCCGACGGCCCACAGGTCGACGACCACGGCTCCCACGAGGACTGTCGCAACGATCGTCCCGACCCGGCCGAGACGGCGCTCGAGCCATTCCACGCCGATCGCGGCGGCCACCCCGAGCGTCAGCGTGCACGGGATCAGGAAGCGGGGGGTGACCCGCTCGGAGGAGAAGATCGGCAGATGGTGGAGGAGTGACCACGGCGACCACGGCCCGAGGTTCTGCCCGAGGACGAGGGAGAGAAATACGAGGCTCGCGACCAGCCAGGGAAGAGCGCGCCGCGGCGACCTGACCACCCCGAGCACGGCGAGCCCGCCGGCGAGCCCCCCGACGTACGCGCCCCACTCGTGAAAGCCCCAGCGACCGGGGCCGCGGGCGAACGCCGCCTGCTGGGCCGAGAAGAGCGCCGTCCAGAGCGCACCCGGGGGGTTCGACTCCACGATGCGGACGGGGCGCGGATGTGATCGCAAGAGCATCTCCATCGGAAGCAGCTTGATGGCGGCCAGGCCGAGCGCGAAGCCGCCGAGGGCGAGCAAGATCACCACCGGCCAGAAGCTCCGGCGGGAGATGGCGACGGTCAGCGCGACGAGGGTGACCAGCAGCAGCGCCTGCGGAGCGGGATAGACGCCGCCCTCGCCGAGCGTGAGGGCCACGAGTGCTCCCGCCAGCCCTGCGAAGAAGAGCCGCTCCCGCACGATGGCGAACCAGGTGAGCGCGGCGATCCAGGGAAGGTAGAGCGATGGCAGATAGACGACCTGGCCGACCGCCATGTGCAGGTAGAACCAGGAGCTTCCGGGGAAGACCGATGCGGAGAGGGCGGCGGCGCGGGGGCCGAGGCCGAGGATGCGGCCGAGGACGTAGCCGCCGCTCCAGGCGATCGCGAGGTGCAGCGGCACCTCGAGGTTCAGGCCGACGTTCGGGCCGAGGAACAGATGGAGCAGGAAGAAAGGCGTCACGATCCGCGAGTGCGGGTTGGCGAGGAGCGGCATCCCGCCGCACTTGTAGGGGTTCCAGAGCGGCAACTGATGAAAGTGTGTGACGGAGTGGAAGGCCGCCCAGTCGAGCTGGCGGAGGAGATCCCAGTCGCGGCGGAACCCCGCCTCGGAGAGATGGCCGAGGACGGGGTAGCTGAAGGCGAGAGCGAACGCCACGGCAACGAGCCCGACAAGCACTGGTTCGCGTGCGGTCTGCGGGTGATTCACCGGAGAACCAGGAGCGTGACCCAAGACTCCGCCGGCTGTAAAGAGCGGGCATGGCGAGGCGGCGCGTGGAAGCCGTGCAACCTGCGCCGTCTCTTCGCGCTCGGCGTCGCGCGGGCCGGCTGCGGGCGGCGGCGCGGCAGAACTCCTGGTGTGCCTATCTCCGCTGGCGCCACCGCACCACGCCATAGGCCGCGGCGCCAGCCCCCAGCCCGACCCAGGCGAAGCCGGTGACAGCGTCCGCAGCCGCCACCGCAGGTGGACGCCGCAGCCGCATCTCGATCTCGTGCGCGCCCGGGCCGACGGGGATCGCCATCAGCGTCATCTGCGCGCGCAGCACCGGTGTCGCCACGCCGTCGACGGTGGCCTTCCACCACGGGTGATAGGACTCGCTCACTAGGATCACGGCCGCCGCAGGTCCGGTGTTCGCCCTGAGTGCGATGCGCTCGGAGGCCGAGCGGGTGAAACTGACCTCCAGCGTCGGCTCGACTGGCACCGTGGCCATGAGCTCCCGCCAGCGAGCGCCAAACACATCCGCCGGCTGGACGAGCTGATCCGCGTATAGCGTCGCGAGGGTGCGGCTCGCCTCGTCGGAGAGCAGGGCGCCGCGGGTGCACGCCACTATCGCGGCGCCCCCTAGCACGCCTCCGGCCGCATCGGACAGGCGCGGACCGACGGACAGGACCGGCATGCCATGCCCGAACGCATCGGCGACGAGGGGCAGCACCAGCTCGTCCGGTTCCCCCGCGAAGACGACGTACCGGTGGTAGGCCGACGCGAACGGTGCCACCTCGGGCTGCTCCCACAGGCTGAAGACCCCGCTGCGGGCACGCAGCTCCCAGGGCTCCGCGAGTACGCGCGGCTCCTCCGATTCGAGCAGGAAATATTTGATCCGCCCCGTCGCCAGCAGGGGACCGCCGCTGGGGCTCCATGCCGCCGTCGCGAGAAAGGGCAGCCAGTATCGCCCAGCCTGCCATGATAGCCAGGCGTACGCCCAGCCTGGCTCCGACGACGTCGCGAGCAGGCTCCCGAGCGGCGAGGCAACCGGCCCAATCGTAACGCGCAGCGTTCCGCCTTCACCCGGGACCCCCGCCAGCATACGCTCCGCCTCGCGCACGGTCGGCATGGGCGTCCCACGCAAGAACGCGTCCCTACTCGGCCAGAAGTCGATCACGACCAGCCCGGCAAGTGCCGCGGTCAGCCCGAGCCACATGCGTCGGCGTGGCACGAGGGGGCGGAGCGCGACCAGCGCGAGCCCGAAGAGCAAAGCGAGCGAGAAGGGGGCGAGATCGAAGAAATGCCCGGGTGAGCGCTGGAGGCCGAGCAGAGATCCCACGAGTGGAAGCCACCGGCGGGTAAGCTCCCCCAGCGAGTGAGAGCAGAAGAAAAGAACCAGTGCCAGGCCGAGTAGGAGCTCGATACGGGGTGTGCAGATTCGAGCTCCGGCGCGCGCGGGCCGCATCGCCAGGAGGGCAGCTCCGGCGAGGCACGCCACAGCGCCCGCGGTAAGAGCCGTATGCAGCGGGGACTCCAGGTCGCCGCGGTGGAAGGACTGCACGACTTGCCAGACGAGCGTCCTCGGCCCGAGCGACAACCAGTACTGGACGAGGAGCAAGAGGGTGGCCACCTGATACCAGCGCCGCAACGCGGTCCGGCGCGCGGGGAACCACCCCCCGAGGCAGACCGCCAGCACCAGCACGCCGAGGTAGTGCCGCTCCCCATCCACCTCCACGATGTTCAAGCCGGGTGGCTGGTGCGTCGCCAGCCAGGGCGCCATCCAATTGCCACGATTGAGGTACAGGAAGGGCGAGCGCTCGATTAGGCGCTCCCGGTCTCTGGCCACCGCCGCCGGGCGGACGAGCGAGTGGTGGTGGAGGTCGGCTGCGAGCCACGCGAGCGGCGAGGCCGCGACGACGAGGAAGACGACGAGGGTCAGGGCGGTCAGCATTGCCCAGCGCACGGCGAGCCGTCGGTCACCGAACGGGTTCTCCGCCCCTGGTCCGTCGCGCCAGGGGCGGAAGGCGAGCAGCAGCCCGAACATCACCGGGCAGAGGAGCGCCTGCACGGCGTTGTTGCTGAGCTGGCAGGCGAACAGCACGCCGAGCCCCACGGCCCACGGCCAGCGCCGCCGGCGCAGCAGCTCGACCGAGGCAAGGAACGCGAGCGAGAAGAGCGTGAGCGAGACCGGTATGTCGAGGTGATTCTCGTAGTTGGCGCACGCGCCGAAGGCGCAGGTGTAGCCCGCGACGATCCCCGCCTCGGGCGCGCCGAAGAGGCGCGCGAGCACGAGGTAGACGCCGAATGCGGCCAGCACCTTCGTGATGAGGAACATGAGCTTGGTGGCGAGCACCGGCTCGAGCCATGCCGCGAGCGGCAAGGCCGCATACTCCTTGAAGCTGCTCACAAAGTAGGTGGAGCCGCCGAAGCAGGTGCTGCACCACGCCGGCACCTGCCCGTTGCGCAACACGGCGTTGCGCACGAAGCGGATGACCGCGGCATAGCCGGCGAAGTCCCCCGGGGGGAGGCGGTCCTGGGTGAACCACTCCAGCATGACGACCACGCCCGCTCCCGCAAAGAACAACATGGCTGCCACGTGCGATTGCCTGGCGACAGCGTGGAGGTCGGAGGTGAGTCCGACGCGTGGTCCCTCGCGAGAATGCCAGCTGGGCAGGGCCAAAACACCCCTCCGGCCTGGAACGCGTCGATCATATACTGACGGCCGGTGGTCTAGGCCAGGCATGCCCCCTGCGGGACGTTCTCTTGCGTGGCCCGCGGGGCGGGGGTGCAGGCCTGGGGGTCGGGCGGGAGAAGGACCTGGTAGAGCAGATCGAGACTGTCCTCCTCGAGCGGGTGTCCTGATCACCTCGCCGCACGCGGCGACGCGGAAGAGCAGATCATCGCCGTCGCGTGCCACTTGCGCTGCTGCTCGGGATCGGTGGGCGGCGACCGCTCGGGATCCTTGTGGCATCCCCCGCCGGCACGCTACGAGCCTTCTCCTCCCGATGATCCCGAGCACCAGCACCTCCCACGCGACAATCCCGAGGCGGGGAACCTGACCGATAGCTCCCGGTGCGGTCTAGGGCCAAGCAATCAGAGAGGCGGAGCGGGACCCTGTGGGTGCTCGCCACCGCCGCCTTGGTTATGGCCTGGTGGATTACGCGGCTCCTCGGGCCGGGCAGTCGCACTAGCCAGGCGAGCTACGATCTTCGCGCGTACTTCTACCCGCTCTATGAGGGCTTTTACGGTCGCCTGGCCAAGGGAAGCTTGCCCCTCTGGAATCCTTATCAGCTCTGCGGGCTTCCCTGGCTCGCAACCCTCCAAGGAGGTTTCTTCTATCCGCCGCACGCGCTCTATCTCGTGCTGCCGACCCGCATCGCGCTCGCGGCCTCTGGCCTCGCCCACCTGCTGCTGGTTGCCCTCTCGACCGCGCTCTTCGCGAGCCGCGTCGGCCTGACGCCCGCGGCGGCCACGCTCGCCGCGGTGCTGTTCACCCTCCGCGGATCGATTCCCTACTGGCTCCTCTGGCCCTACATGCTCGAAGCCATCTCCTGGCTCCCTCTCGGCTGCCTTGCAGTGCTCGGCCTTGCCCGGGGCGAAGGCCGACGTGCGGTCGGGTTTCTCGCTCTCGCCGTGGGCGCGAGCTTGCTCGCCGGGAGCCCCCAGGCAACGGTCTTCCTGGTCTACGCGTGGACCGCGCTGCTATTGTCGCTCCTCCTCGGCGCGGCCCCGGCGCGCTGGGCAGCCGCGTGGGGACGCTTCGGTGGGGCGCTCGCGCTCGGCGCCGTGGCGGGCTCTGTCCAGCTCCTGCCCGCCATCGAGATGGCGCGCGTCGGCTCGCGTCCGATCCACGGTCTCGCACCCGACACCATGTATCCGCTTGGCAACCCTGGCCTCAGCCTGCTCAAGAGCGCGATCACTGGCGCTCACACGTCCTTCGGGGTTCTCGGGCTTTCGCTCGCGCCTGCCGCCTTACTCGGCACGCGCAGTCGGCCGCTAACCCTCTGGGCGACAGCCGTCGGCGTCTTGGGGCTCGCATTCGCCCTGGGGCCCGTCACACCGCTCTTCCAGATCTACCTTGCGTTGCCCTTCCTGAGCTGGTTCCGCGGGCCGTACAGGCTACTCGTCCTGTCGGACTTCTGCCTCGCTGTGCTCGCGGCGCTCGGCCTGGACATCGTCGCCGGAGCCACCGCAGTCGATGCACCCAGACCGCAGGGCCATCCCCGCATTCCCCCCGCCGCCGGCCTCCGCCGCCGCTCTGCCCTCGTAGTCGGGCTGCCCATCGCATGCGCCTTGGCGCTCGGCGGCCACGCGACGCTACACAGGGCGCCCCTCCCGGCCTTGGTGGCAACGGGTGCCGCCGTCACCCTGCTTCTGAGAGCGTGGGCCCGTGCGCGGCCAGGGGCGCCGCTCGTGGCAGGCGCGCTCTTAGCACTCGCCACGCTCGAGGTCTTCCTGCCCCCTTCGAGGCCAGAGCGGCTGCCGTACGATGCCGCGGCGACCGCCTCTCACGAGACATACCGGGAGACCTACACGACCCTTGCGCGCACCCTGGGCTCTGACCGGGTCTGGCTCCTGAGCGCGGAGATGTTACCTGCCCTGGCCTCCAAGCTCGCAAGCCGCTACCGCGTGCGCTCCGTCGAGGACTACGAGCCCATGAACCTCCGACGCCAGGCGGAGTACTTCACGTACGCCATGCAGGGCTCGATCTCCCCACCCTTCACCATGCGGCGTGCGTCGCGTATTTACGAAGGCCGCCTCGTCATCCCAGTGGAACCTTCGGGCCGGTCGTCTTTTGCGGCGCGGCGACGGCTGCTCGACTTGGCGGCAGTGCGGCTGATCGCCGTCGACGACGGCATGCTCGTACGCCCCGAGGTGCGTGCATTCATCGCAGACGCCGCCCTTGAGCCCCGTCCCTCGCCGGGGCCGGGCGTGGCACTCTTCGAGACCCCATACTCCGTGCCGCGGGCCTTCGTCGTCTACCGGACCCGGCCGGCTCCGCCGTCCGAGGAGCTGCTCGACCGCATCAGTGACCCGGGATTCGACCCGCTCGTCGAGAGCTACGTGGAGGGCGATCCGGGCTTCCTGCCCGCCGAGGACGCGCCCGCACGCGGCGAGGCGGCGCACTTCGTCCGCGACGAGGAGCGGGTCGTCGAGCTCGACGCGACGCTCGTTACCGCCGGGCTGCTTGTCCTGGCAGACTCGTTCCATCCGGGCTGGCAGGCAACCGTGGACGGCGCGCCTGCACCGATCCTCGCCACGAACCACCTCTTTCGCGGCGTTCCCGTACCCGCCGGACGTCACCACGTGCGCTTCGAGTACCGCCCCTGGAGCACGGTGGCGGGCGGCGTCGCGAGCCTCGCCGGCATCCTCCTGACCGTTTTCCTGCTCATCGGGCATCCCTCCCGTGATGATCCCGGGTCGGCCCCGTTCGAGGCGTAGGTTGGGGTGAGGGCGACCGGCCATCTTCCCGATCGCCTCAGCGCGCGCGTGCGACGCCGCCCCCGCACGCTTTGCGCGTCTTCCCGGGCTTCCCCTCCAGTGATGCTACGGTCAACTTCACTGCACGTAGCCGAGCGCGCGCAGCTCGCGCCGCAGACGCTCGTCGACGCCGGGCACGCCCGTCGCCGCCGTCGGTGCGTGCGCGACGGCGCCGTAGCTCGCCACGTGTCTCAGCGGGTGGCTCGCGGTCCACGCGGGGTCGACCGCCTCCGCCAGCACGCGCCCCTCGAGGTCCTCGGCGACCGGCAGGCCGAGAAGCTGGAGCACGGTCGGGGCGACGTCGAGGATCGAGGCGTGCTCGAGGCGGACGCCGGAGCGGGCTGGCCCCCCGGCGACGATGAAGATGCCGTCGATCGCCGCCTCGCCCTCGTGCGTGCCGGAGAGGCTTCCGCCGCGGAACGATTGGCGGCCGGCCTCGAAGCCGTGGTCCGAGACGACAACCACGACCCGATCCGGGGCGGCGTCCAGGCTGAGCTCCCCGAGCAGTTTATCCACGAACCGATAGTGCGCCTCGACGGGATCGCCGACCGCTGCCAGCTCGTCGCGACCGGGACGCTCGGCGTCGGAGTACACGGCGGCGTCCGGCTCGTGGAACCGCCAGAAGTAATGGCTCACGGGGTCGACGCCGCGCAGGAGGATCATCTCAAGGTCGTACGGGCCTTCGCGCGCCCGCAGGCGCGCGAGAGAGCGCACCACGGCGGCGTCCTCGGCCTGCATGCGCGGCACGACCCGGGAGGCATCGTCCGGGTCGGGGCTGACGTCGGGCGCGGCAAACAGCAGATCGGACACGATGTCGAGCGTCCCGGCAGGACTCACGAGCCGCGCCTGGTCGGCCGCGAGGTGGTGGCCTCCTCCGAGCGCCCGCACGTCCTCGTCGCGGACCTTGAGCGCGCGCTCGGAGATGACGACGCCGTTGATCGCCTCGGCGGGATAGGTGGCCCACCAGCCGATCACCGCGCTGCGGAGACCGGCCGCCGAGGCGACCGTCCACAGGGTGTGAACCCGGCGGTCCGTGCTGCGCGCGAGTCGCCCGCCCGCCACAGTGAAGGTCGTGATCCCATGCCGTTCGCGCGAGACCCCCGAGGCGATCGTGGTCCACACGGCGGGCGACACGAGCGGCACCTGCGAGCGGAGCGGTGCCCGGACGCCGTGCGCGAGGAGGCGGCCGAGGTTCGGGAGCTCGCCGCGGGCGACGAGCGGATCGACCACGCGCCACGTGGCCCCGTCGATGCCGACAACGGTGACGCGTAGCCGGGGGGGAGGGGCGCTCCGGCAGGTCGCCAGGAGCAGCGCCGCGGCTACCGCGAGCACGGATCGGCTCACCGGAGCAGGGTTAGCATCCGACACGATCGAGCGTCCATAGTTTCAGGCCGAAAAGGAGGCCCGCTGTTGCGTCCGCTACCAGACACGCCGCCCGTGGCGGCGCTCCGGCCCCTCTCTCCGCGGGCGGCCGCCGTCCTGATGCTCGTCGGTGCGCTCACCATGCGGGGCGGTTCACCGGGGGCCGGATGCTGACTGCCGCTGCGCCACTATGTAGTCAATAGAGCGAGCGTCGGTCCACTACTATTGCCGGTCGGGCCGTGGGTGCCCCATGCTCTCTATCAGCAGGGCCGCGCCTTCTCGATGGCGGGTGATCTTGCCGATGCACGTCTTGCTTGGGTCGAAAGTGTTACGCGACTATCCGCAGAGCCAGGAAGCCGCGCTCGCGAAAACGCGGACTCGAGGGCGAGCCAGCCCCTCCACCGCCATCGGGACCCGCGGCTTCCGCTAGCGATCGCAGCCAGCCGAGGCAGGTACAACCCGCTCGAGGAGAGCAGGGGGGCCGAAGTAACGACGCCGGACCTGACTGGAATGTGGTACCGCTACAGGGGCGGCGGCCCGACGACGCGCGACGGCGTCATGATACTCTTCGACGAGCTGAATCCGCGTCGAGGTCCGTGCCGAATCCGCAAGGCGGGCACCGAGGTGATCGTGATCGACTGTCCCAACGCCGGGGGAGAACAAGAGCGGTTCGTGCGCAGCAAGGCTCGGGCCGCGGGTCGGTGGATACGGTCGACCATGGCGAGCGCCCGGCGACCGCTCCCGTACGAGCGGGACAGCAAGCACCGGAAAGCGGGGTCCGGTGCTCGCCCGCAAGGAGCGATGAGCACGGTCGCGCGGCAGAGCGGCACCCTGCTCCTCTGGACGGGGGTCGTCGTTTTCCTCACCTGGCCGCTCGCGGCGCACTTGACCGACCATCTCCCCGGCATCGCGATCGGTGTGCCGTTCGACTCGCTCATGCTCGGTTGGGCGCTCGCCCACCAGAGCCACGCGCTATTGACCGCCCCGTGCAGCCTGCCCGACGGGAACATCTACTGGCCGTCGCCGCGGGCCCTGTACTACGGCGAGGCGGGGTTCGGGGCTCTCCCGTATTTCATGCCGCCCTTCCTCGCGACCGGGAATCCGACGCTCGCGCTGAACCTCCTCCTGCTCGTCGGCCTCGTGCTGACCGCGTGGAGCATGCACCGCGTGGTTGCGCGCCTGGCCGGCTCCGAACGCGCGGGGTTCGTGGCGGGTGCGGTGCTCATCACCGCCCCGTGGGTCATCTGGGCGTGGGTGCCGGCCGCCCCGAGCTACGCCATCCTCCAGTATTTCCCGGTCGTCATGCTGATCGCGGCGCGGCCCTCGCGCCGCGTCGGCACGGCGGCGTGCCTGCTCCTTCTCGTCGTCGTGCAAGGGCTCACGAGCGTCTACGTGGCGGCGCCGCTCCTCGCGCCGCTCGTGGTCCTCGGCCTGGCCCGGCTCGCGCGGCAGCAGACGCGGCGCGCTGGTGTTGCTCTCCTCGGGAGCGTCGCAGGCGCGACGGTCGTCCTCGCCGCTGCCTACTCCGGATACGTCCTCGTCCGTCTCGACAACCCCGAACTCGCCACGCAGACCTTCTGGCCCGCGAAGCCGACCGATCCGCAGCCCGCCGGCCTCGGGACAGCGGCGCGGCTCGGACCGCTCGCGGTCCCCCCGGTCGCGCTGATCGTCATCGGGCTCGGCCTGGTCGGCGCCATAGCATCACGCGAGCGCGGCTGGTCCTCATCGCGGGCGCTGCCGTGGCGGATCGGCTGGCTGTGGACGCTCGTCGGCTTGGTGATCGCGATCCGGCCGCGCGCCGACTGGCACGAGTCGCTGATCACGGCGCCCCATTCGCTCCTCGCCCGCTTCACGCCGTTCTACGAGGTGATCCGCATGCCGGAGCGGCTCGGGCTGGCGGCCCTCATGGGCGTCGCCGTGCTCACCGGCGTCGCCTTCGCGGAGTGCGAGAGGGTGATCGCGGGTGGCGCCACCGTCCCGCGACCTCGGCGCGCGGCGGGTGCGGCGACACTCGGTCTCCTGCTCGTCACCGTCGGCGCCATGTACTGTACCTGCCAGCGTGGCCTCCAATCCGCATGGCTCACGCTCTGGCCGCTGCCGGGGCCGTACCCGCTCGCGCCCACCATCGCGCCACCGGCCCCCGCGCTGATGCGGCTTGTCGAGCAGCCCGGCGGGCCGTTGCTCGAGCTGCCCGTCGGGCGCGCTTGGTCGCAGGCCCGAGCGATGTACCGCTCGATCTACCACCACCGCCCGCTGCTGAACGGCTACAGCGGCTACTGGCCCGCCGGCTTCCCCGAGCGGATGGCGCTCGCCCGGCGGCTCCCCGACCCCGAGGCCCTCGACGCCCTCCGGCGCGCGACGGATCTGGAGCTCGTCCTCGTCCATGCAGCGGAGTACGGGAACATCCCTGCCCGGGCGACATGGATGGCGCTCGCCGGACGGGGCACCGACGGCCGACTCGCACTCGTGGCACGCGACGGCGACGACCTGCTCTTCCGCGTCGTCGCGCCGTGTGCGGCGAGGTGATCAGGACACCCGCTCGAGGAGGACAGTCTCGATCTGCTCTACCAGGTCGTTCTCCCGCCCGACCCCCAGGCCCGCACCCTCGCCCCGCGGGCCACGCAAGAGAACGTCCCGCAGACGAACGTCGGGTTCGGGCCGCTTGGGCCCTGGGGCTCCAAGACCGCCGATGACCTTGGACGCTCGGCTGGATGGGCTGCCCGTCGTCGTTCAGGAAGAAACCAGAACGTGCAATAGATGCTGCCGCTGAATGACAAAGCATTCGGAAGCTGCATCGTGCCGTGCCGGGCCGAGCACGAACGAACGGACAAGCGGCTCTATCCTCGGGCCGGTGCTGGTCAGCGCGGTGCTCGGCGTCACCTTCATCGCCATCGTGATCGTCACCTGGGCCCATTGGGGGCACGTCACTATCGATTGTGGCGGCGCACTCGACCGTGCCGCCCGGATTGCCGGGGGTCAGCTGCTCTACCGAGACGTTCTCAGCCCCTACGGGCCGCTCGCGGATTACGCCGTCGCCGCGGCCTTTCGTGCGGGCGGCATCCATCTGAACGTTGCATATGCAGTGGGTCTCACCGTGCTGGCGGCGGAGTCATGCCTCCTCTGGTATGTGGGCCGCCGCTTTCTCGCCCACCTCGAGTGCGCGGTGGGGCTGGCAGGTTTCTGGATCCTCCTTGCCTTTCGCCCCGGGTACATCAACTGGGTGCTCCCGAACACCTTCGCGGCGACTTTCGGCTCCCTCTTCGCGACCGCGACTGTTGCGTTGCTGATTGCAGATATCGAACGTCCTCGGGACGGCAAGCTGATCGGCGCCAGCGTCTGCGCGGCGGGCGCCGCCCTGAGCAAGGTGGAATTCGGGCTGGCCGCCTGTGGCACCCTCGTGCTCCAGTGCCTCCTCTTTCCCTGTCCGGCGCGGGCGCGGCTCTCAGCCGCCATACGGCTTCTCCTTCCCGGGCTCGTGCTGATCGCAGCAGTCGTGTTGCTCTTCGCATCGCTGATTCCCTGGCAGAGTCTTCTCTTCGACAATCTCTACCGGATTCGATCCTTCCGCGGCACCGTGGCGTCCCTGAGGACGACGCTCGTCGAGCCCGTGTGGCCGCCCGTGCGGGAGGCGGCGCTCCGCTACGGGCTTGAGTTCCCCCTCCGTGCGGTGCTCGTCTCAGTAGGGCTGCGTCTGGCGGGCCGACCGGGGACCGGCCGTCCGCTCGGAGCCCTTCTCGTCGCACTAGGCCTGCTCGTCCCGCTCGCGCCGGGCTACGTCCCGCCGCGGGATTTCACCTCGCTGGTCGCCGTCAAGGGCAGTGACGCCTTCGAACCCATCCCGCGCGCCTTCGCATGGAGCGCGGTCGGCTGGTCGGTGGCGACGTTGGCGGCCTTCGTCCGCGACCGGCGGGCCCCGTCCGTCGGCGCACGGGCGATCGTCCTAGTTGGCGGCCTGAGCGTTCTGCTGACACTCCGATGGGACTTCCACGTCGTGTGGGCACCCTACTACGCGCCCTTCGCGCCCTTCCTGCCGCTGCTCGCGGTCCGTGTCCTCGCCGCACCGCTCGCAGGCGGCGACGCGTCGCTGACGGCGCCGCTGGTCATCGGCGGCGCCCTCGTCGCGGCCGCCCTGAACGTGCGGACAATCTATGGCCAGTACGGCATCATGCTCGACTACCCGCGCGGTCGCATCTGGGCGCCGAGCCTCCGCGGCGCCCCGCTCGCGGCCGTCATCGACTACGTGCGCGCGACCACCTCGCCGGAGGACTACGTCGCTGTGATCCCGGAAGAGCGCCTCATCAACTTCCTCGCCGAGCGCCGGAACCCGACGCGAGATTCGGGAATCGGGCCCGCGTGGCTGGCGACCGCGGCGGACGAGCGGGCGTTCGTCCGTGAACTCAAGGAGAAGAGGCCCCGTGCCGTGGTGGTTTCCCAACGGAGCTACCCGGAATTCCAGGCCGGAACCGTGCGTGCGTACAACCCGCGCGTCATCCGCTGGATAGAACGGGCCTACCGGCCGGCACAGTCCGCGGGGCCGTATATCACATACTCGCGGCGTGACCGTCGCTAGGTGGGAGCCCCTGCTCCCTCGTGCTGCCGACCCGCATCGCGCTCGCGGCCTCTGGCCTCGCGCACCTGCTGCTGCTCGCCCTCTCGACCGCGCTCTTCGCGAGCCGTGTCGGGCTGACGCCCGCGGCGGCCACGCTAGTCTAGGAGGCCGACCCGAGATACATCTCGGGTCGGGATCGGACACGAGGGTGGAACGGTTGGTGGCCCGCGCGACCGGCGTGCCGCGGCCAGCTAAGCTGGCGCGGCAAACGGGGTACGCGCGACGAGGGAAGACGCTGGGGTCGCAAGCGGCCGCGCGCTCGCTTCAGGCCGCCGCGGCCCCCGAGCGCGAAGAGCCGGCGCAGATTGCAGGCCGCCGCGATCTGGTTCCATTCGCCCCACACCTTGGCGCGCCCGCGCAGCTGACAGCGCCGAAACCGCATCGCCTGCTTGCTCTCCGCGAACGGCCGCTCGCCCTGCGTCTTCCGTTTCCCGTAGCGGCGGCGGGCCCAGGGGAGGCGCAGCAGGCGATGCATGCGTTGGGTCTCGGACCCCCGCGGCCGGCGTGCGCGCTTCCCCTCGCGACCCACCGCGATCAAACACCGCTGCCCCTGCGCCCGGAGGATCCCCAGGTTCGCTTCGCTCAGATACCCCTTATCCATCACGGCGCAGCCCGGCGCGGTCCCCGTCATCGTCTGCACGGCGGCGACCATCGGCACGGCCTGCGGCGTGTCGGCCACGCTCGTCGTCAGGCCCACTGCGACGATCACCCCGTCCTCGCTCGTCGCGGCCTGCGCGTTGTACGCGTAGGTAAGCGCCCCGTCGTTCCCGACGCGCATCATGTTCGCCTAGCCATCGCCTGGCACCCTCTCGGCTGCCTGGCAGCGCTCGGCCTCGCCCGCGGGGAAGGCCGACGTGCCGTCGGGCTTCTTGCTCTCCCGAGCCGTCGGTCGGCGAACGGGTTCTCCGCCCTGGACCGTCGCGCCAGGGGCGGAAGGCTAGCAGCAGCCCGAACATCACCGGGCAGAGGAACGCCTGCACGGCGTTGTTGCTGAGCTGGCAGGGAGCAGCACGCCGAGCCCCACGGTCCACGGCCAGCGCCCGCCGGCGCAGCAGCTCGACCGAGGCAAGGAACGCGAGCGGGAAGAGCGTGAGCGACGTCAGGAGCTCGCCTGCGGACGGCAGCGTGAGCATCGTCGGCCACGTCCTCGAGATCGGGCGAGGGGGCGTCGTTCCACACGATGATGCGCCCGCCCCGCCCGGCGCGACGTCGACCCGGGGCCGCGACACCCGTGGGACGGTGCGCTGGCACGCCGCCAATAACGAGATTGTGGCGCGGGGCCGACCTCGCTAATCAGCGCTCCGGTGCACTCCTTTGGCGCCGTGACGCGTATGAATCGGACAGAGGTCGGCCGCGCGACGATCGAGGCGGCGTGCGTGGCCGGGCTCGTGATCGGCGTGTTGCTCGTGTGGCGCTTGCGCATCGACGGGCCTGCGCATCGGTTCCCCTCCTTCGGGGCGGGCGACCTCTTCGGCCTCTTCCTGCCGGCCTACAGCTACGAGGCCGAGCGGCTCCGGGGGCTCGAGCTGCCGTTCTGGAACCCGTACCAGGCGGGCGGGCAGCCGTTCCTCGCCACCTTGCAGCCTGGCGCTCTCTACCCCGCGCGGGCTCTGCTCCTGGTCACGGATTCGGCGACTGCGATGCAGTGGTCGACGATCGCTCACGTCCTGCTGAGCTGCCTCGCGATGTATGCGTTGTGCCGCGTGCTGGGAGCAAGGCCGGCGGGAGCGGTCGCGGGCGCCGCGGTCTTCACAACCGCGTCCGCTCTGCCGCTGCTTTTCGCGCCGACCTTCCTCGAGGCGGGTGCCTGGCTGCCGGTCGCGTCGCTCGCGCTCGTGCGCGTGGTTCGCGACGAGCGCGGCCGGCCCTGGGTCCTGGCGCTCGGCGCGGCCGGCGCCATGCCGGTCCTCGCGGGCGGTCACCAGGCGGCAGTGTACGTCGCCTACGGCCTGGCGTTGCTCGGGGTCGCCCTGTTGGCCGATCGGCGCAGGCGCGGGCATCTGTCAGCGCCGGCCGCCGCCGGGCGCCTGGCACTCGCCGGCCTGCTGGCGCTCGGCCTCTGCGCACCGCAGGTCCTCCCGACCCTCTACTGGACGCGGGAGACGGTGCGCCCGCTGGGGCAACTGACCGACGCGCAGATCATGCCCTACTGGGCCCCCTCGCTCACTTGGTCGGCCGCCTGGCAGGTCGTGCGGCAGACCTTCGCCGGCTGGGGAGGGCTCCAAGCATTATATCTCTCCGCGCCGGCCGTTGCCCTCGCAATGGTCGGCTTCTGCGTGACCGGCACGTACGGTGCGGTGCTGGGGCTCGGTACGCTGGTGGCCTACCTGCTCGCGATGGGCCCCGGCACGCCCTGGTTCGTCCTCTACCACTGGCTGCCGGGCCTGGCGATCTTCCGGCTACCGACCAGGCTCTTTCTCCTCGTGACGTTCCTGTGTGCGCTCGGAGCGGCCCACGGTCTCACCGCGCTCGCCAGGGCCCGGCCCTTCCGGCGATCCTCGCGCCGGTGGGTCGAGCTCGCGGCCCTCGGACTCGTGCTGGTCGTGCTGGTCGGACCGCTGCACAACGACGACCACCTGCCCTGGACGCTGCCGCCGTCTCACTTGACGCCGAGCGTGTCGCTGTTTGCGGCCGCTGCGAGAGCGACTGCCGACGGCCGAGCTGCCCTCCCCGGTGACCGACTCGACCTCGGCTTTGGCGTCTTCGTCCGCCAGGGAACGCTCCACCGGGTGCTGGTTTTGCAGGACTTCGATTCGATGAGCTCTCGGCGTCTGGCGGCTTACCTGAGCGCCGTCGCCGGAGAGGCGCCCGCATCCCCGGACGCTCCCCTTCCGTTCATGGGTTCCCTGCCTCTCAGCCGCATCGCGCGTCCCGAACTGCTCGATCTGGTCGCCGTGCGGAGCATCGTGCTGCCCCTCGACGCGGACCGACCCCCGGCGTCGCCACGCTGGGTCCTGGTCGACCGAGCCCCGCGCTACGGCGTCTACTCGAACCCCGACGCGTTGCCGCGCTCCTATGTCGTCACTCGGGCTCGGGTTGTCGACAAGGAGCCAGCGGCGCTCGAAGCGATCCTCGCCCCGGGCTTCGATCGCAACCAAGAGGCGGTGCTGGTGGGGCGACCCGACGCCCCCGAGCTCAGGGCGTTGGCGGAAGCGCCTGGCACGCCTTTCCGCCCCGCGCGGATCCTTGCCGACGCGCCCGAGCGGGTCGTCGTCCAGGCGGTGGCCGACCGGCCCTCGCTGCTGGTGGTGGCCGACGCCTTCGCGCCGGGCTGGACGGCCCGCGTCGACGGCCAGCCGGCCAGGCTGTGGCAGACGAACTACTACGTCCGCGGTGTGCTCCTGCAGGCCGGCGAGCACGAGGTCGAGCTCCGTTACCGCGCCCCCGGCTTCGCGGCGGGGGTGGCGGTGGCCGCCGTAGCGCTCACCGTCGCAGTCGCGGCGGTGGGTAGGCGCCGCGCCGGGACAGCGCCTCCGCCTACAGTGAACCAGAGATGACTTGCCAGATGACTCCCAGGAGGGCTATGGACCGTCCGGCAGGGGCCTTCGCCCTGTCCATGTGGGGAATGTCGGGTAAAAGGTCCGTCTGGATTTGAGTGCCCGACGGACGGCGCCGAACGGTGAAGGCCGACCTCTTCCTCGCAAGCTTCGTCGTCCTATTCCTTGAGCTCGCGTGCATCCGCTGGTTCCCGGCGCACGTCCTCTACCTCACGTTCTTCACGAACCTCGTGCTCCTCGGCTGCTTCCTCGGGATGTCCGTGGGCTCGCTCCGCGCACGGGCCGCCCGCAACGACGTGCTCTGGACCCCGGCGCTTCTTGCGGTCGCCCTCGCCGCCGGACTCCTCGTCGAGGGGCAGCAGGAGCGCCTCTCGGCGCTCCTCGACGTGGGGGACCAGGCGCACGCCGATCTCGTCTTCTTCGGGACAGAGAGAATCACGCGGCAGCTACCCCCGTTCGTGGTCCCCATCGAGCTGCTCGGCGGCGCGTTCATGTTGCTCCTCGCGCTCGCGCTGGCGGGCCCCGGCCAGGAGATGGGCCGCGCTTTCGCAGCGCTCCCCGACCGTGTCCGAGCCTACGCGGTGAGCCTGGCCGGCAGCATTGCCGGGATCCTCGGCTTCTCCGCCTGCGCGTGGGCCGAGGTCACGCCGGTCGTGTGGTTTCTGCCGGTGGTCCTCGTCCTCCTGAGATTTGGGTGGAGGCGGGCGGGGCGGGCACGGCCGATCACCCGCGGCGCTGTCGTCGTGGCCTCCGCGACCGTGGTCCTCGTAGCGGGCGCGGCGATCGCCGGGTGGCCGGGAGGCCGGCCCATGTGGTCTCCGTACTACCGGATCGACTACGAGCGGGAGTCGCGGCTCATCTTGGTGAACCTCATCGCCCATCAGGCCATGAGCGCGAGGAGCGCCCCGGGCGGCGGCCAGTCCGGCTACGAGCTGCCACACCTGCTGCGCCGGGACGCGGGCGGCCGGCCCTTCGAGGACGTCCTGGTCATCGGAGCGGGCTCGGGGAACGACGTCAGCCACGCGCTCGGGTGGGGCGCCCGCCGGGTGGACGCGGTGGAGATCGACCCGGTCATCCAGCGCCTTGGCGCGCGCGACCATCCGGACCGACCGTACGACGACCCGCGCGTGACCGTGCACCTCGACGATGGGCGGAACTTCCTCCGTTCCTCGGACCGGCGGTACGACCTGATCGTGTACGCGCTCGTCGACTCGCTCGTCCTCCACAGCAGCTACAGTAACCTCCGGCTGGAGAGCTTCCTGTTCACCCGCGAGGCGCTCGCGGACGTGCGGCGGCACCTGAAGCCCGGTGGCCTCTTCGCTATGTACAACTTCTTCCGGCAGGGCTGGATCGTCGCCCGTCTGGACCAGACGCTCGAGGAGGTCTTCGGCGCCAAGCCGCTCGTCTTCGTGCTGCCGTACCGGCGCGAGGTCACGATCGAGTCGGACGGCGGCTTCACCGTGATCCTCGCCGGGGACACGGAGCCAATCCGCGAGGCGTTCCGCGCCGCGGCGGGCTACTGGGTCCGCTGGGACCGGCCGCTCGGCCCCGCCACTCCGGACGGTTTCCACGCGGAGCCGCCGCCAGGCGACCGGGTGGGGCAACGGATCGGGCCCGCTTCCGTGGAGCGGCCGCCTGGCCTCCGGACGCCCACGGACGACTGGCCGCATCTCTACCTCCGGCGCCCGATGATCCCGCCCATCAGCATCCGCGCGCTCCTCGTCATGGGCGGGATCGGGATCCTCCTGCTCGCCCCGAGACTTCGGCGGACCGCGGGCGACCCCCACCGCGCCCGCTCTGCCCTGATGTTCCTCCTCGGCGGCGGCTTCATGCTGCTCGAGACGCGGGCGGTCGTCCAGTTCGCGCTCCTGTTCGGCGGCACTTGGAGCGTGAACGCGCTCGTCTTCCTCGCCATCCTCGTGCTCGCCCTGGCCGCAAGCCTCCTCGTCCTGCGCCTCGGTCCCGCGCCGGCAGCGCCCTACTGGATCGGGCTCTTCCTGAGCCTGACGCTCAACGTCGTCGTGCCGCTCGACACTCTCCTCGGGATCGGGTGGCGGACGCAGGTGGTCCTGGCGTCACTTCTCGCCCTCGGCCCGGTCTTCTTCGCGGGCGTCGTCTTCGCGCGCCAGTTCCGTGATAGCGAAACGCCCGAGGAGGACTTCGGCTGGAACGTGGCCGGCGCGATGGCGGGCGGGCTCGTCGAGTACGGCTCGATGCTCCTCGGCTTCCGCGGCCTCGCCCTTTTCGCGCTCGCGACGTACACCATCGCGGCGCTCACCGTCCGAGGGTTCCGCACCGCGCTCCCGACCTGATCCAAACCGCTTGCCCGCGGGGGACGTCCAGCAGCGCGTCTCTCCATGCTGGCAGGGGCCGTCGGGCCAACCTCGGCTGAAACCAGTGCGCTCCCGACAACCGCCGTAAGGTACCGCGTCGTTCGGCGTGTTCATCGGGAGCAGCCCCCGGGGCGCGAGCACGCGGTGCAGCTCTTCCATCTCGCGGCGAGGATCGTTCACGGATCGCGTACACGATGCAGGCGGCGAGGCGCTCCGACAGCGCGGGCTTGCACGTGTAATGGGCGCGGTCGAGACGTCTCCTGGATCCGGATCCCGGTCACTTACGCGCTTCGGTGCGCGCACGTTATCAGCGGCGTGAGGTCCAAGCCGCACCGACGACCCTCCTGGGCGTGGCCCACGGGGCGGGGGTGCAGGCTTGGGGGTCGGGCGGGAGAACGACCTCATAGAGCAGGTCGAGACGGTGCTCCCCGGTCGCGAACGAGCCTATGAAACGGAGGTCGGGAAGGTCCAACCAGGCGCGCTCCTGATCTGGCGTCGCCTGATGGATCACGATCCAGCGCAGGTGAGCACAGTTCGCGAGCGCACGCAGGGCAGAGGCGTCGGGTAGCATTGTGGCCTGTGAGGTCACGAAGTCATAGGAGGGGGGCGGATACCGCACTGAGCCATTCAGGATCGGCAGCCAGTGGTACGTGCTCAAGTACATCTCGTGCACCGCCGGCAGGAGTCCTGGCAAGCCGGCGCGGAAGGGCATCTCCAACAAAGGGCCGCGGTCTCCGTTCTTCGCGAGCCAGCGGTAGACGGCGGGTACGCGGTCGCCGGTCTGGAGCCCCCACGCGCTCAGTTGAACGCCGAGCGCCGGCAGCAACACGGCGAAGATCGCGCCGGCGGTCCAAACCACGCCGAGCGAACCCCCTCCCCGGAAGCGTCGGATCAGCGAGGTGACGCGGGCGATGGCGAAGCCGGCCAGGCCGCTGGCCCCAAAGCTCGCGAGGCTGGCGAGGCGCCAAGGAACGCGGACGCCCCGGAAGCCCGGCACCGCGGCGCTCAGCCAATCGTAAGGAGCGATCCACCCTCCGAGGTGCGTCACCGGTCCGCGCGCCAGCATGAATCCCCCTGCCATGGCGAGGAAGAGGGTCGTGATTCGCACCCGATCACCGACAGGAGGGCGCCCGACAGCGAGGAGGGGGAGGGCCGCGAGGGAAAGAGCGAGGGTTCCGAAACCGACGTACTGCGCAGCGACGAGGCTTGGGATGCCCTGGACGTGCGCGAGCTCCCGCAGTGATTCGTACTCCCGACCACTCAAGGACCCGGCGGCCTCGCTGCGCAGGTAAGGCAGCGAGAGGGGCACGATCACCAGGAGCGGGGTGAGACACGCGCAGGCAATGGTCAGCCAGGCCCTCCCTCGCCCCCCAACACCTCGCCAAATCAGGTCGGACAATATGTGGGCGCCGGCAAGGAAGTAGGCCGCGTAGCCGAGATGGTACGAGGCCAAAACCTGAACCGCAAGCGCGGCGGCCGCGAGCCACGCGAACTTCAGGAGTCCGGTGCCAGTTGCACCGTCGATACCGAGGAGAATCAGTGGAAGGTATTGCCCCAGCGTGTAGTGAGGCGTCCGCAGGCCAAGGACCCGCCATGGTGCAAAGCCGTAGGCGAGGCCGGAGACGTAAGCAGCGCTCCGGCTTCCGGTCCAGCGATAAATCATTGCGTGCATGAACACGCATGACATGACGTAGCTGACCAATAGTAGAGCGTTCAGCGCCAGAACCGGATTGCCGCTGAGCCACCAAATTGGTGCAAAGAGTGGCATGTGTCCGAGCAGGTGCTCTGACTCCGCCAGCATGCCACGCGAAGGATACAGGATGTTGCCATCGAAGAGCTGCCAGGGCTGAGACAGGAGCGCGTGTGCGCCCCAGGCGAGGATCCACATCACATGGGACGAATCCGCCGGCTCTGCCGCTCCCGGTGCAACGATGTGCTCTGCAGCCAGCGGCAGCATTGGCCATGTGACGAAGGCCGTGACGGCCGTGTAGACGAACGCGGCCGCGCCGAGCTCTCGACCGAAGCCCTCACGCTCTAGTCGCGCGCATACACCTGCCATTCCTGGAGCTCCGGGAGCCTCACTTGCCGTTCGAAATCCGAGAAACGCGATGGCGGCCGCCAACCCACGCCACCACCGCCAGACCAGAACGCGAGCAAATGTACCCGGGCCGCAAATCTACTTCTGCACGTATCGATGCCCGCTAGCTAGGGGTCTGAACCCCGCCTCGCGTTCCGTCGCGGGAACGTTCCGCCCGTGCAAGCCGTTTGCGCCACTCGGGCCGCACGAGGTTCCCCAGGATGCTCTGGTATGCCTCGCACGGCGTCCAGCAGTTCGGGCACTGCGACTCCCAGATCTCGCCCTGGAGCCGCGCCGCCTCGGGTGTGTTCCAGATGCGTGCCAGGTCGTAGTCGACCTCGCGCAGGCTGCCGATCTTCCGGTCGTAGATCGTGCACGGGAAGACGTTGCCCCACGAGTCGATGAAGCACGAGGCGCGCAGCGCGTGGCAGCGCATCGGCGTCTCGCCGGTCTCGACGTACTGGCGCACGCGCTTGAGGTACGCCCGCTCGAGGAAGCTCACCGGGTCGAGCGCGCGGCCCCGGAGCCGCGCGTACTCCTCGGCCGCGCGGGCGAGAGCGGCCGGCGCGACTGCCTTCCGCAGCCCGAGGTCGGCGTTCACGAGGTAGTGCTGCGACTCGTGCACGATGTTGACGTGGAAATCCTCGTAGCCGAGGTCGGGGATCTCGCGTTTGGCGGCCGCGAAGGCCTGCGGGAAGTGGTCGACGTTCTTCGCCGAGAGCGTCATGCCGAGGACGACGTGCACGCCGGGGATCTCGCGCAGGCGGCGGAAGGTCTCGATCTGGCGGCGCCAGCCGCCCGCGACGCCGCGGATCTCGTCGTTCATCGCCTCGTCGCCGTCGGTGGAGATCGTGACTATGAGCTTCGCGCCGCCCATGCGGCGGATCTCCTTCGTGCCGGCGACGATCTTGTCGGTGAGGTAGCCGTTGGTGGGGAAGTGGAGGAGGACGAGGTGCCGGCAGCTCGTCAGCAGGGCCTCGCAGATGTCGACGAAGTCCTTGCGCAGCCAGGGCTCGCCGCCCGTGAGGTCCACCCAGAGGAAGCGCGGCGACTTCCGGAAGAAGGCGCGGATCTCGTCGAGCCGCAGCTCGTCGCGCGGCGTCATCTGCCAGATGTTGCAGGTCTGGCACCGGTAGTTGCACCAGAACGTCAGGCAGAAGGTGAGCTTGTAGGGATGGCTCGGCCGCCGGAAGTTCGCTTCGAGGGCGCGGGTGGCGAGGGCGGCGTAGGGCGCGATGCGCATCACGACAGGGCGTTCAGCAGCCGCAGGACGGGGCCGGGCCGCGGCTGATGGATCTCCCAGTAGCGACAATACCAGTCGTATGCGGCGTTTGTCATCCCCACGTTGGACCAGCCCGGCTCCCAGCCGAGGACCTCGCGCGCCCGCCGGATGTCGAGGACGAAGGTCCGGTCGGCGAGGAGGTAGTGCTCAGGGACGATCGGCGACAGGCCGACCAGGTGGAGCGCCCGGGCCGCGCTTCTGAGCAGGGCCGGGGGGATGGGCACGATACGCGAGCGGGAGCCCGCGTGCGCGATCAGCGCCTCGACCTGCGCGCGCACCGTGGGGACCTCGCCCGCCCCGATGTTGAGCACGGCGCCCCGACTCTCGCGCCGCCCCGCGGCAAGGAGGCAGGCGTCCGCCACGTCCCACGCGCTCGCCATCTGGACGCGGTTGGAGCCGTCGCCCAGGAGGTAGACGTTCTTTCCCTGGCGGACCCAGTCGAAGAGGAGGACGAAGATACCTGTCATGCCCGGGCCGAAGAGGCTCATCGGCCGGAGAATGGTCACGTCGAGGCCGCGCCCCAGGGCCTCGCGGCACCGCTCCTCGGCGGCGATCTTGCTCCGCCCGTAGGCGCCGAGCGGGCGCTGCGGGTGGTCCTCGGAGACGGGCACCGCGCGCGGGATGCCGTAGACCCCGGAGCTCGAGACGTGGACGAGCTTGCGGACCCCTGCCGCGAGCGCGCCCGCGAGCACGTGCTCCACGGCGCGCACGTTCATGTCGAAGATATCGCGCTCCGACATGCCCGCGAACTGCGGCTTCATGCGCTGCCCGGCGGCGAGGTGGTAGACGACCTCGATGTCCTGGCATGCGCACGCCACGGCCTGCCGGTCCCGCAGGTCGGCCTGCACGAACTCGACGCCGGACCCGGGCGGTGGGCCCCCGTCCGGCCGTGGCACCAGGTCGAGGAGGCGGAGCGGGGTGCCGCGCTCCCGCATCCGCGCGACGAGACAGGCGCCCAGCACGCCCGAGCTGCCTGTCACCAGGGCCCGCATTGTCACGCCGCGCTCGCAGCGGCGGCGGGCCGGAGCCGGATCCAGTCACGCTGCGTAGCCGTCTCCCCGAGGTAGTGGGTCGCGATCGCCTCGAGCACCGCCTCGGGCCGGATGCCGCGCATGCAGACCGGGTCGAGGCAGCGGCTCGCCTTGAGGTTGTAGTTCGTGAGGCAGGGGCTGCAGTAGAGGTCGCGGTAGAGGACGATGTGGCGGTCGCCCCGCGGGCCGTAGTGCAGGGGCGCCGTCGGCCCGAAGAGCGCCACCACCGGCGTGCCCATGAGCGCGGCCAGGTGCATCGCCGAGGTGTCGTTCGCGACGACGAAGTGGCAGCGCTCGAGCAGCGCCGCGAGCTCGCACACCGTGAAGCGGTCGCAGGCGTCGATGGGAGGGCGCCGCATGTGTGCGCGCACCTCGGCGATGAGCCGCCGCTCCTCCGCCCCGCGCCCGGTGAAGACGACCGCCGCGCCGTACCGCTCGGCGAGCGCGTCGGCGACGGCGGCAAAGTTCGCCGGCTCCCAGCGCTTCAGCGGGATGCGATAGAAGTTCATCCCGATCCCGGGGTGCATGGCGACGAGGGGGAAGTGATCGGGGGCGAGGCCGGCCTCGGCCAGGAACTGGCGCACCTTGGCGCGCTCCTCGTCGCGCAGACGGAGGGTCGCCACCGGCAGCTCGCCTTCGACGCCGAGCGGGCGCGCGAGGCGCGCGAAGATCGCCGACATGTGGTCGCTGTCGGTGTAGACGACGCGCTTCGTGTACATGAAGCCGCGCCGCTGGCCGTCGGTGTTGAACCCGATCCGCTCGCGCGCCCCCGAGAGGAAGGCGAGCACGGTCGAGACCTTGACGAACTGCTCGAAGTCGAGGACGACGTCGTAGCGCCGGCGGTGGAGTGTGCGGACAGCGTCCCACATGGTGCGCAGGAAACCACTCGTGGTGCTCACGTCGACGCCGAGCACGCGCGTCACGACGCCGCTCCGCTCGAGGATCGCGAGGTTGTTGACGAAGGTCAGGAAATCGATCTCCGCCTCCGGGAAGCGGCGCTTTACGGCCGCGAGGACGGGCAAGAGCATGACCGCATTCCCGAGGCCATAGAACTTGATGCAGAGGATGCGGCGCGGTGGGGAGGGCGGCGTGTCGTCGCGCGGCGGGGTGGTGGCGAGCAGCGAGGGGATGGCGCGGCCGAATATCCGCCCGACCGTACGCTCGAGAGCGAAGAGGACGAGACAGATGACGAGCCCGGCCCACTTGTCGATGTAACGCGCGTAGTTGAGGTTCATGGGGACGGTGGGCACGCGGCCGCGTGCGGAAACCGTACCACTGGCCTCCGCACAGGGTCAATTCGGGCGGCGGGTCAGTACGGGTTGATCTCCCCCAAGGAGAGGCCCGGCTCCCCCTTCCAGGTCTTCACGACCCGGCGCTTCATCTCGACGAGCGACTTGTCTAGGCGCGACTCCTGGCGTTCGGTGACGAGCGCGCGAACCAGCTTGAAGAAGCGCACGGGCCGGAGCACCCACGAGATGAGGAAGAACCATGCGAGAGCGGCAATCCGCAGGCGTTCGAGGTTCTTCGCGGAGATGTGCTCGGCGTAGCTCACGACCGGCCCCATCACGCCGGGCAGGTTCTCCGTGCCGAGGGCGAGGCCACGGTAGTAGGCGTCGTCGAGCTTCTTCGGGAGGACGCCCTTCACCTGCAGCTCCCGGAACATCTCCGAGCCGGGATAGGGGCGCAGAGGCGCGATCGAGATGTCGTGCACGCCGAGGAGCGCCATCTTCCCGAGGAAGCCGAAGGTGCGCAGGATCGATCGGTAGGTGTCGGTCGGGAAGCCGAAGATGAGGTTCGCCTTCACGTTGCACCCGACCTTCACCGCGGCCCGCATCGAGCGGAGCATCCGATCCTTCTTGATCTTCTTCTTGATGATGCGGAGCGTCTCCTCGTCACCGCTCTCAGGGGCGTAAGTGAGGTTCGTGCAGCCGGAGCGCACGAGGAGCGAGAGCACTTCCGCGTCGAGCGCCTCGGAACGTGTACCGCTTGGGATCTGCCACGTGATGTACAGCTGCTCGTCGAGGAGCCGGTTCGCGAACTCGATCACCCACTCCCTCTTGATGATCGCCGTGAGGTCTTGGAAGTCGAAGTTCGTGGCGCCGTAGGTCGCGATGTAGTGCTTGATCTCCGCTACGACGTCGGCCGGCGAGCGCGTCACGTAGCGCGTCGTCCACATCGTCGGGCTCGAGCAGAACGTGCACTGGTAGGGGCAGCCGCGCGTCGCGTTCATCGGCATGCTGCGACCGCGGTCGACGCCCGC
>Ga0066710_100000153_pt1 | contig 33558 bp, 27 predicted proteins | sample GraSoiAngelo_159_FD_79666 | JGI IMG/M metagenome (GOLD analysis project Ga0066710, IMG submission 79666) | Grasslands soil microbial communities from the Angelo Coastal Reserve, California, USA - 14_1009_16_40cm | ecosystem: Environmental > Terrestrial > Soil > Grasslands | place: USA... | reverse complement strand
TCGCGAGTGCGATCACGTTCGCGTCCGTCTGCGTCGATCCAGGCGCGACGGAGAGAACTATGTCGAAGACTTTCAGCACGTTGATCAGCATCGTGATGAAGACGACGCTGAGCACGGGCGCGAGCAGCGGCACCGTGACACGGCGGAAGACCTGCCACTCCGAGCCGCCGTCGGTCCGCGCAGCCTCCAGCGTCTCGCGCGGGATCGCAGCGAGGCCCGCGGCGATCACCACCATCGCGAAGCCGGCCCACACCCAGATGTAGGCGATGATGATCGACGGCGTGATCAGCTGCGAGCCGAGCCAGTCGACCCCGGCGAACGGCTGTCTGAACGTGTCTGCGCCGATCGCGACCTTGTAGCCGGATCCCTTCACGTCCTTGAACGCGAAGTCGCCCTTGTCGTCGGTCGTCGCCGACTGCACCGTCTTGCCGCTCGAATCGCGCAGGTTCACGGTCACGTTCGGGAGCGCGAGCTCGCCCTTCTCCACCTTGCCGGGAACGCCGCCGCCGGGCTTGAAGTCGCGCCAGACGACCCCGTCGATCTCGCCCGGCTTCGGGGGCGGCTGGACGGCCTGCTTCGCGCCCGACGGGACGTCTTCCGGCGGGATCGCGGTCAGCCCGAGACGGACGACCTTCCCTGGTGCGATCGGCGTCTTGAGCACGAGGCCGGTCTGAGGCGACCCGACGATCGACGGCGTCGACGGCGCAGCATTCGAGAGCGGCCCCGGTGGCGAGAAGGCATCGTGGACAACGCCGATCACCGCGTTCAGCGTGCCCTTGTTCGGATCCTTCTGATCCATCAGGCGCCAGATCACGCCGGTGGCGAAGAGCGAGATCGCCATCGGCATGAAGACCGCCGTCTTGAAGGCGACCGACCAGCGGATCCGCTCGGTCAGCACTGCGAAGATCAGACCGATCGCCGTCACGAGCGCCGGCACGACGCCGAGCCAGATCGCGTTGTTCTTGATCGCCGTCGTGAGGACGGACGTCGTGAAGATCGCCTTGAAGTTGTCGATCCCGACGAAGTTGTTGAAGCCGTCCCGGCCGAAGAAGCTCCGGATGATCGTGTACACCGTCGGGTAGACGATCCAGACGATCAGGAAGACGGCGGCAGGGACGAGGAAGATCGCCGTGACGCCCCAGCTGCGCCAGCCGCCTCCCTCGTCGGACGACGGGACCTCCCTTGCGGGAGGCCCCACTGTCACACTGCCGCCGCCTGCCAACGCGCTACTTGCCCTTGGCGTATGCCTTCGCGGCGGACGACTCGAGCGACGCCGCGATTCCGTTGACGTTCTTCGGATTCTTGAGGAAGTCCTGGAAGATCTTGAACTCCCCCTGGCCGACGGTGCCGCCGAACGAAGCCGGCTGCAGGTCGGACATGTCGAACCGGAAGACCGGCGCCTTCGCGAGAGCCGTCGCGGTGACCCGGGTGATCGGATCGGGGTAGGCGCTCGCCGGGACCTTCTTGTTGGGCGAGGAGAACCCGCCGCGCTTCGCCCAAATCGTGCCGGCTTCCGGCGAGGCGAGGTACTTGATCAGGGCGCGGGTGGCCGGGTTGTCTTTGAACATGACGGCCGTGTCGCCGCCGCCGACCACCACCGTGCCGGACTTCCCGATCGCCGGGAAGCCGAAGACGTTGAAGCCGGAGACCGGCTTCGCCTTCGTCGACGAGGTGATCACGCCGGCGACGAAATCGCCCTCGAACACCATCGCCGCCTTCGACGGCGACGCGAACACCTGCGACACCGAGGTCGGGAAGTCGAGCTGGAGCGCACCGGAGGTTCCTCCGGCGATGTCGCCGGAGTTGCCGATGATCTGAGCCATGTACTTCAGCGCCGTCTTCACCGACGGATCGGTCCACTTGATTTTGTGCGTGGACAGCTGGTCGTACTTCGCCGGACCCGCCGAGCGCAGATAGATGTTCTCGAACAGGTCGGTGAGCGTCCAGCCGTCCGCACCGCCGATCGAATACGGGTTGGTGCCCGAGGCCTTGAGCGTGCTCGCGGCCTTGATCAGCGCCGGCCAGTTCGCCGGCGGCTTCACGCCCGCGGCCTTGAACGCCGGGACGTTGTACCAGACGGTCGACTTGTTGGCGCCCTTCCAGATGACGCCGTACTGCTTGCCGTTGACCTGGCCGAGCTGCGACCACACCGGCGCGAAGTTCGCCTTCAGGGTCGACGTCACGAACGAGAGCGGCTTCAGCGCGCCCTTCTTTGCGAAGTCCTTCATCAGACCCGGCTGCGCGAGGATCGCCACATCGGGTGGGTTACCGCCTTGCACCGCGGTCGCGAGCACCGTCGGCATTTGATCGCCGCCGGACGTGTACTTGACCTTGACGCCGGAGTTCGTCTTCTGGAACCCGGCGAGAACGGCCTCGAACGACTTCTGCTCCGCGCCCGTCCAAACGGCCATCACCGAGATCGTGGTCGCGTGCCGCGCCCCGCCGGCCGTGCTGACCCCGACGAGCGCGGCCACGGTCGCGGCCAGAAGTGCGGCCGCAATCAGGCGATGCTTGCTCATCCTGCTCCTTTCGTGTTCGACCCCTCGTAGATTCCGAGGCCCGTCTCCGGATCGAAGAAGTGCAGGGCTCTCGTATCGACGGCCGCCTCGATCGTGTCGCCTTCCGTGACGCGCGAGCGCGCACCGAAGCGGCCGATCAATAGAGACTCCTGAGGGGCGTCTTCGGTTAGCTCGGCGCCGACGTCCTCGGCGAGCTCGGCGGTCTCCTCCGTCCTGGCCGGAGGGGCGTCGATCGTGAAGTGGGCCATGATCTCGGAGCCGAGGGCCTCGCGCAGGACGAGCTTCCCGTGCAGCCGCGCATCGCCGGCCCGGTCGGGCTCGAGCGCCGCGTCTTCGATGTCCTCCGGGCGGATGCCGAGGATCACTTCGCGCCCTTCGAAGGCCGTCAGGCCGGGCCGCTGGCTGAGCGTCTCCTGGCCGACGGTTACCCGCTGGGTGCCGGCGACGGCCTCGAAGTTGCCGTTCGAGCGCTGGAGCGTCGCCTCGATCATGTTCATCGCGGGCGAGCCGATGAAGCCGCCGACGAAGAGGTTGACCGGCCGGTCGTAGAGCGTCTGTGGCGTCGCGACCTGCTGCAGCTCACCCTTGCGCATCACCGCGACGCGGTCGCCCATCGTCATCGCCTCGACCTGGTCGTGCGTGACGTAGATCGTCGTCGTCCCGAGCGAGTGCTGGAGCTTGCTGATCTCCGCGCGCGTCTGGACCCGCAGCTTCGCGTCGAGGTTCGAGAGCGGCTCGTCCATGAGGAACGCCTGCGGGCGGCGCACGATCGCGCGGCCCATCGCGACGCGCTGCCGCTGGCCGCCGGAGAGCGCGCGCGGCTTGCGCTTCAGGTGCGGCTCGAGGTCGAGGACGCGCGCCGCTTCGTGTACGCGCTGGTCGATCTCGCCCTTCGGCACCTTCTTCAGCCGCAGGCCGAACGCGATGTTCTCGTAGACCGTTAGGTGCGGGTAGAGCGCGTAGCTCTGGAAGACCATCGCGATGTCGCGGTCGCGCGAGGGGACGTGGTTGACGACGCGCTCGCCGATCCGGAGCACGCCGTGGCTGATGTCCTCGAGGCCGGCGACCATGCGCAGCGCTGTCGTCTTCCCGCAGCCGGATGGGCCAACGAGGACCATGAACTCCCCGTCCTCGATTTCGAGGTTGAAGTTGCGGACGGCTGAGAACCCGTCGGGGTAGATCTTGCCGATCTGGTCGAACGTGACCGCGGCCACAATACGCCCCCTTGCCCGTTTGCAGACGAGAATCTGTCAGCCCGTGCGGCCGCTTGTCAAAGTGGCGGCAGGGTGGCGTCCGGGGCGTGAACGCCCTCGATCGGCGGGGCCGGGACGGGGGCGGGCTTCCGCCCGAACCAGCGCCTGCGAACGGCCAGCGCCGTTACGATCAGCGCCCCGGCGACGGCGATCCCGATCGTCCAGTACTGGAGGCTGAGGGCGGTGTCCCGGGCTTTCCCCTCCCACTCGCCCGGGGCGACCTTGTCGGAGGCCGCATTCGAGGGTGGGATCAGGTCGACCCCGTTCGGAAAGCGCGCAGTGTGATGCGCGGCCCAGCGGTCGAGCCGGTGCGTGACGGCCAGCGCGTCCACGATCGCGGCCCCGCAGACGAGGTAGAAGCCGTACGGCACGAGCATCGCGCCGAAGGCGAAGACAAGCAGCAGTAGAGGCGGGAGGAGCGCCCAGAGCCAGATCCGCGCCTCGGTCGCGCTCGTCGGGGGATGCCAGGTCGTCTGCAGCTTGCCGGCGCTCGTCCACTCGATCGTGTGCGGCTTCTCGAGCGCGAGTGACGCCGCCATCAGCGCGCAGAAGAAGAGCGGCACGGCCATCAGGCCACCCATCGCGAGCGGGGCGCGCGGCCCGTGCCGCAGCCGGGTCCTCATAGCCGGCCGGCCTCGATCACGCGGGAGAGGAACGCCTGCGTCCGCGGCTGCGTCGGCGCGGTGAAGATCTGCTCAGGCGGACCCTCCTCGAGGATGCGGCCCGCGTCGAGGAAGCAGACGCGGTCGGAGACCTCGCGCGCGAACTGCATCTCGTGCGTCGCGATGATCATCGTCATCCCGACCTCGGTGAGGCTGCGGACGAGCGCGAGCACCTCGCTGACGAGCTGCGGGTCGAGCGCGCTGGTGATCTCGTCGAGCAACAGCAGCTTGGGGTTCATCGCGAGAGCGCGCGCGATCGCGACGCGCTGCTGCTGGCCGCCGGAGAGCCGGTCCGGGTACTCGTCGGCCTTCTCGGCGAGGCCGATCCGCTCCAGCAGGTCCTTTGCGGCGATCTCGGCTCTCTCTCGCGAGAGGCCGCGCGCCTTGCGTGGCGCAAGTGCGACATTCTGGAGCACGGTCATGTGCGGGAAAAGGTTGTACGACTGGAAGACGATGCCGATGTCCCGCCGGAGCGCGTTCACGTCGACCTTGCCGTTGGTGATCGTCTGCCCGTCGACGACGATCGTCCCCTCGTCGACGCGCTCGAGCAGATTGATGCAGCGCAGCAGCGTCGACTTTCCGGAGCCCGAGGCGCCGATCAGGCAGACGACCTCGTGCAGGTCGACCTCGAGGCTGACGCGCTTCAGCACTTCCAGGTCGCCGAAGGACTTCGAGACGTTCTCGACGTGCAGGAACACTGCTAGAACGCGGTCGCGCGCTCGCGCCGTTCGCGCCGCGCGATCAGGTGGTCGGTGAAGCGCGCGAGCGGGATCGTCAGGAAGATGAAGAACATCGACGCGACGATGTACGACGTGAAGTCGCCGTATGTCGTCGAGAAGCCCTGCGCCTGCTGCGCGACCTCCGCGATCCCGATCACGCCGACGATCGCCGTGTCCTTCTGGAGCCCGACGAAGTCGTTCAGGAGCGGGGGCACGACGCGGCGCACCGCTTGGGGAACGACGACGTAGCGCATCGCCTGCGCATACGAGAGTCCGAGCGACCGCGCCGCAGCGCGCTGGCTCGGATGCACCGACTCGATTCCCGCGCGGTAGACCTCGGTCACGTACGCGGTGTAGACGAGCGTCAGCGCGGCGATCCCGTACGTCACCGGCGAGAAGCCGGAGAGGAAGGAGAGCTGCAGACCGGGGAGGCCGAACCCGATCATGAACGCGACGATGATGATCGGCGTGCCGCGGAAGAAGTCCGTGTAGCCGACCGCGAGGGCGCGGAACGGGGCGGCCGCTCGTCCCGGGAGGCCCCGGACGACGGCGATGCCGAGGGCCAGCACGAGCACCAGCGCCTCGGCGATCACCATCATCTTCAGGTTCACCTGGAAGCCCGCCCAGACGTCCGGCTCCGCCAGCCTGAAGCTGTGCGGGTTGAAGAACTTGTCCAGGACGTCGCGCAGAGCGTGCATGTCGCGAGGCCTACTTCAGGACGGGGACCTTGGTGAAGTCGATCGCGAACCACTTCTTCTGCAGCTTCGGGATCGTCCCGTTCGACCAGAGCTTCTTGATCGACGTGTTGAACTCCGGAACGAGCTTCGAGCCCTTCTGGAAGACAGCGCCGTACTGCTCGTGCGTGATGATCTGGCCGGCAACGGGGCCGTACTTGCCGGGGTTCGCCTTGCGCTCCGACGCGACGATCGGCGTGTCGAGGATCAACGCGTCGCAGCGGCCGATCTGCACCGCGGTGAACGCGGCGGTCGTCGCGGGGTACGCGAGCGGAGCCTTGTTCGGGTGCAGCTTCGTCTTGATCCAGTCGAGTCCCGTTGTGTTCGTCTGCGCGCAGGTCTGCAGCTTCTTGAGGTCGGAGATGCTGTGCGGAATCGTCGCCTTCTTCGAGAGGAGCACACCCTGGTTCGCGTCGAAGTAGCTTGTCGAGAAGTCGACGGTCCGCTTGCGCTGCGCGGTGATCGTGGCCTCCTGGAACGAGACGTCGAACTTCTTGGTTCCCGGCGCAAAGAGGCTGTTCCAGGGCGAGTAGATCCACTTGATCTTAGGGATGCCGAGGTTCGCCGCGACGGCCTTCGCGACGTCGACCTCGTAGCCCTTCGGATTGGTGACCGTGTTGCCGCGGACGGTTCCCGAGGCGAAGCCGACCGCCGGATCGCCGAAGGCGACGACGAGCGTGCCCGGCGTCATGGTCGGTGGTGCTGCGGTCGCCGCGGCCGACGCGGCGAGCGCGGCGACGGCGACGAGAATCGGAACGAAACGCTTCAAGAGAGTCCCTCCTGTTGCTTGTGACGGGGGTTTGCCGAATCTACTGCGATCGGGCCGGCGGCACTAGGCCAGCGCGGCTGCGGTGAGCTCCTGGAAGTGCCGGATCAGCTGCTCGCTGCGCTCCAGGACGTGTCCGGCCGGGAGCGCGCCGGCCTCCATCCCACGCTGGACTCCCTCGACGAGCACCCGGTCCTCGGCTCCGACTTGGTCGTCGAAGGCGAGGAAGTCGGCGATCCAGGCCTCGTCCGTTTCCGGCGCGAAGAAGTAGTCGAGGAAGCGCGCCGTGCGGCCGGTGCCGAGCGGGTTGATCGGGCCGATCGAGACGTTCGCACGGCCCGGGAAGATGTTGATCCCCGTGTTCGGCCAGAGGAAGTGGAACTGGCTGCGGGCGATCTCCCCTGCGACGTCGAAGGTCCGGTTGTCCGGGCGAACCGGACCGAACTGGCTCGAGATGAGGCCGCTCGCCTCGAGCTTGTAGGCGTCCATCGAGACGTCGACGACCTCGCTGAAACTCGGATGCGCGACCGCGCAGTGGTAGCACTCGAGGAAGTTCTCGCAAACGACCTTCCAGTTGGCGTCCACCTCCCAGTCGACCCGGTGGCGGAACTCGAGCGCGTGCACGTCGAGCAGCTCGGCGACGAGGGCGGGCATCTCCCCGAGCGCCTCGGCGAGCGGCGCGGCATCCGGGTCGGCGTTGACGAAGACGAACGGGCCCCACGTATCCACGGCCCCGGGCGCCAGGCCCAGCTCGTCCCTGTCGAAGCCGGGCTCGAGGTCCGAACGGGGCGCGGCCTGGAGTGCGCCGTCCAGTCCGTAGGTCCACGCGTGGTAGGAGCACTGCAGCGTCGCGCGGCGTCCGTCGCCCTGGGCGACGGGAAAGCCGCGGTGGCGGCAGATGTTGAGAAAGGCGCCGAGCTCGCCCTCGCGCGTGCGCGTGACGACAATCGGCGTCAGGCCGACGGTCGTGGTGAAGAACGAGCCCGGCTGCGGCAGTCGGCCGAGGTGGCCGGCGTAGGCCCAGGCGGAGCGGAAGATCCGCGCCTGCTCCCGTCGAAGCGTCTCCGGATCCGTGTACCAGCCCCAAGGCAGCGTCGTCAGCATCGCCGGGGCAAATCTAGCTCGGGGCGACGACCGGCCAGCCGATCGTCAGGGCGGCGGCGCTCATGCGTTCGTCGTAGGTGATCAGCCGGGCGAGATCGTCTTCGAGCTGTTGCGCGGTGGCGAGATGGATCGCGTCCAGCGTCCACAACTCCGCCGGTAGCAGCGAACCGGCGGCGGCGAGGATGCGATCGTTGATCCGGATCAGCTCGACGCGGGAAAGCACATCCTGGCCACGCCGCACGGCCGCCTCGCCGAAAGGGAGGAGCGCCCGACCGATTTCTGCACGCGCCAAGGCGCTGCTCACCAGCGGCCTCCGCCGCCGCAGGTAGCGGCGAAGCGCCGCCGACTCGGGCTCCTCGACCGCGAGCTTCACGATCGCCGAGGAGTCGAGATAGACAGCCCGTTCAGCGCTCATCGCGGCGCAACCGCGCTAGCACCGCCGAGGGGGGGTCCTGTCCCGGCTGAAGCGGCAGCGGTGCGGGGAGCTCGTCCAGATCAGCCGTGGCCGGCTCGACCTCGCCCGCTGCGCGTAGGCGCTCGAATGGCGCCGCTTCGGGGAGCGGCGCCAGCACTGCCACCGGGCGGCCGCGGTCGGTCACCTCGATCGTCTCGCCGGCCGCGACGCGCCGCAGGAGCTCGCTTGCGCGCTGCCGCAGCTCTCGGATGCCAACGCTGACCATGTGCTACTTATAGCACATCTATCGCCGTTCTTGAGGACGCGCCAGATCCGGGCGGGATCGTTGAGGATCCGGACGTCTGCGAGCGGGTCGCCGTCGACGATCAGCAGGTCGGCCGCCTTGCCGCGCTCGACCGCTCCGATCTCGTCCTCGAGGCCGAGCGCGCGCGCCGAGCCGCGCGTCGCCGCCTCGATCGCCGCCGCCGCACCGAGGCCGCCTTCGGCCATGCGCACGAGCTCGATTGCGTTCGCGCCCGGTGGCCCGCTGTCGTGGCCCATCGCCAGGACCACGCCTGCGTCTCGGGCAGCGGCGAGCGTTCGGTACGCCTCGTCGAGCTGCCGTTTCGCCTGCTCGACGAGGACGGACGGGAAGTCGTCCGTGAACCGCTCGGCGAGGTCGTGGAAGGTGCTGAGCGTCGGCACGAGCACGATCCCGCGCTCGGCCATCAGCTCGAGCAGCCGCGGCTCGCGGTGGAGCGAGAGCCCGTGCTCGACGGTGTCGACGCCGGCCTCCACGGCGAAGCGCGTCCCCTCGAGCCCCTCCGCGTGCGCGGCGACCCGGACGCCGAGCCGGTGCGCCTCGTCGACGACGGCCTCGATCTCCTCGCGTGTCAGCTGCGCCGGCTCCGGATTCTCACGCTCCACCGAGCGCGCGCCCGTTGCCATCAGCTTCACGTAGTCCGCGCCGCGCCGCAGCTGCTCGCGCACGGCGCGCCGCATCTCCCACGGCCCGTCGGCCTCGTGGTACATCGTCCCGAAGATCCCGCCGCCGGGCGATGTCGCCGAGATGATCCGCGCACACGAGAGGATGCGCGGGCCCTCGACGACGCCGAGCTCCACCGCCTGCCGGAGCACGATCGCCTCCTCGTCGTAGCAGCCGACGTCGCGAACGGTCGTGATCCCGGCCGCGAGCAACACGCGCGCCGTCTTGGCGAGCACGAAGTAGCCGAGCTCGCGCCGCCGCGGCTCCTCGCCGTGCAGCGGCTCCGGCGGCCCGAAGCCCGGGCTGCGCGAGACGTCGCTCGAGAGGTGGATGTGCGCGTCGATCAATCCCGGCAGCAGCGTCCGCCCGCCGCAGTCGAGCGCACCGGCCGGCGGATCGCCCCGTGCATCGCCGATCGTGACGATCCGCCCGTCCTCGATCTCGACCGTCGCCTGCTCGCGAGGCGGCCTATCGACGATGCGCACGTTCCAGAGGAGCGGTGTCGGCAAGCGCCGATCATGCACCATGGGAGGATGGGCGACCGGCTACAGGAGTTCCGCGATCTACTCAGCAAGCACCCGCGCGCGCTCGCGGTCGGCCAGATCGTCGTGCTGGCAATCTTCTTCGGCTTCGCCGCCTGGGCGATCCGCGGCAACCTGTCCGACGCGCGCGAGCGCCTTCGCGACGCGAGTCCGGTCGACTTCCTGCTCGGCTGCGCGGTCCTTGCCTGCTACTACCTCGCGTTCGTCGTCGGCTGGATCAAGATCCTCGGCGCCTGGGGCTACAAGATCAGCTACTCGGGCGCGCTGCGCGCGGAGATGGTCTCGATGCTCGCGAAGTACGTGCCGGGCGGCGTGTGGACGCCGGCGGCGCGCGTCGTCGCCGCTCGCCGCGCCGGGATACACGACGCAGGCCTCGTGACGGCGTCGATCCTCGTCGAGGCGGGACTCTCCGCGATCTCCGGCGTGATCGTCTTCGTGATCAGCCTCAGCTGGGTGAAGGGCGTCGATGCGCCGATCTACCCGCTGCTCGGATTCGGCGCGGTCGTCGCCGTGCTCCTGCACCCGCGGATCTTCCAGCCGCTCGCGTCGAAGATCCTGCGCCGGTTCGGCTGCGGCGAGATCGCGCCGCTGCCGACGAGGACGCTGGTCGGGCTGCTCGTCTACTACGCGTTCACGTGGCTGATCGGCGGGGCCGCTCTCTACTTCCTCGTGCGTGCGGTCGGCACCCATCCGGCGGTGACGACGATCCCGTTCCTCGGCGGCGTGAGCGCCGTGGGAGCGATCGTCGCCGTGCTCGCGTTCTTCGCGCCGTCCGGCCTCGGCCCGCGCGAGGGAGCGATGTACGGGCTGCTGCTCGCGATCACGACCGAGGGCGCGGCGACGGCCGCGGTCGTGCTGAACCGCATCGCGCTCACGATCGTCGAGATCGCGCTGCTCGTCGTCGGCGGCCTCTTCTTCCGCCTGCGCGATCAGCAGGAGCACCCGCCGGTCGCGGCCGAGGGCGAGACCTAGAACTAGACGAAGAGCGGCGTGAGCGAGCGGCGCTCGACGAGCGCTTCGACCTCGTCCGCGGGCGGCGCCTCGCCGTCGAACTTGTCCGCCGCCGCCAGCACGTGCGGAAGCAGCTTCACGTCGCCGACGGTGTTGAGGAAGAGCTCCGGCCGGGCGAGCACCCAGCGCACCGCGATTTCGACGTCCGCCGGATCCGTGAGCGGCTCGTACCACGTGGACGCGGTCTGGGGCCGCCCGTCCCACGGCGCGAGCGCGATGCTCTTGATCGTCTGCATCGCGACGCCGCGCTCGGCGCACGTCTGCGCAAGCGCCTCGAAGTGCTCCGTGTAGAGCGGATCGCGCATCTGCCGGATGTTGTACGGCAGCAGCACCGAGTCGAACGGAAACCGCTCGAGGCTGCGCCGGTGCATCGCGGCGACCGAGAGCCCGTGCCCGGTGACGCCGATGAAGCGGACGAGGCCTTCGTCGCGCGCCTCGATCGCCGCCTCGAGCGCGCCGCCGTCGCGCAGCGCCGTCTCCCACTCGATCACGTCGACGAGGTTGTGGAGCTGGATCAGGTCGACGTGGTCGACGCCGAGCCGCTCGAGCGAGCGTCGGATGCTCTCCTTCGCGCCCTTGTAGTCGCGGTCACCGGTCTTCGTCGCGATGAAGAAGCGATCCGGCTCGCGACGCAGCCAGGACGCGATGCGCAGCTCGGAGTCGCCGTACGACGCGGCCGTGTCGATGTGGTTGACGCCGTGCTCGAGCAGCAGGTCGAGCGTCCGCTCGGCATCGGCGTGCGAGACCGAGCCGAGCGCCGCCGCGCCGAAGAGCGTGCGCGAGCTCTCGTGACCTGTGTTCCCGAACGGCGCGGTGGCGATCACGCGCTCGTCGCCTTGAGCACGGAGTCGATCAGCCCGGGGAAGCGGCGCTCGAGCTCATCCCGCCGCAGCGAGAAGTACTTGCGAGTTCCCTCCTCGCGCTCGGCGATGATTCCGGCCGCGGAGAGGGTCTTGAAGTGATGGCTCGCGGTCGACTTCGTCACGGGAACCTCGATCTTGCCGCAGTTCAGCTCGCCGGGCCCCCCGCACGTGGCGAGCTGGCGGACGATCTCGAGCCGCACGGGATCCGAGAGCGCTTGCAGCACGGTGAGCCCGTCGACGTCATCGAGGGCGGGTCCATCGGAGGGCGAGAAATGTTTGACGTGCATCGAACAGCTCCTGTACGGTCCTGATCGAACAATAGCGAACCCTCACTCCCGAAGGAGTCGATCCGTGTCCGAAATTACACCGTCCGTCGACCGGCTGAGCGGCCGAGCATGGGCCGCGCTGCTCGTTCTCTGCGGTGCGCTCTTCCTCGACGCCCTCGATGTCTCGATGATCGGCGTCGCGCTGCCCTCGATCCGCAGCGACCTCCACCTGTCCACGAGCTCGCTGCAGTGGGTCGTCAGCGCCTACGTGCTCGGCTACGGAGGCTTCCTGCTGCTCGGAGGGCGGGCCGCGGACCTGCTCGGGCGGCGGCGGGTCTTCCTCGTCTCGCTCGGCGTCTTCGTCGTCGCGTCGGCGCTCGGCGGCTTCGCGCACGACGGGTCGCTCCTGATCGCGACGCGCTTCATCAAGGGCGTCAGCGCCGCGTTCACCGCGCCCGCCGGACTGTCGATCATCACGACGACGTTCGCGGAGGGTCAGGCGCGGAACAAGGCGCTGGCTGCCTATACGGCAACGGGTGCGACCGGATTCTCGCTCGGGCTCGTCTTCGGAGGCCTGCTGACGGAGATCGGCTGGCGCTGGGTCTTCTTCCTGCCGGTGCCCGTGGCGGTGCTGACGCTGCTCGCCGGGATCCGACTCGTGCCCGACAGCGGCCGCGTCTCACGCTTCAGGAAGGGGTTCGATCTCGCCGGCGCGGTCGCGATGACGGGCGGGATGCTCCTGCTCGTGTTCACGCTCGTCGAGGCGCCGACCGCCGGGTGGGCGTCGGCCCGGACGCTCCTGTCGCTGGCCGCCGTCGTCGCGATCTTCGGGTTGTTCGTCCGGCACGAGCAACGGACGGCGACACCGCTCGTCCGGCTCGGGATCCTGCGCTCCTCGTCCCTCGTGCGGGCGAACCTCGGTGCGATGACGCTGTTCGGCGGCTGGGTCGGCTTCCAGTTCATCGCGACGCTGTACATGCAGCAGCTGCGCGGCTGGTCCGCGCTCGACACGGGACTCGCCATCTTTCCCGGCGGGCTGCTCGTCGCGATCCTCTCGCCGCGGATTGCACCGCTCGTGATGCGCTTCGGCGTGACTCGGCTCGTCGTCGCCGGGATGGCGTCGATCGCAGTCGGGTACGCGCTCTTCCTGCGCGTCGGCCTCGACTCGAGCTACGCCTCGGTGATGTTCCCGACCTTCGTGCTCGCCGGGCTCGGCTTCGCGCTCGCCTTCGGCCCGCTGAACATCGCCGCGACGAACGGCGTTGCACCGGAGGAGCAGGGACTCGCCGGCGGGCTCTTGAACACGTCGTTCCAGTTCGGGGGCGCGCTCGTCCTCGCGATCGTCACGGCCGTGAACAACGCGAACATCGGCAGAGGCGGCGGGCAGCAGGCGCTGCTCGACGGGTTCCATGCTGCGCTCTTCGTCTCGCTGGCGGTCGCACTCGTCGGCCTCGTCGCGATGCTGCAGCGTCGCGCGGTCGTCGTTCCCGCAGTCGCCGAGGAGGTCGCGTTCGAAGAGGCCGCCTAGCACCGGCATCGACATCCAGGGGCCGACGTGACAGCCTGCGTCGGGTCACGTCGGCTCCTGGAGGTGGATGATCGTGAACGACGAGCTGCTGGTCTCGCGCAGGGACTTCCTCGCGAAGAGCGCCGGCGTCGCCGCGGCGGCGTCGGCCGCGCCGCTGCTGCTGGCGCACCGCGCGAGGGCGGGTGTGCCGCCCGGACAGCTCGGGCTCATCGGCGCCGATCACGTCGGGATCACGGTTCCGAACATCGCCGAGGCGGTCACGTGGTTCCAGGACGTCATGGGCGCGAGCGCGCCGCTGACGTTCGGGCCGTTCAGCGGCTCCTTCCTGGCGGGCCTGCTCGACGTCGATCCCGCCGCGGTGATCAACCAGATCACGGTCCTGCGCATCGGCCACAGCGCCAACATCGAGCTCTTCGAGTACACGGCGCCTGACCAGAAGACCACCCACCCGAGGAACTCCGACTACGCCGGCCACCACATCGCCTTCTACGTGACCGACATCGATGCGGCGGTCGCATACATGGAGTCGAAGGGCGTGGAGAAGTTCCTGGGGCCGCTGCCGGTGACGGGCGGCCCGGCCGCGGGCCAGTCGATCAACTACTTCCGGACGCCGTTCGGCACGTTCATCGAGCTGATCAGCTACCCGCGCGGAATGGCGTACGAGCAGGCACGGCACGTCAAGCCGCTCTGGTCGCCGAAGGAGAACGGCCTCGACTCCGAGGTGACGACCGTGCCGGGCCTGCTCGGCATCGACCACATCGGCATCACCGTCCCGAACGTCGTCGACGCGGCCAGGTGGTTCGCGGACGTGCTCGGCTTCGCGAACCCGCTGACGTTCGGACCGTTCAGCGACTCACAGGGCACCTTCATGCAGGACCTGCTCGACGTCGATCCCCGCGCGGTGATCGACGAGATCAGGATGGTCGGCGGCGATCGCGGCCCGAACGTCGAGCTCTTCCAGTACGAGGCGCCCGGCCAGGACCAGACGTTCAGGAGGAACTCCGACTATGGCGGCAAGCACATCGCCTTCTATGTCGAGCACATCGACAAGGCCGTCGCGTACCTGGAGTCGAAGGGCGTGGAGAAGCTGGACGGCCCGCTCGCAGTGACTGGCGGACCCGCCGCCGGCCAGTCGATCAACTACTTCCGGGCGCCGTTCGGAACGTTCATCGAGCTAATCAGCTACCCGCACGGGATGGCGTACGAGAAGACGGCCGCGGTTCCGCTCTGGGATCCGCGGGACAACCGGAAGTAGGAACGCCGCGCAGGCGCCGAGCGACGTCGCCTGCTCGACGAGCATGACCAACCCGGCGAGCTGCTGGTCGCCGACCGACGCGTAGCTCGCGTAGAGCGGCACCGGGCTGCCGAGCAGGACGCCGGCGAGGACCTGGCCGGGGACGAAGAGGCAGCACGCGAACGCGAGCCGGCCGGAGCGGCCGAGCACGCGCCGCCGCGCGGGGTCGACGAGCTGCATCCAGACGAGCAGGCCGGCGGTCATGAACGAGAGATGCTCGGCGTCGTGTGCGAGCGGGTGCGCGAGCGCGTAGTCGTACGCGAGTGGGACGTGCCACAGGCCGAGCGCGAGCATCCAGATCGCGAAGGCCACGCGCGGGCGGAGTAGCCATCCCAGCAGCGAACGAAGCGTCGCGATCCGGGCGACTCGCTTGAGCACCGCCGGCGGCAGCAGGAAGAACGTCAACGGGCCGCGGAGCGCGACGACGAGCAGCGCGGGCGCGACATCTCCGATCAGGACGTGCTGGAGCATGTGCCCGAAGAGCCGCCGCTCGGCCAATGCGTCGAGCGGCGAGAGCAGGGCGACGCCGACGATCGCAATGCCGAGGACGAACAGGGCCGCCCGGTCGAAACCGGCCAGGTCCGGGCGTCCGCGCCGCCGGAGCCGCGCGAACGCCTGGACGAATGCGGCGAGCGCCAGCGCGCCGCCGGCGACGATCACTGGAAGATCTCGGTCGTGCAGTCGCCCCCCTGCAGCCGCACCTCGTGCGCACGCGCCGGCCCGTCGGGCCGGTCGTGCAGGTCGACGAAGAAGTCGCGGTCGACCTCCATGCCGCCGTCCGGGTTGCAGTTCACCCGCAGCAGCCACGAGCGCAGCTCCGGATAGAACTGGTTGTCCCACGTCGAGTAGAGCGAGTTCGTGACGTAGAGCCTCCGCCCGTCGAACGAGAGCTGGAGCATCTGCGGCCCGCCGTTCAGCTCGCGGCCCGCGTCGTTCGGCTTTCCGAGCACGCCGCCGAGCCAGAGCTGCCCGGTCAGCTTCGGGTTCGCGGGGTCGGAGACGTCGTACTGACGGAGGTCGCCGTGCAGCCAGTCCGAGAAGTACAGGAAGCGGTCGTCCATCGAGAGGACGAGATCCGTGATCAGACCCGGCACGGGGAAGGGCCAGCCCTCGAGCTCGACGCCCTCGACGCCGATCACCTGCTCCGCGGCCCAGCCGCCGTTCTGCCGGTGGAAGCGCCACATCGTGCTGGAGAGCGCGGCGCCGACGAAGCCCTGCTCGGAATCGGGATCGTGCTGCCAGCGGACCTCGAGCGGGACGAGGCCGGATTCGCCGAGGTCGACCGTCTGCTCGAGCTCCCGCTTCTCGAGGTTCCAGAAATGGAGCCGATGGCCGTAACGGCCCGCCTGAACGTCGGCGAGGTCGAAGCCGGGTTCGAACGCCTTCGGCTCGCCGAACTCGGACGAGATGAGCGTATTCTTGCGGGGCTGGTACCAGAAGTCGTAGTTGAGCGGCGGCAGCTCGCCGCCGTTCTCCCAGCGGCCCTTCAGCTCGAACGTCTTCGCGTCGACTACCGCGAAGCCGCCGGCGCCGTTGCCGTCGGCGTCGCCGAGCATGCTGATGACGATGTTGTCGCCGGGCATGCAGTGCGTCGTGTGCGGCCGCGTGTAGCCGGTCTCGCGCACGACGTCCTCCGGCTCGATCACCTTCTCGATTCGCGGCTTGCGCGGATCGGTCGCGACGTCGACGACGTGGATCCGCGAGGAGCGGAAGCCGGGCACGATCAGGTGTGACCGATCGGGCCCGTGGCACGCGGACGAGCAGCGGTTCCATCCGAAGTGGTGCAGCTCGTCGCCGACGTTCGGCATCGGTGTCTCGTGGACGATCCGTCCCTGCTCGGCGTCCACGACGGCGAGGAAGTCCGGCTTTTCGACGCCGGTTCCCTCGTGCAGGCAGGCGAGGTAGAGGAACTCCTCGGGCGGCGCTTGCATCGCCGCCGCCGGCGACTCGTAGAACGATGCGGGCTTGTCATGCTCGTGTTGCATCGAAGCTCCTTTCGAACGTGTTGCCCTTGCGCTCCTCGAGCAGCGGCGCGATCAGGCGTGCCGTGCGCGCCGCACCGCCGCTCTCGACCGGCTCGTAGTCGGCCGGTGAGGCGAGGCGGTCCAGCATCTGCGCGGCGAGCCTCTGCGGCGTCGCTTCGTCGTACGGAGTCGGGTCGGGCGCGCCGTAGCGGCGCAGGCGGTGGACGACGTGGTGGTTCTGCTCGAAGTGGTTCCGTAGCGGGATGGAGATGAACGGGCGGCGGTTCGCGACGAGCTCCATCGTCGTCGTCAGGCCGCCCTGGACGACGGCGAGGTCGCAGCAGGCGAGCGTGCGGAACAGGTCGTGAACGTAGCCGACGGCCTGCATCCCCTCGACCGGCTCGATCGACGCCGGATCGATGCGCGGGCCGCAGACCAGCAGCAGCCGCGCCTCGGGAACGTCCTTGCGGAGCTCGGCAAACGCCTTCGCGATCCGCCGCAGTAGGTGCACGCCGACGCCCGAGCCGCCGACGCTCGCCACGAGAAGCGGCCGGTTCGGGTCGTGGCCGAGCTCGCGCCTCAGGCGCTCCGTGTCGGCGTAGTCGGCCGGGTCGAACGGGAGCACGTAGCCCGGGAAGTCGAAGTGCCGCTCGATCCAGTCTGGCATGAAGGGCAGGTCGGGCCCGAAGTCGCGCGGCACGACGTCGTCCTTCGAGCCGACGAAGACAGCCGCGTCGCGCACGTACGGGTGGCGCTCGATGTGGCGGATGTTCTCGTGGTTGTAGTCCGCCGCCACGTATGCCTCGCGCGACCCGGGCGAGTCGTCGATCGGGAGCCAGCCGACGAAGTCGGTCATGAAGACGTACGGCGTCGTCTTCAGCTCGGGGTTCTCGTGCAGGTAGTAGTCGAGCTCCCACGACTCGTCGCCGATCCAGAGGTCATAGCGGTCGTCGCGCACGACGTCGTGGAAGAGCATGAAGTTGGCGAGCAGGATCTCGTCCATCTCGCGCCACGCCTGGAAGACGTGGAGGTCGTGCTCGCCCATCTCCGACTCGATGTGCGCGGACTCGTTCGCCATCAGCTTCGAGGCGGGGTGGACGGTCTCGCCTGCGGCCTCGAGCACCGCGGTCACGGGGTGCTGCGCGAGCCAGACGATCTCGAGGTCCGGCCGCAGCGCGCGCAGCTCACGCGCGATCGCGAGGTCGCGCTGCGCGTGGCCGAGGCCGATGGGGCTCGAGACGTAGAGCGCTCGCGGCGGGCGGCGGTGGTAGAAGCGCGACATCCGCCGCTCGCGCGGGCGCTCTCCTTCGCCGAGGAACTCGCGCAGGAGCAGGTTGACCTTGACCGGGTCGCGCAGGTGCGGCGCATGTCCCGAGCCCTCGAGCGTCACGAGCGTGCCGCCCGTCGCCTCGGCGAGGGCTGCGCCTCGCGCGAGCGGCGACTGTCGGTCCCGGTCTCCGTGGATGACAAGCACGGGGCAGCGAACGCGCGCACAGAGCTCGCGCGTCGCCGCCTCGTCGCCGAGTCCTGCGGCCTGCTGAGTCGGGATGAGGACTTCGGGCGTCGTCTCCAGACCCCACTTGACACCGTCCTCGATCTGCTTCGTCGAGTGCGGCTCCGGAAACATCTGCGAGATGAAGAACTCGACGAAGCCGGGGTAGTCGCGTAGCCAGTAATGGCTGTTGAACTTCGCCCAGCCCTCGTCGGTCTCGAGCTCCGTCTCGAAGTCGGTCAGGACGCGATACGAGTACGGCGGTGCGATCGGCACCGACGGGCCGATGAATGCCGCGGCCGACACGCGCTCCGCGTGGTCGCCCGCGAGCAGGAGTCCGCGTTGGCCGCCGAGCGAGAAGCCGACGATCGCCGCTTCCTCGGTGCCGGTCTCGTCGAGCACGGCGAGCGCGTCCGCGGCGAACTCAGTCTCGGCGTAGGCCGCGGGGTCGAACGGCCGGTCCGACTTCCCGTTGCCGCGCGCGTCGAACGTGAGCACGCGGAAGTGCCGCGCAAAGTACGGGAGCTGGAGCTTCCACTGCCGCGAGTGGATCAGCGACCAGGTCGGCAGGAAGAGAACCGTCTGCTCGCCCTCGCCAAGACGCTCCCAGTAGACCCGGACGCCGTCCCTCTCGACGAAGCCGGTCTCGTCCGGCTCACGTGCGCGAAGCATTCACTTGCTCCCATCCCTTTGCGGCTCTAAGCCACAAAAACTTGTTCGTTGGTCGTTCGACCAACCAAAATTACTGGTAAGCTCCGATCATGTCAAGCAGCGTCGAAAAGGTCGACCAGCGCATCGTCCGCGGCGAGGCGACCCGGCAGCTGATCTTCGACGCGGCAAGCGAGGTGTTGCGCGCGCAGGGCGGCGCGGCCACGACCACGCGAGCGGTCGCCGAGCGCGCCGGCGTCCGGCTCTCGCTCGTCCACTACCACTTCGGCGGCAAGGGCGGCCTGCTCGCCGCGCTGCTGGAGCGGGAGAACGCGCGCCTGCTCGAGCGGCAGCGCGCGCTCTTCTCCGGGCCGGAGCCGCTCGCGCAGAAGTGGCGGACCGCGTGCGCATACCTCCGGGACGACCTGCGCTCGGGCTACGCGCGCATCCTCTGGGAGCTGTGGGCCGCCGGGCTCGCCGACGAGGAGCTGGCTCGGCGCTGGCGCGGCTCGATGGCCGGCTGGCGGGACCTGCTGGAGGGAGTCGCGGAGGGGTGGGCCGCGGAGCGCGGGCTCGAGCTACCCATCCCGGCGCGCGCGCTCGCGACGCTCGTCGCGAACGCGTTCCAGGGCGCCGAGGTCGAGATCCTCGCGGGAGTGAGCGAGGCCGAGGCGCCGCACCTGCAGGCGCTCGAGAGCTGCGCGGACCTGATCGAGTGGTTCGAGCAGCGCTCCTAACGCGCGACCGGCGACTCGACCGGCTCGATCACCGTGCGCGCAGGCGCGGAAGTGGCCTCGATCAGGTTGCGGATCTCGCGGACCGCGACCGACAGCGTCGCGAGGTCGGACGCGTCGCCCGCCTTGACGTCGGCGAGGACCTGCATGCACCGCTCGACGGCCGGCCCGTTGTGAGTGACCCATGTCCCGAGCCGGTCCGCAATGCGGCCGTTGCCGGACTCGCGTAGCACGTCGGCGGTCAGCGCACGATGCTCGCTCTGGAGGTCCTCCCAGAGCGCGCGCCGGGCGAGCGCTTCCCAACGCTCCTCGCGTGGGAGAGCGGCGATGCGCCCGCGGAGCGCATGCAGTTCGAACCGGTCGTCGATTGCGAAGTAGACGTCGCTGACCTCCTCGAAGCTCAGGCCCGTCCCCGCGGCGACTTCGACGAGGTCGAGGGCGGGAAAGAGCGACTCGAGGTGCCCAACACGGCCGGCGAGCGCGGCGGGAACGCCGGCGGCGACGAGCTCCTCGGTCGTCCGGCGGGCCGCGTCGCGGTCGTCCGCGCAGACGACGTCGTCGGCGGCCGCCGCGAGCGCCGCGGCCCCGGCCGCGAAGTGCGCGCTGGTGGCGGCGATGTCCAGTGGGCGAGGGCGGTTCCGTAGGAGCCAGCGGGTCGCGCGCTCGAGGAGGACGCGGGCCTTGAGCAGCATGGCGAGCTGCGCCTCTGCGGCGACGCGGCCGTCCAGCGCCTCGATCTCCTCCCACAGGCTGCTCAGGTCGAAGACGTCGCGCGCCACCGCGAACGCGCGCGCGATGTCCGCGCCTGTCGCCCCCGTCTCCTCGCCGAGACGGAAGACGAACGTCGTTCCGGTCCGGTTCACGAGGCTGTTCGTGACCTGGGCGGCGATGATCTCGCGACGGAGTGGATGCCGCCGCAACCGGGTGCGGAAGCGCTGGCGCGCGGCGGTCGGGAAATAGCGCTCGAGCTCGCCGGCGAGGTCCGGATCGTCCGGAAGCTCGGACGCGAGCAGCTCTCCGTAGAGGGCGATCTTCGTATACGAGAGGAGGATCGCGAACTCGGGCGCGGTCAGTCCCTGTCCGGCCGCCTTGCGCTCGGTCAGCGTGTCGTCGTCGGGCAGGAACTCGAGTGCCCGGTCGAGCCTCCCCGCCTGCTCGAGGCTGCGGATGTAGCGGGCGTGGACGTCGACCATCGACGCCGCCTGTGCCAGGGAAGTGCTGATCGCCTGCGCCTGCTCGTAGTTGTCGCGCAGCACGAGGTCGCCGACCTCGTCCGTCATCTCCGCGAGGAGCGCATTCCGCTGCTTCTCGGTGAGGTCGCCCTCCGCGACGATCGCGTCGAGCAGGATCTTGATGTTCACCTCGTGGTCCGAGCAGTCGACACCGGCCGAGTTGTCGATCGCATCCATGTTGACGCGGCCGCCCAGCCGTGCGTACGCGATGCGCGCGCCCTGCGTGAGTCCGAGGTTCCCGCCCTCGCCGACGACGCGACACCGGAGGTCCTCGGCGTCGACGCGGATCGCGTCGCTCGAGCGGTCGCCCACCTCGGCATGCGTCTCGGCCTTCGCCTTCACGAAGGTCCCGATGCCGCCGTTCCAGAGCAGGTCGACGGGGGCCCGAAGGAGGGCGCGGATGAGATCGTTCGGCGTCACCGTCTTCGCCTCGATCCCGAGCGCGGCGCGCGCCTCGGGCGAGAGCTCGACCGACTTCGCGGCGCGCGGGAAGACTCCGCCGCCGGGCGAGATGAGCTTCTCCTCGTAGTCCGCCCAGGACGACCTCGGAAGTGCGAAGAGCCGCGCCCGCTCCTCGAAGCTCTGCTCGGGATCCGGGTTGGGGTCGATGAACACGTGGCGGTGGTCGAAGGCGCCGATCAGCTTGATGTGCCGGGAGAGGAGCATGCCGTTCCCGAACACGTCTCCCGACATGTCACCGATGCCGGCGACGGTGAAGTCGGTGCTCCCGACGTCGGTTCCGAGCTCGCGGAAGTGACGCTTGACCGACTCCCACGCACCGCGCGCGGTGATGCCCATTCCCTTGTGGTCGTAGCCGGTCGAGCCTCCCGAGGCGAACGCGTCACCGAGCCAGAACCCGTAGTCGGCCGAGAGCGCGTTGGCGATGTCCGAGAAGGTCGCGGTGCCCTTGTCGGCGGCGACGACGAGGTACGGGTCGTCGCCGTCGTAGCGGACGACGTCGGGCGGCGCCATGACGTCGCCGCCGGCGAGCGTGTCCGTGAGATCGAGCATCCCGCGGACGAGAGTCCGGTAGCACTCGACAACCTCGTCAGGCAGCGCGTCTCTGTCCGAAGGCGGCCGCTTGACGACGAAGCCGCCTTTTGCACCCGTCGGGACGATCACCGCGTTCTTGACCGTCTGCGCCTTCATCAGCCCGAGGACCTCGGTGCGGAAGTCCTCGCGGCGGTCCGACCAGCGAATCCCACCGCGGGCGACGCTGCCGGCGCGCAGGTGCACTCCTTCCATCCGCGGCGAGTAGACGAAGATCTCGAACATCGGCCGCGGCGCGGGCAGGTCCGGAATGCCGGCGGGATCGAGCTTGAACGAGAGATACGGCTTCCCCTGAAAGAAGTTCGTCCGCAGCATCGCGCGGATCACGCTGAGGAAGCTGCGCAGGATCCGGTCCTCGTCGAGGCTCTCGACCGCGTCGAGCTCGCCCTCGATCTGCCGGACAAGCTCGTGCGCCTTCTCCTCGACGTCGGCTGCCCGCGGCGGCGTGAAGCGGAGCCGGAAGAGCTCGACGAGCAATCGCGCGAGCCCCGGGTGCCGGGCGAGCGTCGCCTCCATATACGCCTGGCTGAAGGTGCTGCCCGCCTGCCGGAGGTACTTCGCGATTGCCCGTAGCAGGCCGACCTCCTGCCAGGTGAGCTCCGCTCCGAGGACGAGCCGGTTGAAGCCGTCGTTCTCGACGGCGCCGTTCCACGTGCGGGCGAAGGCGTCCTGGAAGATCTGACGGACGCGGTCGGCCTGGAACTCGACGTCCTCCCCGTAGTCGAGACCGAAGTCGTAGATCCAGACGGGCGCGCCGCCGGCCGGGCGCACCTCGAAGGGCCGCTCGTCGGTGACCCTCACCCCCATGTTCTCGAGCAGCGGCAGCACGTCCGAGAGCAGGACCTCGGGCCCCGAGCGCACCAGCTTGAACGCGAGGTGTCCGACCGGCGACTCGAGCGGCAGGTAGAGGCTCATGTCCAGGTCGCCGGCCGGGTCGAGACGCTCGATCCGCTGGATATCGGCCACGGCCGCGCGGGGCGTGAAGTCGTCCCGGTACGCAGCCGGGAACGCGTCGCCGTAGCGCCGGAAGAGCACCGAGGCCCGCTCTTCGCCGACCTGGTCGATCAGCGCGTCGTGGAGGTCGTCCGACCACGTGCGAGTCGCTTCGGCCAGCTCCGCCTCGACGGCGGCCACGTCGTAGTCGCGCGCGGTGCTCGGGTCGGTATGGACGACGATGTGGAGCCGCGCCAGCGCGGACTCGGAGACGCGTGCGCTGAAGTCGACATCGGTGCCGCCGAACGCGTCGCGGAGGATCTGCTCGATCCGTCGGCGTATGCCGGTGTTGTACCGCTCGAGCGGGAGGAACACGAGGCACGACAGGAACCGGCCGAACGCGTCGCGCCGGACGAACAGGCGAAGCCGGCGCCGCTCGCCGAGGTGGAGGATGCCGAGCGCGATGTCGTAGAGCTCGTCCTCGCCGATCTGGAAGAGCTCGTCGCGGGGATAGGTCTCGAGGATCTCGACCAGCGCCTTGTGGTCGTGGCCTCCGGGGGCGAATCCGCTGCGTTCGACGACCCGCTGGACCTTGCGGCGCAACACCGGGATCTCCCACGGCGTCGCCCGGTAGGCCGTGTGGGTGTACAGACCGAGGAAGCGCCGCTCGCTCGAGACGGCTCCCGCGTCGTCGAAGCGCTTGACGCCGACGTAGTCGAGATAGGCGGGGCGGTGGACCGTCGAGCGGGAGTTCGCCTTCGTCAGGTTGAGGAGGTTCGGCTCGCGGGCGCGCCGGCGCACTTCGGGCGGCAGCTGCGCGAAGCTACGGGAGACCGGCTTCTGCTCCGCCTCCCGCAGGATCCCGAGCCCCGAACCGGCGACCGACGAGAGCACGTCCTCGCCTTCGTGAATGCGCAGCTCGTACTCGCGGTAGCCGAGGAACGTGAAGTGGTCGTCCTCCATCCACTCGAGCAGGGCCTTGGCCTCGGCGACCTCGTCGGGGCCGACCGGCGGCGGGTGCTCGTCGAGCTCGGCGACGATCTCCCGTGCACGCGCGCGCATCGCGCGCCAGTCGTCGACCGCCGCCCGCACGTCCGCGAGGACCCGCTGGAGCTCCGCGGCGAGCTCGTCGAGCGAGGCGCGCTCCGCCTGACGGTCGATCTCGACGTGCAGCAGCGACTCGGCGCGCCCTTCGGCCGCCCACGGCAGGAGCTCGAGCAGCCGTCCGTCGTCGTCGCGCCGGACCCTGACGGTCGGATGGACGAAGACGTGGATCGCGTCTCCGCGACGCGTGAGCGCCATGGCCACCGAGTCGACGAGGAAGGGCATGTCGTCGGTGACGACCTCGACGACGCTGTGCCGTGACGCCCAACCGTGCTCCTCGAGCGTCGGCGTGTAGGCATGGACCTTCACCTCGCCGGGGCGCCGTCGCTGCAGGAGGTGCCAGTGGGCGAGCGCGGCGCCGTAGAGGTCGAGCTCGCCGAGGTCCTCGGGTGCCGCGTCCGCGTAGTACGCGCGAACGAACGCTTCGACCGCACCGGCCATCGACTCGGACACCCGCTCCCGGGCGTGCGCGGCGGCCTTCTCGACGAGCGCCGACTTCGCTTCCTCCGGCTTGACGGTCATCGGCCCCCTTTTCGCCATACGCCTTTCGGCGAAGTATGAACCGGTTCTGGCTCCGGGACGGTGCTCCGGGGTGCGGCACTGCCAGCGGAGACAACGTCCGGCGCTTTGACAAGACTGCCTGGGGTCGAGATCATCGGCTCGCCCCGAGCGACTGAGAGGAGCGGTCATGTCGGATGCCACGTTCGGGAACGTCGTGGACTCAGGCGCGCTGTCGGACACGGTGTACGTCGCCGAGACCGACCTGAAGGCTGGTTCGCTTCGCCTCACCGGGGCCGTGATGCAGAACATCACGCACATCGCACCCGCTGTCGCGGCGTTCTTCTTCACGCAGTTCGTCGTGAGCCTGACCGGGGCGAACGCCGTCTTCGCCTACACGGTCGGCGTGCTCGTCGTGCTCGGGCTGGGCGCCTGTCTCGCAATCCTCGCGAGCCAGTTCCCGTCTGCGGGCGGCTACTTCACATACATCAGCCGCACGGTGCATCCGCGCGCCGGCTTTCTCGCGGGCTGGACGTTCATCTTCTACTCGCCGATCGTCACCGGCCCGCTCTGCGCCTTCTTCGGCTGGGTCATGGAGAACCAGCTGAAGGCGGAGTACGGATTCAGGTTCCCGTGGTGGGCGTTCGTGCTGATCGCGGTTCCGGCGATCACGGTGCTGATGTATCTCGGGATCAGCCCGTCGATCCGTGCGCTCGTCGTGCTGGGGACGCTCGAGATCCTGATCGTGCTCGCGCTCGCGCTGTCGGGTCTTGCCGATCCCGGCCCGGGCGGCTTCACGTTCCGCGTGTTCGACCCGAGCTTCGACCCCGGCCATATCGCCGTCGGCGGCGGCCTCGCGCTCGCCGTCGTGTTCAGCGTTCAGGGTCTGACAGGCTGGGAGGCGGCCGTGCCGCTCGCCGAGGAGACCGAGAATCCGCGCAGGAACACGCCGCGGGCGATCCTCTACTCGATCGTGATCATCGGCACGCTGCTGATCGTCGCGTACTGGGGCCAGATCGTCGGCTGGGGCGTCAACGACATGAAGGGCCTGACCGGCTCGGGGACGCTTCCCGCGTTCGTGCTGGGTCAGAGGTTCTGGGGCGGCGCTTGGCCGGTGACGCTCGCCGCGATGCTGAGCTCCACGATCGCGGCGTCGGTCGCCTGCCAGAACGTGGCGACGAGAATGTGGTACGGCATGGGCCGTCAGGGAGCTCTGCCGAAGATCGTCGCCCGCGTGCACCCGACGCGGAAGACCCCGGACGTCGCGATCTTCATCCAGTTCTTGATGGCGCTCGGGCTCGGCCTCGCCGTCCCGTTCGCGATCGGGCCGGACGTGACCTGGTTCCTGATGGGCGGCCTTCTGCTCGTCCTGTCGGTGATCTTCGTCTACACGCTGGCGAACCTCGGCGTGCTTCTCTACTTCTGGCGGGAACGGCGCAGCGAGTTCAACTGGTTCTTCCACTTCGTGTTGCCGGTCGCTACGTCCGGGGTGCTCGCCTACTCGGTCGTGAAGGCGTTCGACCCGTTCCCGCCCGAGCCCTACCGGTACGCGCCGGCGATCGTCGGCGGTTGGATGCTGGTCGGCGTGGCCGTCCTCGTCTACCTCAAGGTGACGGGCAAGGACACGTGGCTCGCAAAGGCGGGCGCGATCGTCGCCGAGCGGCCGGAGACGCCAGAGGAGCTGGCACACCGCCCAGTGGTCTAAGAACTCGTCTCGACCTCGAAGGACCTGAATCCGTGGTCGACGTTGGTGTCGCCGACGCCGAAGTTGAACCCGATGCCGGGGCTGCCCTCGGAGAAGACGTCGTCCGTCGCCGAGATGACTTCCACGCCGTTGATGAATCCCTTGAGGACGTTGCCGACGATGGTTGCCTCGACCAGGTCGCCGTCCTCGACCCCGTACTCCGGGCCGATGCGCCTTGCCAGTGACGTGAAGTCGCCTCGCTTCCCGTTCCAGCGGACGATCTCCGAGTAGGCGTTCTCCGTCTTGAGGCATCTCCAGAACACCTCGTACCCCGTGCAGAGGTGTGGCTCGATCGTGCTGCGCAGGCGGATCTCGACCTCCTGGAAGTACGCCTCCGTCTGGTTCCGGCTGAACACCTCGCCCTTCGCGTGCTGGTTGCTTCCCCAGGTGCCCGCGAGCACTGCCGTCGGATCGTCGTAGTCGCCCTCGGGAGCCGATTCGTCGGACGCGATGTTGCCCTGCTCGGCGCGACGTTCCGCGACTCTCATGCGGGACACCGCTCCGTATGCGACTCCGTTCTTCGTCACGACGTCGACCCAGTCGATCCCGTCCTTTCCGCCGTTGATCCACATCCGGCGTTCCGAGATCGGATCTTCGTCCAGCTCGAAACGCGTGCTGTACGACCTCGCTGATGCGCTCATGGCGTAACCGTACTGCGGCGGCCGCTCAGGCGGCGCGAATCGGGCGGGCGCTGAGGCGCGCCTCCACGTCTGCGACAGCCGCCGGACGCGCGTAGTGGAAGCCCTGGCCGAGGCCGCAGTTGAGCTCACGCAGCACCTCGACCTGCTCGCGCCGTTCGATCCCTTCGGCGACGACGTCGAGGTCGAGCGCCGCGGCAAGCCGGAGGATCGCGTCGACGAATGTGCCGTCCGCGCCGTCGCGGTCGATGCGATCGACGAACGGCTTCGCGATCTTGAGCATGTCGATCGGGAACTGCCGCAGGTGGCTGAGCGACGAGTAGCCGGTGCCGAAGTCGTCGAGCGCGAAGCGGACGCCGAGCCGCCGCAGGCTCGTCAACGTCTCGATCGTCGCCGCCGGATCATGCATGGCACTGCTCTCGGTGATCTCGAGGATCAGCCGGTCGGGCGGCACGGACGTCCGCGCGAGGATTTCCTCGACGTCGCCAATCAGGTTCGGGCTCCGGAGCTCGCTCTGCGAGAGGTTCACGCTCACGCGCAGCTCATCGTGAAAGCGCTCGCGCTCCCGCCAAGACCGCAGCTGCTCGCAGGCGCGGCGCAGGATTGCGCGGCCGATCGGCGCCATCAGGCCCGTGTCCTCGGCGAGCGGGATGAAGGTCTCCGGCAGGACCAGGCCGCGCTCCGGATGCCGCCAGCGTGCGAGCGCCTCGAAAGCGACGACCCCGCCAGTGGCGAGCGCGACGATCGGCTGGTAATGGACGTCCAGCTCGTCGCGGTCGACGGCGCGCTCCAATGCGCTCGCCAGCTCCTGGCGCCGTCGGATCCGGACGTGCATCTCCGGCTCGTACCACGCGGAGCCGCCCTTGCCGTTCGTCTTCGCCGAGTGCATCGCCACGTCCGCGTTCCGGAGGAGATCCTCCGCGTCGTCGGCGGGTCCGGCGTTGGCGATCCCGATGCTCGCATGGAGGGCCAGCTCCCGTCCCTCGACGACGAACGGCATGCGCAATGCGTCGAGGAGACGCGACGCGAGTATCTCCGCCCCCTCCCGGTCGGACCGCTCGAGGAGGATCGCGAACTCGTCGCCGCCGAGCCGCGCCGCGAGGTCGCCCGGGCGAAGCGACGCACGCACGCGCTCGGCGACCGCAACGAGGACGTAGTCGCCCGCGCTGTGGCCGAGAGTGTCATTGATCGTCTTGAAGTCGTCGAGATCGACGAACAGCACGACGGAGGCGCGGCCGCTCGAGAAGCTGCGGCTGAGCGCAGCACCCACCTGGTCGGCGAACAGCAGGCGGTTCGGCAGCCCGGTGAGACCGTCGTGGAACGCTTGGTGGCGGAGCTGCTCCTTGACGCGGTCGTTCTCGAGCAGCACGCCGGCGTGGCTCGCGAAGGTCTCGAAGAGCTTGCGATCGTCGCCGTTGAACGTCGCGACGTCGCCCGAGCGATCACCGACGAGCGCCATCCCGAAGACGCGATCCGCGCCGTGCAGGGCCGTCACGATCGCGTCGCTCAAGCCGCGTCCCGCGAGGTATGCGTCGAGCGCGTGCGAACGGCGCCCGCGCGGCAGGAGCGCAGCCGACTCCTGCGCCGACACGGCCTGCAGCGCACCGAGGCTCGTCTCGTCGAGCTCGATCGGCTCCATGAGAATCTCGCCGTCGGACGCGATGACGCTCCTCAGCGCCCCCTTCTCCGCGGAGCGCGGGAACAGCACGATCTCCGCGACGTCGGCCGAGAGCATCGACCGAGCGGCCTCGAGCAGCTCGCGGACCGACGACCGGAACTCGGACGAGCCCTGCATCGCGCGCATCGACCGGTAGAGAAACTCCAGATGCTCGTGCCTCCGACGCTGGATCGTGTATGCCCTGAAGGCGAGCGCGGTGCCGGCGGCCGGGACGGCGAGCACCCACAGGGAGCGTGCGTCGAAGCGCGCGAGCTCGATCGCCGCCACCGCGAGGCTGCCGCTCGCGAGGCTCCCGCAGACGGCGACGCGGATCAGCGTCGCGAGCTCGCCGACCGTCGAGCGGGCGGCCGCGAGCCAGATGACGGCGCTGACGAGCAGAACGCCGGCGACGGCATAGACGACGGCGCCGACAGCCGCGCCGGCCCACCCGGCCGGTCCGTACGCGTCCCCGAGCGTGAGGAAGCCGTGGAAAACGAGCAGGGCGAGGGACGTCGCCACGGCGAACGACGCGAGGTTGAACGCGAGCTTCAGCGGACGCTGCCGCCGGACGACGAGCAGCGCGAGACCCGTCCCGAGCAGCATGGCGAGCAGCAGCTCGCCGGGCGGTGCGGCATAGAGACCGAGCACGAGCGCGAGCTCGCTGAGCGAGAGGCTGTGCGCTTCGCTCCGGAAGTGGACGTGGACCGGAAACGCCTCGGCCAGGAAGAAGGCGAGTGCGAGGCCCCACCAGGGGATGGCGAGCGCGTCCGGCGGCCCGAGACCGGCGAGGACGGCGTAGTAGAGGACGGCGGCAGCCGCGGCCGCGGCTGCGATCAGCCCCGGTACACGAAACCGGCGGCCGAGCGCTCGCCGGGGCACGGCGCTCGTCTCAGTCGCGCTCATGCGGCGCCACTAGCTCCAGCCCGCGTCGGCCCAGCTCTTGCCGGACCAGGAGCTTCCGGACCACGAGCTGCCTGACCAGCTGCTGCCCGACCAGCTGCTGCCGGACCAGGAGCTGCCCGACCAGGAGCTGCCCGACCAGGAGCTGCCCGACCAGGAGCTGCTCGACCAGCTGCTGCCTGACCAGGAGCTGCCTGACCAAGAGCTCCCGGACCAGGTGCTGCCGTTCCACACCCCGCCCGACCAGGAGCTGCCGCTCGCCTCGAGGTTCGCCATCGCGGCCGCGGTGAACGGCTGGCCGAAGATGTCCTTCTCGCCCGTGAGCACGACGCCGTCGCGCGTCAGGTGATCCTGCCCGCGCGCCTGCTCGAGCGAGCCGGTCCCGGTGGCCGGCGCGATCTTCTGCGTGGAGGACGACGGTGGCGTCCTCGTCAACATCGCGCCGAGGCGGATCTCGCCCGCACCCTGAGCCTGCGTGTCGAAGCTCGAGAGCTTGAGCGCGTTCGACGCGAAGAAGCGCTTGACGACGTCCGGCGTCATCGTGGGATACTTCTGGAGCACGAGGGCCGCAGCGCCCGAGACGATCGCGGCCGCCTGCGACGTCCCGCTGCCGCGGAAGTACCGGTCAGAGAGCAGCCCCTCCGGATGGTTCGCGTCGAGCCACGAGTTCGGCACGCGCAGACCCTCGAGGTGCGAGCCGGGCGCGACGAAGTCCGGGTTCTTGCAGCTGCCGCAGCCTGCAGAACTGGCCGAGTAGCTGCCGACGACGTCGTCGCTCATCGTCGCGGTGCCCATAGAGTCAGCGCCGCCGGCCGCGATGACGAACCCGTCGTAGGCTGGATCCGCGAGACCGGGTGCACTGTGGCCACGCTGGTAGCCGGTGTTGCCCGCGGCGGCCACGACGACGATGCCGTGCTTCCAGGCCTGCTCGAGCGCGTACGCGAGCGGGTCGATTCCCGCCGATTGGATTGAGTTCGTGCCGTACGAGAGGTTGAGGACGCGGATGTTCAGGCCGGGGTCGTGTGCGTGCTGGACGACCCAGTCGACCGCCGCGATGACCTGCGAAACGTCGGCGCCGCCGTCCGCCGTCGCGACCTTGAGGCTGACGATCCGCGCGTCCGGGGCGACGCCGACGTAGGTCGACGCCGGCGCGCCCCCGTACGGCGCGACCGCCGCGTCGTCGCGTCCCGCGATCAGGCCGGCCATGAACGTCCCGTGCCCGTAGGTGTCGAGGTTGGTGAGGTTCGGCGCCTGCGACTCGAGCGAGAGGTCGGGACCGTAGAGGATCTTGCCCGGCGAGCTCAGGCCTTGGACCGGCGCCACGCCGGAGTCGATGACGGCGACGTCGATTCCGTTGCCGGTGTAGCCCGCGCTCCACCAGGCCTGCGCGCCGAGGTAGCTCGTCGTCGCCGCGGCCGAGTTCGGGTCGGTCGCAGGGTCGTACGCGCCTGCGCCCCAGCTCGCCCCGGCGAGCGCGCCCGCGAGCGCGAACACGACGGGCAGCGCGGCAAGCTTCGCGGTGAGGTGCCTTCGCGGCGACCGATGTGTCGTCGAACCGACCTTCAACTCATCTCCCTTCCACCCGACGGCGCGCGGGCCCAGTGGGAGCGTCATGCGCTCCGTCTCTCGAGTGGAACGTAGTCCTGTCGCCGCGAGACAACGTCCCCCGTACGAGTGATACAGCTCCGGTCTATCCGATCCGCTCGCGCAGGCGGACGGTCACCGTATCGCCGTCTTCCTTTCGGATCGCTCTGCGCAACTCTGCCTTGATCGGCAGCTTGTGCGTGCCGTCGCCCATGGCCATGAAAGAGCTCCGGAAGGGATGTCCGTCCACTGTGCCTCGAATCTTCACGAGACCGCGAGTGCCGAAGTATGCGGCAGAATCAGGCATCACCACGAAGGTCCAGCCGCCCTTGTTGGGACTCTTCTGCAGCGTCGCCGTGAATTGCTTCCTCAACACGGTCATGTGGCCTCCGTTCGAGCGACCGGGCTCGGGGTTCTCCGACTGAGACCGTCGCACGAAGGGGAACTCATCGCGCCGCGGCTCGTACCAGTAGGTGCGCACGCGTTTCGATGCGAAGTCGACCCAGCGGACGTACGACGTCGGCACGACGGGCGCCCGCGCGACGTGGAGCGGGTCGACCGCCGCGTCGGGGCTCTCGTCTGACGAACGCGTCACGATCGTGCGTTACTCCGAGCTCTTCACCAGCTCCTCGCGGTAGGCAAGCGCTACCGCCTGCGCGCGGCTGCGAACGTCGAGCTTCCGCATGATGTTCTCGATGTGGGTGCCCACGGTTCGCCGGCTGATGAAGAGGTGGCCGGCGATCTCTTCCTGCTCGAGGCCCTCCGCCAGGAGGCGGAGCACCTCGGTCTCGCGGGCGGTGAGCTTCAAAGCCACGCGCGGTGCGACCGGTGTCCTGCTTCGGACCAGACGCCTAGCGCGGGCCAGGAGCTCGCCCGGCGCGAACGGCTTCACCATGTAATGGTCGGCGCCGATGAGGATCCCAGCCACCTGATCGAACGGCTCTGTCCGCTCGCCTGAGACGAGGATGATCGGTAGGCCGTCCCCGAACTCCTCCCTCAGCTGGTGACAGACCTCGTAACCGGAGAGTCCGGGGAGGGTCACCTCGAGGATGACGAGGCGAGGGAGCTCACGCCGCGCAGCATCCATCACGTCGTTCCCGTTGTCGGCCTCCACGACGTCGTAGCCCGCTTTCTGGAGGACACCGGCGGCAAGCGACCGCGAGTGCACCTCGTGGTCGGCGATCAGAATCGTTCCCAGGCGCCTACCTTCGGCTGCCATAGCTTCACGCGCCGAGCTTCGTAAGGATCTCGTCGACGCGGTCGAGCACGCTCTTCGGAGTCTCGTGCGAGCGCTCCGCGATCTCTCCCGCCCCGAGCCCCTGCCGAAGAAGCCGGACGAGGTTGCGCTCGTCGCCCGTCAGGCCCACAGGCGCCGTCTCGTGCGTTCGCCGGATCAGCGCGCGCACGCGGGCCAACAGCTCGTCGGGGGCGAACGGCTTGACGAGGTAATCGTCGCCCCCGACCAGGAGTCCCGCCACCCGATCGTAGGTCTCGGTCCTCTCGCCGGAGACGAAGAGCACGTGCGGCCCGTCGTCGCCCGAGCGCAGCCTGTGGCAGACCTCGTGCCCGGAGATTCCGGGAAGACGAACATCCAGCACGACGAGCTCGGGCCGCTCTCGTCCGGCTAAGTCGAGCGCCTCCTCGCCCGTCGCCGCCTCGACTGTCCGGTAGCCCGACCGCTTCAGGATCGCCGCAATGAGCGCTCGGAAGAGAGCGTCGTCGTCGACGACGAGGATGGGACCCGCGGTTGCCACAGGTGAACCTCACGGCAGTCTCCCTCCGAATGCCGCTCGCTGCAACCTGCGTCTACGTCGAAACACGTAGAGCCAGGGGGAGGCGACGTACGTCTGGCGCGTGAGCGAAGTCCCGAAGTCGACCCCAGACTCGCCGGGCCGGGGCTCGGGTACACGGGTTGTAAGCCATAAGGCTATAACCCTCAACAGGGAAGGGGGCACGTCCGTGAAACGCCTCATCGCGTTGACCGCGTTGCTGGCTGCTGTGGCCGTCCCGACCGTGGCGTTCGGCGACCTGATCGGGGATGACCTCAAGGTTTCGGACCATGGCACCACGGCTCAGGTCGTCAGCGTGAGCGGAGGGCAAGCTGTGCAGCTCAACTACTTCTACTCCGGCCTGGGCAGCCAGACCGCCACCATCACGGTCAGCGCCCCGTTCACGTGCACCAACAACGGCGGGAACCAGCCGCCCGGCCAGATCAGCGGATCGTCCGGGCCGATCACGCCGGACCACGGGAACGTTTCGGGCACCATCACCACGGCCGCGGCGAGCTGCCCGGATCACATGGCCCCGCTCATCGGGCCAACCGTGACGGTCGTCGTCACCAAGGCGGACGGCACGTCCACGGTCTTCACCTACACGGTCTAGCCGGCGGCGCGTGAACCACCCAGGAGAGTGAGTCGGCACCCAGACCCCGAGTCGCGCGGAGGAGTCCTCGCGACCGGGGTCTGGGTGCGAGTCGGGAGTCGAGCGGAGGGGACGATGAGTCGCAAATTCAGCCGGTGCAAACTGTGGTCTTTCGTCACGGTCGCGGTGCTCGCAGCGGTGCTTCTGCCGGTCGGGCTGACGAAGACGGCGACCGCGGAGACGGGCGACATCAGGACGGTCCTGTACGAGGGCCTGCCGATCGACGAGTTTCTCTCCGACGGCGGGATGGCGGCGCTCTTTGGGCCGGACACGTCTTCGCAGAGCTATCTGGAGGGCAGTCACGGCAACGGCCGCTACG
>Ga0066710_100000152_pt1 | contig 33724 bp, 31 predicted proteins | sample GraSoiAngelo_159_FD_79666 | JGI IMG/M metagenome (GOLD analysis project Ga0066710, IMG submission 79666) | Grasslands soil microbial communities from the Angelo Coastal Reserve, California, USA - 14_1009_16_40cm | ecosystem: Environmental > Terrestrial > Soil > Grasslands | place: USA... | reverse complement strand
TTGAGTGATCGGTTAGAGCAAAAACAAGTTGATTCGTAGGTTTGGGTGCCGGCGGGGCGCTTGCGTCTAGGCGTTATTCTCTTTCATTGGACTGCAGTGCATCGAGGGCCTTCTGCACCAGCTTTCGCCGCAGTTCCTTTTCATCGGCCGGCGGTAACTTGGCGTCGCCCGTCACGTGCACGATTCCGGTTCCTAAAACCACGCGGTTGGCTCCCACCATCTTGGCGATGGGCAGGGCGGAGGTAATCTGCACCACTGGGATGCCCGCTTTCTCTAGTTCTGTTGTGATCGCAGCGCCGCTGCGCGTGCTCGTTCCTCACGTCGAGGTGAGGATGACGGCGTCGACGCCGTCCCGTTTGATCTTTGCCGCCATCTCCCGGCCGAGACGGCGTGTGTTTGACAGCGGGTTGGAGCGGCCGCAGGTGGAAATGAATTCGTCATGAAGTTTGCCGATGACGCCGTTTTTTTCCATCTCGCGCAGGGCATCGAGGGGCACTAACCGGTCAGGATCTTCCTGGACGAACCGCGTGTCGTAGCCGCCGTGGGAAACTTCGTAGTCTTCAGCGCGCAAATCATCGCGTCCCTCGATGCTGTAAGACCCCCAACGCGTCGCTGCTGTTCCTTCGATTCGATCTGGATTGCCTTTAGGGACAAGTCCGCCGTCGGTGATCAGCATCAGTTTGGCTCTCGATAAGTTTTTGACGCCCGCAGGCATCGGAATCGGCGCGAAAGCGGTCGGCGGCATCTCGGATTCGAATGGTTCTCCGTTCATCTTCGCCAAGAGCATGTCGACGAGCCGCGTCGCGGCTTTTTTCTCCACGAGCTGGTCGCGCAACCATCCGCGCCGCAAGTATCCTTCTTCGTGCGGCAGGCCGATCGGTTCCTTGGTGACAAGTTTCCGGCTGAGCCTTGCCATCTTGTCCAGGACATTGCGCATGTTGGCGATGCTCGTCCCCGAGTCGATGATATAGAGCGCGTCGCGGTTAAGATCGACACCGGGATTCTCTTCGCTCATCGCGGTCACGACAGAAATGCTAAGCTCGGCTTGAACGGCGCGGCAGAGCGCGCCGGCCGCCATGCCGTAGCGCCCTGCATCAAAGCATGGCCCGGCGACGAAGAGGTCCACGTTTGCGTGACGGACCTTTTCCACGACGGAAGCCGTAACCTCGTCTTGATGTTCGACGGCGTAATTGTCACCGCAAACCAACGTCAGGACGATGCGGGCGTCGTTTCCCAGCAACGATTCCAACAACCGGCCGGGTCCGACCGCGCCGTCACGGACTTCCAGTTCCTTGCCAGCGTGCTCTTCGGCGCCGATGCCGCCAAAGAACTGATTCAGATAATGGGCGATTCGCATAGCGAACTCCTCCGGATAGGCGCGAGGCGACAGGCGTGAGTAGGGGCACGGCATGCCGTGCCCCTACATCCATTGCCGCTCGTGCTCTTCAGTAGACCATTGCCCTCATTCTGGACGCACCTTGTTGATTAGTTATGCCGACGATGTTGGAAGCGTCGATCGTCATCGGACCGGCGAGCAATTCGGTGAATTCAGGCGTGGCTGCGATGATTCGATCGACCCGTGGCACTTCCCACTGCTTACCGTTGCCGCCGTTGTAGACGATGGCGTCGACTTCCGGAACGTTGAAAAGCAACGCCGACTCGACGCGGCGGTCTCTCGACACGTCGGAAACCATAACCGAAGTTTTTATTCCCATGCCTTCGAGCAGGCGTGCGGTCTCCGCCAGGTCGGCATGGGGCAATCCGCCACCGTACTTGGATAACACCGCGCCGTCCGCGTTCAAGTTCCACTTGACGAGATTGGCGGCGGCGCGACAATGGCGCTCGCGGTCGAAATTATCCGAGCCGGCGATCGTGGCTACTGTGCCGACGAAATTAATTTCACGCGCCTGGTGGCGCTGATAGAGTTCCAGGATAATGGGATGATTTTGATAAAAATAAGTTTCCGTGCCGCCAAACCACGAATGCAGCGATGGCACAACAGCGCCGTCGAGCCACTCGTCGGGGTGCAGCATAACCGGTAGCATGCCGTCAGTGTTAGCGCCATAGAGAATCGGCTCGTCCACCGCTGGTTTGCGCTGCCGTGAAAAAATCTGCCCAACATAAGCGACTCGCGCCCGTCCGTCGCGCCCTTTCTCCCCTGGACCCACCGGCTCAAAGGTCTGGAGGTTAGTGGGGAGATGATTCCAGGCACTGCGGGCAACCTCGACGGCGACTCGTATGCCGGCAAGGCGGTAAGCTTTTTCCAATGTTTGGCGCGGCAATCCTGGTTTGGTGTGCGGGATCACGATCAAGTGTTGCAGCGAAGAGTACTCGCTCGCCTCAACCGGAGCGCCGCTCATTTCCAAAACGCGCCCAGTTGCGCTTCGAGTCGGGTCCGGTGAAATCTCGGCCAGAACCGACACCGCAGCGCCGGTCAGGACATGAGTCGTGCCGATGCCGGCGGTAATCGGTGCGCCCAGTATGCCGGGAAAATCGGCGCCGCAACCGGGTGCTTTCGCTCTCGGTTCAATCACGTCAAAGATTGGACCGGCACGGCAGCGCTCTCCGGGCCGCGCGATATCGAAGTCGACGCTGACGATGGATTCGTCTTCAAGAACCAGCCGGCGTAGTTCGGCACGATCGATCAGGAGAATTGAACCTTCCAAGCGCGCTGGTGTGTCGAAGCGTAAGTCGGTGACGGGATGACGCGCCAAAGTTAGTTGCATGGTCTTTGTCCTCACCTGAAGCGCTACAGAAAAGTGAACCGAATCGTTGACCCAAATCTTATTCCCGGACGGAGAATCTTGTCAACGTAAGTTGTAGGGGCAACCCTCCGTGGTTGCCCTTCCGGAGGGCAGGCACAGGGGCCTGCCCCTACATCAGACAAGTGATCGACAGTGATTTTGGTACAAAGATTAGCTGCGTTCGTTATTGAATCACTCACCGTTTTCCTATCGAAGCCTCAGGTGATAAATACCTCTCCAGGAATAAGAGGCAGATCCAGTCATGCTTCGCTTTTCGCCAAATCCCAATCTCGCCCATCTTGTCCACTGGTTCGAATGGGAAAGAGACGCTTTTCGCCGGGCGCAAGAGCAGGACAAGCCCGTGATGCTTTTCCTATCGGCGTTCTGGTGTCGCTACTGCCAGCGCATGGACGAGGGAGCTTTCTCGGATCGGGAAAACATGGCGTTGCTCAACGCCTACTTCGTCGCGCTACGTGTCGAGAACGCCATGCGGCCCGACATTGATGCACGCTATAATCTCAACGGCTGGCCGACCGTCGCCTTCTTCACGTCCTCGGGAGAGCTGCTCGCGGCAGTCAATTATCTCGGTGCCGATGAGTTCAAGGAGCTGCTGCTGAATGTTTACATGGATTATCAAGAAAAGAAGACTGAAAACCGCGTGGCGAAAGCGCCGGATGACAGTGAAGCCGTCGTGGCGCGTCAGGCAGCGCGCGAACCAGCCGGTGTTTCGGCTCTGACGGAGATTACAAATGGGATCATGGCGCTCGCCGATCGGTTCCACGGCGGCTACGGGCAGGGACAAAAATTCATCCATGCGGAAGCGAACGATTTTCTGTTACGCCGCTACGAGGCGACAAAAGACGCTGCTTATCTCGATCATGTTCGCTTGACGCTCGACCGGATGCGAGAGAGCCCGATCTATGATGACAAAGACGGCGGCTACTTTCGCACCACCTCGGGCGCAGACTGGGTACAACCGCACCGCGAAAAGCTCTTGGGTGAGCAGGCCGGTCTCTTGTCCAATTGCCTCCATGCGCTCCGTTTCACCCAGCGTCGCGAGTATGCGCGCATGGCCGAGGAAATCATCGACTACCTCGATCGCAAACTCTTCGATCCGTCCAGCGGCGCCTTTTTCGGCTGCGAGGATTTTCTTCGGCGTGAAACAAGCGCGGATACTTCCGCCGACGAGTTTTTCACCATCATCGATCAGTGCGTTTACACCGACGCCAACGCGCAGGCGATCAGCGCCTATTTGGACGCCGCGGCGATCTTGGGGCGAGCCGACTGCAAAAAGCGGGCGCTGAGTGTTGTTGAGTTTCTTTGGAGCCATAGCCGCAGCGCGGCGGAAGGCATGTACCATTATTATGATGGCACGCCCCACGTGTCAGGACTGCTGAACGATCAAGCATGGATGGGCGCGGCGCTCGTAGAGACCCACCATGCGAGTGGCGAGGCCGTGTATCTAGAGCGAGCGCGGGAATTGGTGGAGTTTATTCTCGCACGCTTGAGAAATTCCGAGGGCGGTTACTTCGATCTAGGCACGGGCGAGCTGGGCTTTCTCAAATTCCGTCTCACCGCGATCGAGCAAAACGGCGCCGCTGCATTTTTTTTCCTGAAGCTGGCGCAAGCAGGGCGAGAACCAAAGTATTTTGAGGCTGCTGGTTGGGCTTTGCGCGCGTTTAGTGGAGATTTCGCTTCTTGCGGCATTCATGCCGCCCCGTTCGGGCGGGCCCTTGGTGAATGGCTGAACCGTCGGTAAGACTTGGAGTACTGGAGTGTTGAATCATGCCCCAGTACTCCATTACTCCAACACTCCAGTAATCCATTTCCTATCACCCCTTGATCTTCATATCGGCCACGATGATTTCGTTATTCGGGTTGCCTTTCCAGACGATGTTTCTCGCCACACCATAAATTTCCGCAAGCGTATAGAGCGGCACGACGGGCGCATCTTCCATGATAATTCGCCCCGCCTGCTGCAATACGGCGACGCGCTTTTTGTGATCGCCGGTGCGTTGCTCTTCTTCTATGAGCTTGTCGAGATCAGGATTGCTGTAGCCGGTGCGCTTGGTGACGCCCGTGTGGAAGTATTGGTCATAGAATGTGTCGGCATCGTAAGCCGATCGGCCGGCGTAGTAGAACGGCAGCTTGCCGCCGTTGACTCCGTCTCTGCCCCAGTAGATCGGGTACTCCTGCGCTACAAGCTCAACCTTAATGCCGCTCTCGCCGAGCTGGTGCGCGATGACCTGGCACACTTCTTTGCCTTTGAGATGGCGGTCGGGCGCCAGATAAAGCTTCACTTCCAAGCCGTTGGGGTGACCGGCTTTGGCGAGCAGCTCGCGCGCCTTTTTTTGATCGAATGGATAGCGTTTGATGGCCGGATCATGGCCGATCATGTTCGAGCTCAATGGGCCGTTAAGCACGTAACCGTTGCCTTCATAGATGTGTTTCAAAATGACGTTCGGGTCGATGGAATAATTGAAAGCCTGGCGTACCAGCTTGTTGTCAAACGGCTTGTGCGTGACATTCATGGCCAAAAAATACATGCGATAGCCCGGAACTTTTTCAACCCGCGTGCGCGGATGCTTGCTAACGCGCGGAATCTCTTCGATGGGGAGATTGCTGATCACGTCCGCTTGACCCGCAAGTAATCCGGCGACGCGCGCTGATTCCTCTTTAACCGTTTTGAACAATACCTCTTTGATTTCCGGCTTCGCCCGCCAATAATCGTCGTTGCGCGCCAGCACCAAATGGCCGTCTCGCTGCCAGCTTGCGAGCTTGTACGGGCCGGTGCCGATTTTGTAGTTATCGAGTTGGTTGCCGTTCTTTTCGACCGTCGATTGGCTGACGATAAAACGGTTGTTCAACCGTTCGAGCAAGACGGCGTTGGGCTGTTTGGTTGATATAACAACCGTGTGATCGTCCGGTGCTTCGACGCCCGTGACCTCGATGAAGTTGGATGCTTGCAGGCTCTTTCGGTCGCTAACCATTCGGTCCAGCGAGAACAACACATCTTTCGATGTGAACGGCGATCCGTCGTGAAAGCGAACATTCTTTCTAAGACGAAACAGCCATTTCCTTCCCTGAAACTCCCACGCCTCGGCCAACACGCCGACGTATTCATTTTTAGAGAAATCCATTTCAATCAACGGCTCGATCACATGCTGCCAGATGCCACTGATCCCGCCGCCGCTGTAAGCGTACGGATGCAGCGAATCCAAGCCGACGCCTTGAAAAACCACGACTCGATCTTTTGAAGCTGCAAACGCTCGGCGCGGATGTGTTGCCGTGGTCAATCCAGCGACGCTCAAGGCAGCGCCTGTTTTCAAAAACTCCCGGCGATTCATTTTACGTTCGGTCGAAGGCATATAAGACCTCCCGATAGCATTACCCTTTGCTTACGATCGGCCGTGAATTCTTATCCAGTGCTCGCTTATAGCTGCACTGGTGGAATAACGTCAAGGCGACTGCAACTGATTGACTTTAACGGATGAAAGGGCGCGATGAATCGCGCCCCTACCAGTGAGCGTGCTCGTCCGGCACCGGTGTGCGCGGTAGAGCACGGCGCGCTGAGCGGGAACCGAGTTGACGAGGTAGCCATGGGCCGAGAGGGTGGACGGCGCAAGTAGAATTAACACAGTGAAGATTGCGCTGCACGACTTGACCATCAGCGACGGGTGGTTTCGAGCGGGTAGCCGCGTTTTACCCAGCCCACGTAGCCTTCCGGCATGATGAAAATATTGCGATAGCCGCGGTACTCGAGAAACACCGCGCGATCGGCCACATCGTAAGTCTTGCAGTCGCAGTAGAGAACCACTCGACCGTTCTTGGGAATCTCGTTGTAGCGACTCGCCAACTCGCCGAGCGGAATGGAACGTGCGCCCGGCAGGCGGTTCTGCTGGAAGTCTTTTGCCGGCCGCAAATCGATGAAAGTCAATTTTTCGCCGGCGTCGAGCAACTGCTTGGCCTGTTCCGCAGGGAGATTGTCGACGGTGTCTTCCACGCCATGGCCGGCAAACGCGATCGCAGGTAAGAAGACACCGATCCAGGCGAGGAGAACAAAATAGAGCTTTAGTTTAATTCTCCTGCCGTTTGTCATACTTCACGGTCACATTTTTATTATCCGCTGTCCAGGAGACCGTGCCTTTCACGCCCGGAGTATGACGCATGATCCAAAAGCCGCCGCCGGGATCCGACGAGCTAGCGAACACCAATCCGTTGTCGTGAACGAACACGTCGTCGGCGTGGCCGGCATCCGAATTCACCCGGCGAAACACCGGCGGGACGAAATGGCCGACGGCCTTGGGCGAATGCGGATCGGAAATGTCAACGGCCCAAAAGCCGGAATTCTCCCAGGCACTGAAAACGATATTCCCCTTTATCATTCGTTCGACATCGTGAATACCAAAGCGCCGGCCAGGCCGGTCGGGAGGGCAAAACCTGTTCAAGGGGAGCCTGAAAGTCGAAATCTGAACCGGATTTTTCTCGTTGCGCACGTCAATGACGTGCATGTAACCAAAAGGACAATGTTCGGGACGGACTAATTCGTCGCCCGCGATGATGATGTCGGGTCTGCCGCCGTGGGGTGGAATAACGATACCGATACTGTGCGTGTTGCCTTCCTCAGGCGGCGACCATTTGATTTGGCTGATCATGGTCGGCTTGCGCACATCGCTGATATCCAGAATGATTACGCCCTGATCGCGGTAGGCGAGGTAGGCACGGTCTTTGTAGACGGTGACATCATGCAGAGCGACCCAGATCTTCGGCAGTCCTTCACGCAGTCCTCGGTCGGGTTCGACCCAGTTCTCCCCGGGCTTTTCTCCTCCGGCAGTCCACTGTCCGGGAAACCACCAGCGGGCAACCTCTTTTGGTTTGGCGGGGTCGTTAATGTCGATGATCATGAGAATGTTGTCGTAATAACCTTCCATTGTTGTTGCGATGAATGCGAATTTTCCTTGTTTTGGATCTTCATGGAGCCAGAATCCATGGACGCCGCGCCGGGGGGCAACGTCGGTTTTGAAGAAACCCACTTCGCGCGGCTTTGCCGGATCGCTGACATCGTAAAGGCGAATACCGCCCACCCAGGTTTTGATCTTCTCATCGCGAACTCCGTCCTGGTTTATGACTAGTATGTTTCCCAAGACGTCAATGTACTGGCTCTGCACGCTGGGATCGTTCTTGACCTGGGAGATCACTTTAGGTCGGGCGGGATCGCTGACATCGACGATGCTGAAGCCTTGATAGTTCGATATGTAAGCGTGTTTGCCATCTTTGCTGACACGAAATTCAGCGGCTTGATCCCAGCCGTCGAGATCGGTGTAAGAAAGGATGGTGAAATTTTCCAACTCGCCGTAACTTGGCTGTTTCTCCTTCGCCTCGCCGAGAATTTTGCTTTGGCTGAACGCCGCGGACGCCGACGCCAATACAAAAAAAATCACAGTTCCGATCATCGATCGGCGCAAGATTGTGGACTGCTTCACTTTGTTTGCCCTCCTCATCGTATCGAACATTGTCTCATCGGGTGATCAGGTTTATGAATTTTCGCATCCGAAGCGCGATTCCGAGCAAGTCGGCCGACACACTGCTCCCCCTCATAATCCATAAAGGTCCATGAGTCAAAGGAAGTGGCTCGCGACGCTACGATCGCCCGTCACGAATAGACGGAACGCGATCTCAACTGGACATTTCTTTTGGCGAAAGGTAAGGAAAGTCAGAAATTAGCGAACGCGTGCGGCTGAGCCGATTAGCCGTCCATCGTGCGGAGTTTCTCTCATGAAAATTGTCACGCTCACGGCGTTGCTTTGGCTCATATTTTCGAACATAGCGGGCGCGCAGACGACCGTGGTCGGCTATTCCGCCGTCACATCGGTATTTCTTCCCTTCTGGATCGGCAAGGAAGCGGGGCTGTACAAAAAAGAAGGACTCGATGTACAGCTTGTCTATATCGCAAGCTCGACGACGATGGCGCAGGCGATGTTCGCGCGGGAAGTCGCCATCTCGACGGTCAACAGCGGCAGCGTGGTGAGCAGCGGACTTCAGGGCGGCGATCTCGTTCTCATGGGCGCCGTGATGAACGCCGCGGCGTTTTACATCATGACCCGGCCGGAGATCGCAAATGTTCAGGACTTAACAGGCAAGAAAATCGGCGTTACTCGTTTAGGCTCCTCTTCCGACTTCGCGATTCGTGAGTATCTACAAAAACACAAGCTGCAGCCCAACCGCGACGTGAACATCGTCCAGGTTGGCGGCATGCCTGAATTGGCCGCGGCATTGAACAACGGCTCGATCAGCGCGGCGCCGCTGTCGTCGCCGAGCTCTCACGTCGCCCAGCAGAAAGGCAATAGAGTGATCGCCAATCTAGCCGACGAAGGCATCTATTTCGTCATCGCCGGACTGACGACGTCGCGCCGTTACTTGCGTGAGCATCGAAACGAAGCGAAAGCATTCCTGCGCGCCTTCGGCCGCGCCACCCATTCGATGTTCCAGCAGCGCGATGAAGCAAAACGGATTCTGACAAAATATGCCAGGATCGACGACCCCGGCATGCTCGACGGCAGCCTGAAATATGCGCACGATTTCACCGAGAAAATTCCGTTGGTGAAGCGTGAGGGCGTCCAGGTGGTGCTCGACCAAGAAGCCGCGAAAAACGCTCAGGCCAGGGAATTTAGCGCTGAACAGTTTTATGACAACAGTCTTGTCCAGGAGCTTGTCAACGAGGGATTCTACAAGGCCCTGTGGGGCAAGTGATAGGAAGATAGAATTATGATCGATTGCGCGCCCATCGATGCCGACGGACATTCCCCACTTCCGCGCTAGAAAAGATCTCTCGGACGAGGTGAAGAAGCTCATCCCGCGCGATAACTGCATCGACTTTTACTCGCTGAAGTTGTCGACATAGAAAATCGGCAATCGCGAATACCAATCCTACCCACGCGTCCCGGTCAGCGCATCGCCGACTCTGTTGCCGACATGCCAGTATAGAAGCATGACCGGCAACATGAGCGCGATCATGATCAGACTCATCGCGGCTGAAGGGCCGTGTTGACCGGAGCTCCAAAGGCTCCAGACGACGACCGACAGTGTGATGTTGCTTGGACTGAAGAGAATCGTTGCCAGCGTCAACTCTCTCAGCGTTAGGAGCGCGATCCAAAAGAAGGCGTTGATGAGCGTCGGCGAAATCAATGGCAGTAGAATTCGCGCGACCACATCGCGCCGGCGCGCGCCGCAAACCTCGGCAGCTTCCTCCAGTTCTTCGCTGACGGCGATAATCGCCGAATTGGCGACTCGCGTACCGAAGCTCAAGCGTTGAATGATGTGAACCATCATGAGCAGGGCGAGCGTGCCGTACAGCGGAATGATTTGCCGGAGGAAAAATAGCGAGAGCAAAAGACCGGCGACGCCAAAAACGATCGACGGCACGGCATGGGGCAAGAACACAAGCGCGTCGAGGAAATATTTCAGCCGGGTTTTCGATCTTAACACCACCCAGGAATAAATGAAGCAAACCAGGATCGACAATGTCGGCACAGCGACTGTCAGGGTAAGGCTGTTACGCAGCGCTCTGCCGAAAAGATCCCAAGGCGCGTTCGTGAAGTTCGATAGACTCATCTGTGAAAGCGCTTCGACCGACGGCGGTTGCACATAGGGCTGAAACGCGACCCAAACCAGAAGGCCGAGAGGAATCGCGATCGCAACGAGGAAGTAAAACAGGACGAAGATCGCCGCCGATAAAATCCACGGACCCAAAGGATATCGCAGCGGCCGATAATCTTTGCCGGTCACCAGCCGATAACGGTTGGCTCGTGCGATTTCACGCAGGTACCAAATCGAAAGCAAGCCGCCCAGAGTCACGAGTATGGTGCTTACGGCTGCGGGCCTGCCGTATTGAGGGAAGCCCTGGTGCGGCACCAAATCCTCGTAGATAAACGTCCCGAGAGTGTAAACCCGATTCGATAACCCGATGATTGCCGGAACATCGAACGAGGCAACGGCAATCGTGGCGACATAGAACGCCGCAGCCAGAGTCGCCGGCGTCGATAGCGGCAAAATGACGCTGTTAAAGAGCTGCCACGCGCTGGCGCCGGAGACTTTGGCCGCCTCTTCCAGCGTCGTGTCGGCCATGCGCAGATTGGCCGCGACCATGATGAAGACGACCGGCGCCAAAGTGATTCCTTCCACCCAGCCCATGCCGACGGGAGTTGCTATGTTCAACGCGAGGCTTTCAGAGAGCCATCGTTTCAGCCAAATATTCAAAAAGCCGATGCGCGGATGGAGCAGGAAAAGCCAGCCCATTGCCGGGAAAAAAGTTGGAATCAGCAAGCCGACGGTCATCCCGGTGTAAATAAGATTGCGTCCGCGAATCTCCGTCCGTTCCACCAACCAGGCGATGAGGACGCCAAACAGTAGAGAAAAGAACACCGCGGTAACCGTGTAGATGAGCGTGTTACTCGTCACGCGAATGACAAGACGGTCTTTAACCAGTTCAACGTAGTGCGCCGTGGTCAGAAAGCCGCCCGGGATTCCCGGCAAGCCTTCATAGAAACTCAGATAGGCCACGACCAGGAGCATCGCGCCGATGATGGAGCCGATAAATACGGCGAACGCTACTGCGGGGTTAGGAAGGCGATTCACGCTTGCGCTGGGCCGTGCGGTGAAAAAGTTGCGACAACCACACGCTCGCCGTCGTCGGTCAGTTGCCCACGATCTTGATGATGTTTTCCAGCTCCTTGGCGTATTTCAAAACCGGAAAGCTCATGACGTAATCGACCGACACGTCAAGCGGCTTGACGCCAGCGGCGTTGAGTTCTTTAAGTATGCGATTGTATCTAGTGCCGGGAAATTTCTCGCTGTCCTGCCGGTCGACGTTCCATTGAAATTCCTGGCCGGATTTTGTCATTAAGAATGCGCAAAAAAGTTTCGCGGCATTCTTTGCCCGTCCGTTCTTTGGCACCGCGCAATAACGATGGGTCACCATCGCGGCGTCACTGGGAATCACATAGCGAAGCGGTGCGCCTTTTTCCATAAAGGGCAGCACGCCGCCCTCGCCGCAGGCGAGGGCATGGATCGGAAACTCGCCGCTGACGACCCGTTCGTATTCGCCGCACCGCATAAGTCCGGCGACCTGGGCGGATAGCTTTTGGACGTAGTCCACGGTCCTTTCGGGACCCCATAGTTTTGGACCCGATAAGATATCGAAATAAGAAATATACGGCTGGGTCGATACTTTTCCTTTTAACCTTGGATTTAATAAGTCCTTCAGACTCTTGGGCACGTCGTTCTGGGAAATCAGTTTGGTATTGTAAACAATCCCCGGAAAGCGCCCGCTAATCTCCAGCGCCGCGCCTTTAAGCGATACGGCGGCCGGATCGATCTGCGGGAAAGTCGCAGCCCAATCAAACTGGTCGAGGACCATCAGTGGCGTTGCCAAAGTGGCGATGTAGGTTTCGGAACCGCCGATATAAACATCGGACGTCGAGGGCACGCCGGCGGCGAATTCTTGAGCGATCTTTGCCGCCATTTGCGGTTGGCTCGGACCGGGCGTCCAGTTGGCGATGATGCTGGTGCCGAATTCTTTGTTCATGCCGGAAACCAGTTCGCGCACGCCGTGCAATCCTCGGAAGGTGTTTTCGCCCCAGACCAGATTCAGCATGCCTTCGGTTTGCGCGGCTTTAATGAGGGCGGCGAGCTTTTCATTGGCTTTGACGGCGGCGGCCGCATCATTCAAAAGCGAGCCAAGCAACGATAGTGATAACGCGGCGACGAGGGAAACGATCAAGGTCATCTTTCCAACCTCCGGAGATTTTGCGCGCCGGCAACGACAGAGCTATTCCGAGCCCTCGACCTGAAGTTGCAGCGGATTGCCGTCGAAGTCGGTGAAATAGAGTCCATGCGCCGTTGCGCTGCGGACTTGAGTTTGTTCCAGCGCATCGACCTTGCCGCCTGCGCGGCCGACCGCCTCGCGAAAGTGAAGCAGCATTTCCGGAGTCGGAGTGAAAAACGCGTAATGCTGGCCCTCGAAGCGATAATTGGCACTGCTCCGCTCATGCAATGATTTTACTTTGTGGAGGATGAGCCACTGGCCGCTGTGCAGTTGCAGGCAGGCGGTCTCGCGTCCCAAGGCATCTTTTTCGCGGCCGAGCAGTTTCAAACCAAACACGCGGCTATAAAAGTCGACTGACCGATCGAGATCGGTCACTTCCAACTCCAACTGGCTCAAACCCAAATACGCCGAGTCTTCCTGTACAGCCGGGCGACCTTTCTCAATTAGTTCGAGGCGATTGCCGAAGGGATCTTGCAGCAAGATGGATTTTGCATTTGGTCCCAGTCGTTTGCGCAAACGCGGACCGTCAAACTTAACAGATTTATTCTCTTCGAGTTTACGTACGATACGGGCAAAACCATCGGGAGTAACTTCGATGCCGACCACGGGTGCGCCGTAGAGTTCTTTGTCTTCGGGCAACGGTTCTTTGCCGAGAAAGATGCCGACGCGGCTGCCGGCAACGTTCAAGAAAGTCCGCGGCAGTGTCCCCGCGCGCACATCAATCACGCGCAGCCCGCGCCGCTCGTAGATCGGCACTTCCAACACTCGGGTGTAGAAATCTTCCGCTTTGACAAGATCGTCCACCGGATAGGCAAAGTGATCGAACCGAATCGATGCTTGAGTTTCCATAGATTTTCCTCCGGGCGAGCTAGAGGCGATCAGTCATGGAATTAGTACATGGGATAAATGCTGTCAATGCTCCTTAGCATAGCTTCGGCGTCGTGGGTTGTGATCCAAGGTACGGCAATCGACGCGCTACGGATTGCAAGTCCCGCTGCGATCATCCTATTATCCCGCGAAACACAAAGGAGATTCTTATGTCCATCGACGGAGTTCGTTTCGGCCATGTAGCTTTTAAAGTTGCCGACGTTGAGAAGAGCATTCGCTGGTATGGCGACGCCTTTGGCGCGAAAGTGATTTATCGCGTCGAGCCAAGCGGCGACCGGCCGGAGCTGATGTTTCTGGAATTTTCCAAGGGGCAATATGTCGAGCTTTTCCCCGGCGGCAAAAACATCTTGCCGTCGCCGCCCGATCCGATCGGCTACATCCATTTCTGCCTGGTGATCGATAATTTGGAACAGGCGTTGAATCACTTGGCGAAAATGAACGTAAAGCCAGAAAGAAAATTTATCGGCCGCGCCAAACAGCGCATCGCGTTTATTTCCGATCCCGACGGCAACAGCATCGAATTGATGGAGATCCCGCCCGAGTCGGAAATCTATCGAGCCTGAACCGGTGCCGCTAAGATCGTTCTGTTCCCTCAGAGGGCGACTATCGTCAACCTGAGCTGTCTAAAAGTTTTCGCGGCACACACAAATTTTCCAATCCCGAAAAGGGACGGGCAACTTTTCTCTGAAGAACGCGAGAAAAGTGGCTAGTTTCCATCCTACTATGCGCTCTTTGCGGTTAAATTGTCTTTCGGTAGTTTCGCTAGTACGGTTCGAAGTCGCGCAAGGCTGGAATAACTTGTGTCCCAAAGAGTTTGATCGAGCGCATCAAGTCTTCCTCGGCGATCGCGCCGATGTTGTACTCGCCCATGACGGTGTTGAAGACTCCTTCGCTGGCAGCTGCCTTGATTTGCTCGATGACGGTCTGCGACGAGCCGACAAAGGCTAAGTTGCGTTCGCGCAAATATTCGACGTCGATCGAGTGGCGCGCGATCTCGGCGCCGCGGGGATTGCCTCGTTTCTCGTGGTTCTCGGCAAGCCTCTGGTAGCCGATGCCTCCCTCCGCCCGGGTGCCGAAGACGTTAGTGAAACAGTATTCGAAATAGGGTTTAGCTTTCGCCACGGCTTTGGCGTCGGTCTCATCGACATAAACCAAAATCCAATAGCCGATGTTGGGCTTGCCGGTGTGGCCGGCGTCGCGCCACAAGCGTAAATATTCGCGATAACGCGGCGCGACCTCGTCGCGCGGCACCAAGAAAAGATACCCCGTATGAACCCCTTCACGCGCGAGCAGCGCCAGGGTGTCGGCGTCGCGCGAGTGAATCCAAATCGGCGGATGGGGTTTTTGCAGCGGGTGTACCCCCAGCGTGACGTTTTGATACTGATGGAATTCGCCTGTGAAACTGAACGCACCGTTGGTCGAAAGCGCTTGCTTGACGAACATCAGCGCTTCATGGGTGAATGCCCGGCGACTCTGAAAGTCGGCGCGGTAGGGTCCGAAAAAATCCGGGACGATGCCCGAAACCAAGCCGAGTTCGAACCGGCCGTTGGCAACATTGTCAAGCACCGCGGCGTCCTCAGCGATGCGCAGGGGATCGTAGAGCGGCGCGATATTGCCCATCGTGCCGATGCGCAGTCGGCGCGTGTGCGCTAACGCCGCCGCGCAATAGATCGACGGCGACGGCATCCAGCTTTCGTTGGGATTGAAGTGATGTTCGACACAAAAGCCAAAATTGAAACCCGATTCGTCAGCGAGCGCCAGCTCACGCCAGAGCTGTTCGTAACGTCCCGCGGCGGTCATTCCCGGTTTGTTCCAGACGTGAGAAAAGTGGGCGAACTTCATGGGCACGCCTTCAGCGCGATTCGCTTGGCATCAATAGCCGTACTTGGCCTCCAACTCTTTGAGTTCTTTGTTGCCCATGCCCGCATACCATTTGCGCGTGTCTTCGATGCCGGGGGTTTCTTTGAAATAGCGCGCTTCGGTGCCGTTGGTTTTTAATTCTTCCAAACACTGGCGCATGCCGTGCAGCGCCGCCACCTGTAAAACCGTCGGAATACAGCCGACCCTGCCGCCAAGCTCGCCCCAGCGTTGGAGCGGCATCTGCTGGCGCGGTGGCACTCCGACCAACGGCTTGCCGAGTTTGGCGTACGCTTTAACTTCTTCCTCGGTGCGCGCGCTCGCCCAGGCAGCGTCGGCGCCGGCTTCGATGCATGCTTGCGTGCGGTCCAGGCGTTCCTGCAAGGAATCTTTCGCCTCGGAACGCGCAATGATTAGCAGATTCTCGTCGCGGCGAGTGTCGACGGCAGCTTTGATCTTGGCGACGAATTCGGCCTTAGAGATCAATCCAACGTCGAAGCCTTCGTGGCCGGCGCGCTTGGGCGTCATCTGGTCTTCGATGTGAATTGCCGCAACGCCGGAGCGCTCGAATTCTCGCACGGCGCGCACAACGTTCACCGCATTTCCATACCCGGTCTCGGCATCGCTGACGATCGGGATATTCACCGCATCGGCGATCTCGCGCGCGCGGTTGATCATCTCCGTAAGCGTGAGTAACCCGGCGTCGGCGAAACCGAGAGCGCGATGTTGGCCGCTGCCGGAAATGTGGACAAGGGGAAATCCTAGCCACTCGACCAGTCGAGCTTGAATTCCATCATTACAGCTCGGCGCGATATGGCACACCGGCTCATTGAGCATTGTACGCAAAGATTTGCGTTTGTCTCCTGCTGTTAGTTCCATTTTCTCTTTTTCCTTTCTGGTTAGTGATCTTTGCTTCTTTGTAGGGACGACCGGCCGGTCGCCCCTAAAGCTCATCGCGCGATTACGCTATGAACCAACTCATCGCGCCTTCTGAGTCCCGGCCCGAGCGAATTCGTCTCTACGCCCCACCGTCGCTTTGAGCAGCTCGGGCGGAATGTTTTTCGCGCCGCCGAGCACTTCGGCGAGGATCGCCATTTGTGCCGCTTCTTCGACGATAAGATTTGCCCGGGCTGCCGCCGCGGGATCCGCGCCAAACGCCAGCACACCGTGGTTTTCCAATAGCACCGCTTTGGTATTTTTCGTGACGTGAAGAGCCTTGGCGATATTCGCAACTGACTCGGCGGAGCCACGCGGCCCATACTTAGCGAGCGGAATGCCGTCGGTCATGTCTGAGCGCACCAGGGCTTCGTAGGAACATCCGAGCGACCGGCTCGCCAATGCGAAACTGGTCGCATAAGTGGAATGGGTATGCACCACCGCGCCGGTCTCGGGCCGCTCCTTGTACACGATCGCATGCATGTGCACGATCTCGGCATTGGTCGGATTGATCTCGCCTTCGACGAGCTTTCCTTCGAGATCGAGAAGCGCCAGGTTCTCCGGGTTTAGATTGTCGAAGGAGCTCGTCGCGGTCAGCAGAATCGTATCCGTGTTCGGCACCCGCACGCTAAAGTTACCGTGGTGGCTCATCGAAATCGCACCGACCCGCACGAGCAAGTTCGCGCTATCGATAACGGCTTGGCGGAGTGCTGAGTGATTCATGGTTTTTGTGCCTCCTGATATTTTACGTTTCGATTAGGCTGCTGAAATAATCCCATGCTCGATTCGAGACTTCTTCCGGAGAGACTTGGCTATACATATGCTCCAGTTCTTCAGGAGTAAAATAGCGCGGCTTGCCGGCGGACATGGCGCGGAGTTGGTAATTTGCTGCCTCTTCCATCCATAGAGTCATCACGCATACTCGACGGACATCTTTGTCGGCGACATTGACGCCATGGCCGCGCAGTAGCATGGCGCCGTGCGCACCTAAAGTTTGCGCGACCTGATCGCCGAGCTCACGCGTGCGTATCAGGGTAATGGGGTCAAACACCTGGACGTTGTTTTTGAAAATCGCTCCCGAAGCATGGAGCGGGCGAATCGTTTCGCCGAGCGAACCTAGTATGACACAGTTGGGAGGATGGACGTGGCAAACCGACTGCACATCGGGCCGAGCCTTATAAATGCGCGCATGAATCCAGAATTCGGTATTCGGTCGTCCATTGCCGGACAGTTGGTCGCCTTCGACGTTGAGTACGAGCAGATTATCTTTACGCACCAGCGCCGGACTCATCCTCGGAGGAAAAACGAACGTATCGGTTCCGGGGATGCGCGCGCTCACGTGGCCGAAAGCAGCGGCGATGCCCTGTTGGTGCAAAACGTGGCTTGCGGTTACGATGTCTTGCTTGAGTTGATCGATGTCCATTCTGTCTTTCCGTGCGCTTCAGCAGTCTCAACTCCCATACGCCACGCAAAACAAAATGTCCATCCAAACTGACGCCGCTGTTAACGGATATTACGGGGAATAAGGCGACCTGCAAAATTGACAGCCGAGTCGGTTGTTCGATATATCGAAGCCCATGCTGACACAGAAATGGAAAACTTCGGAGCGCCAATACCGCGTGCGTGAAGAGCGGGATTTCGTGACTCCGCTTTCCGACGGCACGAAGCTCAATAGTTATCTATACCGGCCCGATGCCGAGGGTAAGTTGACCGCGGCGTTTTAAAGACTCGAGAACTGCGAACTCCGAGAAATTCCAACGCTCATGACGCCGACGGTTTTGCTTCGAGGCGTCTTATTCCTTTTGCACCGATCAGGGCAAAATCGATTCTGTTTTGAAAACCCGAAACCGCGGTGACGGGCGCGCCGCGATCGATGGCGCGCATAATTGCCGCAACCCCTGAGACGACGAGGTCGGCGTGGCCGCTGGTGAGGATCGCCACCATCAACGTTCCGCCGCTCGCGATGGTGACGCTGTGGACATTTAGACCTTCATCTTTGAAAAACCCGTTTGCTGCGCAACCACGATCGGCAGTTGCGTGCTCAGGTTGGGCGAAACCAACCCTAGACTTATGTTACGCAGCTCGGCAGCGTGAATTGCCGTGACGCACAGGAAAAAAAGCGGAAAGAAAATTCTCACTCGTGTCATTTACGGGGGAAGGCCGTGGGTTCGAATTTCTTTATCACAGGGGGAACGGTCACGGCCGGATGAATCTTACATGTTATGATTCTGGTAAGAAAACACTGCGTATTAAGCCGAGGGTGGGTTGTTTTCTGCATACGTATAGATCGATTACATCGATTCGATTTCAATTATTGTTGCGACTACTTGTCAAAAATAAAACTGGCCCGGCGGGTTACGCCGGGCCAGTCTGATTTGCCTCCGATCTCGAAGTCGCGCCGGTCTAATTGGCTCTAACGCTGATTGTGTTCGAGTAAGGCGAGTTACCGATGCTGTTGTATGCGCGGACGCGATAGAGATAGGTTTTTCCACGGCGCAGGCCCGTGTTTGCGAACGTAGTTGTTCCCGCCTGAAGTATTGCAATCTGGGAAAATTTTGTGCCGTTGTTGGATCGCTCGATTTTGAAACTGCTTTCATTGGTCGAGTTATCCGTCCAACTCAGATCGATTCGTTTCAAACCGACCGGAGTACCGACGAGATCGGACGGCGCTGCTGGTTGTCCAGCGACGTTGATTTGTAGCGTTGCCGCAGCCGATCCCCCTCGACCGTCCGACACGCTGACGGTGAAGGTATTAACGCCAACGTCTGCGGCGCCGGGAGTGCCGATCAATGCGCCATCCGATGCGACCGAAAGCCATGCGGGACCACCCGTTTTCGCGAATGTCAGAGGGTCCGAGTCCGGATCGCTGGCATCGCTGGCAATACTTGCAGCATAGGACTGACCTTCGTTGCCATTGGGTTTAACGATTGGGTCGCCGTTGAATGTCGGCGGATTATTACTGTCGCCACCGCCGCCCAAGCGGAAATTGGCGACAATCGGCGCCGTCAGATCTCCAGTGTGGGCGTTATCCCGTTGGTCTTGAATTCCGGTCGCGACGCCGTTGTAGAGCACGTCCGGATTTGAGAAGTGCAGGACGCGCGGGCAGCTAATCGTACAAACATTGTAAGACATGATCGTGCGAAACTCACCGTTTACGTAATGACCGAATGACCAGGGATACGATGCGCCTAAGGGAGCAATCCCGGCACTCGCCGGGTCATGCTCCATGCCCATATTATGACCATGCTCATGGGCCAAGGTGCTATTGGCGAGACAACCGAGCGCTGTGACCTGAAACGCATAATTGGCAAAGCCTGATCCCGGGTGTCTCTGTACCCAACCGATGCCGCAATACGCCCCACCATTGGCGACGATCAGGGAGACCATATCGGCCGAGTACGTGTTGCGTAGCGAGGCGACCGTAGAATTGGACGTCACCCAATTCAAATCTGTCTCGATATTTCCGGCATCGTTATGAGCGACTTCCTCGGTGTGAGCCAGAAAAAAGCGCGCGATCATATTGCTGTTGATAAAGGCGGTGTTTGCCTGGTCAATGGCCGCTTGAATTTGGCCTTCAATCTGGGTGGTGCCGCCGGCTACGGTACGGGCCTGCGGGGTATAAACCGACATTAAAACGATCTGTACGGTGCCATCGGCGGCCGGCGTCGCTGGAGCGGTAGAGGAGCCTTGTTGCATCATGTCTCCGCCGGTCACCGCGGGTACTTTTTCATGACCGTGAGTCGCCGCGTCGTGCCCCCACTCCGGCGCAAAACTGTCAGAATCGAGTTTTTCAACTATGGTGCGGCCATTTGCTCCTGGACGGACGGCAAATGTATCACTGCCGCTCTCAATGCGCCCGAATAGCAGTCCTTCGTGGAGAGTAAGCGTGACCTTGCTACTATCGGATTGGCCGCGACCGCGCCAGACCACGCTTCTGGCGCCGCGCCGTTCGTGGGTCTCTCTTTCGATCTGAAGGTCCGGTTTGCCGGGAACGGCAAGTGTTATCCCAGCTGGACCGCTTGAAAGAAGTGATTCATCGACATCCCCAGCAAGCGCCTCCACTCCATGGCGACTGGGCGGCGTCCAGGCGGGGCGCTGGCGAAACAGCTGCGGGCGTGTCTGCGCATCTGCTATCGAGCCTATTAAGACGAATATGGCGGCGCCCGCCAGAACTAGGAACCGCCTCCAGGTAATCTTCGATTGCTGCATAAAAGCTCTCCTCATCTACCATCGTGGTGGGCCGCGAGTCAAAGTCTCCCGCGGGCCTTCGACAACTCCTCAATAAGTTAGAAATAGGTAAACCCCTGAGCACGCCCTGTGCCAATGAAAAGCAGTCTATTGTTGGCATCGCGATATTATCCTTGGCATCTCGTGTCTCACCTTTGTTAGTCTCAGTGATGAGATTCGGAACATTGATTGATCATTGGGTCGACAAGTTTTGGTTTCAGCGGCTGATTCACGAACGCTGCCGTAGATGCGCTGGAGGGAAACAATTCACATTCGTGGACGTAATGTGCTGCTTGCTTCCATATTTGCTCTCAAGAACAACTCTTTTCGCCTTCGTTCTCAGCGCGTTGTCTTGACGCTTGCAATGTTCGAGTAGGCTGAGTTTCCCGAGGTGTTGAAGGCACGAACACGATAGCGATAGGTGGTGTTTCGTTTGAGGCCTGAGTTGGAATAATTCCTGACGTTTGCGGCAACGGTTGCGATCTGACTGAAGTTGGCGCAACTGGCGCCGGAGCAGCGCTCGATTTTGAAGCCGTCTTCGTTGGTTGTATTGTCAGTCCAGGCGAGATCGATCTGCGTTTTCGATACCGCGGTAGCAACAAGATTACTCGGCGCGACCGGGATAGTTGTTGTATTGGGGTTTACTTGAATTGTCGTGGTTGTCGAGCTGCTAGCAGTTTGGTTGTCAGTAACCGTGAGCCGAGCAGTGTAGGTTCCTGCCGTTGGGTAAGTATGGCTGGCGGTCATACCGAAGCCCGTAGTCCCATCGCCGAAGTTCCACGCAAAGGAAACGATTGTGCCGTCAGCATCCGACGAACTGCTGCCATCGAAAGCAACGGCCAAAGGCGCTAGGCCGGAAGTGGGCGCGGCCGCCATCACGGCAATTGGTGCTTGGTTGCCAGTGGCCATGGGAAGAACGAAAAGCGTGATACTTTGCGGCGGCAGTGTGGCCGTGAAACTATTGCTCGCAAAGCTCAAATCCGCGAGGCGGTTAATGGCATTAGTCGCGCTAAGCTGCCAGACCTGAGCCGTGCCGTTATGTGGGAAGTTGGCGAGATTGACGGTTGCAGGCGTGTTGCCTGAGAGATACTTGCTAATGACCATGATCGTCAGCGCAGCGTCGACCGAGCGTTCGGCGGCGAAGACGGAAAGGTTATCCGGATTCGGTCCCGTCGCTGAGACGCTGATATCGCCGAAAATAGACTTGTTGCCGTCGTAGTTGCGATACATTTTTATTGCTTTGTACGTTGGCGAGCTTGCATCCGGCGTCGTCCAGCGAGCGGCTATGTCTAACCCTTCGCGGCCAAAGATTCCCAATATATCGGCCTGCGCGGTAGCGCCGTTGATATGGTTTTCCGCACCCCAGTTGTATTCCGTAAGGCCCGTCAGCGTGCCGGGGTAATACGTGTTTACCCAGCTTTTTAAACGCGGCACCAACTGAACGCGATCGTTGATCCAGGACTCATCGACGTAGTTTGGATCCCACAGTGAGCGAGTCGAGTGATTGCGGCGGAGCTGCATCGAAGTCGAAACGTCATTGCTGAATTCGCCGCCCTGCGGATAATAATGCACGGTAAAAATATCGAGGACCCGTTTGCCGGTTGTCGCGTTGTTTTGACGCAGTTGATCGAGGAGCCACGGCAAATAATCCCAGCCGCCGTGGTTGCTTCGGTCCGGCATGAAGCTCCAACCATGCACGCTGCCATACTGCTGATCGTAGCCGCTCAGAATGTAACCGCTCCAACCCCACTCTTCGGGACCAACGACGAGCGCCGACGGATCAACGGATTTGATCTTGCCGGCGTAGTCGATGATCTTGTTCTTGATTTCATCCATCGTCGCGCCAGTGGAATGAACATCGCGATGGGTCGAATGCCAAATGCTCGGTTCATTGTCGAGAATGTAGTAACGTAAGCCGCCACTCGCGTTGGCGCCCCAGCGGCTGACCAGGTGTTGCATCCATCCTTGTTGAAAAGTCGAATTCGAGGGTACATTGGAGTCGTTCGGATCGTTGCCGGAAACATACTGGCCATTGGTGCGAATGCCATTGCCGGCGTCGGGAAACCATTGCCAGTCGTTGCCGGTCTGGGCGCCATATTTGGCGATGGAAAAACTGGCGAGCTTGCTCCGGTTGGCGCCAAGTTTGGCGACCCAATCGATCATCGGAATGGTGAGCATGGCTTGAGCGTTCGCCGCTTTGGAATTTGCAATGAAAGTATCACCGCGCTCGCCCGCAACCGAGCTTGGCTCTGGTATACTTTCAAAATACCAATCGTTGGCCCGGTTGTCGGCGTTCAGTTGCCAATTGTAGCGCGTCGTGTTGTTGCCGCCATTACGGTTAAGCGGGCTATTCAAGTCACTCAATTGCGCTGTCGTCGCGTGTGCCACGCCGTAAATGTTCGGATTGATCACATGACGGTTGGCGTTGGCGTCGATGCCAATCGTCACGGCGATATTCTGCGCGTTGGCAGTTAGAGGAAAGGAAATCAGAAGGGCCAAAATTAGATGGAAATGCATGACAAATTTCTTAGAATTCATGATTACAGCTCCATGTTTGCCGAACCGTAAGAATGATTGATCGGCTCGCTAACGTGCAGGAATTATGCCGCGCTCGCACCAAAGATTCGCTGGTGACTTGCGGCAAATTCCTGTAATCATAACGGACGAAAGGTGACACTCCCGTCGTGGAATTCCCGCCAAAGCCTGACGCCATTGCGCGAAGTTGACGTGGTGGCTAGATTTCGGATAGGTTTTTTCCGGCACCGCGTGCAGCTTCATCGGGCCAGCGCTGCGAAAGAATCGTGTCGCTGGCCGTCGCGGACTGGATCGAGGTTTTGTGATTAAGACTTCCAACGCCAAGGAATCCGAAGGCACGCCATTTTCGGCGGACGCAGATCTACAGCGGATTTATTACACAAGCCCAAAGGGAGCTCGGCTGCTGAAAAGAGAAAACTCCGGCTGGGTGATAACACCGTTGCCGGAAAAGATTGGCAAAGAAACATTTGCTACCGCTGTCGTTATCGGCGATGGTCCAGCGGTCTTTTCCGACGAACTGCGCAAGGCTATCGAGACCAATCAGGCTCGGCTCATCTACCTCTTAGATTCAAAGCAAAGCTTGCCTGTCGAGGCGAGCGGCGTGTCGGTTTTCAGTTTTCTAACCGATTCCGTGCAAGTCGAGTCACTTCATCGAATTGTCGACGCGGCATTCGAGAGTCTCTCATTAGCACGCCATCAGGCAACGCTCGAAGTCGAGCTTCACCGCGCCCGAAGCGAAATTGATCAACTGAACGAAGCCGGCATTGCGCTTTCAACCCAGCGGGATCGGGACTCTTTGCTGAATTTGATACTGCAGAAGAGCCGCGAGATTACTCACAGCGATGCAGGTTCGCTTTACCTAGTCGAAGAAAATGACCAGGGATCACGGCGGCTCCGCTTTAAAATCACGCAAAATGACAGCGTCAAATTTTCCTTCACCGAGTTGGTGTTACCCATGGATAGCTCGAGCATCGCGGGCTATGTGGCCCTAACCGGAGACGAGGTGCATCTGGCGGATGTCTATCAGATTCCGTCGTTATTTCCATTTGATTTCAATCGCAAGTTTGACGAGGAAAGCGGCTATCGTTCTAAGTCGATGCTGGTCGTGGCGATGAAAAATCCGCAGAGCGAAATCATCGGTGTCGTGCAGCTCATTAACTGCAAGCGCGCTACCGATCTGCGGGTCAATCACCGAACGGTCGACGAAGTTGTTATCCCTTTTCCCCAAGAGTGCCGCCCATTGTTAAGGTCTTTGGCGAGCCAGGCCGCAGTGGCGCTGGAGAACATCCGGCTCTACGAAAGTATCGAGACGCTATTCGAAGGTTTCGTTCGAGCTTCGGTCAGCGCCATCGAGGCGCGCGATCCGGCGACCTACGGTCATTCCTTCCGCGTCGCGGACTTAACGGTCGGATTGGCGGAAGTGGTGGATCGCGACGATTCTTCTCATTTTCGTAACATACGTTTCAGCCGCGCGGAAATGAAGGAGATACGCTACGCGTCGCTGCTGCACGACTTCGGTAAAGTCGGCGTGCGCGAAGAGGTTTTAGTCAAAGCAAAAAAGCTCTATCCCATGCAGCTCGACCTTGTGAAGCAACGCTTCGCTTACGCGCGCAAAGTTATCGAGCACGAACAGAGCGAACGGAAGCTCGCCTACCTCCTAGAGAAAGGAAGGGAACAGTTTCTGGCGCGCCAAGCGGAGTTTCAACGAGACCTCGAAGAACAGCTCCGCGAGCTTGACGAGTTCCTCGATTTCGTCGTGAGATGCAATGAACCGACGATTTTGCGCGAGGGTAACTTCGAGCGCCTGAGCGAGTTTGCCGCGCGGCAGTTTTTTGATTCCCTGGGTCAGCGCCGCCCTCTGCTCACGCCGCAGGAAGTAAAGTTCCTGTCCATTTCTCGGGGCAATCTTGACGAGAGAGAGCGACGGCAAATCGAATCCCACGTCAATCACACGCTGAGCTTTTTACGTCAGATCCCGTGGACCCGGGAGATCAAGAACATCCCGGCGATCGCTTCGGCCCATCACGAGAAGCTCAACGGCACAGGGTATCCATACAATTTGCCCGCCTCGGAAATTCCCTTCCAGTCTAAGATGATGACGATCTCGGATATTTATGACGCCCTGTCGGCGACCGACCGACCGTACAAAAAGGCGGTGCCATCGGACCAGGCTCTCGACATTCTCTTCGATGAGGCCAAGCAAGGCTTGGTCGACCGCGAGCTGCTTTGTCTTTTCCGTGAAGCGGAGATTTATCGACTGACATCAAACTGGAAACCGACCTAGACGGCGCGGCGCAGCGGTTCCAGTATTCGTTCGAGGAGGATATCTTCTCACCGTTTCAACGATCGAATACGATTACGCTCGGTTCTTAGGTAAAGACGTTTGCTTGAAACAGCAGCGAATCCTTGCGATGAGGAAGAGTACTTGCTTTATGGGCGGCGACATTTTCTGCGGATGGCGCTTGGCGCGACGTTGAGTTCGGTGGGCGGCTGCGCCGCTCAAGGACGGAGTTTACTGCGTTGTCCAACGACGTTGGCCGACTTCGAACCGGTAAATGATCTCGGGCCGTTGCCGGTGTATCGCTGCAAAAATGGATCGGGACCGGCGATCGTCTTGCTCCACGAATTGCCGGGTATGTCGCCAAGTAACCTTGCGCTCGCAAGGTGCCTCTCTGGGGAAGGGTTCGCGGTTTATCTGCCCCTTTTGTTCGGCGAACCAGAACAAGAGCGTTTCTTGGTCGGTTATTTCCAATCTTGCGCGCAATCCGAATTCCAGTGCTCCGCGCTCTCTACGAGCAGTCCTATCATAGGGAAGCTACGCGAAGTCTGTGGACGGATCGTTGACCGGACTCGACGCCCGGTCGCGGTCATCGGCATGTGTTTGACGGGCGCGTTCCCGCTGGCGCTTTTGGGCGACGGCGTCGAAGCCGCGGTGCTATGCCAACCGACCTTGCCTCTTAATGTGCTTCTCATGCGGCCGATCGGTAAACAAAAGGAAGCACTAGGGCTCAGCGAAGACGACATCAATAGGGCCAAGAAAGTTAAGACTCCGCTGCTTGCTTTGCGTTATCAGACCGACCACTTATGTCCGAAGGAGCAAATGAAAACTCTACGGGAAATATTCCAATTACGCGTCGCAATGATTGAGATCGATGGCGAGTCACAGGGGCATTCGACGTTGGCGGATCATTTTGATGACCGAGCCTTCATGGACTCTGTCAATTTTCTCAAAGTGCGCCTTGGTCTCGAAAGAAGCGCGAAGCGGATGAATCTCGCAAAGTTGGGAGATCGAGCCTGCGAGATCACAGTGGACGGCCACTGGCGCGCGCTGTAATTCAGAGTAAGACTTTTAGCAGCTATCAGAGAAGACTATCGTTCCGCGCTGTTTAGAATCAAATTGTCTGTCAGTGCGCAGCCAAGATCTATGGGTGCCGAATACAGAACGGCACGATGGTACCTTAGGCAAAGAGGGGACAAAAAGATGGCGACGCAAAAGCAGCTATCGTTGGGTTTGTTAGCCTTTCTTCTTCTCGAAAACGCTCTGTGGCTGATTCCATTAAAAAACGAGGTTGTATTCGCTGCGAGCGTCGAGGATGTCGCTCTGCTGAAATCGAGCAACCGTGAAAAGGTTCTGGTCGAAGGGGCCAAGAAAGAAGGTAAAGTCAGTTTCTATACCGGATTGATCGTCGACCAAGTCGTGCGGCCCGTAAAAGACGCCTTTGAAAAGGAATATCCCTTTCTGCAAGTGGAATTTTTTCGCGGCAACTCCGAGCGCATCGCGCAAAAAGTTTTAGCCGAATATCAGGCCAAGAGATATGAAGTCGACGTCATCAGCGGCAGCGCCGCCGCAACGATGGTGCAGCGAGCCGGATATATGCAGCGATTCTATTCGCCTCATCTCACCGAGTATCCGCCTGAGTTGAAAGATGCCAAAGGTTTTTGGGGCAGCACCAACGTCTATTTCATGACGCTCGGCTACAACACGCGGAGCGTTAAAGCGAGCGAGCTGCCGAAAACCTACGAGGATCTGCTGAATCCGCGCTGGAAGGGCCAGACGATGTGGTCGACCAGCCGCGGCTCCGGCGCGCCCCAGTTCATCGGCAATATTTTTATTACGATGGGCCAGGAAGCGGGCAAGGTCTACATCCAAAAACTGAAGCAGCAAAACATCGCTAAGAGCACCGCCAGCGCGCGGCAGATTCTCGATTTAGTCATCGCCGGCGAATATCCAATGGCGATCCAGATCTTTAATCACCATGCCTATATCAGCAAGATGGCCGGCGCGCCGGTCGAGTGGCAACCGCTGGAGCCGGTGACCGCGACCAACAATTCGATCGGTCTAGCTAAGAACGCGCCCCATCCGCATGCGTCGATGTTGTTTCTCGACTTTGTGCTGTCAAAAAAAGGGCAGCGTGTATTTCAACAGTCAAACTATCTACCGGCCCATCCTGAAATTCCGGCGCTGCAAGCGGACTTGAAACCAGGTGGTGGCCGATTCAAAAAAGCGAACTACCTAAGCCCGGAGATTCTCTACGACAAGGGCAATGACTGGGTGGATTATTTTCAGAAAGAATTCATGAAGTGATCTTTCACAGGCTATTCATCATGCGCATGTACTCGTTCCGTATGGGTTGTAGGGCTTGCTTCACTTGGCTCTTTATAGCGTAAGGGCATCAAGCCTGCACTTGCTTGCTACCATCGCCTAATAAACAATCATTAGCTAAATGCCGCCCGTTCAGCCCGCCGTTTCATCAATCCGTCAGCGCTTGTCCTTGAAGTAGTCGGCGTTGATCCTGGTGTAGTCCCGCCACTTTTCCGGCACTTCGTTCTCGGGGAAAATTGCGTCTACCGGGCAGGCCGGCACGCAGCCGCCGCAGTCGATGCATTCCTCCGGGTCGATGAAAAGCATGTTGTCCTGGTCGGTGCCGTGAATGCAGTCCATCGGGCAGACATCGATGCAGGTACCGTCTTTGACGCCGATACAAGGTTGGGTGATCACGTAGGTCATGGGCTCAGCACTCCATCAGTCGACAAATTATCGCATTCATTCGCCATGATCCGGCGCCTATCCGACGTGCAGCTTCTTGTGCTGCAGGTTTGCGTGTTTCGCGGTGCAGCCCGGAATGTTGCAGTACTTCGGCTCGGGAGCGTTATCGTAGCCCAGCCATTTCATGTGCATCCAAGGCCGCTTGCCCCAAATCAGGTCGTCGATCCAGAGCAATGGCTTAACGACCAGAACCCGCAGCTTTGGCGGAGTCTTCTTAACCGACCACATCGCCAAATCATGATACCAAGTGTCGGCTTTGTTGTAGCAGCACGATGAAACGCACACGACGCAGTTGGTCCACTCGCCTCGGCCGGCCAGCTTGTACTTGTAGCAGCTCTCGACGTTGATGGCGTATTTTTCGACGCCGTTGACGACCGTTTTTCCGCCGAACGGAATGCTGTGCGAAGGGCAGGTGCGCGCGCACTTCTTGCAATATTTGCAAAACTCTTCGACGCCGATGTCCACGGGCTCATCCACCGTCAGCGGCAGGTCCGTCGTCACGACGGTCAAGTGCAGTCGCGAGCCGTACTTCTCGTGAATCAGCATTCCATGCCGGCCCAACTCTCCCAGTCCGGCTTTGATCGCCAAGGGAATGGGATTGACGGATGATTTGCCGTGATGGTTCGCGGTCGCCGGATAACCCATCTCACGAATATACGACGCCAGCATGAAGGTCGGCACAATCGCGTGGTTGTTGCCGAACTGGTACTCGGTGTCGGAGATTTTGCTGTTGTTGCTCATGTAGCGATAGTAATCGCTGGCGAAGCCGAGACAGATGGCAAAGCGATGCGGCAGATTGACCGGATCGCCCGGCTTCTCGCCCATGGCGGCGTTGCCGCGGGCCCGATGGGAATACACGTAAAGCTGATCGAGCTCACAGATACCGACCACGTCGGCGCCGAGATATTGGGCGACACCTTTGATTTGCTTCGCCATTTCGTCCGTGTCGTCCACCGGGACCTGGTTAGGATTGACCTTGCCCTCGGGCGCCTGCTTCATGATCTGCTGCAAGGTGTTGTTCGGGTCGCCTTCGCCGCCGCCGCCGAAGAGGCGCCGGAAGGGATCGCTGCCGACGCGATTCTTGCGCCAGTCGCGCAGCCGCGCGCCGAACTCGCCGCGGTCAACTCTCGGATGGGGCGTCTCGCGCTCGTCGATTTGTCGCTGTGGCCCGACGATCCGGTAACTGCGCGGCTCGGATGGTTTGCTTGCAAACATGAGATCGACTCCTTTCCGGGTTGGATCAATTGAAGATGGATCCGACGATTTGGCTGGAATATATGCCTTGGCCAAGTGAAGCGTCAAGGGGCGATGATCGCCGGCGCTTCATCTGCCGTATAATTGCCGGATGAAACCTGACGCCTGAACTTCTTGAATAAAGCTCAAGTCGACAAACTCCTTCGGATTCACTTTCGCCGCTTCAGGTCGGTTGGCGGTCAGGTAATCAATGTAAGTCTTCACGCCTTCGGGTGACGGTGACGGCGTTTCCGGCAACAATCTGGCGAATGCCTGATGAGTCCGTTCGAGGCTGTCGGGATTCGTGATCCGAGTGAACTTACTGATGATCTTCAAGGTGGCATCTTTGTCTGTTTTAAAGATGTGAATGGCTTCGACTAAGGCCCGAGTAAACTTCGCCATCAATGGACCCTTTGACCGGATCGTTGCTTCCCGAGTGAGGGCGGCGTTCCAGTGAAACGGAATGTTCAACGAGCCGATATCGACCAGGGACTTGAAGCCAAGTTTTTCGGCTTCGCGAACGAACGGTTCGACCAAAATAGAAAATTGCACGAGTCCCTTTGAAAGCGCCGCAAGCGCGTCGGCCGTAGCTCCCACGGGCACAAGTTTCACATCGGAGTTGGGATCGATCCCCAGCCGGCTCAGACCGAGGCGCATGCCGATTTCCGTGGTCGTGCCGGCGCGACCTACTCCACCAGTCTTGCCCTTGAGTTGCTTTATGTCGGTAACGCTTTTTGCCGTTACGATGTGCGCGGGAAACGTCGGCACGATCGAGACGATCATGACCACGTCCGCGCCGGTCAAGCGCGAATTCACCAGAGTGGTCACCGAAGTCACGATAACATCGACCTCACCTGCGATCATCGCCTGAAGCGCCATCGGACTGGCATTGACGGAAATAAACTCGGCGTTGACACCTTGCTTTTTCATCAAGCCCTTTTCTTGAACAATCCAAACCGCTGCGTTAGAAGCGCCGCCGGCCCAAGCGACGCGGAGCCTCTCTTGCGCGTTCGCGCAAACGACAGGCGCCATCGCGCCAAACGTCAGGGCGAGAGCGAGGATAAAAATAGTTGATGGACGATTCATCGCCGTATTGTTTCGTTCGTAGGTGTTTACCGCAGGCTTAGTTGTGGCGTTATTTTTCGTAGAGCTTTTTGATGAAACCACTTTTGTCGAGCTCTTCAACGAAGCTTCGGTCGACATACTCTTCGGGTTTATGATCCAACACGTCAGGGCGGGTCATGGCGACATATTCGAAACTGGTCTTCATCCCTGCCGTGTTCGGATAGGGTGTGGGTAGAAACGCTTTGGCGAAAAGATCGTAGGATTCATTCACCAGTTCTTCGTTGTCCAAGCGTAGCGTCTTCTTAATCACTTTCTTGCCGAAGTCGCGGTCACGCTTAAATAAGGCCGTGGCTTCGAGATGGGCCTTCATATAGTTCATCACCAGCTCGCGGTCTTTCTGGATGATGGAACGCCGCGTGGTGATCTCGATCCAGGGATAGATAATGTCTTTCGCCGAGCCCCAGAGCATCGGGAAGCCCATCTTCATGGCGATACCATAGCCGGGAAACAACAGCGACGCCGCGTCGATGGAACCCTGCTTGAGTGCGCCGATACGCTCCGGATCTCCGCCGATTTGGATGAGCGCAACGTCGCGCTGCGGGTTGAGCCCTTTTTTCTGCAGCGCATAACGGACCAGAAAATCGGTGAGCGAACCGAAGGTGGTGACACCGATCTTTTTGCCTTTGAGGTCCTCGACTCTTTTGATTTCCGGCTTAACGATCATGGCGTGGACGACGCCCGGCAGCGTGTGGCCGAGGATCACGAGATCGGCGCCGGAAAGGTCGGCATTGATCACCGTCGGCGTCGCGATCGGCGAAAATTGAATGCTGCCGCCGATCATGGCCTTGGAGGATTCGCCCGAGCCGCGCATGGCGACCGGGTCGGCATAGAGCCCGTACTTTTCATAAAGCTTTGCCTCTTTGGTCACGAAGATGATGATGTTGCCCATGCTGACGGAAGAAACGCCGACGTAGATTTGTCTGAGCGGTTTGGTTTGCGCCGAAGTGTTGCAGGGGAAAGCCAGCGAAATTAGCAGGACGGTGAGCGTCCACGCTGAAAAATGACAACAAAATGGAGTCACGTTAAACATCTTTCACCTCCGCGATGGAATGGTGAATCCGACGTCGAAACAAGGTTGAAGTATCTGGCTACTTAACCACGCCTTCGGCGCGCAGCGCGCTTAGCTCAGTGGCGCTTAATCCCAAAATGCCACCGAGCACTTCGTCAGTGTGTTGCCCCAGAGCGGGGGAATCGTCGCGAATGCTAGCAGGTGTCTTGGACATGTGAATCCAGGGCGCGAGGAGCTTGGTCGGTCCCGCCGTGGGATGATTGCGTTCGATGAATGCATTGCGTTCTTTGATATGCGGGTCTTCGATTACTTCGCCCATCGACAACACAGGGGCGCCGAAATAATCGATGTTGCGCAGCCCGTCCCATAATTCCTGGCGCTTCTTGCCGCGCATCCATGATTTGATGAGATCTTGCAATTCAGCGCGATGTTGTTTGCGCGCAGGCGCGTTTGCGAAGCGCGCGTCTTCGATTAGATCGTCGCGTTCCATGAGCTTTGCTAGCCTCACCCAGCCGCTGTCGCTGAGGTCCGGGATACGCAAAGTAAAATAGCCGTCGGCCGCCGGGACGGGTTTATTGCCGATTTCGATGCCGATGAAGTGCTCGTGAAACTCGCTGATCATAAAACCGAGCAGCGCTTCCTGCATCGACACGACGATTCTTTGGCCTTCGCCGGTGCGCTCGCGGGCATGGAGCGCCGCCAAAATTCCACATACCATGCTGACGCCGGCGGCTTCGTCGCCGATGCCGATCGCTTTGGTTCCCGGCGCGCCGTTATAGTTCCATCCCGTGTGGGTCCAACCGGTCATGCTGTTATTGGTGTGCGCCGTGCTGCCATAATCCTTGTACGGTCCTGATTCACCGAAGCCGCGCGAGCATGAGTAGACCAAGCGCGGATTGATTTTTTTCAGGTCACCGTAACCGAGGCCAAATTTCTCCATCTGCCCCGCATGATAGTTCTCGACGACGACGTCGGCTTTGGCGATCAGTTGGCGGGCCAGATCCATGCCGCGCTCGGTTTTCAAATTCAGCACGACGCTCTTTTTGTTAACGTTGATCCACAAAAACTCATAGGCGTCTACTTTAGCGTCGGGCGGCATCCACGACCGCCGAAATCCGTCGCCGGCCGGCGGTTCGATTTTAATAATCTCCGCTCCCATGTGACCGAGAAGCATGGTGCAGAAAGGGCCATTGAGCGCGTGAGTAAAATCGATTACGCGAATATCGTCTAAAGCGCCGGGCATGGTACCTCCTTTTACACTCCGTCATTCCCGCATGGTTTTAGCGGGAATCCAGGCGAAACTTCAACGGGACCCCGATGAAAATATTCGCGCGTGACAACTCCAGGTAAATCATCACTGACAGATCTCTCGTTACCGCAGCTGACTGCGCGGTAATTCATCGTAAGTGGCCGGACCATACCACGAATCGGCGGGCAGACAACAGAAATCTGTCCGGCACCGTGCTCGCGATCCGTCGGAGGCGACAATACACTGACCAGTGTATCCGGGTGGTTGAGGACTCGTGTTTGACAAGTCGTTGAATGACTGAGTAAATCACGTCGTTGTGATTTTTAATCATCCGAATAGACAGTCAGTAGCCTCAACAGTTCGGCATTGGAGTCTATGATTCTCGAAGGAGACGCAGCGTGGCGATTCATAAAGGGGTACAAGAAGCTCCTCCTTGAGATTCACGGTGAAGGTGGGAGCCATGCCAAAGAGAATGTTGTCCCGAAGCTGGCGAGAGCCAGAGCGACGTTGATGGAACAGCCCACCTTGCTCCAGGAAGCACCCGCCCGCTTGGCGGCCAGGTCAGAGTCGATTGACCCAGAGGTGTTCCAAGCTGTGGCGAGCTTGGAAGTAAGAGAGTGGATATATCTAAGGGATACGAAAGTTCATTCGATCTTCATGGATGCTGCGACCAAGCGAGCGTTCGGGGTACTGGGGCTGACCGAGCGTTTGCGCGATATCATTGGCGGATCTGGTGTTTCCCTTGAAGCTGGTCTTGTACATTATCGAGGGCGCTTCGTCTGCGACGGCGTCCTGAACACAACACTGTGGCTTGGTCCAAGCTACAAGAGGAGTTTCAACGCCGCCTTTGCGGAAATGAAAGCTGAGGGGCGGTTTTATGTCAAGTGCGATGCCAATAGAGTATCGCATATCTCCGATTGAGTGTGCCCTTTCAGGTGCATACAATGCTCCGGAAGTCCGGAGCTGCGTGGCGTAGTCGAAACGCTTTGCGACAGCTTGAGGAAGGGGCGGCGGCCAAAAAGATCTATAAAGTTTGCCTGACCCTAGCCTC
>Ga0066710_100000151_pt1 | contig 33731 bp, 27 predicted proteins | sample GraSoiAngelo_159_FD_79666 | JGI IMG/M metagenome (GOLD analysis project Ga0066710, IMG submission 79666) | Grasslands soil microbial communities from the Angelo Coastal Reserve, California, USA - 14_1009_16_40cm | ecosystem: Environmental > Terrestrial > Soil > Grasslands | place: USA... | reverse complement strand
GTAGAAGCGCAGCGGGTGCGCTTCGTCGCGAACGACGACCCCGCGTCCGTAATTCTTGGCGATGAGGATCGCCTCGAAGGCGGTGGCGAGCGTCTGGAACTCCGCCTCGTGTCCTTCCATGACGTCGACGAGGGCAACCGACAGGCGCCGCGTATCAGAGCTGCTCAACGATGTTCTCCACCAGCGCGCTGAACTGGCCGCGGATTCGACGCGCGGTCTCCATCACCTCGGCATGATCGAGCGGCTTCGGCAGCACGCCTGCTGCCATGTTCGTGATGCACGAAACGCCCAGGACCTCCATGCCCATGTGGCGCGCGACGATGGCTTCGGGCACCGTGGACATGCCGACCGCGTCGGCGCCGATCGTTCTCAAATATCGGATCTCCGCGGGCGTTTCGTAACTGGGACCCAGCAGAGCCACATAGATGCCGTGCGGGAGGCGCAGCCCAATCGCCCGTCCGGCCTTGTCGGCAATTCTACGCAGCCGCGCCGAATACACTTCGGACATATCGGGGAATCGCGGGCCAAACCGATCATCGTTCGCGCCGACGAGCGGGTTGGTCCCCATCAGGTTGATGTGATCGTCGATGATCATCAGCGCGCCCTGCGAGAAGCCGGTATTCACGCCTCCGGCCGCGTTGGTGAGAATCATCGTCCTGACGCCGAGCAGGCCGAGCGCGCGGATGGCGAACGTCACCGTCGGCCCGCCATGGCCTTCGTACATGTGGCAGCGGCCGGCCAGCGCCGCCACCGTGCGGCCGCGCACCGTTCCGATGACGAGCTTGCCGTCGTGACCGATGACGCGCGAGACGGGCCAGTGCGGAAGGTCCCCGTACGGCATCGTCACCGCGTCGGCGAGCGTTCCGGCGAAATCGCCGAGGCCCGAACCAAGCACGATTCCGATCTGCGGAACGTCGCGGATCTCCGATCGAACGGCGTCTGCAGCTTCCTTGACCTTGTCGTAATAATCCATCGTGAAGCCGAACCCGGAACCTCGAACCGTGTGGTCGGTTACAAGAGAAACCCCGCGATCGTTGCCGTCATGAAGTTCGCGAGCGTTCCGGCGAACATGGCGCGCAGACCGAGCCGCGCCAGATCGTGCCGGCGGTTCGGCGCGAGCGCGCCGATGCCGCCGATCTGGATGCCGATCGAGCTGAAATTCGCGAAGCCGCACAGCGCAAACGTGCAGATCGTGAACGACTTCGGATCGAGCTGCGCCTTGAGCGGGCCGAGCTGCGAGTACGCGACGAACTCGTTGAGCGCCATCCGCGTGCCGAGCAGGTTGCCGATCGTGGGCGCGTCGCGCCACGGCACTCCCATCGACCAGGCCACCGGAGCGAACACCCATCCGAAGATCTGCTGCAGGCTCAGGTTCGCCAGACCGAGCAGCGCGTTGACGAGCGCGATGAGCGCGAGAAACGAGATGAGCATCGCGCCGACGTTCAGGGCCAGGTGCAGTCCTTCGCCGGTCCCCCGTCCGGCGGCGTCGATCACGTTGACGTCGGTCTTCTCCACCTCCAGCTTCACCTTCCCCATCGTTTTCGGGACTTCGGTTTCCGGCACGAGCATCTTCGCCATCATGATCGTGCCCGGTGCTGTCATGATCACCGCGGTGAGCAGATGTTTGGCCTCGATGCCGAAGAGGATGTACGCCGCCATGATGCCGCCGGAGATGTGCGCCATCCCCGACGTCATCACCGTCATCAGCTCCGAGTAGGTCATCTCCGGCAGGTACGGCCGGATCGTCAGCGGCGCCTCGGTCTGGCCCATGAAGATGCTCGCCGCGACGTTCAGCGACTCGGCGCCGCTCGCCTTCATCACGCGTTGCATCACGATCGCGAACAGGCGGACGATGACCTGCATGACGCCGAAGTAGTAGAGGATGGCGAACAGCGCGGCGATGAAGATGATGGTCGGCAGCACCTGAAACGCGAAGATCGTCGCGTACTGCGAGCCGTCGGGCCCGAGCGCGGCGGTCATCACGCGACCCCACACCGTTCCGTTGCCGAGCGGTCCGAACACGAACGCGGCCCCCACGCCCGCAAAGCCGAGCAGCTTCGTGATGAGATCGCCAAGCGTGGCGAAGACCCGCTGTCCGATCGCTGTCTTCAGGACGATGACGGCGAACACGACCTGCAGACTGACGCCCCAGGCGACCGTCGTCCAGTTGATCGCGCGCCGGTTGGTCGAGAATCCGTAGCCGATGCCCAATATGACGAGCGCTCCGAAGATCGGCTGCAGGATCCCGAGCATCAGCGCACCTCTCCGACGATCAAGGGGGCGCGAGGCGGCTGGTCGTCGCGGATCGCAATCGCCTGCGTCGCGAGTCCCAGCGCCGTCTGGAGCCGTGCGCGATCGCGGTAATGCAGTTCCAGCAGCGGATCGCCGGTGCGGACGGCGTCACGAACGGTGGCTCGAATCGAGATGCCGACCGCCGGGTCGACCGGATCCTCCACGCGATCGCGGCCGGCGCCGAGCGCGACCGAGGCACGGCCGATCAGTTCGGCGTCGAGGCGCGCCACGTATCCAGGCCGCTCGGCCTCCACGACGTGGCGATTGGGCACGTGCGGCAGGCGCGAGTAGTCGTCGACGACATGTGGATCGCCGCTCTGGGCTTCGATGATCTGACGGAAGCGCTCGAGCGCGGCGCCGGTTCGAATCGTCTCCCGCGCCCGTCGATCCGCATCAGCGAGATCGTCGGCCACCTTGCCCAGCACGAGCATCCGCGCCGCGAGCTCGATCGACATGTCCACCAGGTCGGTCGGACCGCCGCCTTTCAGCACCTCCAGGCACTCGATCACTTCGAGAGCGTTGCCGACGGCGCGGCCGAGCGGCGCATCCATCGCCGAGATGACGGCTTCGGTCTTCACGCCGGAGCCGTTCCCGATGGCGACGAGCGATTCGGCGAGCCGCCGCGAGTCGTCTTCGGTCTTCATGAATGCGCCGCTGCCGGTCTTCACGTCGAGCACCAGCGCGTCGATCCCTTCGGCGATCTTCTTGCTCATGATCGAAGCGCTGATGAGCGGAATGCTCTCGACCGTGCCGGTGACGTCGCGCAGCGCGTAGAGCCGTTTGTCGGCGGGCGCGATTTCCGCGGTCTGTCCGATCATCACGCACCGCGTCCGCGCGAGCGCGCGCTTCATCTCGGCGAGCGACAGGTCGACGCGAAAACCGGGGATCGATTCGAGCTTGTCGAGCGTGCCGCCCGTGTGGCCGAGACCGCGGCCCGACATCATCGGTACCGGCACGCCGCACGCCGCGGCAATCGGCGCGAGAATCAACGACGTCTTGTCGCCGACGCCGCCGGTACTGTGCTTGTCCACCTTGACGCCGTCGACGTCGCGGAGGTCGAGTCGCACGCCGGAGGCAACCATGGCCTCGGTGAGCCACGCCGTCTCCTGCGCCGTCATGCCGCGGAGCACGACGGCCATCAGCAGCGCTGCGGTCTGGTAATCGGGAACGGTACCGGCGGTTGCGCCGTCGACGAAGTAGCGAATTTCTTCTCGGGACAGCACACCGCCGCCCCGTTTCTTCAGGATGACGTCTACGGCTCGCACGGAATTGGGGCAGTATACTTCGAGACTCCATGACCCAGGCGTCCCAGTTGTCCCCGGAGCTGTCGCGCGGTCTGCTGCAGCTGGCGCGAGCGCTGATCGTCGCCGCGCGCAACTGGTCTCTCTATCCGCCCGAACATCCAACCGTCGGCGTGTCGGTGAAGCGTCTGTGCGACGCAATCCACGAGTCGTCGCTCGGCGCCGTGTTCTCGATCGGGATCACGCCCGACACGCTCATGATCGAAAGCACCGCCGCCGATTCGTCGCAGACGGCCGTCGCTGAAGCCGCCGCGCTGCTGCACGATCGCGATCTGCTGCGCGTCACCTTTCTCGGCGACGCGCCGCCCGAAGCGATCCATGCCTTCCTGACGATCCTGGCGCTCGATCCCGCCGATCGGCGCGCGCGCGGCGGCCCGGCGCGCATCTGGGAAATGGACGGCCACCCGTCGCTCGCGCTGGAACAAATCGATTACCAGAAAGTCCTCGCGCGCGAGGCAGGCGACATTCCCGAACCGGCCAAGCGCGACGACGTCTGGAAATCGATCGTCACGTCGATCGCGGGCGGCCAGAAAGCCTTCTTCGACGAACGGCAGCAGGCGCGGCTGCTCGAGATCGCCGGAAGCGTGCCCGACATCGCCGACCTCGCCATCGCCGTCGCGGCGCCCAAATGCACGCTCGGCGGGTCGCCGATGATCACGCTGCAGGCGGCCACCGTCCTCGCCGCCTTCCGCCACTTGACGAGCATCGTCGGCCTCATGGCGCCCGATCGCATGCCGGAGGTGATGAACAACCTCGCCGCCGCGGCAATCCAGCTCGATGCGCACCTGATGATGCAGATGATGCAGGCCGAGGAGAATCCGGCTGCGGGGATCGCGATCGTACAGGGGCTCGCCGGCGCGTTCGACGATGCGAAAGTGGCGCAGCTGCTGGCCACCGCCCTGGCGCTCGACGGCAAAGCGAGCGATCGTCTCGCCACGATCTTCAACACGATCGCTCCCGACGAGGACCGCAAGCAGCGCGTGCTGAAGATGACGCGCAGCATGCTCACCGAGACCGACTTCGGCAAGACGGGCCAGTTCCAGGTGCTCTGGACGTCAATGGAGACGCTGCTCGTCTCCTACAACGACAAGCCGTTCGTATCCGATGGGTACAAGACCGCGCTCGACGGCCTCGGCGGCCGCGCCGACCGGATGGCAACCGTCGGCGAGCTGCCGCCGGAAGCGGGCGAATGGTTGACGAGCCTCGGGCAGGAAAACGTCCGCAGCCTCTCGGTCCGCATGCTGATCGACTTGCTGACGCTCGAGAAGGACGCGAAGCGCGCCGCCGAGCTCGCGCAGGACATGGCGATGCTGGTCGAGGACCTGCTGATGTCGGGCGCGTACGACGACGCGCTGACGGTGACGACGGCGCTCGCCAGGCGCGGGAACTCGTCGCTGATCGGCCGCGACGAATGCCGCCAGGCGCTCGATCGGCTTGGGGAGTCGCTGGCCCTGCTCGAAACGGCGGCGCTCATCGGCGACGTCGACGAGGACGGCTGGAGCGCCATCAAGGCGGTCATCGAGACGATCGGTCTCCCGGCGATCGAGTCGCTGAAGCCCGTGGTGACCGTCGAGGCCGATACGCTGACCACGTCGCGCGCCGAGCAAACAATCGTCGGGTTCGGCGCGCCGGCGGTCACGCGTCTGGCGTCGCTCGTGGCCGACCCGCGGTGGTTCGTTCAGCGGCGCGGCGCGCGCCTTCTCGGCCGGATTGCCGCGCCCCAGGCAGTTCCGCTGCTGCAGCCGCTCGTCCGGCAGTCCGATCCGCGCGTCGCGCGCGAAGCGATCTCGGCTCTGACAGCCATCCCCGATCCGTCGGCGGCACGCGCCATCCACACCGTCGTGCGCGCAGCGACGGGCACGCTGCGAACCGCGGTGATCGAGGCGCTGGTGGGCAGCCGCGACCCGCGGGTCGTCCCCCTGCTCGTGCGGATCATCGAAGAAAGCGATCCGCTGGGAAAGGACCACGACGTCGTGCTGCAGACCGTCGGGGCGCTCGCGACAATGGGCACCGACGCCGCCGTCCAGCCGCTGATGGCCCTGGCCGGGCGCCGCCGCTTTCTGGGCGGCCGGAAGCTCCGGACCCTCAAGGAGACCAGTGTCGACGCCCTCCTGAAGATCGGCACCCCAACAGCCGAAACGACGTTAAGAGAAGCTGCGCAGACGGGCGACCGGGCCCTGAAAAAGATCATCGCCGCGCGCCTCAGAAACTGACTTGCATATCAAGAAGGCCGAGGAACTGATACGCCGGCTTGCGGCAGCGCTGCGGGGTACCGAGCTCTATTCGCCGAACCACCCCCTCGTGCAGCGCGGACTCGATACCCTGAATGCCGCCGCGACCGAAGCGCTCCAGGCGGCGCCGGCCATCGTCATCGGCTTCATCGGCGACGAAGTCGTCGTCGACGGCGACCGCCTGCCGCGCGGGACCGCGGCGCTCGTCGGCTTCGCGCGCGATCTGCGCGAGCGCGGCATCGAGAAGATCACGCTGACGCGCGGTCTCACGCGCGACGAGATCAGGAACCTCATCGCCGTCTTCAGCGACCGGACGTCGGCGGCGCCGCTCCCCGACCGCCTCGCGGCCAGAGGCGTCCGCCACGTGACGCTCGGCCGCATCGTCGTCGAAGAGGTGACCGACGAACAGGCCGGCATCGCGGCCGCCCGCCGCGTGTACGCGACGGCGGTCGAAACCGCCGAGTCGCTGTGGGAAGCGGCCAAGGCCGGCGACAAGCCCGATCCGACCGCCGCGCGGAAGATCATCGACGGCCTCGCGAAGCTGGTCACTCAGGACCGCACCTCGCTGATGGCGCTGACGGCACTGAAGAAGTACGACAACTACACGTTCACGCACATGGTGAACGTCTCGGCGCTCGCGATGGCGCAGGCGCGGGCGCTCAACGTCGACGGAACGCTCCTGCGCGAATTCGGCTTCGCCGCGCTGATGCACGACATCGGCAAGGTCAATACGCCGCTCGAGGTCCTCAACAAGCCGGACAAGCTCACGAAGGACGAGTTCGACGTGATGAAGCAGCACGTGGTCGACGGCGCGCACATCCTGCGGCGGACGCCGGAGATGCCTGCGCTCGCGCCGATCGTCGCCTTCGAGCATCATCTGAAACAGGATCTGAGCGGCTACCCGGAGAACATCGGCAGCCGCAAGCTGAATCTCTGCACGATGATCGTGTCGATTGCCGACGTGTTCGACGCGCTGCGCAGCAACCGGCCGTACCGGCAGGGGCTCGCGACGAACCGCATTCGCGCGATCATGGGCGAGCAGGGCAACCCGGCGTTCAATCAGCCGCTGCTGAAGCGATTCGTCAACCTGATGGGCCTCTTTCCAGTCGGCAACCTCGTGCGATTGACCACCGACGAGCTCGCGGTCGTCTCCGCGGAACATCCGACCGATCCGTTCCGGCCGCAGGTGAAAATCATTCAGGACGCGAAGGGTGAATTCCTGGAAGAGCCGCTGCTGGCGAACACGTGGGAACATCAAGGCGACGACGACGAGCGCGCCGTCGTCGAGGCGGTCGATCCGGAGCCGTTGGGCATCGATCCGTTGAAGTATCTGTGAGCGAAAAGCCAGCCCCGCTGGGACCCGAGCAAGCCTCGCGTCTCATCGAATTCGCACGCGCCTGCAAGGCCGCGGCGCGGGCGGTCGTGCTCTATCCATCCGGGCATCCGGCGATCACCGCGACGCTCGGTCGAATCGTGCAGATCACGTCGATAGCCTCGCTGAACGCGCCGCTTCGGTTGACGGTTCTCCCCGAATCGCTGCTGCTCGACGAACGCGCGCTCGCGCGCCCGGAATCGGCGGTCGGCGAATTGGCCACGCTGCTGCATAGTCACCTGATCGGCCAGCTGACGGTCAATCCCGGTGGCGATGCCGAGGCCTGGCGCAGCTTCCTGCTGCTGCTGGCGCGGACGCCCGAGTCGATTCGCACCGACGGCGGCATCTCGCGCGTGTGGGCGACGATGGCGGGACGGCACGTCGAGCTGCGCGAGATCGACTACTCCGAAGTGCTGCGCGAGCGCACGGGCGGCGAGTCGGCCGTGTGGGACAAGGTGCTCGCCAATTGCCTGCAGGGCATGGCTTTCGATCTCGACGAGGCGGCGGTCAAGGAGCTGCTCGGGATCGCCGGTGACGCCGATCGCCTGGCGGACCTGATGGCCGCGGTGGAAGAGGGCGCGTCCCATTCGGGCGGGGTCGGCGCGAAGACCACGGCGCTGATGCGGATGCTCCGCGGCATCATCGACGCGGTGTCGAAAGCCGATCCCGATCGCCTCGAGCCGGTGTTGGGGAACATGGCGTCGGCGGTCGGCCGGCTGTCGGCGGAAATGCTCATGGGGCTGCTCGAGCAGCGCGAGGTCGACGAGGGGCCGCAGCTGATGAACGCGGTGGTCAGCCGCATGACCGACGGCGCGATTGCGCGCTTCGTCGCGCGAAACGTCATCGAGGAATCGACGGCCACCGATCGCCTCGCCGTCGCGTTCCAGTCGCTCGTGCAGGATGCGGAGCAGCGGCCGCGGCTGCTCACGCTGGCGCACGAGGACGTGAAGGCATCGCCGCTCGGCAGCACGGAAGGCTTCGAATCGGTCTGGAACCATGTCGCCGGGAAGCTGCTGACGTCGTATTCGGACAAACCGTTCGTCGGGAACGAGTACGCGCGCGAGCTGTCGGGCGCGCGGACGCAGGCCATCGAAGTCGAGCAGGTCAACGACGATCCGCCCGAGCGCATTTCCGCATGGCTCGGCACCGTCGCGACCACTCAGCTTCGGGCGCTCGACCTGACGTTGCTGCTGGATCTGCTGCGGATCGAGCCGGACGACGCGAAGTGGGGCGAGATGATGACGCCGGTCGTGCGGCTCCTCGAAGATCTGCTGCTCGTCGGCGATTTCGACGCGGCGGTGCGGCTGATCGAGGTACTCGTCCGCGAAGGGCGCACCGGCGCGACGACGGGGCGCCGCCAGCACGCGATCACCGCGATCGACATGCTCATCGCCGGCACGATGATGCGCCACATCACGACGCACCTCGCCACGATAGACGCGGCGCAGTTCGAGCGCGTCAAGGCGATGTGCGTGTCGCTCGGCGAAGTCCTCGTCCGTCCGCTGGCCGAGACGCTGTCGGTCGAAGAGCGCCCCCGCACGCGCGAGCGGCTCGCGTCGATTCTGCTGGCGTTCGGCCCCGCCGGACGGCGGACGGTTGAACGGCTGAAGAGCTCGCCGAACGCGGCGGTGCGGCGGACGGCGATTCTGCTCATGCGGCAGTTCGGCGGGAGCGAGGCGCTGCCGGATCTGACCGAGCTGCTCGACGACAACGAGCCGCAGGTGCAGCGCGAAGCGGTCCGCGCCATCCTCAACGTCGGGACCGACGCCGCCTATCAGATTCTGCAGCAGGCGCTCGCGAGCGGCACCGAGCGTTCGCGCGAGGCGATCATGCAGTCGATCAGCCTCGTGCGCGACGAGCGCGCGACGCCGCTGTTCGGCTACATCGTCCGAAACATCGATCACCGCGGTCCGCTGGCGCCGGTGTACCTGCGCGCCATCGAGTCGCTCGGCGTCTTGAAGGATCCGGAAGGAGTCGTTCCCCTGAAGGAAGCACTGTACAAGGGCGAATGGTGGGCGCCGCGGCGCAGCGCGGTGCTGCGCGGCGCCGCCGCCGCGGCGCTCGCGCGTATCGGCACGTCGGAAGCCATCGCGGTGCTGCAGGAAGCGGCCGCGACCGGCAAGCGCGGCGTCCGCAACGCGGCGAAATCGCACCTGACCGAGGCGCCGGCGCACCGACGAGCCGCCGCGAGAGGAGACGCATGACGGCGCCCCGCTTCCAGCTCGCCGACGAGTTGCTGCGGCGCCTTGCGGCGGCGCTGCGGTCGTCGCAGCTGTACTCCAAGGGCCACCCGATCATCGGGCGCAATCTCGAGCAGCTGTCGGCGGCCGTCCAATTGCTCCACAGCCTGCAGCCGGCCACCGTGGTCGGTTTCGTCGGCGACGAGATCATCGTCGACGACATGCCGGTCGCGCGCGCCGACGTCCTCGGCGGCATCGTCCGCCGGCTGCAGCAGGCCGGGATCGAGCGGATTACGTTCGACCGCGGCGTCACCAGCGACGAGCTCTCGACGTTCATCGAGGCGGTGACGGCGATCGAGGTGCGCGAGGGCGACGAAAACGGGCCGGCGTTTCCGGCGCTGCCGCACATCCGCGTCGGCCGCGTCTCGATCGAGCAGCGCGTCGAAGGCAGCCTCACCGACATGGCGACGATCAAACGTCTGTACCACGACGCCGTGTCGGTCGCGACGAGCCTGTGGGAGAGCGCCGAAACCGAAGGCAAGCCCGACGCGACGATGGCGCGAACGATGATCGACGGTCTCGCGCAGGCCGTGGCGCAGAACCGGACGGCGCTGCTGGCGCTGACGACGCTGAAGAACTACGACAACTACACGTTCACGCACATGGTGAACGTGTCGATTCTGACGATGGGACAGGCGCGCGGGCTCGGTATCGACGGGCCGCTCCTGCGCGAGTTCGGTCTGGCGGCGCTGATGCACGACATCGGCAAAGTGCGCACGCCGCTCGAAGTGCTGAACAAGCCGGACAAGCTCACCGACGACGAATTCGCGATCATGAAGCGGCACGTCGTCGACGGCGCGGAAATCCTGCGGCAGACGCCCGACATCCCCGCGCTCGCGCCGGTCGTCGCCTTCGAGCATCACCTGCGTCTGGATGGCACCGGCTATCCGGGTGGCGCCAAGAGATCGTCGCTCAACATCGGCACGATGCTGTGCAGCATCGCCGACGTCTACGACGCGATGCGCTCGCAGCGCGCCTACCAGCAGGCGTTTCCGTCGGAGCGGATCCTCCAGGTGCTGAAACGCAACGACGGCACGCAGTTCGATCAGCACCTGGTGCGCCGCTTCGTGCAGCTGATCGGCATCTACCCACCCGGGAACCTCGTGCGGCTGAACACCGGCGAGGTCGCCGTCGTTCTGAAGGTCTACGCGCCGGATCCCTACCGGCCGCAGGTGCGCGTGCTGATTTCGCGCGACGGCACGCGGCTCGAGCTCCCCTACGAAATCGAGTTGTGGAACGTCAGCGAGGATCCCCAGCGGCCGTCATCGGTCGTCGCGCCCCTCGATCCGGCCAAGTACAATCTCGATCCGCTGGTGCTGATGTGACCTCGTCGAAACGGCGCAGGGCGAACGGCGGCGCGCGCGCGGATCAATCGTTCAAGGCGCGTGTCCTTTCGACGGTCCGCCGCATTCCGCCCGGGCGCGTCGCGACCTACGGTGACGTCGCCGAGCTCGCCGGACGTCCCCGTGCCGCGCGCGCTGTCGGCAACATCATGCGCGACTGCCGCCGCCGCGACGTGCCCTGCCACCGCGTGATCGCGGCCGGCGGCCGCATTGGCGGCTACGGCGGCAGCGAAATGTTGAAGCGGTCGCTCCTCGCGGCTGAGGGGATAATCGTGTCCGGATTGCGCATCCGCGACCTCGACCGAACCTTGTGGAGACCGCGAAGGTAAAACCTGCCGACCCTCTTCTTCGTCTTTCGTTACCGTGACCGCCAAGCAACGCCCGCCAATCCCTTTCCCGTCTAAGGAAACGGAGGAGACCGACCCGTTCGAGGCGATGTACCGCGAACATTCCAGGCGGATTTACACGATGGCCTGCAGGATCGCCGGATCGCCCGAGGACGGCGAGGATCTTCTGCAGGAAATCTTCCTGCAGGCGTATCGCAAGATGGGAACGTTCAAGGGCGAATCGGCGCTCGGCACGTGGCTGTACCGGCTGGCGCTCAACCATTGCCTCGATTACGTGCGCAGCAGGAGAGCGAAAATGGACAAGCTCACCGACACGCTGGACGCCGAGACGTCGATCGAGCCGGTGGCGCGCCGCCAGACGCCGATTGCGAAGATGGATCTCGATCGCGCGATCGACCGCCTGCCAGACGGCTGCCGCGAGGCGTTCGTGCTGCACGACGTCGAAGGATTCGATCACAAGGAAGTCGGCGAGCTGCTGGGCATCGCGGAAGGCACGTCGAAGTCGCAGGTGTTCAAAGCGCGCCTGAAGCTGCGCGCGATGTTGGGAGGGCGGCCCTGAAAGAAATGAAAGGGCCGCTCCACATGGGACAGTCATTGTGGGGCGGGCCTTCCAAGGGCATGTAGCTGTGGGGCGGGCGTTTCAGGTCCGCCGGTTGAAATGCATCCGAACGACACCGTTCTGAACGACTACGTCGACGACACGCTCGGATCGCGCGAGCGCACCGAGGTGGAAGCGCACCTCGAGTCGTGCGCGCCGTGCCGGGCGCTCGTCGACGACCTGCGCGACATCGCGCGGACCGCGGCGTCGCTCGACCAGCGCGAGCCGCCGGCGCGCGCGTGGGCACGCATCGAGCGGGCGATCGAGCTGGAGCGGGAATCGCAAGCCGGTGGAGCGCGAGACGATGTAGCGCGAGGCTTTCAGCCGAGCGGCGGCGGTGGCGGGTTCGCTCGGCTGAAAGCCTCGCGCTACACCAAGTATGGCGCCTGGCTCGCCGCCGCCGCAGCCATCGTCATCGCGACGGTCGTCGGGCTCCGATACGCGCCGACGCGCGGCACGCAGCCGTCGAACGCGGCCGCAGGACCGAGCGCAGACGTCACGTCGCAGACGATCGAGGCGGAGCTGCGCGCGGCCGAAGCGCATTACGACAAGGCGATCAAAGGGCTCGAGCAGATCGCGAACTCCGAGAAAGGCGCGCTCGACACGCAGACGGCGGCGACGCTGCAGAAAAATCTCGCGGTCATCGATCAGGCGATCAGCGAGAGCCGCGCGGCCGTTCGCATGCAGCCGACCAACGAGCCGGCCCAGCAGAGTCTGCTCGAAAACTTCAAGGCGAAGCTGGCGCTGCTGCAGGACACCGTGGCGCTGATCAACGAAATGCGGAAGGGCAACGAGGCGGGTGCGGCCCGCATCGGCTCGGGACTCCGACAGAAGGGTTAAAGGCTCAGGACCATGCGACTCAGATTCTCGTTCGTTCTGGCGGGCGTCGCGCTCGGCGCCGTCTCCGCGGCGGCGCAGGGGCCCGACCCGCGCGAGCTGCGCGACGCCGTGCGGCACGCGGTGACGCGCGCGTACCAGGGACGCGACACCGGCCAGGAGCAGACCGATCGGTTCTCCGGCAAGTACCGGATCGGGCGAGACGGCCGCGTCAGCATCCAGAACATTTCGGGCGACATCACCGTAACCGCCGGATCGGGAGACGAAGTGTCGGTCGAAGCGGTCAAGCGCGCGCGACGCGATCGCAGTCAGCTCGATCAGGTGCGCGTCGAGGTCGACAATGCGGCCGGCCGCGTCGACATTCGCACGTCGTATCCCCGGCTCAACAACGTCAACGTGTCGGTCGATTACACGGTGACCGTTCCGACCGGCGTCTCCGTGGAGCTTCACTCGGTGTCCGGATCGGTGAAAGTCTCCGGCGTTCGCGGTGTCGTGCGCGCCGAGACGGTGAGCGGCAACGTGACGTTGACCGATACGCCAAAGCTCGAAGTTGCCAAGAGCGTGTCGGGCGACGTGTCGTTCTCCGGCGTGTCGACCGATACCGACGTGTCGATCGCCAGCGTCAGCGGCAGCGTCCGCGGCAGAAGCGTCAAAGCGCACGGTCTCGAGTTCAACTCGGTCAGCGGCGACGTCGTGATCAGCGACGTGACGTGCGACCGGCTCGGCGCGAAATCGGTCAGCGGCGCCATCGAATACTCGGGCAGCATCACGAGGGCCGGGCGATACGACATGAACAGCCACTCAGGGTCGGTTCGCCTGACGCTCACCAATCCCCCCGGCTTCGAAGTCACGGCGAACACGTTCAGCGGCTCCATCCGCTCCGATTTTCCGCTGACGATCGGCGGCGACAGCGATCGCCGCGGCGGCCGGCCGGAGATCACCAGTCGATCGATTCGTGCCACGTTCGGCGACGGCAGCGCAACGCTTACGCTGCGAACCTTCAGCGGAAACATCGTCATCGAGAAGAGATAGCGTTTCCACGACTGAGGCGTGCTGGCACCTCGCTTGCTCGGTTTACCGTGGACGTATAATTGATCATTAAGCTCAGCCGCGAACTGGAGGCCATGATGAAGCGAATGGTTCTTGTGGGCGCGATTGCCGCGGCGCTGGCCGCCAGCACGGCCTTCGCGCAGTCGTCGCGCGCCGCCGCGAACCTCGGCACCGTGCACATCGCCAAGAAGGTCATGGCGGACGGCAAGCCGCTCGCGCCCGGCACTTACCAGGTTCGCGCGACCGACGATGCGCCGAAGCCGGGGACAGGACAGGATCCGAACGGCGAAAAATACGTGGAGTTCCTCAGGGGCGGCAAAGTCGTGGCGCGCGAGGTGGCGACCATCGTCCCCGCGTCGGACATCAGCAAGATCGCGAAGAAGAATCCGCCGAAGGCGGGCACGTCGCGCACCGAACTGCTCAAGGGCGGCGACTATTATCGGGTGTGGATCAATAAGAGCGGCACGAACTACATCATCAACCTGCCGACTTCGTAGTCACACCGCCATCACGTCGAACTGCTCGTGGTGGAGCTGGACGTCAGCCTTCACGGTGACGTCCTTTCCGATTGACTGCTTCAGATCCTTCAGCACCGCCGCTTCTTCTTCCTTCAGCGCGCGCGCGATGTCGGGGTTGACGCGCAGCACCAGGCGGTGGCCGTTCAGATCCGGACCGATCTTGCGTACTTCGCTCAGAATCTCGTAGCAGATCGTCGAGCTCGATTTGATGACGCCGGTGCCCGAGCAGTACGGACACGGCTCGGTGAGGACGCGCTCGAGGCTCTGCTTCACGCGCTTGCGCGTGATGATGATCAACCCGAAATCCGACACCTGCAGCGCCTTGGACGGCGACCGATCCTTTTTCAGCTCCTGCTCGACGGCCTGGAGGACTTTCTGCCGGTTCTTCTTCTCCTCCATGTCGATGAAGTCGAGCACGATGATGCCGCCCAGATCGCGCAGCCGGATCTGACGGACGATCTCCTTGACGGCCTCGAGGTTCGTCTTGACGATGGTGTCCTCGAGGCGGCCGGCCGACTTCTTGCCGACGTAGCGGCCCGTGTTCACGTCGATCGCGACGAGTGCCTCGGTTTGGTTGATGACGATCGATCCGCCGGACTTCAGCCACACCTTGCTCTTCAGCGCCTTGTCGATCTCGGCCTGCACCCCGTATTCGTCGAAGATCGGGTAGGCCTTCGAGTACAGCTTCACTTTCGGTCCGAGGCTCGGCATGATGCGCTCGACGAGCTCCATGACGCGCTGATACTCGACAGCGTTGTCGATGCGGATCGCCTGATACTCCTCGGTCAGCAAATCGCGCAGCAGCTTGCTGACCAGGCTCGCCTCGCGGTACACGACCGCGGGCGCGCGAGAGCTCTCGGTCTTCTGCCGCATCTCCGTCCAGATCTTGTGGAACGCCTCGAGGTCGCTGACGATGTCTTCTTTCGGCCGGCCGGAGGCCGCGGTGCGGATGATGACGCCGCCGGTGAAGCCGCGCTGCTCGCGGAACTCCCGCACGATGCCGCGCAGACGGCTGCGCTCGTCGCGCGACTCGATCTTGCGCGACACGCCGACGTGATCCACCGTCGGCATGAACACGAGGAATCGCCCCGCCATCGTCACGTGCGACGTGAGGCGCGCGCCCTTGGTGCCGAGCGGCTCCTTGACCACCTGGACGAGGATTTCCTGTCCCTCGCGCAGGAGCTCTTCGATTTTCTGTTGAGGTTTGTCGCCCCTCGACTCCGCTCGGGGCGCTGGTGAGCCCGTCGAACCGTCGCGGTCTCGCTGGCCGTCGGCTCGGCTGTCGCCTTCGTCGGCTTCGAGCCTGTCGAACTCCTCGAGCGTGTCGATGACGTCGGCGACGTAGAGGAAGCCGTCGCGTTCGAGGCCGATGTCGATGAACGACGACTGCATGCCGGGGAGGACCTTCGAGACGCGGCCCTTGTAGACGTTGCCGACGACGCCGCGCTGCCGCTCGCGCTCGACGAAGACCTCGGCCACGAGGTCGTCCTCGAGGATGGCCACTATCGTCTCGTGGCCATTCGAGGAGACGATCATCTCCTTGTTCATTCACGACTCCTGTCACGCGATCGGGATTCGGGATTGGGGATTCGGGCTTTGCGAGTCCCGAATCCCAAATCCCAAGCCACGACGCGTGTCAGTTCGTGAATCTGCGCATTCGTACGTTCAGGATCAGCCCGAAGCCGGCGAGCGTCGCGATCATCGACGACCCGCCGTAACTCATGAGCGGAAGCGTGAGCCCTTTGACGGGCGCCAGTCCGGCCGACATGGTGATGTTGTAGACCACCTGGAAGGTGAAGCTGGCGAGCACGCCGAGCACGAGGTACGAGCCGAGGCGATCCTTGGCCAGGCGGGCCGCCTCCAGCGCGCGCAGAATCACGAACAAATACAGGCCGAGCGCCACCAGGACGCCGGCGAAACCCTGTTCCTCGGCCAGCACCGAGAAAATGAAATCGTTGTGGGCGACCGGGAGGAAACGCAGCTGACCCTGCGTTCCCTGCCGGAACCCCTTGCCTGAAAGCCCTCCCGATCCCACGGTGATGCGCGCCTGGATCTGCTGGTAGCCGGCGCCCTTCGCATCCTGCGACGGATCGAGGAATGTCGAGACTCGACTCTTCTGATAGTCCTTGAGCGCGAACTTCCACGCGACCGGCGCCGCGAGAAGCAGGCACAGAAACATGAGGCCGAGAATGCGCATGCGCATGCCGGCGAGATACGCCACCGCGAGGAACACCGGCATCAGCGTCACCGCCGTGCCGAGGTCGGGCTCCTTCGCGATGAGCAGGAGCGGGACGGCCGTCAGCGCGCCACCGATCGCGAGGTCGGTCCACGACGGCGCGCCGCGATTCTCGCCGTAGAACTTGGCGAGCACGAGCGCGACGGCGATCTTCGCGAACTCCGACGGCTGCAGGTTGAAGACCCGGAGCGGAATCCACCGGCGCGCCCCCATCTGCACCATGCCGAAGAACATGACGTAGAGGAGCAGCGCGCAGACACCGATGTAAATCAGGTGCGACTTGTCGGTGAACGTCCGATAGTCGATCGACAGCATGAAGACGAGCGCGCCCATGCCGATGACGATGGCGTAGAGCTGCGTCGCGTACATGCGCGCCGTGCCCCGCGTCGGATCGAACGTCGTGCTGTAGATCATCAGCACGCCGAGCGAGCACAACGCGATGATCGCAATGATCAGCGGCCAGTCGATGTGGTAATACAGTCGGCGCTCGAACATGGACTATCTTTCGGTCGGCTCGACCGGCGGCGACTGCTTCTTGGCCATCGCATCGCTGAAGTCGAACCGCAGCGATTCCTTCGTCGGCGGCGGCGGCAGCGGACGGCCGTCCTGCTTGGCGAAGAACGTGTCGAGGATGTGGTGCGCAACGCGCGCCGCGTTCGGGCCATGGATGCCGTGCTCCAGGAACACGACGCCGGCCATGGTCGGATGATCGCGCGGCGCGAAGAACACGAACCAGCCGTTGTCGCGCAGGTCCTTGCTCGTCCGCGCGGCGGCGCGTCCAGCGTTCGAGATCACCTGCGCCGACCCGGTCTTGCCCGAAACATCCTTGCCGGCGATTCTGGCCGTCGCGCCGGTGCCACCGCTGTTCACCACCATCCAGAGTCCGTCGCGGATCGCCTGCAGCTTTTCCGGATTGATGTCAACCTTCGATTGCGGCGCCGGCGCCGGCACCGGCTTCCAGCCGGTGCCATCGTCGACGGCTTTGAGCAGGTGCGGTGTGACGCGCGTGCCGCCGTTGGCGAGCGTCGCCATGTACACGGCCATCGACACCGGCGTCACCGACACCTGGCCCTGGCCGATGCCGACCGAAATCGTTTCGCCGGCGTACCACTTCTCGTGGCGCACGCGCATCTTCCATTCGGTGGAAGGCACGAGCCCCTGATTCTCGTTCGGCAGATCGATTCCGCTCTTCACGCCGAGGCCGAGCGCCGTCGCCCACTTGTTGATCTTGTCGACGCCCACCATGTTGGCGACGGTATAGAAATAGACGTCGCACGACTGCTCGATCGCGTGACGCAGATCGATCGAGCCGTGGCCGCCCTTCTTCCAACATTTGAAGGGACGCCCGTAAAATGTCGCCGCGCCAGCGCAGTGCGCGTGGAAGTCGGGGGTGATGATCCCTTCTTCGAGACCGGCGAGCGCCACGGCCATCTTGAACGTCGACCCTGGTGAATAGCGACCTTGTATCGCGCGATCGTTGAGCGGTCGATCCTCGTCGATGTTGAGCGACGCCCACGTCGCGCGATCAATGCCCGCCGCAAACGCATTCGGATCGTACGCGGGCCGGCTGGCGAACGCGAGGATGCCGCCGGTGTTGGGATCGAGGACGATCGCCGCGCCGGCGTTCGTCAGGCCGGCCGCTTCGGTCGCGTCGAAGGCGTCTTCGACTGCCTTCTGGAGGTCGTAATCGATCGTCAGCTGCAGCCGCTTTCCTTCGGTCGGCGGATCTTCCTCGAGCGTCCGAATCTCGCGCCCGACGCTGTTGACGACGACGCGCTTGGCGCCGTCCTCGCCCATCAGCATCGCGTTGTAGACCTTCTCGATCCCGGACTGCCCGACGATGTCGCCGCTCTTCAGCCCTTCTTCGCCGGCGGCGACCTGCGCGTCGTTCACTTCGCCGACGTATCCGAACGCGTGCGCCGCCATCGTCTCGGGATACTGGCGCGTCGGCACCTCTTCGACGACGACGTCGGGCAGCTCGAAGTCGAGCCGCCGCGCCTTGACGGCGGACACCTGCGCGAGCGTCGCGTCCTGCACGATCGTGATCGGCCGGTAGGTCGGCTCGCGGCGATGACGCTCGACGATCGTGCGCACCCCGGGCTCGTCCATGCCGAGGACGCCGGCGAGCAGACGGATCGTGCGGTTCAGGTCTTTCGTGTGCTCGCGCACGATCGAAATGCTGTAGGAGTGGCGGTTCTCGACGAGCACCTTGCCTTCGCGGTCGAAGACGATGCCGCGCGGCGCGCGCAGCGCGAGCGTCCGCTGATGGTTGTTCTCCGCCATCTCTTCGAACTGCGCGTGCTCGACGACCTGCAGCACCCAGAAGCTGACGGCGAGAATCGAGAAGATGACCGTGATGACGTACTGCAGAATGGAGAGGCGCATGCCGATGCCGCGCCGTTCTATGGTCATGAAATCACTCTACCGCCGCAGCCGCGTTCGTGCCGCGCGGCGCCGCTCAACGGCTCCAGGTAAAAGCTCGACCAGCTGAAACGCCACGACGCCGACAACCGCGTTCCCCGTCGCCTGACCGGCGACCGCCGCAACGGGCGTACCAAAGTGCCGCAAATCGAGCAGCACGTAAAGCCCGATGTAAATGATGGCGTGGAGCACCGTTGCGCCAAAAAACACCACAAATCGGGGAAGCGGCTGCGTCACGATGAACTGCGTGCCGATGATGCCCGCCAGGAATCCCACCACGGTCTTGGCCAGCCCCCCGATGCCGACCACGCCGGTCGTCAGCGCGTCCTGCACCAGCCCCGCAAACGTCCCGGTCAGCAGCCCTGTCACCGGTCCCGACGTCAGCGCCACGTAGACGACGGCGACGAGCACGAGGTCGACGGCGACGAGGCCGCGAATCACGAAGCGAGCCAGCGTAGTTTGCAGCGCGACAGCCAGCGCGACCGCCAGGAACACCCCGGCGGCCCTCACTCGCGTCCCCCGTCGGCCTCGCCCGGCGCCTCACGCGCCGGCATCGGCGTCACGACGACGAGCACTTCCTCCAGGCTCGCGAAGTCGACGGCCGGTTTCACCGTGATGTTGCGGTACGACGGCCCGTTCTTCTCGACGGTGTCGACGCGTCCGATGATGAATCCCTTCGGATAGATTCCCTCGATGCCGGACGTGACGACGACGTCGCCGACGACGATATCGGAGGCCTCGGAGACGTTTTCCATCCGCAGCCGATCCTCGCCGCTGCCGACGACGACGCCCTGCGCGCGCGAGCGCTCGATGATGGCGCCCGCCGCCGCGTTGCGATCGATCAGCAGCTGCACCTTCGCCGCCCGCGCGCTCGGCATGACGATGCGCCCGACGACGCCGGCCGGCGCGATCACCGCCATGTCGGGGCGCAGCCCGTCGCGCGTCCCCTTGTCGATCGTCAGCGTGCGGAAATCGGGCGTCGCGGCCGCGCCGATGATCTCTGCCGCCGCCATGCGCAGGTCGGATCGGTCGCGCATCTCGAGCAGCTGCTCGAGCCCGCGCGACCGATCGGCGAGCGCGCGCTGCGCCTGCAGCGCGACCTGCGCGTCGGCGAGCTGCCGTTTCAGGATGTCGTTCTCGGATTTGAGTCCGCGCAGGCCGACGTAGCCGTTCCACACCCGCCGCACGCCCATGATGCCGCTCGACATGCCGCGCTGCACCTCGGCGAAGATCCCGAAGGTGACGGCCTCGAGGACCGGCACGCCGGTGCGCGAGTTCACCTGGGCCGAGATCAGCAGGATGTGGCCGAAGATGACGGCGAGGAACAGGTAGCCCGAGCGTTGGCGGATATCGAGGACAGCCATAGGTGCCGCTCGCCTGAAAGGCTCGCGCTACAAGTGCGGGAGGCGCCTTTGTCGCGAGCGCCGCGTCTGTAGGGCGAGGCTTTCAGCCGAGCCTAATCGATCGAAATCTTTCTCAATAGATTGAAATCCGACAGCATCTTCGGCCCGGCGCTAGTCAATGGAAATTTTCCTCAGCAAGTTGAAGTCGGACAGCATTTTCCCCGCGCCGAGCACCACCGACGACAGCGGATCCTCGGCCATCGCGAGCGGCAGCCCCGTCTCTTCGCGCAGCCGTTTGTCGAGGTTCTTCAACATCGAGCCGCCGCCGGTCAGCACGATGCCGCGGTCGACGATGTCGGCCGAGAGCTCCGGCGGCGTACGCTCGAGCGCGACGCGCACGGCGTCGACGATGACGTTCACCGTTTCCGCAAGCGCCTCGCGGATCTCTTCGTCGGTGATCGTGATCGTCTTCGGCACGCCTTCGATCAGGTGGCGTCCTTTGATCTCCATTGTCATCCGCTCGTCGAGTGGAAAGGCGGATCCGACCTCGATCTTGATCTGCTCGGCCGTGCGCTCGCCGATGAGCAGGTTGTACTGTTTCTTGATGTATTGAATGATGGCTTCGTCCATCTCGTTGCCGGCGACGCGCACTGCTTTGCTGTACACGATGCCGGCGAGCGAGATGACGGCGATGTCGGTCGTGCCGCCGCCGATGTCGACGATCATGTTGCCCGACGGCTCGGTGATCGGCATCCCCGCGCCGATGGCCGCGGCCATCGCTTCCTCGACGAGGTGAACCTCGCTGGCCTTCGCGCGGTACGCGCTGTCCTTGACCGCGCGCTTCTCGACCTGCGTGATCTCGGACGGCACGCCGATGACAATGCGCGGCCGGACCCAGACGTTGCGGTTGTGCGCCTTCTTGATGAAGTAGGTCAGCATCTTCTCGGTGACCTCGAAGTCCGCGATGACCCCGTCCTTCATCGGCTTGATCGCCACGATATTGCCCGGGGTGCGGCCGAGCATGTCCTTCGCGTCCTTCCCCACCGCCTCGACCCGGCCGTTCACCTTGTTGATCGCGACGATCGACGGCTCGTTCACCACGATGCCTTTCCCGCGCGCGTAGACGCAGGTGTTGGCCGTGCCGAGATCGATGGCCAGATCACTCGAGAACAGCGAAAGCATCGAACGAAGGCTCAATCGGAAACTCCTTGGTCGCTCGGCCGTCGGCGCTGGTCATGGTCAGGCTGTGCAGTTCCGCGCACGAAGAAGGGTCAATGACCAGTGACTATTGATTAAATATCGGCAGGAGCAGGGGCGGCCTGAATACCGTTTTTGCCGGAATCCTTCACGGCATACATCGCCTTGTCGGCGGCCTGGACGAGCTCTTCGGCCGAAGCGGCCACATCGGGCAGCGTCGCGACGCCGACCGACGCGGTCAGATGGACGTCGAGGGCATCCTCGGCGAGGAACACGTGGGCCGCAATGCGCTCGCGGATGCGTTCTCCGACGGCGAACGCGCCTTCGCTGCCCGTATCGGGGAGGACCAGCGCGAACTCGTCGCCGCCGAACCGCGCCACGACGTCGGTTTCGCGCGCGCTTCCACGTATCACCGCCGCCGCCTCGACCAGCGCGCGGCTGCCGAACAGATGCCCGTGCGTATCGTTGATGGCCTTGAAGCCGTCGAGATCGATGAACAGCAGCGACAGGGGGCGCCCGCTGCGCGACGCCCGCTTGGTTTCACGGCGCAGGACCTGGTTGAGATACCGCGAGTTGTAGAGATGCGTCAGATCGTCGGTAACCGACAGCGCCTCGGCGCGTTTGAGCTGCAGGGCGTTGTCGAGCGCCACCGAGGCCGGTTCGAGCAGCAGGCGAACGGCGCGGAGCATCGGCGCCGACAGCCGCGGCTCGCGCGCCGACGCGACGCGATCGATCCCGATGATCGCCCCGACGCGGCGGCCGCGGGAGCTCAGAGGAAACGCGAGCACGGTCCCCATCAGCGGATTCTGCAGGCGCGCGTCTTCGCGCAGATCGGCCGTCGCGAACTCCTGGCCGTTCTTCATCACCCATTTCGCGATCGCCTGCACCGCCGGTCCCATCTCGGGCAGCAACCCGCGATCGGCGAGCACCGACAGCTCGCCCGACTGATCGGCCGACACGATCGCCCAGCAGGGCGCCGGAATCCACGTGGCGGCGCGATCGATGACGTTGTCGGCAATCTTTGCCGGTTCGAGCGTGGCGTTGACCGCCCGCACGATGTCGACCACCGCCTCGCGGCGCTCGACGCGGCTGCGCAACGCGCGTTGAAACACCCGCAGCTTCGTCGCCAGGTCGAGGCCCGGCGTCGTCAGCGAGATTTCGCTCGCGCGTCGCAATTTCGATCCGCTTTTGCCGGCGGGGCCGACGGCCTGAAAGAGGGCGACCGGCACGCGTGTCGCACGACTGGCTGGAGACATGCGCTCAGTATTTCGATACTCTGCAAATATAACACGGCGCGCCGGTAACTGCTTGCCACACCGTAAGTTCATGGCGTACCATGGATGTTTCCGCCGCCCTCGGCTGTCAGCGTCCTGCTATCAGCTCACAGTCCGAGCTCAGCCCAGTCGATGATGTTCGAGCTGAAACCAGGAAGCTGATAGCGGGTAGCTGAAAGCTGGAAGAGTGCAGTCATGACAATGCTCGATCGGATGCGCCGGCATATGAGTTGGCTCAAGTGGAGCCTCGGTCTCGTCTGCCTGGCGTTCATCATCTTCTACATTCCCGACTTTCTGCGTGGCAGCGGCGCCGACGCCGCGTCCGGCGAGACCATCGCGAAAGTCGAAGGCCAGGAGATCACGACCGGCGAGTTCCGTCGGACGTATCAAGCTCAACTGCAGGCGTACCGATCCGCGTACGGATCGAACATGAGCGAGCAGCTCCTGAAGCAGCTCGGGATCGAACAGCAGATCCTCTCGCAGATGGTCGACGAGCGCGCGGCGCTGGCCGAAGCCGATCGCCTCAAGATCGACGTGAGCGACGAGGAAGTCCGGCAGCGCATCCTGTCGATGCCGGCGTTCCAGGAGAACGGCACGTTCATCGGCGACGCGCGCTATCAGCAGCTGCTGCGGATGCAGCGGCCGCCGATGGCGCCGTCGGAATTCGAGGACAGCGTGCGCCGCAGCCTGAAGGTCGAGAAGCTCCGCGGTTCGCTGACCGACTGGCTGTCGGTCACCGACAAGGAGCTCGAGCAGGAATACCGGCGGCGCAACGACAAGGTGAAGCTCGCCATCGTGAGCTTCACGGCCGACACGTTCCGCAATCAGGTGAGCGCGAGCGATTCGGACGTCGCTGCCTACTTCGAGTCGCACAAGGACGATTTCAAGATTCCCGAGAAGCGCAAGATTCGGTATCTCCTCGTCGACATCGATGCGATGCGCGCCAAGATCAACCTGCCGCAGAGCGAAATCGAGCGCGCCTACAACAACAACGTGGAGCAGTACACGACGCCTGAACAGGTGCGCGCGAGCCACGTCCTGCTCAAGACCGAGGGCAAGGACGACGCGGCCGTGAAGGCGAAGGCCGAGGACGTATTGAAGCAGGCGCGCGGCGGCGCCGATTTCGCCGAGCTCGCGAAGAAGTATTCGGAGGACGAAGGCAGCGCGAAAAACGGCGGCGACCTCGATTATTTCGGCCGCGGCCGCATGGTGCCCGAATTCGACCAGACCGTGTTCGCGATGCAGCCTGGACAGATCAGCGATCTGGTCAAGACACAGTACGGCTACCACATCATCAAGCTCGTCGACAAGAAAACGGCAACGACGCGATCGCTGCAGGAAGTGCGGCAGCAGATCGTCGATCAGCTCTCGTACGAGCGCGCGCAGGCGCAGGCGGCCGACCTGGCGCAGACCATCGAGAAGCAGATCAGCAAACCCGCCGACCTCGATCGCGCCGCGAAGGCGCAGGGCATCGTCATCCAGGAGTCGGGCTTCTTCGCGCGCGACGAACCGATTCTCGGCCTCGGGCCGGCGCCGGAGGTCGCGAACAAGGTATTCGAGATGAAGCAGGGTGAAGTGTCCGGCGCGCTGCGTGCGTCGCGCGGCTTCGTGTTCGAGACGCTCGTCGCGCGGCAGGATCCCTACACTCCAAAGCTGGAGGAAGTGAAAGATCGCGTCCGCGATGTCGTCGTCAAAGAGAAAGCGCGAGATGTGAGCAAGCAGAAGGCCGCCGAGATTGCCGCGAAGCTGAAGGCCGCGCCCGATTTCGAGAAGACCGCGAAGGCCTCCGGCGTCGAGGCGAAGATGACCGAGCTGATCTCACGGGATTCGCCGATCCCCGATCTGGGCACCGCGCCCGCCGTCGAAGAACAGGCGTTCTCGATGACCGTCGGCGCGGTCAGCGACCCGATTCCCACCGACAACGGCACCGCCGTCGTCAAGGTGCTCGAGAAGAAGGAAGTCACGCCGGACGAATGGAAGAATGCGAAGGAGCGCTTCCGCGAGGAGCTGCTCACCGACCGCCGCAACCGCTTCTTCAGCGCTTACATGGTGAAGGCGAAGCAGCGGATGAAGATCGATGTAAACCGGGAGACGCTGCAGAAGGCGATCGGATGATGAACGTCATCTGACAAACGTGAACGGCATCAACGCCAGCGGTTCGCCGCGCCGGAACAGCGCCAGCGGGCCGCGCATCGTCCTCAGCACCTCCAGCTCCCCCCGTGACAGGTTCGCGTTCAGCCAGGCGCCGACCGTCGCCGACTCGCTCGATCCGCTGAACTGATCCGACACCAGCTCGTAAAAGCTCTTGCGCGGCGGGTAGATGACCAGCTCCACGTCGTTTTCCGAAGGAATCTTCGCGCGCTGTTTCGCGATGGCGATCGCGCGATCGAGGCCACCGAGCTCGTCGACCAGGTGGTTCTGCTTCGCCTGGCGTCCCGTCCACACGCGTCCCTGGGCCAGCGCGTCGATTTGCTCCGGCGTGCTGTGCCGCGAGTCGGCGGCCTTTTCGACGAACTGATCGTAGAAGGCCTGCAGCTGCTCCTGCAGCTTCTTCAGCTCCTCGGGATTGAACGGCCGCGCCGGCGAGTTGATTTCGGCGTTCCTGCCGATGCTCGTCGACTCGATGCGCGCGCCGAGCTTGTCGTACACGCCGCCGGTCACGATTTTCCCGCCGAAGATGCCAATCGATCCGGTGAGCGTCGACGGCTGCGCGACGATGACCTGTGCCGGCATCGCGATGTAATAGCCGCCTGACGCCGCCAGATCCGACATCGACGCCACCAGCGGACGATCCGCGCGCTCGTTCTTCGCAATCGTCAGCTCGCGCCAGATCGCGTCCGACGCCGTCGCCGATCCGCCGGGGCTGTCGATGCGAAGGACGATGGCCCGCACCGAGCTGTCGCGCCGGGCCTGACGGATGTACTCGATGAGCGTGTCCGAGCCGACGACGGCGCCGTTGAGCGGATCGAATCCGCTTCGGCCGCCGGTGATGGCGCCCGCGGCGTAAATGACCGCGATTCGGGGGCCTCGATTGAGTCCGACCGACGAGAGGCTGATCCGTGTGTAATCGTCGCTGTCGATCTGACGCCGTTGCTCGCCGGCGCGCAGTTTCTCGTCGACCTGATCCTCGTACGCCACATCGTCGATGAGTCCGGCGCGCAGCGCGTCCTCCGGCAGAAACGGACCGTCGTCGAACAGATGCTGGACGTCGGCTTCGTTCTTCTTCCGGCCGTCGGCGATGCCGCGCACGATCTGCTCGTAGAGATCGCGGTTCAGCGACTGGTCCATCTCCTTGTGCGCCGGGGTGTACCCCTTTTCAGTGAAGGTGTTGACGGCCGTCTTGTAGTCGCCGATGTGGTGGAGGTCGGGGTACGCGCCGATCTTGTCGAGCGTACCGCGCAGGAACAGCTCGTAAGTGGCCACGCCGGTGAGGTTGAGCGGCGATGCCGGCATCAGATAGATCTTGTCCGCCGCCGTCGCGAGGTAGTACTCGCGATCGCCGCCGTATTCCAGGTACGCGTAAACCGGCTTCCCCGACTTCTTGAACTCGATCACCGCGTCGCGAATCTCCTGCACCTTGCCCCAGAACGGCGACTCGAATCCCGTCGGCTTGAGCATCACCGCGCGCACGCGCCCGTCGGCCTTCGCTTTCCGCAGGTTGTCGACGACCGACCGCACCGTCGGCGTCCTGACGCCGCGCAGGTAGCCGACGACGTCGGCCGGGGCCATCTCGCTCAGATCGCCGCCGACGCGCAGCACGAGCGTCGCGTTCGACGGCACCGCCGGCTCGCGGCCGAACATGAAGTACAGGATCGCGAAGCCGACGATCGAGATGAAGAACGCGATTCCGAGCAGCGTGAAGAGGATGGCAAAACCGCGGCGAGCCATGTGCAACCTCGTTCGAATCGCTCGGCTGAAAGCCTCGCGCTACCAGCTTCCGTAGGGCGCGCCATCACCTTCCACGATCGTAGGGCGAGCCTTTCAGGCGAGCCTCCATGGTCGTAGGGCGAGCCTTTCAGGCGAGCCTCCATGGTCGTAGGGCGAGCCTTTCAGGCGAGCCGACCCTCCGAGTATAGTCCGACCGTATGGACACGCTGATTCGCGACGTCGGCTACGCGCTGACGATGATGCGGCGCAACAAGGGATTCGCCGCGGCTGGGCTGCTGACGCTCGCGCTCGGCATCGGCGCGACCACCGCGGTGTTCTCGGTCGTGTACGGCGTCCTGCTCAGGCCGCTGCCCTATCCGAATGCCGATCGACTGGTGCGTCTGTCCGAAGAACACGCGGGCGCGGTGTCGCCGCTGCGGATGCCGATGCTCAGCAACATCACCTATCACGCGTGGAACGCGGCGCCGCGGACCATCGAGCAATTTGCCGCGTACCGCTCGACGCAGTTCACCGTGACGCGCGACGGTCAGTCGGCGCGAATCGAAGGCGCCGAGATCACGGCATCGCTCTTTCCACTGCTCGGCGAGACACCGGCGATCGGACGCTTCTTTCGCCCCGGCGAGGGTGACGACATCGAGGGCGTCGAGGCGGGCGCCGGCGTCGCCGTGCTGAGCGATCGCGGCTGGCGCGAGCGCGTCAATGCGGATCCGTCGATCGTCGGGCGCGGCATCGTGATCGACGGCAAACCGGTGACCGTCGTCGGCGTCGCGCGACCCGGGCTCGCATTTCCAACGCGCGATGCGCTGCTCTGGACGCCGCTCGTCGTGCTGCAGCCCGCGGCCAACCAGGTCGCCGGCCGGCCCGGGCGCATGAGCGTCGTCGTGGCGCTCGCGCGGTTGAAGCCCGCCGTCACGACGGCGCAGGCCGAAGCCGAAGGAACGGCGGCGGCGCGGTCGATGGCGCGGCCGATGTCCGCCAACCTGCTGTTTGGCATCGGTGGACCGCCGGTCGTTCACGTGCGCGGCATGGTCGACGAGATGACGTTGTCGGTGCGGCCCGCCCTCCTCGTGCTGGCCGCCGGCGTCGTGTGCGTGCTGCTCATCGCCTGCGCGAACGTCGCGAATCTGTTTCTGTCGCGCGGCGTTGCGCGGCAGCGCGAGCTGACCGTTCGCGCGGCGATCGGCGCGAGCCGCGCGCGGCTCGTGCGGCAGCTCCTGACCGAGAGCCTCCTGTTGTCGGCGACCGGAGGCGTGGTCGGCCTGGCGCTCGCGTGGGCGCTGGTGCGAATTGCGCCGACCGTCGCGTCGCGCGATTTTCCGAGGCTCGATGCGGCCCGCATCGACCTGCGCGCGATCGCGTGCGCCGCGGCGGCGGTCCTCGCGACCGCCATCTTATCGGGGCTCGCGCCGGCGCTTCGCGCGGCGCGCGTGGATCTGAACGATTCGCTGCACGGCGGCGACGGCGCCAGCGCGGACGGATTTCGAAGCGCGCGGGCGCAGCGCCTGCGAAGCACTCTGCTGGTGCTCGAGTCGGCGTTCGCCGTTCTGCTGCTCGTCGGCGCGATGTTGCTCGCGCGAAGCTTCACGAAGCTCACGCACATCGACGCAGGCTACACGCCGGATCGCGTGCTGGCGGTGGAGGTCTATGTGCCCGGTGGCGACGCCGACAATCAGGCGGCGCGCATGCATGCGCTCGTTGCATCGATCCTCGATCGCGTGCGCGCGGTTCCGGCCGTCGCGGCGGCCGGGGCCGGCAACATGATGCCGCTCGACGGCGGCACGCAGATCGCGGGTTTCCCGTCGCCCTGGACGGCGCCCGGCGCGACGCCCGGCAACGCGCGCGCGCTGCAGTACCTCGTCACGCCGGGCTATCAGGAAGCGCTCGGCCTGCGGCTGCGTCAGGGACGTCTCTTCACCGACGCCGACCTCTCGGGCGGAACGCGCGCGTGGGTCGTCAACGAGGAGTTCGCGCGTTTGTACCTGCCGCCGCAGCCGGTCGGCTACCGCTTCGAGCAGCGGCCGCCGACAGGGCCCGAACCGACCGAGATCGTCGGCGTCGTGGCGAACGTTTTGAAGGACGGCAACGATCGCAGGCCGCAACCCGAGATTTATCGCGTCCTGCGGGACAGCGCGCGCGTCTTCAGCCGATTCGAGATGGTGATCAGAACAGAAGGCGCGCCGACGTCGGTCGCGCCGTCGGTCCGCGCGGTGATCCTGAACGCTGCGCCGTCGGCGGCGGTCGAGACCGTGCCGCTGTCGCAGCGCGTCGTCGAATCGGTCGATCAGCCGCGCTTTGCCGCCACGGTACTGGCGACGTTGGCGGGCCTCGCCCTCGTGCTGGCCTCCGTCGGGTTGTACGGCGTCTTGTCGTACGGCGTGTTGCAGCGGCGACGCGAGCTCGGCGTCCGCGCCGCCCTCGGGGCCGAACGGCGCGATCTGATTCGGCTCGTCGTTCGTGAGGGGCTCGGCGTGACGCTGGTCGGCCTTGCGATCGGGTTGGCCGCGGCGGCGGCAGCGACGCGGCTGATGCAGAGCGCGCTGTTCGGCGTGACGCCGCTCGATCCGATCTCGTTCGCGGCCGCTCCGATCGTGCTCGTGTTCGTCGCGACGATCGCGTGTCTGCTGCCGGCCGCGCGCGCCGCCGCCGTCCATCCATCCGAAGCGTTGCGGTGCGAATAACAGGTACTACGCTTTAGGACTATTCGAAACCGGAGATCATCTTTGCCGATTCTTGTAGGCGGCGATCGCCTCCCGAAGAATTCTCAGCCCATCGTCGGGACCGAGCGGTTCGTCGACGACGACGTCTTTCCCTTCGAGCACCTTGTAGTCCTGGAAGAAGCGGCGCATCTCGCGGATGACGTGCTTCGGCAGCTCGCGGAAATCGCGATAATCGGCGAACGCCGGATCGCCGATCGCGACGGCGAGCAGCTTGTCGTCAATCCCCTTTTCATCGCGCATCTGCATGACCCCGATCGCGCGCACGTCGACGACCGTCAACGGCAGGACCGCCTCCTGGCCGAACACGAGCACGTCGAGCGGATCGCCGTCGTCGCAATACGTGCGCGGCACGAAGCCGTAGTTCGCCGGGTAAACGACGGCGCTGTACAGCACACGATCGAGCCGTAGCAGCCCCGACACCTTGTCGAGTTCGTACTTGTTCTTGCTCCCCATCGGAACTTCGACAATGGCGGGAAACCATTGCGCGACAGATGCCTCGTCGATCGGATAGTCGTGCCAGGGATGCATCGCGCTAGTTTATGTCTCGTTAAGTTTCTTCAGTGGCGTACGGCTTCAGCCGGACTCCCATCGCGGTGATTCGTCCAGTAATCCGGTTGAAGCCGGACGTAACAAGTGAACGTATAAGTACGCTCAAATACGCGCGCGGCGGCACACGCGTTGCACGCGCGTCGTCGCCATGATCAGTCGACGTGTGGTTTTTGCATCTCTCTTGTGCTTGTTCGCTCAAGGCGTGTTCGCGCAGCCGCCCGCGCCCAAAGAGCCGCCGCCGCTCTGGGATGTGCAGGTCGGCGCATCGTTCGTCGGCACCAGCGGCAACTCCGAGCAGACGTCCACCGGCGCCGACTTCGCCGCGCATCGCCGCGGCCTCGTCTGGAAGATCGATTCAACCGCCCAGGCCGTCCGCACCACCGATCACGACGCGAAGACCGCCGAACGCTACCTCGGCATGATCCGCGGTCAGCGCAAGCTGACCACGCTTCTCGGCCTGACGGCCGGCGAACGGCTCGAGCGCGATCGGTTCTCGGGCGTCGACGTGCGTTCGATTCTCGACGCAGGCTTGAGCTGGGCGCTCGTGCGGCGCACCGACTGGACGCTCGACGGCATCACCGGCATCGGCTGGAACCACGAGTCGCGCGCCATCGGGCTGGACATCAACGATCCTGTCGGCATTCTGCAACTGCTCAGCCGGATACCGTTCGGCGGCGCCGGCGACACGACGCAGCGCGTCACGTTCTATCCGGATTTCAAGAACTCGTCGGCGTACCGGCGGGAAGTGGAGCTCACGGCACAGGCGGCGATGAACGCGCGTCTGGCGTTGAAGCTCGCGTACCTGCTGCGCTTCTCGAACGAGCCGGTCCCGGGCTTCAAGAAGACGGACAACACCACGACGGCCTCGGTCGTGCTCCGCTGGAAGGCGACGACGCCCGCGCCGGCTCCCTAGCGATTAGATTCGCCACCGACCGGCGGAATGCTGCGCGTCGACGAACTGCGATGCGGCGCTTGCTCCACGCATGCCGATCGCGACAACGACTGGACCCATCGGCGGAGCCGGTCGCGAACGTGCACGTACGGTTCCGAGCAGGACGAACGTTCCGGTCCACGTCGCGCTGAAGCGTTCCGGCGGACGACCGTGCCACGCGCCGAAGATCGACGCGGTCGACGCGATCGCGAACCGGCACGTTCCAGTTCGCGTCGGAAAAATCACTGGCGCTTAATGCGATGGGCGCGCAGCATGTCGCCGACATGCAGCAGCGTGCGCAGTCGGGCTGAGGTCGCCAGCGCGGCGGGTCTGCGATATACTGAACGTTCCTGCGTACGAAGATCTCACCAACCTTCGCTCACGCTTCAACTGCATGTGAGCTTCGGTTGGCAAGCCCACTGCGGAAGTGGCGGAACGGCAGACGCGCTAGCCTCAGGAGCTAGTTGGAGCAATCCAGTCGGGGTTCAAATCCCCGCTTCCGCACCATCGATTCAAGCCCGTAGCGACGGGCACCGCGATGATATCTTGCGCTCGCTTGTCGCGTCGTCGATCTCGATTCCGGAGCGGTTTTGTTCGACTCTCGTTCGACTCCTTCGCGCACGCGTCTGTTCATCAGCGATTCGCGGTGAACGCAATTGTCGGACTCAGCGCGCGCACGCGCCGGATACCGGTAAATCGCTGCCGACAGTCCAGCCAGCTGCCGTGCCCTCAGCACCGTAGTCCGGCCAATCGGGTCACGGTCCAAATCCCGCTTTCGCACCAAACGATCTGAAGCCCCCGTTTTCCGCAGCTTTTTGCTGTACAAGCCGCTATTCGCTTATTTTCTGCCTATCGGGCGAGCTGGGCACCGTAGGAGTCCGCCCGTAGGTGCTGCACGTCAGCCATCTGCAATCATTCCGACGTCGGCCGCTGAGACGGTTCTGCGAGTTTTGCAAACGGTTTGGGTCGCTTCGGCGTCAGCGTCCCGTTCAGGAGGAAGGGGATCCAGACCTTCTCGCAGTGGAGGACCGTACCGAGAGCAGCATGTCCAGTGTAGGAGTAAGTCCGCTGTTCAACGAGGCCATCCGCGAGATCGGTGAATCCCGTGCAGCCCGACGATCCCGCATGCGGCAGCAACCCGGCGCAGTACACGATCCAGTCGGATGGACACGTTTCGTGGAGTACCTTGCGAACCTGCTCTTCTTCGCGCACATTCGACCAGTCGAAGTCCTTTGGAAGGACCGAACCATACAGAATTGCTCGCTCAAACCGGATGGCCGGTTGGCGCTGCAGCGTCCGCCCGAACCCGAGCGTGCCGAAGCTGTGGGCGATCACAGAAATGCGCAGCCGGTCATCGTGCGCTCGGTGGTCGTCGTACGCGCGCATGATCCTGCGGAGGACGCGGTGAGTCGATCCAGGCAGCAAGCGGTAGCCATAGTCGACGGGAATGTGACGGATGTCGGCGTCGGAGAGCGGTGCGTTCACGACTTTCTGCCACGCGCCGGTGGTCTTCAGGCCGTGCACCGTGATGACTGCCTTCCGGTACCGCGGGTTGCCCACGCGTCGTGCCGCACCGATGTAGCTCGCCGCTCGCATCGGTAGCGTCCGTTACTCGCGCCGTGGTGGTACCCGCATGGGCGGTTACCGACTGCAGTAGCCGATTCGTGGGGACAAAGAAAACCTCGACGTCCTGCACGTCGAACGCATGGCGCCCGCCGCACCGCTCGCACTCGATGTCCTCAGGAAAGTCGCTGTAACGATCGCGCTCCATGATCGTCCCGCGGCCGTTCGGGCAATTCCAAAACCACTTCTCGGCGAGCGCGTCCGCCTTCACCAGCGCGGCAAGCAGGTCGTCCAACACCGTGCGTGGCTGGATCCGCGTGATCTGCGCGACGATCTGATCGTCGATCACGCTGTCGCGATGGCGCTGAAGCAGCGACGTCATGACGCCCTCAAGTCGGTCGATGGCGGCGGCGCGATCAATCTGGTTGGCCCGCAAAGTGTCGAATCCTGCCAATGACATGTTCCAACTCCTCGGCCGCCACCTTCGCCGAAAAGTACACCTTCGTGTGCTCGCGCTCCTCGATTGTAGGAGCGCTGATGATCGTGAAAATCTTGTTGTCGGCGTCGTCCGGCATCCGCCAGTACACATGCAAGCTGTCGCGGCTGTACTCGTCGCCTTTCAGATGGTAGTTCGGGTGCTGCCGAATGTCTTGTCGCTGCGCGCCCGGTTCTCGCCGACTCGCGAACAACTGCCGAGCAGACACGTCGCTCGCGTAATCGACCGACATGCAGGTCTCGTCCTCGGCGTCGACTATCGCCGCAAACGCGCTCCGGGTATGTACTGGCTCGAAGTCGGTGTCGAAGTCGACAATCGCGGCTAATCGGGCCTGAAAGTCGGTCAGCGCCTCAAGAGCAAGCGCTTGGTCGTTGTGGCCCTTCAGCCGATCAAGCCGCACTTCAACCTCACCGGCCGCACGGTCGATTCTCAGAAGGTTCACAGCTCGCCGTCGACGCAGGACCGTGACGCGCACTTTGCGTGTATCTGTGTCCTCGTAGGCGGGATCGTCTCTTTCGGGCTCCCAGAAACCGCAATTCCGCGGCGCGGTCGTACGCGACGTCATCGCCGGTCAGCACGATCAGCGGGATCGCCGCGGTCTCCGGATGTTCACGCAGCCGCTGACACAATGCCAAGCCGTCCGCGTCCGGCAGCAACACGTCGACGATGATCGCGTCCGGCCGTTCGGTGATGGCGACAGCGAGTCCTGTTTCGCCACGCGACGCGGTGACGACGTCGACCTCGTCCTGCAGGATGAGCGAGTAGAGATCGAGGTGCGTCAGGTTGTCTTCGATCAACAGGACCAACGGGCGGGTTCGTCGCCGAGCCCCACTAGTGTAATCCCCGATCGGAGTTGCGGCCATCGTCGGATTATCGGCTTCGGGACGGCCTGTCGATAGATTGTGTTAAAGCTGGCATTAATGGTGCGTAAAGGTCATCGAACGGACAATTTACGGGGACCATGCGCATCAAAATCATCCAGAAGCC
>Ga0066710_100000150_pt1 | contig 33958 bp, 32 predicted proteins | sample GraSoiAngelo_159_FD_79666 | JGI IMG/M metagenome (GOLD analysis project Ga0066710, IMG submission 79666) | Grasslands soil microbial communities from the Angelo Coastal Reserve, California, USA - 14_1009_16_40cm | ecosystem: Environmental > Terrestrial > Soil > Grasslands | place: USA... | reverse complement strand
CTCCTCGTCCAGCTCGCCGACCCTGCCGCCTCCGTCGACCTGGAACACGCCGAACAGGCCGCGGTCGGGGATCGTGCCCGCATTCGTCACCGCCAGCCGCCTCGCACCCGTGCGGCCCCGGACGACACCGGCCGTCCGGTCCCAGACGATCCGCGGTCGCAGCTCGGCGAACTCGTCGGAGGGGTACCTGCCGGCGAGCATGTCGAGGACGTTCTCCAGCTGCTGGCGTGAGAGCTCCGCGAAGGGGTATGCCCGCGTCACCAGCGTGTGCAGCTCGTCGACGGCGAGCTCCTCGTCGGCGCACGCCGCGACAACCTGCTGGGCGAGGACGTCGAGCGGGTTGCGAGGGATCGAGGTCTCTTCGATCTCGCCTTCCCGCATCGCCTTTGTGACGACCGCGCACTCGAGCAGGTCGGCCCTAAACTTCGGGAAGATCCGCCCCTTCGACACCGAGTGCAGCTCGTGGCCGGCGCGCCCGATCCGCTGCAGACCGCGCGCCACGGACTTCGGGCTCTCGACCTGGACGACGAGGTCGACCGCGCCCATGTCGATTCCCAGCTCGAGCGACGAAGTCGCCACGAGACACGGGATCTCGCCGCGCTTCAGGAGCTCCTCGATCTCGACGCGCTGCTCGCGCGCCAGCGACCCGTGGTGGGCACGGGCGAGCTTGCGCTCCGCCAGCTCGTTGAGGCGGAGCGCGAGGCGCTCGGCTAGCCGCCGGTTGTTGACGAAGACGATCGTCGAGCGGTGCGCCTCGACGAGCTCGAGCAATGCGGGGTAGATGGAGGGCCAGATCGAGCGGCTGCCCGCCTCGACGCCCGGGCCCATCTCGACGCCGTCGGCGAGCACCGGGACGGACAGCGAGGCTGTGCTCTGGAGCTCGCGCATGTCCTCGACCGGCACGACGACCTCGAGATCGAGCTCCTTGCGGGTGCCGGCGTCGACGAGCGTGATCTCGCGGCCGGTGCCGGCGACGAAGCGCCCGATCTCCGCCAGCGGCCGCTGGGTTGCCGACAGGCCGATGCGCTGGAACGAGCCGGGCGCGAGCCGCTCCAGACGCTCGAGCGAGAGCGCGAGGTGGGCGCCACGTTTCGTCCCGGCGATCGCGTGGACCTCGTCCAGGATCAGCGTCTCGACGCCGCGGAGCATCTCGCGACCCTGCGAGGTCAGGAGCAAGAACAGCGACTCCGGAGTCGTGATCAGGATGTCGGGCGGCTTCCGCAGCATCTGCTGCCGCTCTCGCTGCGGCGTGTCCCCCGTCCGCACGGCCACGCTGAGGGACGAACCGAGCCCGGCGAGCGGCCCGCGCAGGTTGCGCTCGATGTCGTAGTTGAGGGCCTTCAGCGGGCTGACGTACAGCAGCCGCAAGCCGTTCCCGGGCGTCTCGTTCAGACGGTCGATACCGACGAGGAACGCGGCCAGCGTCTTCCCCGAGCCCGTTGGGGCCTGCACGAGAACGTGGCCCTTCGACGCGATCGCGGGCCAGGCCAGCTCCTGCGCGGGCGTGGGCCCGGCGAACGCGCGTGCGAACCACTCCCTTGTCCGCGGCGAGAGCGACTCGAGCGGATCCATGCCGTCAATGTACGCACTTGACAGCGCCGCCGGTCGAGCCCGAAGCTCGCCCGGTGGCGGCGATACCGGAAGCGGTTCGGCAGCTCGCCGAGTTCCCGGCCACGTTCGGGCCCGAGCCGCCGGAGGGGGCACCCGTGGAGCGCGTGCGCGACGGCCGCTTTACGGCGACCCTGACGGTGGGACCGTCTGGGCAGATGTTCGAGGCGCTGGATCTCGGCGACGACGTGCACGGTGCGCTGGAGGCGGCGCGGACGCTCCTGCGCGAGCGCGGGCGCGAGCGCGCGGTCTGGTTCGTGTCGCCGTCCTCGAAGCCCGACGGTCTGCTCGAGCAATTTCTCGCCTGCGGGCTCGAGGTGGCCGAGGAGCCCCCCTGGGAGCCGACGTTCGCGTCGATGGCGCTCCTGGAGCCGCCCGAGCCCGGGCCGGACGACGTCCTCGCGAGACCCGTCGCGAGCTTCGAGGAATACGCCGAGGCGCTCAGGCTGGACGAGGACGTGTTCGGCCTGCCGGAGGAGGACAGGCGTGCGTTGGAGGAGCGCCGGCATAGGGTCTGGGAGCTGCACGAGTCGGGTCTTTCGTCCATGCATGTCTACGCCGGGTATCTCGACGGCGAACTGGTCGGCGTCGGGCGTTCGATGCGCGCGAGCGCCGCCGTCAACCTGAGCGGCGGCTCGGTGCAGCCGGAAGCGCGCGGTCGCGGCGTCTACCGGGCGCTCGTGCGGGCCAGGTGGGACGACGCGCTCGCGTGGGGAACGCCCGCTCTCACCGTCCAGGCCGGCCGGATGTCGCGCCCCGTGCTCGAGCGCCTCGGGTTCGAGCTGATCTCGGAGCAGCACTGTCTCGTCGACCGCCTCCGGGTCGGATGAGCTCATACGACGTGGTCGTGGTGGGCGCCGGGACCGCGGGTTGCGTCCTCGCGGCGCGGCTCAGCGAGGGCCTGGCCCGGCGTGTCTGTCTCGTCGAGGCGGGACCGGATTACGGTGCATTCGACGACGGCCGGTGGCCCGCCGATCTCCTCGATGCGCGGGCACTGGCGTTCTCGCACTCCTGGGAGACCGACCGCGAGGACCGCTCGCAGCTCCGGGCGCGCGTGGTCGGCGGCTGCTCGGCGCACAACGCCTGCGTCGTCATCGCCGGCGCACCCGCGGACTACGACGAATTGGGGACCGGCTGGACGTACGCCGAGCTCCAGCCCTACCTCGAGCGAGCCCGCGTGGCGCTGGACACCCGTGTCTTCGCGCTCGAAGAGCTCTCGCCGTGGCACCGCGCTTTCGCGGCTTCGGTCGCCGACCCGATCGTGCACGAGGTGAACGCAAAGGGAACCGTGCGCTGGCACGCGGGGTTTGCATACCTCGATCCGGCACGCCCACGGCCGAACCTGACGATCCTCGCCGACACGCTCGCCGACCGCGTCCTCGTCGAGGGGTCGCGCGCCGTCGGCATCGCAACCTCGCACGGCGATGTCCACGGCACTGTGATCGTCCTCGCCTGCGGCGCCTACGGCTCGCCCGGTGTCTTGCTCCGCAGCGGGATCGGTCCCGACAGCGGTCTGCCCGTCGGCGAGGGGCTGCTCGACCACGTGGGGGTCGGGTTGGGGTTCGAGCCGACGGACCTTCTCTTCGAGGAGTGGCAGCGATTCGTCGCCGAGCATCCGCTCTTCATGGGGCAGGTGACCTTGCCGCTTCGGTCAGGCAGTTGCCCGGAAGGCCTGTGGGACCTGTTCGCATTTCCCGCCGCCGAGATCGGAGCCGACGGGGGCCTCGAGGCCAGCGCCGCCATCTTTGCGATGAAGCCCGTCTCGCGCGGCAGAGTCACGCTGACATCGAGCGACCCGCACGCGCCGCTGGCCGTCGAGCACGGCTTCCTCGCCGACGATCGCGATGCGACCGTCCTGGCGGACGGCGTCGAGCAGCTCCGCGAACTCGCCGCCCGTGAGCCCATCGCCCGCTACACGTCCAGTGAAACCGCCCCGGCGCCGACGCACCCGCGTTGGAGCACGTGCGCTCGACGGCACGCGGCTTCTTCCACCCGACGGGGACGTGCGCGATCGGCAGCGTCGTCGACCGCGAAGGCCGCGTCCTCGGGTTCGACGGGCTCGTCGTCGCAGACGCGTCGATCATGCCCACGATCCCGCGCGCGAACACGAACCTGTCCACGGCCGCGATCGCCGAGCGAATCGCGGAGACGCTGGACTGACGCTCTGCTCACGGTACGATCGTCCCGTGGCGCCTCCAACCGCCATCCACTTCACGGGCGACGACGAGGCCGACGCGCTGCTTGCGAAAGAGCCGCTCGCGCTCCTGATCGGCTTCGCCCTCGACCAGCAGGTGCCGGTGCAGACGGCGTTCTCCGGACCGCTCAAGCTGAAGCAGCGGCTCGGGACGCTCGATGCAGCCGCGGTCGCCGCCACCGACCCGGGCCGGCTCGAGGAGGCCTTCCGGCAGCGGCCTGCCATCCACCGCTTTCCGGGATCGATGGCGCGACGCGTTCAGGAGCTCTGTGCCGTGATCGCCGACGAGTACGGCGGCGACGCCGCGCGCGTCTGGAAGGACGCCGGCGACGGCGCCGACCTGCGCAAGCGCATCGGCGCCCTCCCGGGGTTCGGGCCGATGAAGATCACGGCGCTGGGATCAGTGCTTGCGAAGCGTTTCGGAGTCGCCGAGGCGCAGGAGCTGGTCCCCTCGCACCCGACGCTCGGCGACGTCGACTCGGCACAAGCGCTCGCCGACTACCAGGCGAAGAAGCGGGCGCACAAGGCCGCCCGCCGAGCGCAGGCTGAGACCTCCTAGCCAGGAGCGCATCCCAGCCGCAACGGCGAGGCACCCCGGCCAAGGGGTGATTCGCGTCCCTCGAACGGTGGATCGTCGCTCCCCGGCCGCACGAAGACGGGCTCCACTTGCATCTCGTCTAGCAGGCAACGCTCTTGATTCGAGCAGAGGAGACTCGGATGGGTACAGATCTCGCGTTCAGACGGCTGCTGGTCGCAGCCATCGCGCTCGTCGCCGTGGTCCAAACCGCTTCGTCGCCGGCTCCGCCCGCGCCGACAACCAGCCGCCGGTCGTCACGGTCGGCTCGACATCCGACCCCACGGGAGCTGTGACGGCATCGGGTGCCGCCGGGTCGGGAGGACAAGCAGATGCATGCGTCAACGGGCAGCACTCCGGTACGAGCGCCCTCCTCCACCTCCCCGCCTGCAGCAGCCGACGTCAACGACAGCAGCTGCACGAAGGGCGGCGCGTCGAAGACCGGCGCCGGCAACGGGTCGCAAGCATCGGCGAGCGGCCGCACCGTCAGCTCCTCGACTGGAGACAAACACATGGGAGGCAGCCAGGGCTCGAGAGCGTCGCGCAGCTCCCTCGCAGTCGACGCGGGGAACGCGCACGGCATCACGATCACGCACGTCAAGTACGTCACCACGCAGGTCCGCACCAGGAGGCGACTGCGTCTGATCGTCACCCTCCGCGACCTCCGGGGTCGGCTGGTCCGAGACGCCATCGTCGTGGTCCGGCCGCTGCCGGACGCGAAGCACACGATCGCCTCGACCCAGGTCGGCTTCAGCAACGCCGTCGGGCAAGCGAGCCTGACCGTTCCGATCGCCCGACGGATGCTCGGCGCACATCTGCAGTTTCTGATCGGAGCTCGCACGCCGAAAGCACACACCGTCACCCTCGGCTCGGTCCACGTACCGGTCAAGAAGCCATCTCTGTCGGCCGCAACCAAGTGAACGTGCACAGCCGCACAGGTCGCCTCGGCCGGCTTGAACAGCGAGGAAAAACGTGAACCCACGAACGACGACACGATCCGTCTGGCTCGGAACGATGCGGCTGGTTCACGATCTCACGGCCCTCGAGCTGCTGACGCGCGAGCCGCGCTGTCACGGCTACGCACTGCTCGAGTCACGACTCGGCCCGGAGACAACACGGCTCGCGCACGCTGCGGCTGGCGGCCTGCAGCCTATGCGGGTCCCGCGCACCATACCCCCCTAACGGACGCGGAACCGGGCCGGCGGCGGGCCGTCCGGGTGCCTCATGCGGTCGAGGTGCCCGGGCGGCCCGCTCATGCTGTGAAGGCAACCATCGTGGGCGCCCTCCGACGTGTCCACGGCTGATCACTCGACCCAGCGATCGACGATCCGGTCACTCCGCTCGACAGCCGTAGAGCGAGCGCATGAGCGCGGTCAGCGACCTCAGCTACGAGCTGCCTCGTCAGCGTGCCCCGGACGCTGCCGCTCTTGCCTGCTCGCTGTTCACGCGGCACCAACGGCGCATCTATCGCCTGTGCCTGATCCGGCTGGGTTCACGGCAGGACGCCGAAGACGCTCTGCAGCAGACGTTCGTGAATGCCTTGAAGGCGCTGCAAGCCGGAGTCCGGCCGCACGCTGAGGCCGCCTGGCTGCTCGAGATCGCACGCAACGTCTGCCTCGAACGCCATCGCTCCTCGAGCCGGCAGGCCTTGCACGAGTTCGCGGCGTGCCCGGACGACCTCGACAACCTTCCCTCCCCCTCGCCGCCGCCGGCCGATCAGGCGCTCGAGGTCTGCGCCGCTCTCGACCGCCTCGACCCTCGCCAGCGAGAAGCGCTGCTCCTCCGCGAATGGCGGGGACTCTCCTACAGAGAAGTCGCCGTCGCGCTGCAGCTCTCCCAGTCAGCGGCAGAAGCCCTGCTGTTTCGAGCGCGACGCTCACTCGCTCGCGCCCTCGACGACACGAAGCGCCTCCGGGGCGCTCTCAACCTCGGCAACCTCCTCGCCTCACACCGAGCATTTTTCTCGGGCGCAGCCGCGAAGACCGCCGCGATCGTCGCCTGCTGCGGTGTGACGGTCGCGGCCGAGCCGGCGCTGCAGCGGGCGGTCACGCATCTCGTCCACCCACCGCGAGCCGCTGCCACGCGCTCGCAGCAGGCGGGCGTCGGTGCCTCGAGCTCCGGCCGCCGCCGGCACGCTCTCGTCGTCGCTCCCCGCGCAGAGGTCAAGTTTGAGCGAGCCCGAGCTGCGCGCGCGGCTACGCCGACGGCTCCGCACAGCTCAACCGGGGCACCAGCTGCCACAGGAACAGCTGCTGCCGGCGGTGGCGACCCGACGCATACGACGTCCGCCCCCGTCGCCGCCGGCGGAGCCGTGGTCAGCGCCCCAGTGAACGGCGATTCCGTCGGGGCAGGGGTCGGTCTCGGCACCCATGACTCGGCACAGGCTCAGACGAGCGCATCAGCGAACGTCTCGAATCCGGCCGCAGACGCCTCTGCCGGCGTCACCGCCCCCGACGGGACATCGGCAACCGCCTCCGCGAATGCTGCCGGCGACGTGGTCGATGCGTCAGTCCAGGTCACCGCCCCGGGCAGCGTCTCGGTCGGCGGCTCCACGACGACCCCGGTGCCGAGCATCCCCTGACGGCGGAAGCCGCGCGACGCTTTTCATCGGCCGCCCACACGGGAGACGCGGATGTAGCCTAGTGCTTCATGCCAACCGCCAAGGCAGCCATGCGGGCAGCGCGCGGATCGTCCTGAGGTCGATCACCCCTCGCGCTCCCATGCTGGAGATACAGACCCTCACCGACGGCGGTCAGACCGCAGGTGACGTCGCGCACGACGTGGCCGCGTTCCTCTCCGCCGCCACGACGTCGCTGGAGATGGCGTTCTACGACCTGAGGCTCGACGGCGACGCCGAGACGATCGTCCTCGGCGCACTCCGGGCCGCCGCCGCCCGCGGCGTCAAGGCGCGGATTGCCTACAACGTCGACCATCCCGGGCCGATCCCCGTGCCGCCGCCGCCGACCTGCAACCCCGAGGACGTGGCCGCGCTTGGGGTGCCGGCCCGCGCGATCGCGGGCGTGCCCGACCTGATGCACCACAAGTACGTGATCCGCGACGGCGACGCCGTCTGGACAGGCTCGCTCAACTGGACGAACGACTCCTGGACGAGACAGGAGAACGTCGTCGTCCGGGCGGGCTCGCGCGACCTCGCCTACGCGTTCACGCTCGACTTCGAGCAGCTCTGGTCGACCGGGGTCGTCGAGGGCTCAGGACGCGTGGATCCGCGGCCCGTGGAGATCGACGGCAATGAGGTGCGCCCGTGGTTCACACCCGACCACGGTGAGGATCTGTCGCACCGGATCGCGAAACGCCTCGCCGGATCGCGCCGCCGCATCCGGATCGCTTCGCCCGTCCTCACCTCCGGACCGATCCTGGCCACGATGGCAGAGGTCGCCGGAGAGGGTCGTTGCGACGTCGCCGGAGTCGTCGACCAGACGCAGGTGGACGAGGTCTTCCACCAGTGGCGGACGAACGGCGTCAGCGAGTGGAAGATCCCGCTGCTCGAGGCCGTGCTCCAGAAGGCACCGTTCTCGGGCAAGCCGTCGACGCCGTGGTCGGCGGACGGATCGGTGCACGACTTCATGCACGCGAAGTGCGTCGTCGCCGACGACGTCGTCTTCGTGGGTAGCTTCAACCTCTCTCGCTCGGGCGAGCGCAACGCCGAGAACGTGCTCGAGATCGAGAGCCCGGCCATCGCGGACCAGCTCGCTGCGTTCGTCGACACGATCCGGGCTAGGTATCCGACGGCGACAGTGCCCGCGACGACAGTGCCGAAAGTGACAACTTGACGCGCGCGGCCTGAGCCCGCATCCTGCGGTTCGTCGACGCCCGCCTCCCCCAGGGCGCGACGTCCCTACAGGAGGTTCGTCAGCATGAGACGAAAGCTCGTCGCGTTCACAGCTGCCGTCGCGGGCGTGCTCGTCACCGCAGTCATCGCGCTCGCAGGGACGAACACGTACCGCGGGCCGATGTACTGGTCGTGCTTCTGTGACGGGAGCAGCCCGTACGCGTCGCAGTGGATCGAGAACTGGTTCGTGAAGTCGACGAGCGGCATCTCCGACACGATGGTGACGCTGATCGACAACACGTCGTACAGCTGGCACGGCACCGTGCGCAGCACCGCCTCCGCCCAGAAGGCGTGGTGGGTGTCGTCGGTCGTGAAGAAGGGCTACTGCAAGTTCTACGGCGGAACGGCGTTCAACGGCAGCTGCTTCGTGGCCAGCTGAAGAAAGGAGTCGACGTGCGCAGGAAGAGAGTGGTCATCGTCGCCGGCGCGGTCACGATCGCGGGGCTCGCGCTCGGCGGCATCGCGAGCGGTCTGCACCGCACTGCCGGAACGCCCTCGGCCGCCCCCGACATCCGCAGCCGGCCCGGCACGGTCGAGCAGGTGGCGCAGTTCACATCGGAGAACGGACGTCCGGGTCGCCAGGTCGTCCTCCAGCGGACGGACGACGGATACGTCTGTCTCTGGGATACGCCGGACGGCGCCGCAGAGCACGGTGTCGGCGGGTGCAACCCCGCCGCCGATCCCCTGGGCGGCCGGAAGCTGCTCGTCAGCCTTGCCTACGACGGCGGTCCTGCGCTCTCGACGGTCCACGACGCCCGTCTCAGCGGTCTCGCCGCGCCCGACGTGGCGGCAGCACGTCTCGTCATGACCGACGGCACGACACGCTCGATCGCGCTGTCCCGCGTGGCGACACGCGCGCTCGCTGGGAAGGACTACCGCCCGTTCGCGTACCGGGTACGGCAGTCGGACCTCGGCAAAGGCATCGCCCCCGTGGCAGTGCTCGTACTCGATGCCGACGGCAGGGTCGTCGACAGGCAGGTGACCGGGATCGGCTGAGCCAGGGCCACGGTAGGGTCGTCATGTTCTGCCCGGACGGCTGGTCGGGAGTCTGGGACGTCCGCGAGACGATCCGCAAGACCTACACGATCGTCCGGACCGACCCGTTAGGCTCGCTCACCTCACGCCGGCGAGCAGGAACGCGCGCGTCTCCCTGAGCATCTCGCGCGCGATCACGAGCCGCTGGATCTCCTGCGTCCCTTCGTAGATCTGCGTGATCTTGGCGTCACGCATGAAGCGCTCCACCGGGTACTCCTTGATGTAGCCGTAGCCGCCGAGGATCTGCACCGCCTCTGTCGTCACCTCCATGGCGACGTCGCCGCAGAAGAGCTTCGCCATTGCTCCGGCCTTCGTCAGCTCGTCCTCTGGCGCGCCTTCGTCGACCATGCGGCCGAACCGGTACAGCAGCCCGCGTGCTGCCTCCGTCTTCGTCTCCATGTCGGCGAGCTTGGCCGCGATCAGCTCGTGCTCGGCGATCGGCTTGCCCATCGTCTCGCGCGTGCGGGCATACTCGAGCGCGTAGTCTGTCGCTCCCTGCGCGATGCCGAGTGCCTGCGCGGCGACACCGGGACGCGAGCGGTCGAGGATCTGCATTGCGATCCGAAACCCTTCCCCTTCCCGGCCGAGGAGGTTCCCGGCCGGCACGCGGCAGCCGTCGAACACGAGCTCACCCGTCGTCGACCCCGAGATCCCGAGCTTCGGCTCCAGCCGCGCGACCTCGAACCCGGGCGCATCCGCCTCGACCAGAAAGGCGGAGATGCCGGCATGACCCGCGTCCGGGTCGGTCTTCGCGAACACCGTGTAGAGCCCGGCGACGCCGGCGTTCGTGATGAAGCGCTTCGAGCCGTCTAGGACGTAGTGATCGCCGTCGAGGCGGGCCGTCGTACGCATAGCAGCGGAGTCGGAGCCCGACCCCGCCTCGGTGAGCGCGTACGCGCAGAGCACAGCACCCGACGCGAGCCGAGTGAGCCACCGCTCCTGCTGCTCCGCTGAGCCGGCCAGCTTGAGACCCAGCGAGCCGAGCTCCTGGACGGCCAGGATCAACCCGCTCGTCGCGCAGACCTTGGACACCTCCTCGATCGTGACGAGGGCGAGGAGCGTGCCGGTCCCCGTGCCGCCGCAGCGCTCGTCGTGGAAGAGCCCGAAGAGCCCGTGTTCGCGGTACAGCTCGACGACATCCCACGGGAACTCGTGCGACGCGTCGATCTCCGCCGCGCGCGGGGCGATGCGCTCGCGCGCCAGCGTGCGCACGAGCTCGCGGATCTCCCGCTGCTCGGCGCTCAGCGGATCCCAGGGCACGCCGCGAGTTTACGCGGCCCCGGCGCCGAGATCCGCGAGCCGCTCGCGCACACGTGCGGCGCTGACGACGATGCCTTTCCGCTCGTACAACTCGAGCGCACGCGCGAGCTCCCCCGCAGCCTCGGCGGGCCGCCCTGCGAGCTCGAGCACCTCGGCAAGGTCACAATGGGCATCCGCGCGCGGCTCCAGCGAGTCGGTCGGCTCACCGAGGCGAACGGCCTCCCGCGCAAGCCGGATCGCCTCGTCGTGCTCACCGCGACGCGCCAGCACCTTTCCGTGCACCTGACGCCACAACATCTGGGTGACGATGTCGTCGGCGGCGCCGATCGAGCGGCCCTTCAATGCGCACGCGCTCGCCTCGTCCAGGTCCCCCAGCTCGTACGCGGCTTGACCGCGGAAGATCACGAACGTCGACAGGAAGCCCTGCTCCCCCATCGCGTCGAGCAGATCGCAGCCGTTCTCCAGAAAGGCGTGCGCCGCCTCCCACTCCCCGGCGAGCCGCTCGAGAAGCCCGCGGTTGCACAACGCGAGCGCGTAGTGGACCCTGTCGCCGAGCTCTTCGTACCGGCGGCGTTCGTCCTCCGAACAGGCTCTCGCCTCCTCGAACCGGCCGAGCATGGCCAGCGAGGTGGCTCGCACGATGCCGACGAAGGGGATCGGACGATCTCCCGATCCGCGCTCGAGGACGCCACGCTCCGCCGGGTCGAGCTGGTCGATGCGCGCGGCGAGCAGCGCCTGGATGGTCGGCGGCACGTCGACGTGCTCATTCGCGGCGCCCCGCAGCATGCCCAGCATCTCCTCGACGAAGAGCGGGTTGCCCTCTGCGCGCTCCCGAATCCTTTCCCGCAGCGCACCGTCCACGTCCGCCCCGCCCAAGAGCCCGTCGATGAGGGCGTCGGTCTCGGCCGCGGAGAGCGGCTCCAGCAGCACGGTGGTGGCGTTCAGCTTGCCGCCGGCCCAGCCTGGCTTCCGGTCGAGCAGCTCGGGTCGGGCCATGCACAAGAGGAGAATCGGGGCGTCGCGGCTGAGGTCGGCCACGTGCTCGACGAGGTCGAGGAACGTCTGCTCGCCCCAGTGGACGTCGTCGAAGACGCACACGAGGGGCTCCGTCGCGGCGGCTGCTTCGAGGGCCTTGCGCACCGCCCAGGCGATCTCGTCGGTCGACGCGCTCACCTCGTCGTCCCCCAGCACGCTTCGCAGCGCGCTCCGCGCGCGCGGATCCAGCTCGAATGCATCGAGATCGGTCAGTTGCTTGAGCACCTCGACCACGGGCCAGTACGTGATGCCCTCTCCGTACGGAAGACAGCGGCCGCGGAGAACGCGCGCACCGGTCAGCGAGCCAAGCAGCTCGACGACGAGGCGCGACTTCCCGACACCAGCCGCGCCCATCACGGTGAAGAGATGGCACGACCGCTCGGTCCGTACGCGCTCCCAGGCGTCGGCGAGCAGGCGGAGCTCACGCTCACGACCGACGATCACGGCGTCGAGGCGCCGCCGCGGCCATGCGGTGTCGACCGACACGAGGCGGAACGCCGGCACCGCGTCGCGCTTGCCCTTGAGCGTGAGCGGCTCGACCGCCGCGACGTCGACGGCGTCGCGCAACAGCCGCACTGTTTCGTCGCCGAGCAAGATGTCTCCGGGCTCCGCCGCCTGCTCGAGTCGCGCGGCCACGTTCACCGCGTCGCCGGTGGCGAGCCGCTCCTCGGTTCCGGTGACGACCTCGCCCGTCGTCACCCCGAACCGGATCGACAGCGTCGTCCCGAAGTCCCGCTCGAGCTCGGCGTTGAGCGTCTCGAGCGCCTCCCGGATCTCCGCCGCCGCCCGGACGGCGCGGAGCGCGTCGTCCTCGTGCACCACCGGTACGCCGAAGACGGCCATGACCGCGTCGCCGATGAACTTCTCGACGGTGCCGCCGTGGCGCTCGACCGCCGCGCTGGCGATCTCGAAGTAGCGCGCGAGGACGCGCCGCAGGCTCTCGGGGTCGAGCCGCTCACCGAGAGCGGTCGAGCCGGTGACGTCGCAGAAGAGCACGGAGACGGTCTTGCGCTGCTCCCGCACGGTCGGCGTCTCGTGCAATGCGGCCCCGCACGTGTCGCAGAACCGGGCGCCTTCCCGGTTCTCCGCGCCACAGGCCGCGCACACCGTCATGCCGGAGACCTTACAAACGGGTCAGCGCAACGTGGTGCGGCGGACCGCCAGCCGCCAGCCGGCGCGAAGCTCATCCAGCGCGGCGGCGTCGCCGGCGGGCTCGTAGCGGCGCCCGCAGCGGCGGAGCAACGGGACGACGTCAGCCGGCCCGGGCCACGTACCGACCGCCAGCCCGGCGAGCGCGGCGGCGCCCAGCGCCGTCGCCTCCACGTCGGCCGAGACCTCGACTGGAGATCCGAGCAGATCGGCCTGGAGCTGCAACAGGAAGCCGTTGGCCGCTGCGCCGCCGTCGGCCCGCAGGAGCCGGACGCCGCCGGGAACGGCCTCGACGATGTCCGCGACCTGCAGCGCGATCGCCTCGAGCGCGGCCCGGACGAGATGGGCCTTCGTCGTTCCCCTGGTGAGCCCCGTGACGAGCCCGCGCGCGTCGGCATCCCAGTACGGCGACCCGAGACCGGTGAGCGCGGGGACGAAGACAACACCCTCGGTCGACTCCACCGAGCGCGCGAGCTCTTCCGAGTCCGCCGAGTCGGCGATCATCCCGAGCGCGTCGCGCAGCCACTGCAAGGCTGCGCCCGCGACGAGCACGGCGCCCTCGAGCGCATACACGGGTGCCTGACCGGCGGACCGCGCGGCGACCGTCCCAAGCAGTCCCTCCGGTGTGTGCCCGGGCGCGCCGCCGACGTTGACGAGCACGAAGCTGCCGGTCCCGTATGTGGCCTTCGCCTCGCCCGGCTCGAAGCATGCCTGGCCGAAGAGCGCCGCCTGCTGGTCGCCCGCGATCCCGGCGAGCGGGACGGTGGCGCCGAGGAGCTCGGCCTCGCCGACGATCTCGCCCGAGGCGACGATCCGTGGCAGCAGCTCCCGACCGACGTGAAACAGGTCGAGCAACTGGTCGTCCCACTCGCGCGTGGCGATGCCGAGCAGCATCGTCCGGGACGCGTTCGTCTCGTCGGTCGCGTGGACGCGTCCGCCGGTGAGCTTCCAGACGAGCCAGGAGTCGACGGTGCCGAACGCGAGCTCGCTCTGAGGCAGCTCGGTCCGTGCCAGCAGCCACTCGAGCTTGGTGGCGGAGAAGTACGGGTCGCAGACCAGGCCCGTCTTGCGTCGAACGAGCTCGGCAGGCAGCTCCCGGCAGCGGGCGGCCGTCCGCCGGTCCTGCCAGACGATCGCCCGATCCACCGGCGTGCCGGTTCGTCGCTCCCACAGGACAGTCGTCTCGCGCTGGTTGGTGATACCGATCGCCCCGAGGTCGGCGGCGGCAATGCCCGCCGCGGCCAGCGCCTGCTGCGCGGCGTCGAGAACGCTTTGCCAAAGCTCGCCGGGATCGTGCTCCACCCACCCGGGCTGTGGGTACCACTGCCGGATCTCGCGATAGCCGCGTCCCAACGGCCGCAGCTCGTCGTCGACGATCAGGCAGGTGGTCCCGGTCGTTCCCTGGTCGATCGCAAGCAGCGCCATAGAGTGTCGCCATGATCCTCGAGAACGGCGTTGTCAGGACGATGGAGCCGTCGCTGCCGCAGGCGGCGGCGCTTGCCGTCGCCGGCCCGCTCGTGGCCGGCGGTGTCGGGGTTCACGAGACAGCGCTGCCGACGCCCGACAGGGTCGATCTCAACGGCTTCTGCGTTCTGCCGGCGTTCACCGACAGTCACGTCCATTTCCCGACCTGGTCCCTCTCGCAGCGGGACGTCCGGCTCGAGGGGGCCGCCTCGCTGGCGGAGGCGCTCGATCGGGTGCGGCGACACGATCGGCACGGAGCGTGGATCCGCGGAACGGGCTGGCGCGACGCCGACTGGGCTGAGACGCCGACGAGGGAGAGCCTCGACGACCTGACCGGCGACACGCCCGCCGCGCTCTGGGCCAAGGACTACCACTCGCTCTGGCTGAACTCCGCCGCCCTGAGACTTGCGCGCGGCGACCTCGAGGTCGAGGGCGGCGTCGTGGAGCGCGACGCGTCCGGCGAGCCGACCGGCATTCTCCGCGAGGAGTCCGCCTGGCGCTTTCGCGAGCGCTTCGTCACGGTCACCGAGGAGGAGTGGGTGGAGGCGACGCGCGACGGAATCCGGCTCGCGAACAGCCGCGGGGTCGCGGCCGTCCACGACAAGGACGGCTGGTTGGGTGCCGCCGCGATCTTCGGGCGCATCCAGGAACGGGAAGGTCTGACGTTGCGCGTGTGGCAGTCGCTCCCGGCCGACAAGATCGGCGCGCTCGCCGACCTCCGCCTGCGCTCACGCGTCGGCGACGACTTTCTCCGGCTCGGCTACCTGAAGTGCTTCATGGACGGGACGCTCGGCTCGCGGACAGCGTTGATGCTCGACGGGTCAGGCGTCCGGATCACGAGCGGGGGCGAGCTTGCCGAGATCATCCGTGCCGGAGCGGCGGCCGGCTGGCCGGTCGCCGTCCACGCAATCGGAGACCTGGCCAACCGCGACGCGCTCGACGCCTTCGAAGCCACGCGCGGGGTGTGGAGCCCGCTGGGGCTCCGCCACCGGATCGAGCATTGCCAGTGTCTCGCTGCCGAGGACATCAGCCGCTTTGCGTCCATCGGGATCGCCTGCTCGGTCCAGTTCTCGCACGCTCCCTCGGACCGGGATCTCGCCGATCGCTTCTGGGCCGGACGCACGGACGGCGCGTACGCGTTGCGGTCGCTCTGGGAGTCGGGCGCGCTCGTTGCCAACGGCTCGGATGCGCCGGTCGAGGAGCTCGACCCTCTCGCCGGCATCCGCGCCGGCGTCTTACGGTCTATCGACGACCGCGACGCGTGGCATCCGGAGCAGACGCTCACCGTCGAGCAAGCGTTCGTGGCCTCCACGGTCAACCCCGCCTGGCTCGCGGGCGACGAGCGCCGCCGGGGGAAGCTGTTGCCCGGCTACCTCGCCGACCTGGTCGTCCTGACCCGTGATCCGTTCGCGTGCCCGCTGGAGGAGCTCGAGACGATCGAGGTCGTCGCCACCATGGTCGGCGGCCGCTGGGTCCACAACGCTCCCCCCTGGTAAAGCATGGGGGAACCCATGGTTCCCCCATGAGCCCCCTCCTCGGGCTTGCGCACGGGAGACCTCTCGATCGTGCCTCTCGGGCGAGTGAATCGCCCTTCGGCGGTCTGGCCGTGTCTCACGGAAGCGACGAGTAGAGGACACCCGTGGTGAGTGCGGGCCTGACCCCAGCTCCTTCGCGGTCAGGAGGCCGTCGGACTCCTGACCTGCGAACGTGCCGCAGGCGGCACCCTTCGGGGGCGACGGGGCGCTGAAGTACACGCGATGCGCGGGCTCGCAGCACTGCGAATCCGCGCATCTTGCAAACAAGAAACGGGTAGAGACATACCCGTGCGGTCGTCATATGCTGCGGGCATGCGTCGGGGCTTGGCCGTTCTCCTCGCCGGGGCAGTTCTGGCGCTGGTGCTCGTGGCGAGCGCGTCGCCCGCGGAGCGCGCGCGCCCGCGTGTCACCGTCATCGGCGACTCCGTGATCACAGCCGTCGCCTACACCTCACAGGCGAGAGGGCTGCTCGGCCGCGATGTCGACCTCCACTGGCTCGCCGTCGTCTGCCGGCGTCTCGTGCAGTCGAGCTGCTGGTACAACGGCACCCGCCCGCCGACGGCCCTCGACGTGATCCAGACGAACGGATCCTCGCTGGGCCAGACCGTGATCGTCGAGTCGGGGTACAACGAGTACGTCCAGCAGTACGCGAGCGACATCGACACCGTGATGAAGGCGCTCGTGGCTGCCGGGGTGCAAAACGTCCTCTGGATGACGCTGCGGGAACAACGTTCCGACTACGCGACGATGAACGCACAGATCCGCGCCGCGGCCGCGAGATGGCCTCAGATGGCCGTCGTCGACTGGAACGCGGCGAGCAAGAACCGCGACTGGTTCTGGGACGACGGCATCCACGTGAACTACCCGGGCGCCATGGGAATGTCGCGGCTGCTTCGCAAGTTCGTCGTCGCGTACGCGTGCGGCGGCTCGTGCGTGCACCCGCTGCCGACCGGCTGACGCCCGGACGGGGACGGCGCCACGTCCACCCGTACAATTCGATCGTGGCCACTCGCACGATGCTCGCCGTTCACGAGACGCCGACCTGCTCCGTCGCCGGCGCGGCTGAGATCGTCGGCTCGAAGTGGACCGTCCTCATCGTCCACGACCTCTCGGAGGGCCCACGCCGCTTCACCGCGCTCGAGCACTCGCTCGCCGGGATCAGCCCCCGGACGCTCGCCGAGCGGCTCCGCTGGCTCGAGTCCGAGGGGATCGTCGTCAGACGCAGCTACGCGGAGTCGCCGCCTCGCGTCGAGTACCAGCTGACAGACAAGGGCCTGGCCCTGCTGCCGATCGTCGCGGAGATGCGCCGCTTCGGCCACGAGTGGCTCGGCTGCGGCGTCCACCAGACGTAGCTCGGCTCAGCCGCTCGCCCAGATCCCGGCGAGCTCGACGATCATCGCCGCAGCCGCGGCCATGTCCTGCACGCTCGCCCACTCGCGCAGCGAGTGGTAGTCCTGCCCGCCCGTGAAGAGGTTGGGCGTCGGCAGACCGGCCGCCGACAGCCGTGATCCGTCGGTGCCGCCGCGGATCGGCTCGAAGACAGGTTCGACGCCGACCCGGCGATAAGCCTCCACGGCGGCCTCGACGACGCGCGGGTGCTCGTCGATGGCGTCGCGCATGTTCGGGTACTGAAACTCGACGTCGACCGAGACACGAGCCCGAGGCTCCCGCCGCGCGATGTCGTCGGCCAGCCGCTGCACGAGGGCCACGTGCTCGTCGAGCTTGCCGTCGTCGTGGTCCCGTGCGATGAAGTCGATGATCGTCTCCTCCGATGTCCCGCGGATCCGCGTCGGGTGCACGAAGCCCTCGCGGCCGTCGGTCGTCTCCGGCGACAGCGTCTTGCGTGGCAGCGCTGCGACGAGATCCGCCGCCAGCTTGAGGCTGTTGACGAGCTTGCCCTTGGCGCTGCCCGGATGGGTGCCGCGACCGCGAATCCTGACCTGGATCTCCTTTGCCGCGAACGACTCGACCTCGAGTGATCCGATCCCGCCACCGTCCAGCGTGTAGGCGAGGTCGGCGCCGAACTCGTCAAGGTCGAAGAAGTCGGTGCCGCGGCCGGTCTCCTCGTCGACCGTGAAACCGACGCGGATCGTGGCGTGCTGGGTTTCGGGATGGCGTACGAGCCACGCGACCGCAGCCATGATCTCGGCGACTCCCGCCTTGTCGTCGGCGCCGAGCAGCGTGGTGCCGTCGCTCGTGACGATGTCGTGGCCGACCCGCGCCGCGAGCTCCGGGGTGTCGGCGGGATCGATGGTCTGGGTGATGTCCCCGGGGAGCACGATCGTCGAGCCGTCGTACGCCGGATGCACGATCGGCGCGACCCCGCTCCCCGGTGTGCCCGGTGTCGTGTCCACGTGTGCGAGCAGCCCCACCGTGGGGCGGGAGGCTGTACCGGGCAGGGTTGCGAAGACGTACCCGTGCGCTGTCAGGCGTACGTCTTCGATCCCCAGCTCCTGGAGCTCCTCGACCAGCAGGCGTGAGAGATCGAGCTGCTTCTCGCTGCTCGGGTACGTGGGGCTGTCGGGGTCGGACTGCGTGTCGATCACGACGTAGCGAAGGAAGCGCTCGAGGACATCGTCCGCGAGCTCCGCCGCGAGCGAAGTCACGAACGGTGCGCGCGCCGTGCCCTCAGCCAAGGTCGGCGAACCGGCGGAACAGTGCTTGCGCCGTGCGCACGCCGAGAGGGAGGTAGTCGGCGACGAGGCGCTCGTTGGGCGAGTGCACGTTCGAGTCGCTGAGCGCGAACCCGGTGGCGACGGCGGGGATGCCGCGCTTGACGAGCGCGGCCACGATCGGAATCGATCCACCGGTGCGGACGAGCAGCGGACGCACACCAGTGGTCTCCTCGAAGGCGTCCGCCGCCAGGACGATCGCCGGCGAGTCGGGCGGGACGAGCGCCGGTTCGGACGACGTCCACAGGTCTACGGCGACCGACGCCCCGTCCGGTACGGCCTCGCGCAGGAGCCGTTCGAACACAGGCGCCATCGCCGCCGGTTCCTGGCCGGGGGCGAGCCGCATCGACACGTTTGCTTCGGCCTCGACCGGGATGACGGTCTTCTGCAGGCGCGGCGAGCCGCTGACAACGCCGTTGAAGTCGACGGACGGCTCGGCGGTCGTGCGGATGTAGAAGTCCTCTGCAGCGCGCGGATCGAGTGGCGTCGCGCCCTGATCGGCGAGCTCGTCAATGCCGCGCGGGAGCGAGCGCCAGCTTTCGAGCTCTTTCTGCGTGGGCGCGATGATGCCGGCCCGCAGCGGCTCGGGCAGCAGTCCGTCGGGACCCGCTGTGACGGCCGAAATCGCCTGCGAGAGCACATGCACGGCGTTCAGCGCGACGCCCCCGAACATTCCCGAGTGCAAGTCGCGGTCACCGGTCCTGACCGTGACGTGGAAGTAACAGACACCCCGCAGGCCGATCATGAGGCCGGGTACGTCCCGCGCCACCATGCCTCCGTCGAGGACGACGGCGACGTCCGCGCCCCGATCGTCGCCTTCGAGCCAGTCGACGATCGAGTGGCCGCCGATCTCCTCCTCGCCGTCGCACGCGAGCCGGACGTTCACCGGCAGCTCGCCCTCGGCGCGCAGCAGCTCGACCGCCTTCAGAAGCATGAACAGGTGCGCCTTGTCGTCCGCGACACCGCGCGCGTAGAGGAAGCCGTCGCGGTGCGTCAGCTCGAACGGTGGCGTCTCCCAGAGCTCGAGCGGGTCGGGCGGCTGGACGTCGAAGTGCGCGTAGCAGAGGACGGTCGGCGCCGAGCCGGGGTCACGGGACGCGGGCACCTCGCCGATGGCAAGCGGCTTGCCCGTCGTCTCGACCACCTCCGCCTCCCCTCCGGCAGACCGGATGCGCTCGCACACCCACTCGGCGGCGCGCCTCACGTCGGCGGTCTGCGCGTCATCAGCGCTGATCGACGGGATCGCTATCAGCTCGGCAAGCTCGGGCACGAGGGTGTCGAGCGACGGGGTCACGGCCGCGCAGTGTAGATGTTTGACCGGTACTTCCCGTCGATGCGGGGATGGGCGAGACCAAGCCGTTGGCGCCGATCGCCGCAGCGCGTATCGGTGCAATGGGAGAACGAGTTGGGGGCAGGATTAATCCTGTCCCCACGCAATTTCCATACGAGCGGCGACGACGGCGCCGTGTCTCGACCACCATCCGCGCGGCGAGGAAGTGCCGGTCAAACATCTTGTGGCGGCCTTGACCTTGCCCCTGGGGCAACCCTTACCGTGCCGATCATGCACGAGGAGCTGATGACGATCGGGGCGTTCGCGCGCTCGACCGGGCTGTCGGCCAAGGCACTGCGCGGGTACGACGAGCTCGGGCTGCTCCGTCCTGCCAGCGTCGATCCCGTCGACGCGGCGACTCACCGCCGTCTCGCCGTCGAGCTCTTCAATCGGAGCTGGCGGCTCCTGGATCTGCCCCGGCGCACGCCCGAACAGGACGACGAGCTGGTTCACGTCGTGCACGCCTCCTGCCATCACTGGCGCGAGATCGGATCCGCCGCGAACCTCTCGCGCGGCGAGAACCACTGCGCGCGCGTCTATGCGGCGCTCGACCGCGGCGAAGCGGAGCGCTACGCCGCGCTCGCCGATGCGGAGCTCGCCGGCATCGCCGACCCCGACGACCGTGAGGTGATCGCCGGCCAGCTTGCCGAGCTCGGTCTGTAGCAGGGCGTCAGACCTTCGGGTCTGACCCGCACGGCGCTCAACGGCGGCTGGTTGGAAGGCCAGACCAATGTTGATCTTGTAGGGACGAAGCTCTGACGCGCCCTCGAGCCGCTACGGGTTGGAGCGAAGGTACGCCAGCACTGCGAGCACGCGGCGGTGGGAATCGGGGCCAGCGTCGAGATCCAGCTTCGAGAAGATCTGCGTGACATGCGCCTCGACGGTGCGTTCTGCCACGAAGAGGCGCCCGGCGATCGCCTTGTTGGAGAGCCCCTCCGCGAGGAGCGCCAGTGTCTCCCGTTCCCGGTCGGTCAGCTCGGCGAGCGGGTCGACGCGGCGACGGCGACCGAGCAGGCGGGAGACGATCGTCGGGTCGACGACCGTCTCCGCGTCGTGGATCCGGCGTAGCGCGTCGACGAGCACGACCCCGTCGAACACGCGCTCCTTGAGCAGGTAGCCGACGCGCTCGGGGTGCTCCTCGAGCAACCGCAGCGCATAGCTCGCCTCGATGTAGTGCGAGAGCACGAGCACGCCGACGTCGGGATGCTCCTCCCGGATCGTGCGCGCGGCCGCGAGACCCTCGTCGGTGTGCGTCGGCGGCATCCGGATGTCAACCACGACCGCGTCCGGGCGGGTCAGGCGCACCCTGGCGAGCAGCGATTCGGCGTCGTCGGCCTCCCCGACGACCTCGACGTCGGATTCCTGCAGGAGATGGACGATCCCCTGCCGTGTGAGCAGGTCGTCGTCGGCGACGACTATGCGCACGGCAACACCGCCCTCAGACTTGTCGGGCCCGTATCCGCCGAGCCGCCGATCGCACCGACGCGGTCGTCGACCTCGATCAGCGGCGCCGTGCGCTCCCGGCCGTCGTCCCCGACCTCGATCACGAGACGGTCGTCCTCCCGGCTCGCAGAAACGGTGACGAACGTGGCGCCGCGCAAGGAGGCATCGTCGATCGCCTCGGCGATCGCCGCATATGCGGTTGTCTCCACCGTGGCCGGCAGCCGCGAGAGCGACGTCGCGACGAGCTCGACGGGCAAGGCCGCGGTCTCCGCCAGCGTTGCCAGCGCGACCTCGAGCCCGGCTTCCGTCAGCACCGCCGGATAGATCCCCTGCGCGAGATGTCGCAGATCCTCGAGCGCCGCAGCGGCGTCGTCGCGGGCCGTGTCGAGAAGCGCCGCCAGATCGTCGTCGCCCTCGGCAACGGCCTCCATGTGGGCGAGACGGAGCTGGTAGGAGAGCGCCAGCAGCCGCTGTTGGGCGCCGTCGTGCAGATTCCGCTCCAGTTGCCGCCGGGTGGCGTCTGCCGCCCCGACGATGCGCGCCCTCGAATCGCGTACCGCCGCCAGGCGCGCCAGCACCTCGGCCCGGAGGCGCTCGTTCTCGACCGCGAGACGTGTCGCCGAGCCGATCCGATTCTCGAGATCGGTCCCGTCGAGGAGCGCCGGATCGGACGAGACGACGGCGACCGGGGTGCCGCCCCGCGTGATCGACGTCACTGCCCGCCCCGATCCGGGCCCGGGCGGCGGCGACGGTCTGCCCTCCTCGTCCACGAACGACATCGCGTCCGGCAGCCAGTAATGAACCGTGAGGACAGGGTCTCCGAGCGCGTCGGCCAGGGCCCGCTGCAGGCCTCCCGGTGGCGGCGACTCCGCCAGCTCGCTCGCCAGCCGGTCGACGGCGTCCCGGGTGCGTCGAAGCCGGAGGACGCACCACGAGGTGCCCACTGCGAGCGCGCCGATCGCACAGGCGGAGACGAGATAGAGCGCTTGCAAGGCTCCGGTGTGTTGCCCCTCCAACGGGTTCTCCCAGACCGTACCGGCGTGCGCGACCGCGGCGATCCCGGCGATGACTGCCGGGATCAGCATGGGCAGGTCGGCGAGACGCCGGACGGCGCGCGCCGCGGCGAGCGCGACGACGGCCAGGCCCAGCGCGATCTCGACGCCGATGGCGGCATGACTGACGGCGCGGGTCGTCCCGACGCCGGAGACCAAAAGCAACGGATTCGCGTCGCAGCTGCGCCAGCAGTACGGATCGAGAAACGGATTGCGGAGGAGCACCACGGCCAGGCTCATCCCGGCCGCGATCGCATACACCGCGCGAACCGCACCGCGGATGACAGCGGACCGCGTCCTTCCTACCGACGCGGTGACGAGATGGAAGACCAGAGCCAGGAAGAGCGGCGCGGCGGCGGCCCCCAGTGTCCGGACCAGACCCGGTCCGGCGTCCCACCCATCCCAGTCGGGGGCGAACCAGACAACGCCGGCGAGGCACGCAAGCAGTCCGATGCGGCGAGCCCGCAGCTCCGTCAGCGCAAATACTCCGGCGGCAAGAAGCCCCAGCCCGGCGACGAGATCGGCCGCGTGCGCCGCGGTCGAGACGCTGCCGTCCGTGGACATGGCGCCGTGGGTCTGGGGGACGTAGACGACCGCGATCGCATACGCGACCACGGCCGCCGTCACGACGAGCGGCACCCGACGCGAGGCAGCGAGCCAATGCGCCACGCGGCGATTGTGACAGCGTCGCCGCGCTGGGACACTGTGGCGAGCCACATCTCTGCGACCCCGATCCTGAGGCGGGCCACGATGCGCCGTTCGCCGCACCCTTCTACGGTGAAGCGCTCATGAGGGCACGGTTGCTGACCGTCGGCATCCTCCTGCCGCTCGTCGTCGCGGCCTCGGGGTGTGGCTCCACGAGCCGCCACGGCGCGGCGGACAAGGCCGGCGGCTCGACGGCACCCGTCGTCTTGCGGGCGGCCGCCGCTTACGGGCCCGACCAGCCGGACGCTCCGCTCGCCAAGCGCTTCGCCGCCCAGGTCGCCAAGCTGTCGGGCGGTCGGCTCCGCATCGAGCTCGTGTTCGATGTCGGCGGCGAGGCCGATGCGAACGTCGAGGCGCGGATCGCCAAGATGGTTGCCCGCGGCGACTACGAGCTGGGCTGGATCGGCGCCCGGGCGTGGGACGAGCTTGGGGTCAGGAGTTTTCAGGCGCTGCAGGCGCCGTTCCTGATCACGAACTACGCGATCTTCGAGCGAGTTGCGAAGAGCCCGCTCGCCGGGCAGATGCTCGCCGGTCTGAGGAGCCGACGCGTTGTCGGCGTGGCCCTCATCCCTGGCCTCCTCCGGCACCCCGTCGGCCTCCGCCGACCGTTCCTTTCTCCTTCCGACTATCAGGGTGCACGCTTCCGCGACATCCCCTCCAGGGCGACCGATGCGCTGATCTCGGCACTCGGGGCTGTTCCCACGCATGTGAGCAACGCCGCCTACCCGAGCGCGGCCAAGCACCTCATCGACGGCGGGGAGTGGTCATTCGCGAACGCTCCTCTGGGCGGGATCGTCACCGCCAACGTCACCTTCTACGCAAAGGCTCTGACCATCTTCGCCAACGAGGACGCGTTCTCCCGGCTGAGCGAGAAGCAGCGGGCGATCCTGCGCGAGGCGGGCACTCGAACGCTGCATTCCGTCGCGGACTTTCCGCTGAGGCAAGAGTTGGCGTTCGACGGCTTTCTCGCAAGCCAGTTCTGCCGGCATCCCGGGCGCGTGGTCTTGGCGAGCAAGGCCCAACTCGCCGCGCTCGAGCGCGCCGCGAGGCCCGTTTACGCCGAGCTCGAGCGCGATCCGCAGACGAGGCGGATGATCGCCGCGATCCGCGCCGTCGGTGCGTCGCTGCCGCAGCCCCCACCGATCCGCGTACCGCCGGCGTGTACGAAGCCGGGGCCGTCCACGCTGACCGTGGGCAAGGTGTCGAGCCTGCTCAACGGCACTTACCACTGGCGGCTGACGAGGGCTGCGGCGCTCGCATTCGGCGCGCCTGCATCCAATCCCGAGAACGACCACTATCCCGCCGTCAACGCCGCTGTCCTGCGGGACGGTGTCGTGACGATGGTGAGCTCCCACCCGCCGATCCGCGGGACGTACAGGATCGTCGGCAACAGGATCATCTTCAGCGTCCGCGGCGGTGGCTACCTGATGACCTTCACGTTCACGCGGGCCGCCGACGGCACCCTTCGACTCGAGGGCGTGCCGCCGATCGATCGCGGCGACGCGTGGGTGTGGTCGGGTGCGCCCTGGCACCTGGTCGGCGCACCAATCGACACGCGTTGATCGCCCCTAAAGACCGAACTCGGCGACCACCCGGGTGCCCCCGCCCGCACGCCCTTCGACGCGAAGGCTTCCGCCGACGGCTTCGACGCGATCGGCCAGTCCGCGCAGCCCGGAGCCGCGCGTGGGGTCGGCGCCCCCGACGCCGTCGTCGGCGACCTCGATCCGGACGACTCCGGGCTCGACGGCGAGCCGGACGGCCACGGTCGAGGCAGATGCGTACTTCGCGACATTGGCGAGCGCCTCGGAGCAGACGAAGAAGACCGCGGCTTCGATCTCCTCGGGCAGGCGTGCTTCGGAGACCATCAGCTCGACCGGGGTTGGACATTGCTCGGCGAGCGAGGCGAGCGCCGCGCTCAGCCCGCGCTCGCTCAGTGCGGGTGGATGGAGGCCCAGCCCCAGCTCGCGGAGCTGGACCAGAGTCTGCGCGGTCTGCTCCTCGGCCCGACGGATCCTGTCCAGGACACCGACGCTCGAGGACACGCGCATCCGGGCCTCGTGTAGAACCCGCTCGAGGCCGAGCAGCCGGCTCTCGACGCCGTCGCGCAGGCGCTGCTCGAGGCGCCTTCGCTGTGCGTCGCCCGACCGGAGCAGGCGACGCCGTGACGACTGCAGCTCCGCGAGCTGAGCGCGAACGTCGGCCTGCAGCTGCGCGTTGGTCGCGGCGAGCCGCGAAGCTGCGGCCACGGCCTCGACCAGTGAAGGATCCTCGAGCACTGCCGAGTCGTGTACGACCACAGCGACAGGACTCCCGTCGCTCCCGATCCTGGTCACCGACCGTCCCTCGACCACATCGGGCAGGTCGAGCGACGCGCCCGCGTCGTCGACGTAGCTCTCGGACTCGGCCGACCAGTACCCGATCTCGAGCGTGGGATCGCCGAGCGTCGTCGCGAGAGCCCGCCGCAGGCTGCCCGATCGGTCCTGGCCGAGATCGACGACGAGGTTGGTCACTCCCGCGCGTTCGACGTGGCTGGCGAGCAGCGCCGCCAGGAACGCGAATGCGAGGGCGATCAGGGCCGCCTGGTCGGCGAGCAACGTTGCGGCCTGCGCGCTCTGCGTGTGGTGGCCGAGGCGGACGGCGGTGCCCACCGCGAGCACCGAGGCCGCGAACGTCGAGGACAAGAAGGCGCCCAGAGCACGCCGGCCGTCGCCAATCCACGGGCGGGAAGCCACGATGACGATGCAGACAGATAGGACGATCGTCGTCGTTTCGCTGCGCCACACGGGCGTCACGACCGCGGCGACGTAAGCGCCGGCCACGGCGACTCGTTCGAGACGCCCCGCTGGGCGTCCGCGCGGGAAGGTCAACACCATCTGCACGAGGGGACCTCGATACGCGTATTGCTCGTGCTCCGAGATCCAGGCGACCCAGCTCGAGCTCGACCCGACGAAGTTGCCGGTGAACCAAAGGAGGCCCGTCGCCGTCATCAGCTTCCCGATTCGGCTCGACCAGGCGACGATCCCGCATCCGATCAAAGCCCAGCCGGCAGCGAGATCGGGCAGCCAGTCAGCCGGGCTCGACCAGCCGTAGAGCTCGCGCTCGGCGACGAGGCCGAGAGCGGCGCCTGCGGGAAGGAGAAGCAGCCGGAGCCGGCGCACGGGCTCAGCGGACGAGTGCCGCGAGCACGGCGCCCGAGAGCTCGCGCTTGGCGATGAAGCCGCGCGACGGCGCCTCGGCGAGTCGCGGGCCGTATGACGCCGCCTCCCGGCTCGAGATGAAGACGACCGCCGGTGCCTCCGGGAGCGCGGCAAGCATGTAAGCGACGGCGAAGCCGTCGACGCCGGGCAGCTGGATGTCCAGCAGCACGACGTCGGGGCGGACGCGCTTCGCCTCCTCGACGGCGGTGGCGGCGTCCCAGGCGCTCCCCACGACGGTGAAGCCGTCCTCCTCGAGCAGCTCCTCCGCCGCCAGCCGAAACTCGGGGTGGTCATCCACGATCAGCACGCGCTGACGCACCGATCGATCGTCCCAGACGGCGCTCGCTTGCGCATCGTGGCTGGCCGCAGGCTCGGGGGTCTGATTCGGGAACCAGCCGCGAGACATGTCTGCGGCCCTCCACGTTTTGGGCGGCGGCGCGCCTCCCTAGCCTCGAACTCGTCGGATCTCGAGTCGAAAGGAGTCGCCATGAAACGCCGGATCACATTCTCGATCGCCGTCGCACTCGGGCTGATCGTCGCCGTCGTCCAGGTTGCGTTCGCCGGCAGCGCCGGCACTACGCGCGTGGGCACCGCCGAGGAGCCACAGGCAGGTCCCTGGTACACGGCGCAAGAGCGTAAGGAGCTCATCGTCTACGCAAACGCATCGTTCGTGCAGAAGCGGGCCATCCTGACCGACGCGACGCCGAAGGGAACGAACGGGCTGCTCGCCTTTCAGCGGCAGGTGGGAAGGCACATCCAGCTCTTCACGATGAGGCCTGACGGTCGCAACATCCGCCAGGTGACACACCTCTCGGACAGCGACGCCTTCGGCCCGGAGTGGTCACCCGACGGACGCCGGATCGTCTTCGCGCGGGACTACGCAGTCAACACGCCGAAGGAGCATCTCGACATCGAGACGATCGATGCGGACGGCCGCCACGCCCATGCGTTCGGGCTCGCCGGGTTGAACGGCTATCCGACCTGGTCGCCGGACGGGAAGAAGATCCTCTGGATCCGCGCTCCCGGGTTCGCGCTGGCTAATCCGGACGGCAGCGGCATGGAACTCGTCAAGGTGCCCGGTGACAACTCCAGCCCGAGCTTCTCTCCCGACGGGAAGCGGGTCGTGCTCCGGCGTGACGTCGGCGGGGGTGTCGGGATCTACGTCCTCGGTGTGGACGGCACCGGTCTGAAGCGGGTGGTGTACTCGAAGAAAGGGATGGCCGACAAGATCGACTGGTCGCCCGCCGGGTCGCGGATTGTGTTCTCGATGCCGGAGTTCGGCCCGCCGCAGTCGTCCAACGTCTACACGATCCGCCCTGACGGGACCGGGCTGCTCCAGCTCACGCACGACACGGGCGGGAAGATCAACAACGGCGCCGATTCCTGGTCGCCCGACGGCCGGAAGATCGCCTTCGCCAGCAATCGCGCGGGCACGCCCCAGGTGTTCGTGATGAATGCCGACGGCAGCGGCGTCACCCAACTAACACATGGGTCCGAGTCGCACTTCGCGGCCTGGGGCACACACCACTAACGTGCTTGGGGGGCGAGGTGGAACTCGCCCCCCAGCCCACCCACCCACGGCCTGTCGGTGACGTCACAGAGATTCTCATGTTCCTCTGCTTCGCTGGAGTGGCCGCACGGAGCCTTCACCACGAACGCGGGCGTGATCGTCGCGCTCTGGGTGCACGGGGAGAATCTCACCAGTCTGGCCAGAAGGCCAGACCCAGGTCAGGCTACGTCTCTAACAGAGGCAGCTTCCGCGAACGCACGCAGCTTCTTGAGGCTCTGGTGCTCGATCTGACGGATGCGCTCGCGGGTGACGTTGAAGGCCCGCCCGACCTCGTCGAGCGTGCGTGGCTGCTGGCCGTCGAGCCCGTACCGAAGCTCGAGCACCTGCCGCTCGCGCTCCGAGAGTTTGGACAGGATGCCCCGGAGCGCCTCGCGGCGAAGCGCCGTCTCCGCAGCCTCGTCGGGAAGGGGCACGGACAGATCGGTGAGGAAATGCCCGAGCTCGGACTCCTCCTCGTCGCCGACCGGCTTCTCGAGGGAGACAGGAGCCTGTGCGCTGCGTCGGATCTGCTCGACCTCCTCGATACTGAGTTCGAGGTCGATCGCGATCTCCGCCGACGTCGGCTCACGTGACAGTTCCGCACGCAGCTTGCGCTCGGAGCGGTGAATGCGGTTCAGCTTTTCGACGACGTGCACGGGCATGCGGATCGTCCGGCCCTTGTCGGCGATTGCCCGGGCGACCGCCTGGCGGATCCACCAGGTCGCGTACGTCGAGAACTTGTACCCCTTGCGCCAGTCGAACTTCTCGGCCGCGCGCACCAGCCCGATGGTGCCCTCCTGGATCAGATCGAGGAAAGGGAGGCCCTGGTTGCGGTACCGCTTCGCGATCGACACGACGAGGCGGAGGTTCGCTTCCACCATCGCCTGCTTGGCCGCGTGCTCGCCACGCTCGATCCGCTTTGCCAGCTCGACCTCCTGCGCCGCTGTGAGCAGAGGCACCTTGCCGATGTCCTTGAGGAAGAGCTGCAGCGTGTCGGTCGAGATCTCCGGTTCGGCGTCGAACTCGGTGACCGTTTCGGCTTCGTCGGCATCGGCAGCCGGCACAACCTCGATCTGTGCGTCCTCGAGCGCCGCGTAGAACTCGTCCATCTGGCCCGCATCGAGGTCGAGCTCGTCGAGCGCGAGCGCGATCTCTTCGGCATCGAGCCGTCCCACCGAGCGCCCGGCCTCGAGCAAGGTGCGTGCTTCGTCGGTGTCGAGAACGTCCTCGACGGGACCACGAGAGCCCGCCTCTCGATCCGTAGCGCTCAGACTGCCCCCTTCGTCCGCGTTATCTCTCACGCTAGCCACAGACTTGCCCGGCGTCAAAATAATCAAGACGCGTCATCTCCCGGCCTGGGCGATCAGCTTGAGATAGCGCCTCGCGTCGGCGACGAGCGGCGAGCCGGGCTCGACCGTTGTCGCGAGCCGCAGCTCCTTCTTCGCCTGCTCTACCGAGCCGATCCAGATCAGGAGCAGGCCGAGGTGGAAGCGCACGCTCGCCGACTTCGGGAAGCGTCGGCTGAGCGGCCCGAGGCGCGAGAACGCCGCCGACGGATCGGCCTTGTCGAAGCGGCCGACCGCCGAGGCGACGAGCGCCTCGACGTCGGTCGGCGCCAGCTCGGCGGCGGAGTCGTACTCCTTGCGGGCGGAAATCGGATGGTCGAGCCGCTGGAGGGCGACGCCGTAGAGGAGATGCCCGAGCGCGACGCTTCCGTCCACGCCCTGCCTCGCCCAGCGACGGAGGATCCGCAGCTGATCGGCCGGCGACCTCCCGCTCAACCCGTCGAGCAGGTGCGTTTCGGTCGGAACGAAGACGGGGAGGTTCTTCGCGTACTGCGGGTAGAGGAGGTTCGCCGCTGCCACCGCGTACGACGTGTCCGGTTCGAGCACGGCCGCCTGGCGCCACGCATCCTGCGCGCCCGAGCCGCCCGCCCAGTACAGCGCCAGACCGAGCTCGAGCTCCACGAGCGCGCTCTTCGGGTAGAGAGCGGCGAGGCGCGAGAGACCCGACACCGTCCCGTTGGGCCAGCCGGCCGCCGCCCGCCCGACCCTGGCCTCGAGCGAGTCGTACCGGGAGAAGATCGTTGCCGCCTGCCTGCGCTTCCCCGCCGCGTAGAGCTGGAGCGCATTCCGGAGGGCCTGGGCCTCCCCGTCGTTTCGCAGCCCCAGATCGAGAGCGAGCGGAGGCGCCCCGGGTCGAGGCGCTGCCTGCCGCTGCGGCGGCGGCTCGCCGCCCGAGCGGGCTGCGATCGCGACGACGACCCCGGCAGAGAGCGCGGCGATGAGACCTGTGATGACGAAGGCCCGGACTCGCGCGGACACGATCGCCGAGGGTAGCCGGGAAGAACGAGGCGCGATGAGGCGTTCGAGACCTTGCGGGCTTCGGTTTTCGGCCCGACCGTTGCTATATTCGTGAAAGTAATGCCCACGTACAGAGAGATCCTGGCGCAGGCCAAAGCGGAGATCGACGAGGTCTCGACGCTCGACGTCCACGACCGCGTCGCTTCCGGCGAGGCGCCGTTGCTGCTCGACGTGCGCGAGCCCGACGAGTGGCAGGAAGGCCACCTGCCGGGGGCGTTCTACATCCCGCGCGGGAACCTCGAGTCCAGGATCGAGGCGCTCGTACCGGACAAGCACCTCGAGATCGTCGTCTACTGCGCAAGCGGTGCCCGGTCGGCCTTCGCGGCGAAGTCGCTCGGCGAGCTCGGCTACGCGAATGTCAGCTCGATGAGCGGCGGGTTCACGGACTGGAAGCGCAACGGCTTCGAGTTCGAGACGCCCAAGGTGCTCTCGCCGGAGCAGCGCTCACGCTACGCGCGGCATCTGCTGATCCCCGAGGTCGGCGAGAAGGGCCAGCAGAAGCTGCTGGAGGCGCGCGTGCTCCTGATCGGCGCCGGCGGCCTCGGCTCCCCGGCGTCCCTCTACCTCGCCGCCGCCGGTGTCGGCACGTTGGGCGTCGTCGACGGCGACGTCGTCGACGAGTCGAATCTGCAGCGGCAGATCGTGCACTCGACCGATCGGCTCGGCGAGCCGAAGGTCATGTCGGCGAAGCGGACGATCGAAGCGCTCAACCCCGACGTGCATGTCGAGGCGTATCAGGAGCGGCTCACGTCCGACAACGTCGAGCGCATCCTGGGCGCCGGCTGGGACGTGATCGTCGACGGAGCCGACAACTTCCCGACGCGATACCTGGTCAACGACGCATCGGTCTGGCACGACATCCCGGTCGTCCACGGCTCCATCTACCGCTTCGAGGGCCAGGTGACCGTGTTCCACCCCGGCGTCGGGCCCTGCTACCGCTGCCTCTTCCCCGCTCCGCCGCCGCCCGAGCTCGCGCCGAGCTGTGCCGAAGGCGGCGTGCTCGGAGTGCTGCCGGGAATCGTCGGATCGCTCCAGGCGAGCGAGGCGCTGAAGCTCGTCATCGGCGCGGGCGAGACCCTCACCGGTCGCCTGCTGCTGTTCGACGCGCTCGCGACGACGTTCGACGAGGTCGTCGTCAAGCGTGATCCCAGCTGCCCCGTCTGCGGCGAGCACCCGACGATCACGGACTACGTCGACTACGTCGAGTTCTGCAACCTGGCCGGCCGGGGTGTCCCGTCGTGACCGCAGTCCGGATCCCGCCGACGCTGCGCGGCGAGGTGGGCGGCGCACGCCAGGTCGAGGCCGACGGCGGGACGGTCGGCGAGCTCCTGCACGATCTCGCGAACCGCTATCCGTCGCTCGGTGCCCAGATTCTCGAGGACGGCGACGTCGCGCCGTTCGTCAACGTGTACCTCGGCGGCGAGGACGTCCGCACGCTCGACGGGCTCGAGACGCTCGTCGATGCGGGCCAGACGGTCATCCTCCTCCCGGCCATGGCAGGCGGCGCCCCGGACTCACCTCCCGGCATCGCGTCGCGGCTCGCGACCCGCACTGTTCGCACACGCCGCGCCCGCAGGGCCGATGCTCCCGGGCCCGCGTCCTCGCTGCTCTCGCTCATCGGCAACACGCCGCTCGTCGAGCTGCCTCGCATCTCGCCCAGGCAAAGCGTCCGCCTCTACGCGAAGCTCGAGGGCCAGAACCCGTCGGGCTCGATCAAGGATCGTGTCGCCAAGGCGATGATCGAGACGGCCGAGGCGAGCGGTGCGCTCGAGCCCGGCCGGCGGCTGCTCGAGCCGACGAGCGGCAACACGGGTATCGCCCTCGCGCTCGTCGCCAAGCTCAAGGGCTACCCGCTGACGTGCGTCATGCCGGAGAACGCCACCGAGGAGCGGCGCCGCCTTCTCCGCCTGTACGGCGCCGAGATCGTCGACTCGCCCGGCGACGAGGGCTCGAACGGAGCTGTGCGCCTCGCGCTCGAGCTCGCCGAGAGCGACTCGCGCTACTTCATGCCCTTCCAGTACGGGAACGAGGCGAACCCGCGCGCACACTACGACGGCACCGGCGCCGAGATCGCGGAGGCGCTCGACCGTGTCGACGTCCTCGTGGCGGGTCTCGGTACCGGTGGCACGCTGATGGGAACCGGCGACCGGCTGCGGGAGTCGTTCCCCGGCGTCGTGGTCGCAGCCGCGGAGCCGCTCCCCGGCGATCCCGTCATGGGCCTCCGCTCGCTCGCCGACGGCTACGTGCCGCCGATCCTCGACGTCGCCAAGCTCGACCGCAAGGTGCTCGTCTCCAACGCTGAGTCGGTCGCAGCGCTCCACTCGCTGCTCGACCGCGAGGGCATCTTCGGCGGCGTCTCCGCGGGCGCCGTCGTCCACGTCGCGCACAGGCTGGCAACCGAGCTCGGCGAGGGCGTGGTCGTGGCCGTACTCGCGGACGCGGGCTGGAAGTACCTCTCCGCCGACTTCTGGGACGCGAAGGACGTCGAGGAGTCGATGGAGAAGACCGTCTGGTGGTAGTACCGGCCGCGACCCGCCGGGCGCTGACAGAGCACGCCGAGGCCGAGGCTCCCAACGAGGCGTGCGGGTTGGTCGTGATCGAGAACGACGTCGCCACGCGGTACGAACCCGGGATCAATGCGGCAGCGTCGCCCTACCGCTTCGACCTCGAGATGCCCGATCCGGAGATCTGGTTCCTCGAGGAGGACGGGGTCGAGCTGGGTGTCTTCCACTCGCATCTCTCGTCGCCGCCACGGCCCTCGCGCACCGATCTCGAAAACATCGGCCTCTGGCAGGGAAGGCCGTACCTGATCTACACCGTGCGCACGCGCGAGCTCGCCGCCTGGCGGATCGAGGATGGAGAGATCGAGCCCATCCCCGTGCTCGATCAATGAATTGATCGAGCTAGTCTTGAGCCGCAAAGCGGCTCAAGACACGGAGAAGCTCCCCTTCATGGAGGGGTGGATGTCACACACGAAGCTGTACGTGCCGGCCTGAAGCTTGATGGTGAAGCTCTTGGCTCCCGTGAACGAGACGTCCGTCTTGACGTCGACGCCCGGCCCGCTGAGATGGAAGTTGTGGATGTCGGCCTTGTCGTCGACGTTCAGGGTGTAGGTCCCGGCCGAGAGGCTCTTCACCTGCTGACCGCCGTCTGTGAGCGAGATGACGTATCCGGGCCCGACCGATCCGGCCAGCGCAGTTCCCGAGGCGCTGCTGCCGGTGGAGGTCGTCGTCGGAGGCGGCGCCGAGCTCTTCTTGCTCCCTCCGCAGCCGGCGGCAGCGAGGGCCGCCGCGAGCAGCACGGCGGTGGACGCGAGATGTCTTCTGGTCATCGGCTCTCCTCTTGGACCGAGTTGATCAGGAGATCTTGAACGACCCTCTGAGACTCGGATGCAGGTCGCAGTAGAACCGGTAGACGCCTTTCTTCAGGCTCACGGTCGCCCGCTTCGTGCCCACGAAGCTGATCCCGGTGATCTTCTTGCTGACGCCGGGGCCGACGAGATGGAAGTTGTGGATCGAGGCCTTGTCGGCGATGACGAAGGTGTACCTGCCGGCCCTTGTCGGCTTCTTGGCGAGCTTGATCGTGAAGCCGGGGCCGACGGTGCCTCTCAGCACCGGCGTTGCCGCAGATGCGGTCAGGGCGGCAGCGAGAGCGACCACCGCCGAGATGACAACGATCAGATGTCTCCTGTTCACGGCTCTCCTCGAGTCGTTGTGACACTTCTTGACGCTTCTTGTACGGAGACGGCCGGCGATTGGTTCGGTTGCTCAACCGATTGTTGTTGCCTTCCCGGACTCCGCCGATGCGAAGAGCGCCTCGATCACACGCGCCTGCGCGACGGCGTCGTCGCGCCCGAGCAACGGTGCAGCGGCGCCGCGCACCGCCGCGCCGAGATTCTCGAGCTCGAGCCGGTACGGGTTGGCTCGTTCCATCTCGATCCGCT
>Ga0066710_100000149_pt1 | contig 34010 bp, 36 predicted proteins | sample GraSoiAngelo_159_FD_79666 | JGI IMG/M metagenome (GOLD analysis project Ga0066710, IMG submission 79666) | Grasslands soil microbial communities from the Angelo Coastal Reserve, California, USA - 14_1009_16_40cm | ecosystem: Environmental > Terrestrial > Soil > Grasslands | place: USA... | reverse complement strand
GAGCGTAGCATCGTAAAAAATGGAGAGCAAGCCGATGAACCGACGAGTGTACCTGGATCACAACGCGTCGACACCGGTCCACCCCGAGGTCGTCGCGGAGATGCTCCCATACTTCACCGAGCTGTACGGGAATCCCTCGAGCATCCACGCGTTCGGGCGTGAGGCGCGGGAAGGAATGGATCTCGCGCGCGAGCGCGTCGCGCGCTTCCTCAAGGTCTCGCCGCAAGAGATCGTGTTCACCTCGGGGGGGACCGAGTCCGACAACTTCGGCGTGAAGGGGCTCGCGTGGGCCCGCGGGCGGGGACACCTGATCACCTCGCAGGTCGAGCATCACGCGATCCTCCGCACCTGTCGGGCCCTCGAGGCCCAGGGCTTCGATCTGACCTGCGTCTCCGTCGACGAGTTCGGAATGGTGGATCCGGACGAGATCCGCCGCGCGATCCGCCCCGACACGGTGGCGATCAGCATCATGCACGCGAACAGCGAAGTGGGAACGATCGAGCCGATCGCGGCGATCGGCCGCATCGCACGGGAGCACGGCGTCCCGTTCCACGTCGACGCGGTGCAGACATTCGGCAAGCTGCCGCTCGACGTCGATGCCCTCGGGATCGACGCGCTCTCGTTCTCGGCCCACAAGATCTACGGCCCGAAGGGCGTCGCCGGGCTGTTCGTTCGCAAGGGCACCAAGATGGTCGCGGTCCAGCACGGCGGCGAACACGAGCGGCGCCGACGGGCGGGGACCGAGAACCTGCCGGGCATCGTCGGACTGGGTAAGGCGGTCGAGGTCCGGGCCCGCGACATGCAGGCCGAGGCCGAGCGGGTCACCGCGCTCCGCGACCGGCTGTGGCAGGGCGTGCGCGCGCGCGTGCCCGAGGTGAGGCTATCCGGCCATCCCACGGAGCGCCTTCCCGGGACCGCCAGCCTGCTGTTCCGTCACGTAGAGTCCGAGTCGATCGTCCTCGGTCTCGACCTCAAGGGAATCGGAGTGTCGGCCGGCTCGGCGTGCACGTCGGGCAACGTCGAACCCTCGCACGTCCTGGTCGCGATGGGAGTCCCGCTCGACTGGGCGATGGGTTCGGTGCGGTGCTCGCTTGGTCGCTCGACCACGGCCGAGGACATCGACTACGTCGTCGAATGCCTCGAGCCGCTCGTGCGGAAGCTGCGGCAGGCGATGCCCGTCGGGGCTGCATGAGATACAGCTCGACGCTCGTCGACCACTTCCTGAATCCCCGGAACGCCGGCATCATGCGCGAGCCGGACGGGGTCGGTGAAGACGAGTACGCGGGGTGCGGCGACCTGGCCCGGTTCTTTCTGAGGGTCCGCGACGGGCGCGCCGTGGAGATTCGCTTCCAGACGTACGGCTGCGGCCCCACGATCGCGGCGGCGAGCGTCGCCAGCGAGCTCTACCGCGGGCGCCTCGTCGGTGACCTGTGCGCGGTGGAGGGGGCCGAGATCGAGCGAGCGCTCGACGGGCTTCCCCAGGACCGCCGGCACGCCGCCGACGTCGCCGCCGGCGCGCTGCGGGCGGCGGCGGCCCAGTACCGGGCGCGGCAGGGCTGAGGAATGTTCGACGCGGTCCGCCGTGACATCAGGGCGGTGCTCGCGCGGGATCCGGCCGCCCGCTCCTCGCTCGAGGTCGTGCTGTGCTACCCGGGCGTGCACGCGCTCTTCTTCCATCGGCTCGCCCACGCGATCTGGCAGCGTGGCTGGACCACACCCGCGCGGTTCCTGTCGCACGTGGGCCGATTCCTCACCGGCATCGAGATCCATCCGGCCGCGAAGCTCGGGCCCGGGCTCTTCATCGACCACGGCATGGGTGTGGTGATCGGCGAGACCGCGGAAGTTGGGGAGAACGTCACGCTGCTCCAAGGCGTGACCCTCGGTGGGACCAGTCTCCGGCGGGGCAAGCGCCATCCGACCCTCGGCGACAACGTCGTCGTCGGGGCCGGCGCGAAGATCATCGGCGCCTTCAAGATCGGCGACGGCAGCCGCATCGGCGCCGGGTCCGTGGTGGTGCGCGAGGTGCCGACGAACTCCGTCGTCGTGGGCGTTCCGGGCCGGGTAACATACCGCGATGGGCAACGGGTCGCGGGGGAGATCGACCTGGACCAGACGGATCTCCCGGATCCGCTGAGCAAAGCGATCGAGCAGCTCGTCGAGCGGATCCGATCGCTCGAGGGCGAGCTCGAGACGCTCAGGAAGAAAGTCGAGGAGGAACGCGCGTGAATGCCAAGGACACGCTGAGCCTCAAGGAAGCGTCGACGTACCTCGGAATGGACGAGAGGACGCTCGCGTCGCTCGCCTCCGAGCGGCGCATCCCGTCGGTCCAGCTCGACGGCGCCTGGATCTTCTCGAAGAAGTCGATCGACAAGTGGCGGAGCCTCCAAGTGCGGCGCCCGTGATCCCGCGCGAACACGCCTGGTCGATCCTCACCGAGTTCACCAAGAGCGACAGCCTCCGGAAGCACGCCCGCGCGGTCGAGGCCTCGATGCGCGCCTACGCCGGCCGCTACGGCGAAGACCTCGATGCGTGGGGTGTGGCGGGCATGCTTCACGATTTCGACTACGAGATGCACCCGGCGGCGCCCCGCCACCCCTTGAAGGGCGCCGAGATCCTCCTGTCGCGGGGCGTTCCAGGGGAGATCGTGCGCGCGATCCTGGCGCACGCGGACTACAGTGGCGTGCCCCGTGTTTCCCGGCTGGATCGCGCGCTCTACGCCTGCGACGAGCTCTCTGGATTTGTCCACGCGGTCGCGCTCGTGCGGCCCGGGAGGGTGATCGCCGGCCTCGAGCCGCCGTCGGTCCGGAAGAAGCTCAAGGACAAGGGGTTCGCGCGCACCGTCAACCGTGACGACGTCTACCGCGGCGCCTCCGAGCTCGGCGTCGACCTCGACGAGCACATCGCGTTCGTCGTCTCGGCGCTGACGGACGTCGCGCCAGAGATCGGTCTCAGCCGCGGCTGACGCTGTGCCCCGGGCGATCGCCCACGTCGACATGGACGCGTTCTACGCGTCGATCGAGCAGAGGGATCGTCCCGAGTTGCGTGGACGCCCTGTGATCGTCGGCGCCAGCCCCGGTGGTCGCGGCGTCGTCTCGGCGGCCTCCTACGAGGCGCGTCCCTACGGCGTCCGCTCGGCGATGCCGATCAGCCGAGCGGCGAGGCTCTGCCCGCACGCCGCGTTCCTGCCGGTGGACATGGTCAAGTACCACCGGGTGTCGGTCCAGGTCATGGGGATCCTCGCGGACTTTTCGCCGCTGGTGGAGCCCGTGTCGATCGACGAGGCGTTCGTCGACCTGACCGGAACCGAGCCGCTCTTCGGCGCCCCGGTCGACGCGGTTCGGTTGATCAAGCAGCGGATCCGGACGGAGACCGCGCTGACCGCGTCGGCCGGGCTCGCGGCGAACAAATTCGTGGCGAAGGTCGCCTCCGAGCTCGGGAAGCCCGACGGGCTCGTCGTGGTGGAGGCGGGTGACGAGGCCCGCTTCCTGGGCGTCTTGCCGGTCGAGCACCTGTGGGGCGTCGGGCGGGTGATGTCGAAGGAGCTCCGCGAGCTCGGCTTCACGACCATCGCCCAGCTGCAGAAGGCGCCGCGCGCGGTGCTGGCCAAGAAGTTCGGCAAGCACGGGGAGGCGCTCGCCGACCTCGCCTACGGGCGCGACGAGCGGCCGGTCGAGCCGTTCGGCGTTCCGAAATCGATCGGCGCGGAGGAGACCTTCGGCGTGGACTGCACGGACCACGAGCGTTTGCGGACGACGCTGCGGGCTCAGGCGGAGCGGGTCGCCGCCGAGCTGAGGGAAGGCGGCTTCTCGGCCGCCCGCGTGACCCTCAAGCTCCGGCTGGCGCCGTTCGAGACGCACACGCGGAGCGCGACCGGGGAGCGCACCCAGGACGGTCTCGAGCTCTACCGGCGTGCGGCGGCGCTGCTCGAGCGCGAGCGGCTCACGCGACCGGTTCGCCTGATCGGGCTCTCCGCGTCGAGGCTGGGCCCGTCGGGAACCGGGCAGCTCGACCTCCTGGACCCGGCGGCGCTCCGGCGCGAGCGGCTGGCCCGGGTGGTCGATCGGCTCACCGCGAGATACGGCGAGGGAACCGTGATCCCGGCGGCGCTGTTGGGTGAACGGGGGCGACCGACTGCGCTATAATGCGCGCCACTGTGCGGGCGCATTCGCGGGTCGGCAGACCCTCGCATTCGTCGTGATCTTACGAGGGAGGACACCTTCATGAAGAGCAGGCTGGCCGTAGTGCTCGCGGCCGCGTTGCTGCTGGCGGCGGCGCCCGCGATCGCCCAGAAGACGCCCGGCGTGACGGACGCCGAGATCGTCATCGGGCTCACGATGCCGCTGTCGGGCCCGGCCGCGGCCTGGAGCAACACCGGTGTGGCGATGGAAGCGTGGGCGAAGTACGTGAACGACCAGGGCGGCATCCACGGCCGGAAGCTCAAGGTCGTCATGAAGGACGACGGTTACAACCCGGGCCGCGCCGTCGCGAACCTCGAGGAGATGAAGGAACAGGTCTTCATGAGCGTCGGGCTGCTCGGCTCGGCGATCCTGCAGGCCTCGAAGGACAAGCTCGCGGAGTTCAAGCTGCCGACGATCAACCCGTACGGCAACCCGGCGATCTGGGCGAAGCAGCCGAAGGACAAGCTGCGCTACGTGTTCGTGGCCTACACGGACTACAACGATGAGGGCGACTTCCTGGTGACCCACGCCGTCGGCAAGCTCGGCGCGCAGAAGATCGCGCTGTTCTACCAGAACGACGAGTACGGCAAGGGTGGCCTCGAGGGCGTGAACCGCGGCCTCAAGGGGCTCGGCGGCAAGGGCTCGCTCGTGACGTCGGTCGCGTACGAGCTGACCGATCGCGAGCTCGGCACCCACGCGCTCAAGCTGAAGGACTCCGGGGCGGACACCGTCATCTTCTACTCGACGATCACGCACGGCGCCAACGTCATCAAGGAGATGGCCAAGGTCGGCTATCGGCCGAAGATCGTGTCGTCGTTCCCGCTCGGTGACTACCTGATCATGTACCGGCTGCTGGGTGAGCTGTGGGAAGGTGCCCACTTCACCGCGCTCAACGCCGCCGCGGCGGCCGGCGATCCGGCCGCCAAGCCGATCCTCGAGATCCTGAACAAGTACGAGCCCAAGCTCGTCGGCAAGGAGAACACCGCCCTGGCGGGAGCGAGCGCGCTGCTGCTCGCCATCGAGGGGCTCAAAAAGGCCGGGAAGAACCTGACCCGCGAGTCCTACGTCGAGGCGATGGAGCAGGTCAAGGGGTTCACGGTGATGGGGTTGACGCCGCCGATCACCTTCGGCCCGGGCCGGCGCCACGGGCTCAACGCCGTGCGCATGCTGCGGGCGGTGAAGGCCGCCGACAACTCGTACGTCGAGGTCGTGCCGCCGCAGATCTTCCAGCCGCACTTCTAGGATCCGGCATCGGCGCGGGTGGGCGACGCCGCTCGCCCGCGCCCTGACCCAATGGGCGACCTGCTCGAAGTCCGGAACGTCTCGCTCAGCTTCGGCGGGATCAACGCGCTCCAGAATGTTCACGTCGGGATTGCCGAGGGCGAGACGCTAGCCATCATCGGCCCCAACGGGTCGGGCAAGACGTCGCTGTTCAACTGCATCACCGGGATCTATCACCCCACCGCCGGGTCGATCGCCTTTCGCGGCGAGTCGCTCCTCGGGCGTTCGCCCGACGCGGTGACGAAGCTCGGCGTGGCCCGAACGTTCCAGAACCTGCGCCTCTTCCACAACATGTCCGTGCTCGACAACCTGATGGTCGGGCGCCATCTCCACTTCCAGAAGAACTTCCTGGCGGCCGTCCTGCGCCTGCGGGGCGAGGAGATCCTTCACCGTCGCCGGTGTGAGGAGATCGTCGAGTTCCTGAACCTGGAGCCCGTCCGCAAGAGCCGCGTCGCCGACTGCTCCTACGGCGTCCAGAAGCGCGTGGAACTGGGGCGCGCGCTCGCGACCGAGCCGAAGCTGCTCCTGCTCGACGAGCCGGTGTCGGGGCTCACGCAAGAAGAAAAGGAGGAGTTCGCGTACTGGATCCACGAGATCCGCGGGCGATTCGGGATCACCATCCTGCTGGTCGAACACGACCTGCGCGTCGCCTCGCGGCTGGCGGGCCGTATGGTGGCGCTCGACCACGGCGTGAAGATCGCCGAGGGAACGCCGGCCGAGGTGCAGCGCCATCCCGAAGTGGTCAGGGCCTACCTCGGTGAGTGAGACGCTCCTGAGAGTTGCATCGATCGAGACGCTCTACTTCGACCGGATCTACGCCCTGTTCGGCGTGTCGCTCGAGATCCACGAGGGCGAGATCTTCACGGTCCTGGGCCCGAACGGCGCCGGCAAGACGACCCTGCTGCGCACGATCGCGGGGCTGCTCAAGGACCAGCCCAAGAAGGGTGAGATCGTGTTCGGCGGCCGGCGGATCGACGGATGGCAGCCGGAGGCCGTCGCGCGGCTCGGCATCGTCTACGTCCCCGAGGACCGTGGGCTCTTCAAGGAGCTGACGGTCGCGGAGAACCTGAAGCTCGGTCTCTGGGGCCGACACGACGAGGGCGTGAAGGGGGACCTCGCGTTCGTCTACGGGATGTTCCCGATCCTCAGCGAGCGCGCGCGGCAGCAGGCCGAGACGCTCTCGGGCGGCGAGCAGCAGATGCTGGCCCTGGGCCGGGCGATGCTGCGGCGGCCGCGCCTCTTGATGCTCGACGAGCCGTCGCTGGGACTGGCGCCCCGTATCGCCCGAACGGTCTACGACGCGCTCGCGACGATCGCGCAGCGGGGGACGACGATCTTGTTGGTCGAGCAGAACGCGCGGCTGGCGCTCGGCGTCGCGCGTCGGGGGGCGATCCTGGAGGCCGGGCGCGTGGTGCTGGAGGGGACGGCCCGCGAGCTCGCCGATGACGAGAACGTGCGCGAGGTCTATCTGGGCATCGGCGTCGCCGAGGCGAGCACGAAGGGCTGGCGGCTCTATCGCAAAAGAAGGAGATGGTGATGGCCACCGTGATGCGTGGGTCGGCGTCGAGCGTGCCGGCCGTGTTCGCCGAGCAGGTGGAGCGGCAGCGCGATCGGCTCGCGATCCGCTTCAAGGAGTACGGCATCTGGCACCGGGTGTCCTGGGGCCAGTACGGCGAAGAGGTCCGCCGGGTCGCGGCCGCGCTGCTGGCCTTCGGCCTGCGCCACCAGGAGAACGTGGCCGTCCTCGCCGAGAACCGGCCGGAGTGGCTCTACTGCCATCTCGGGATCCAGACCGTCGGCGGCGCCACCTGCGGCATCTATCCGACGTCCAGCCCCGAGCAGATCCGATATCTCCTGAACCACTCCGAGGCGCGGCTGGTCTTCGTCGAGAACGAGGAGCAGCTCGACAAGATCCTCGCGATCGTCGGGGAAACCCGAGTCGAGCGGATCGTGGTCTGGGACGCGAAGGGGCTCTGGGGGTTCAGCCAAGAACGGGTGAGCTTCCTCGAAGACTTCCTCAAGCAGGGTCAGACGTTCGCCGAGACCCGCCCCGGCCTGATCGAGGAGCGGCTGGCCGCCGTGCGCCCCACCGACACCGCGATGATCATCTACACCTCGGGCACCACCGGGCCGCCCAAAGGCGCGATGCTCGCCCACGGCGCGATTCTCTGGGTGATCGAGGCGCTCCAGACGGTAAATCCAGTCAGCCGCGACGACGAGGTCGTCTCGTATCTCCCGTTCGCTCACATCTACGAGAACCTGGTCTCGGTGTTCGGTCCGATGCGCCACGGCTACATCGTGAACTTCGTGGAGAGCCTGGACACGCTCTTTCAAAATCTCCGCGAGATCTCGCCCACCTATTTCGCGAGCGTGCCGCGCATCTGGGAGAAGCTCGCCTCGACCGTCGAGCTGCGCATGGCGGACTCGACCCTTTTCAAGCGCGGGATCTACCGGGCCGCCGTCGCGATCGGACGGCGCCATGCCCGCGCCCGGCTCAGCGAGACGCGAGTAACGCTCTGGCTGGCGCTCGCGTACCGCCTGGCCCACACGGTCGCGCTGGCGCCGCTCAAGCGGCGGCTCGGCTTCGACCGCACACGCCTCGCGGTGTGCGGCGCCGCGCCGGCCTCCCCGGAGCTGTTCGAGTACTATCACGCGCTCGGCATCCCGCTGATCGAAGGGTACGGCCTCACCGAGTCGACGGGCGTGATCTCCATCAACCGAGTCGCGCGACCGCGGGTCGGCACGGTCGGGCCGCCGGTCCCGGGGCTCGAGGTGGTCCTGGCCGACGACGGCGAGATCCTCACGCGCGGTCCCCACGTCTTCAAGGGCTACTTCAAGGACGCGGACCTGACGGCGCAGACGATCGACCGCGAAGGCTGGCTCCACACCGGCGACGTCGGCGCCTGGGAAGACGGCTACCTCAAGATCATGGACCGCAAGAAGGACATCATCATCACCGCCGGCGGCAAGAACATCACGCCCGCGTACATCGAGAACAAGCTGAAGTTCAGCTCGTATATCCAGGACGCGGTCGTCGTCGGCGACGCGCGAAAGTACCTCGTGGCGCTGATCCTGATCGACGAGGATAACGTCACGAAGTTCGCTCAGGACCATCGCGTGCCCTTCACGACCTTCCAGGACCTGACCCAGAGCGCCGAGGTGGTCCGGCTGATCGACGGCGAGGTGGAGTCGGTGAACAAGACGCTCTCGCAGGTCGAGACGATCAAGAAGGTCGCGCTCCTGCCGCGGCGGTTCTACGCCGAAGAGGGCGACGTGACGCCCACCATGAAGGTGAAGCGGCGCGCGCTCGAGCAGCGGTACGCCGACGTGATCAAGGGTCTGTACCGGGATTAGCCGTGGATCTGATCGAGTCGTACTCACAAGAGCTGCGCTTCGCGCGGCGCCCGATCACGCGGGTCCTGCTCGGGCTCCTGGTGCTGGCGGTCGTCGCGCTGCCGTGGGTCGCGCCCGACCACGTGGTATTCCTGGGAGCCCTGATCGCGCTCTACGCGATCGGCGTGATGGGCCAGAACATTCTGATCGGCTACACGGGCCAGATCTCGTTCGGCCAGGCCGGGTTCCTCGCGATCGGCGCGTTCGCGTTCGGCCACCTGCGCATCTGGGGCGCGCCGTTCCTGTTGGCGCTGGTGGTGGCCGGCGCCGTCGCCGCGCTCGCCGGTGCGGTCGTCGGCTTTCCGTCGCTCCGGCTCAAGGGCCCGTACCTGTCCATCGCGACGCTCGGCTTCGGCGTCGCTGTCTATCAGATCTTCGTGAACTGGGAAGTGCTCTCCGGCGGGCGCTCGGGCCTGTCCATCGCCAGGATCAAGCCCCTGCTCGGCCTCACGACCACGCAGACGATCTACTATGCGTACGTCCTGCTGCTCGTGGTCTTCACGCTGGCCACGTGTAACCTGATCTCGTCCTACGTCGGGCGGGCGTTCGTGGCCATCCGAGACGCCGACATCGCCGCCGAGGTCAACGGCGTCAACCTGACGCGCTACAAGCTGCTGGCGTTCGCGATCTCGTCGTTCTACACCGGAGTCCACGGCGCCCTCTACGCCCAGGTGCTGGGCCATATCGAGCCGCAGATCTTCAACATCGGGGAGTCGCTCACGTTGTTCGTCGCGGTGATCATCGGCGGCGTCGCGTCGATCGAGGGCTCGATCCTGGGCGCCGCCTTCGTCCTGCTGATCCCCAAGGTCCTCTCGGATTTCCGCGAGATGGTCCCGGTCGTCTACGGGGTGACGATCCTGGTCGTGCTCATCTTTGAGCCGCTCGGGCTCTTCGGCCGCTGGCTCAAGACGCGGCTGTACTTCCAGCTCTGGCCCTTCCGATGATCGAAAAGCTTCTGCAATACACGCTGACCGGGTTCTCGGCCGGGAGCCTCTACGCGCTCGTCGCGCTGGGCATCGTGCTGATCTACCGCTCGACCCGCGTGCTGAACTTCGCCCACGGCGACATCGCCACGCTGGCCACCTTCGTGTCGTTCTCGCTGCTCAGCCACAAGTACTCGTTCCCCGTCGCGTTCGTGGTGAGCCTGCTCGTCGGCGCGGCGGTCGGCATCGCGTTTTACTTCGGGGTGCTGGTCCGGGCGCAGCGCGCGGGCGCCAATCTCCTCGGCATGGTGATCCTCACGCTGGGCCTGGCGCTGGTCATCGAGGGCGTCGTCGTCTGGCACTGGGGCGCGGAGCCCGTGTCGCTGCCGTTCCCGATCTCCGACACCAAGACGTACCGGGTGGGACCAGTGGTCGTCAGCCAGCTCTCGATCGCCACGATGGCGGCGGGGCTCCTCGGGAGCCTGCTCCTCTATCTCCTGGTCCAGAAGACGCGGCTCGGCCTGGCGATGCGGGCGACCTCCGAAAACGTGATGGCCGCCCAGACGCTCGGGATTCCCACCCGCATGGTGTTGAGCGTCTCCTGGGGTGTCGCCTCCGCCCTCGGCGTCGTCGCCGGGATATTCCTGGCCCCGGCCCTCCTGCTCGACCCGTTCTTCATGCTCGATCCGTTCCTCAAGGGTTTCGCGGCGGCCGTGCTGGGCGGGCTGAACAGCCTGCCGGGCGCCGTGGTGGGCGCGCTCATCCTCGGCGTCGCCGAGAGTCTGACCGGCGCTTATCTGAGCATCCAGTTCAAGAACACGCTCGCGTTCCTGATCATCATCGTCGTCCTCCTGCTGCGGCCCGAGGGCTTGCTCGGTAAACAGTTCAAGGAGCGCGTCTAGCGGCCGGTTTGCCAGTGGACGTCCGTTCGTTTACACTCGGCTGAACAGCGGTTCATTCGGTCTGGAGGCCCTCGATGGATCGTCCGATCGCCTACGACAAGCTCGCGCGGGAAGACCGATTCGTCAGGATGCGCGCGCGCGAGGTCGCCGAGCTCAAGGTCTCGCAGGGGCTTCCCCCGTTCCCGGATCTTTCCAGTACCGAGTCCATCAAGGAACGAGTGCACGGGATCATGGTCGGCGAGCTGCAGGCGATGGAGGGGGCGGGCCGAAGCGTGTGCGATTTTCCGGAGGCGCCCTGGGAATTCACGATGGACATGGCGCGCCAGGTCTGGGACGAGTCGCGCCACGTCGAGATTTACTTGAGATTGCTCGATCACCTGGGCGGCTACGCCGGAGAGTTTCCCGAGACGACGATCCTGTGGCGGTGCGCCTGTGCCGAGGACGCCGCAGCGCGTGTCGCCGGGGTCAACCGAGGCCTCGAGGGGCTGGCGTGCGATGTCTTCAACCAGCTCGTCCACATCGCCCGGAAGATCGGCGACCCGGTCCTCGAGCGAGCGGTCGATTTCGTCCTCGCCGACGAGATCACCCATGTACGCATGGGCTCGAAGTGGCTGACGAAGCTGACCGAAGGCGACGCCGAGCGCCGGCGCCGGGCCGTCGAGTTCCAGGAGAACATCGACGAGCGGTTCAACCTCGGCGGAGTCCGGCGCGAGGGGGATCACGACGCGGTGTCCATCTCGATCGCGATCGACGTCCGTCGCATGGCAGGCTTCACCGAGGAAGAGATCGAGCGCCTGATCAAGACGACCCAGCGGTCGCAAGTCTACTAGCGCTCGTGGCGCAGCCCCTCGAAGGAACCTTCAGCGCCGAGCACTCCGCCCGCCTGCTGAGGAACTACCGCTACGTGGTCGAGCGGACGATGCGGGCCCTCGGCGGGTGGATCGCCCTCACGCCCGAGCTGTCCGCGAAGCTCCTGATGGGTCGCCACGTCTGGGACCTGGCCCAACACTGCGACGCCTTCGGCCGGCGGCTGCCGGAGCTGCGTGCCCACGCCCACGAGTCCGAGCCGGCCAACCCGGCGGTCGCGACGTTCATGGATGCGCTCGAGGAGCCGGAGGCGCCCGATCAGACCGTGGAGCGGCTGGTGGGCGTCTACTCCGTCCTCAAGCCGCACCTCCTCGCGACCTACCGTGGCCATCTCGCGCGCGCGAACCCGGTCTACGAGCCCCCGACCCGCCGGATCCTCACGCGCTGCATCGAGGACGAGACGAAGCACGTTGTCGCGGGCGAGGAGATCCTGCGCCACCTGGCCTCCACGCCGGCCGCGAAGGAGCGTGCCAGGGTGCGCCAGGCTCGGCTCGACGGGCTGCTGACGTTGGCGGGCGGTGTGGTCGGCGATGGGATGCGGTTGCTGCTGTCGACGCCGGTTGAGCCGCTCAGGTCCGACCTCTCGGACGACGCCCGGGAGTTCATCCGCCTCGAGGCGGCAACAGCGGCCTGGCCTGTGCCCGAAGGGCTCGGCGACGCGCTGACCGCGTTCGCGGCGGCGCTCGTCGCCCGCGATACGGACGCGCTGTCGCGCTGGCTCGCTCCCGGGGTGGCGATCGGCGACGCCGCGCGGGAGAACCTGCACGCCGCGGAATACACCGGGCACCGAGTTGTCGCCTTCGCACGCCTCGGCCACCAGCACCTCGTGAAGACGCGTCTCGACGGATCGGCTGGCTCGGTCGTGGTGCTGAGTCGCTGGACGTCGGCCGGCGACCACTGGCGCGTGGCCGCCCTCGACGTCGTGGGGCGCGACCTCCGCCCCGCCTGATCGTCGTTGCTGCGCACCGTCCTGGTCGCGAATCGGGGAGAGATCGCCCGGCGGGTGTTCCGCGCCTGCCGTCAGCTCGGGATGCGGACCGTCGCGGTGTACTCCGAGGCTGACCGCGAAGCGTTCCACGTACGCGAAGCTGACGAGGCCGTGGCGATCGGCGGGGCGCCGGCTCGCGAGAGCTACCTGAACTCCGACCGCATCCTCGAGGCGGCGCGGCAGGCGCGAGCGGACGCGATCCATCCCGGCTACGGCTTCCTGTCGGAGAACTGGCGGTTCGCCAAGGCCGTCCAGGACGCGGGCATCGTGTTCATCGGCCCCAAGCCCGACGCGATCCGAAGGATGGGGGACAAGATCGAAGCGCGCCGGCTGATGGCGGCAGCCCGGGTCCCGATCCTGCCCGGAAGCTTAACTCCGGTGGCAAACGCTGCCGAGGCCCGACGTGCGGCGGACGAGGTCGGCTTTCCGATCATCCTCAAGGCGGCAGTCGGCGGCGGCGGCATCGGCATGGCGCGCGTCGGCCAGGAAGCCGAGCTTCAGAGTGCGTTCACGACCGCGGCTCGGCGAGCCCAGGGAGCATTCGGGTCGGGGGAGCTCTACGTCGAGCGCTATCTCGAGCGGCCACGGCACGTGGAGGTCCAGGTGTTTGGCGACGATTCGGGAGAGGTCGTGCATCTGCACGAGCGCGAGTGCTCGATCCAGCGGCGCCACCAGAAGCTCGTGGAGGAGTCGCCAGCGCCGAACCTGCCGGCGGCCAGCAAGGCGGCGCTCACGAGCGCGGCCGTCGCCGGCGCGCGCGCCATCGGATACACGAACGCCGGCACGATGGAGTTTCTCGTCGACGAGAGCGGGCGATTCTACTTTCTGGAGATGAACACTCGACTCCAGGTGGAGCACCCGATCACCGAAGAAGCCACCGGGCTCGACCTGGTCGTCGCCCAGCTCAGGGTCGGGTCCGGCGAGCCGCTGCCCTGGCGCCAGAGCGAGATCGTCCAGAGTCGGGCGGCGGTCGAGTGTCGCGTGTACGCCGAGGATCCCACCAAGGGGTTTCTGCCATCGCCGGGCACGGTGTCGAAGCTTGCGCTCCCCTCGGGGAGAGGCATCCGCATCGAATCCGGGATCGAGGCGGGGAGCACCGTGTCAGTCCACTACGACCCGCTGCTGCTGAAGCTCGTCACTCACGCGGCGACGCGGGCGCAGGCGGTCCAGCGCATGGCGGACGCCCTCGACGCGTGCGTGATCGAGGGCGTCCGCACCACGGTCCCGTTCCTCCGACGCGTCATCACGAGCGACGAGTTCCGGCAGGGCCGGGTGCACACCCAGATGGTCGAACAAGGAGCGTTCAATGCCTGAGGACATCAAGGCCCACATCACCGGGGTCGTGTTCCAGATCCCGACCAAGCCCGGCGATCGCGTGGCGGCCGGCGACGCCGTGATCGTGCTCGAGTCCATGAAGATGGAGATCCCGGTGGAGGCGCCGCGCGCGGGCGCGGTCAGGGAGATCAAGGTCCAGGAAGGCCAGACCGTCCAGGAGGGCGACGTCGTCGCCGTGCTGGAGTAGGAGGTGGCCATGAGCCTCGAGATGATCCGTGAGCTCTACGATTACCATCGCTGGGCGAACCGCCGTCTCTTCGACGTCGCGACCACGCTCGGCGAGGAGGTCGTATCCCGCGACCTAGGCAAGCAGTTCAGCTACCCGATCATCCGCCGGATGTTCGGTCACCTCTAGCAACGGGCCTTCCTCGACGGGCTGGCGCCGGAAGATCTGGAGCGGATCTTCGAGTTCCGCAACCAGCAGGGAAAGCTTCTGAAGTTCCCCCTCTGGCCGCAGCTTCAGCACGTGGTCAATCACGCGACGCACCCCAGGAGCGAGATCGCCACGTACCTGCTCCAGAAATCCGGCCAGTAAGGGGCGAGCTGAGGTCTGGGGGACCCATCGGGGTCCCCCAGACAGGACATCCTAGCTCTCGATGAACGCCTTCAAGTTTCGGCCCCGAAGCGGATGGCGAAGCTTCCGGAGGGCCTTGGCCTCGATCTGGCGAATGCGCTCGCGCGTCACATCGAACCGCTTCCCGACCTCTTCGAGCGTGTGCTCGCTCTCCTCGCCGATGCCGAACCGGAGACGCAGGATCTCCTTCTCCTTGGGCGAGAGCATCGACAGAGCCCGCTCGACCTGATGCGTGAGGTCCTGATTCAGGAGCGTCTCGTTGGGCGAACCCGCTGACTTGTCCTCGAGGAAGTCGCCGAGCTCGGAGTCCTCCCCGATCGGCGTCTCCAGAGACAGGGGCCGCCGGGACGACTCGAGGATCAGCCGCACCTTCTTTGCCGGCACGCCGGTGCGCTGGGCGAGCTCTTCCGGCGTCGGCTCGCGCCCCATCTCGTTGACCAGGTTGCGATTCACCCGCGAGATCCGGTTCAGGGTCTCGACCATGTGGACGGGAATGCGGATCGTGCGCGAGTGGTCGGCGATCGCCCGGGTGATCGCCTGGCGGATCCACCAGGTCGCGTAGGTCGAGAACTTGAACCCGCGCCGATACTGAAACCGATCGACCGCCTTCATGAGGCCGATGTTGCCTTCCTGGACGAGGTCGAGCAGCGTCAGGTCGCTCCCGAGGTACCGCTTCGCGACCGACACGACCAGACGCAGGTTCGCCTCCATCAGCTCGCGCTTCGCCTGGCGCACGGTGCGGTCGCTGCGCTCGATCTGCTCGAGGAGCGGGCCCAGCTGCCGGCGTCGGAGCCCGACGAGACGCTCGAGGGCGCGAACCTCGCGGATGGTGGCCGTCGTCCGCCCGCGGCGACTCTCACGGTCGAGTTCGCAGAGCCGCTCCCAGCGGCGCCTGACCTTCGCCACCAGCTCGTCGATGAGGGCCGGCTTGAGCGGCATCTCAGCGACTACCTTCTGGATGGCCTCGCGGGCCGCCGCGACCGCCGCTGTCGCCGTCTTCCGGCCGGTACGGGACCGAACGCGAGCGAGGAGCGAGCCTTCGAGCCGCGCGATCTTGCGCTCCAGGCGCCGGATGCGCGCGAAGGCCAGGAGTACGGGGCGAATCGCCTTCGCCTCGAGTTCGCCTCCTTCCGCCAGGACGATGACCTCGTCGGGCGAGATCTCGCCCCGACGCAGCCTGTCACCGACCTCGAGAAGGGCCGCCACCGCCATCGGGATCCCGGCGAGCGTACGCCGGAGAGCGATCTGGCCGACCTCGATCCGGCGGCCGATCTGTACTTCCTGAGCGGCAGTCAGCAGCGGTACCTTGCCGATTTCCTTCAGGTAGAGACGAACGGGATCCTCGCCCTTAGGCGCGAACCGAGCGTCCTCCCCGGAGGCAGCCTGCTCCGCCTCGTCCTCGGTCTGTCCGGGAAGCTCTCTATCCTCAGCCGGATCGGTCGGGGTCACCGGGGTGACCTCGAGGGTGTCCGGAGACGCTTCTCTAAATGTCATCGTGTCACCAATTTACTCGTGGTTTCCTCTTGTTTCTGATGCGCCATGGGTGCCTGACGTTTCACGTTTGGGGCAGATTGTTGCCGGCCCCGCCCGCGTCTCTTCGCACCGCTCTGACCGGCGCCTGGGTCGGCCTATTCACGATCGACTACAAGAGCTTGTCGGCTGCCGGGCTCGGATGGTCTCATTACTAGGGTCGCCTGTCCTAGCTACGGCAATCGATCAGGTCTTTCACCGAGGCGGTCACTGGTCTTTCCACTACAGCAACCTCACCCGTGGGACCCCGGAGCGGCGTGACGTGGATCAGGCAGTTCCGTGGCGAGACGGGGCGATGGTCGCTCACGGCAGCCCTGCCGAGAATGTAAAATCGACGGCGTGATTACCCCGAGCGCCAGCTACAGCTTCACTGTCCGCCTCCAGATCCCGAACCGGCCCGGCATGCTCGGTCGGGTCGCGTCAGCGATCGGCGACGCCGGAGGCGACATTGGGGCTGTCGACCTGGTGGAGACGACCCGGGACCGAACTGAGCGCGATATCACCGTCAAGGCCCGCGACAGTGTCCACGCGCAACAGATCGTCAGCCGGCTGAAGCGTGTCGCCGGCCTCCGCGTCGGTGCGGTCTCGGACCGGACGTTCCTCATGCATCTCGGCGGCAAGATCGAAATCCGAAACAAGGCCCCGATCCGTACTCGGGACGATCTCTCGATGGCGTACACGCCGGGCGTGGCCCGGATATGCCTCGCCATCCGGGACGACCGTCAGCGCGCCTTCTCGCTGACGATCAAGAAGAACACCGTCGCCGTCGTGACCGACGGCACCGCGGTGCTCGGCCTGGGCGATATCGGCCCGGAGGCGGCCCTGCCCGTGATGGAAGGCAAGGCGATGCTTTTCAAAGAGTTTGCCGGCGTCGACGCGTTTCCCATTTGCCTCGCGACGAAGGAGCCCGACAAGATCGTCGAGACCGTGAAGCTGCTGGCGCCGGCCTTCGGCGGCGTCAACCTGGAAGACATCGCCGCGCCCCGATGCTTCGAGGTCGAGGAGCGGCTCCGCAAGGAGCTCGATATCCCCGTGTTCCACGACGACCAGCACGGTACCGCGGTCGTCGTGCTGGCCGCCCTCCTCAACGCGCTCAAGATCGTCCGCAAGGAGGCGCGGCGGACCCGCGTCGTGGTGACGGGGGTGGGCGCCGCCGGCACCGCCACGATTAAGATCCTCCAGTCCATCGGGGTTCGCGACATCATGGGTGTCGACGAGCACGGGACGATCCATCGGGGCCGGACCAAGGGCATGGACTTCATGAAACGATGGGTCGCCGGCGCGACCAACCCGCGCCAGGTCCAAGGGGACCTCGGGGCGGCGCTGGAGAGGGCCGACGTTTTCATCGGCCTGTCGGTGCCGGGGATCCTGACGGTGCGCGACCTCAAGCGCATGGCGCGCGATCCGATCGTCTTCGCCATGGCCAATCCCGATCCAGAGATACAACCGGAAGAGGCCAGGAGACACGTGCGCGTGATGGCGACGGGGCGCTCCGACTATCCGAACCAGATCAACAATGTGCTGTGCTTTCCGGGTTTCTTTCGGGGCCTACTGGACGCTCGCGCCCGCACCGTCAACGACGAGATGAAGCTCGCGGCGGCTCGCGCCTTGGCCGGGTGCGTAAGCCGGAGCGAGCTCAGCGAGGAGTACATCATCCCCAGCGTATTCAACAAGAGCGTCGCGCCGGCCGTCGCTCACGGCGTGGCCGGCGCCGCGCACGAGACCGCGACCGCTCGGCGCCGGCAGCGCCCGGATCTCTCAGGGATCCGTTGACGCCTCGCTGGTCGGTCGTCATCCCGGCGTTCAACGAGGTCCGGCGGCTGCCGTCGTATCTGGACGCGGTGGTCGCCTACCTCGAGGGGCGCGACGAGCCCTACGAGGTGATCGTCGTCGACGACGGGTCGACCGACGGGACCTCCGAGGCGGTCGAAGCCCGGCGGTTCCCCTCGGTCAGGGTCCTGCGCCTCTCGCAGAACTCGGGCAAGGGTGTGGCGGTGCGCGCGGGGATGCTCGCGGCCAGGGGAGCCTATCGGCTGTTCGCCGACGCCGATGGCGCCACCCCGATCGAGGAGCTGAAGCGCCTCGAGCCAGCCCTGGTGGGGGGGGCCGACGTGGTCATCGGCTCGCGCGTACTCGTCGATCCCGGCGTCTCGGTGGCGGCGCGCCGCCACCGGGTGGCGGCCGGCCGCGTGTTCAACTGGCTGGTCGCACGGCTGGGACTCGACGCGGTGGCGGATTCGCAGTGCGGCTTCAAGGCGTTCACGGCGAAGTCCGCCGGGTATCTCTTCGAGCCACTCTCCACCCGGGGCTTTGGTTTCGACGTGGAGCTCCTGCTGCGGGCCCAGACCGCTCGATACCGTATCGTCGAGGTCCCCGTGAATTGGGTCGACCGGGCCGGGAGCAAGGTCGGGGTTCTTCGACATGGACCCGGAATGCTCTGGCAGATCGTGCGAGCTCGACTCGGGGCGGGACGCTGGTGACGTTCGCTCGGCGAATCCAGGATATCGAACCCTTTCTCGCGGTCGAGGTGGCCGAGCGCGCCCAGGAGCTCGAACGGGCCGGGATCAATGTGGTACACCTCGAGTTCGGCGAACCGGACTTCGAGGCGCCGGCGGTCGTTCGAGAGGCCGTGGCGCGCGCCATCAAGGACGGCCGCACGCGATACACCCACAGCCTTGGAATCCTGCCCCTGCGGGAGGCGATCACCGAGCACTACGCCAACACATACGGCGTCACCGTCTCCCCGGATCAAGTCCTGATCACGGCCGGCACCTCGCCGGCGATGCTGCTGCTCTTTGGCCACCTCCTGGATCCGGGAGACGAGGTCGTGCTGAGCGATCCATACTATGCGTGTTACCCGAACTTCATTCGCTACGCCGAAGGCCGGCCGGTGTACGTCGGCGTGACCGAGGAGGATGCGTTCCAGTACCGCCCCGAAGCGATCAAGGCGAGGCTCGGCCCGCGCACCCGCGCGATCGTGGTCAACTCGCCGGCCAATCCCACCGGCACGGTGCTGTCGCCCGAACGCATGGCCGCGATCGCCGAGCTCAGCCGGGGCCAGGGCCCGCTGATCGTGTCCGACGAGATCTATCACGGGCTCAGCTATCAGGGGCGGGACCGGACGATCCTGGAATACACCGAGCGGGCGTTCGTGCTCAACGGCTTCTCGAAGGCGTATGCCATGACGGGCTGGCGACTCGGCTGGGTGATCGCCCCGCGCGAGCACATCCGCGCGCTGCAGCGGCTCTACGGCAACTTCTTCATCTCGACGAACGAGTTCGTGCAGTGGGCCGGTGTCGCGGCGCTGCGTGAGGCCTCCGACGAGAGCCGCCGCTTTCGTGCGATCTTCGACGAGCGGCGCCGAGCGATGGTCGCCGGTCTCCGATCGATCGGGTTCGGCGTCGGCCCCGAGCCCACGGGCGCGTTCTACGTCCTGGCGAACGCCCGGCATCTCTCCACCGACTCCGTGAGTCTCGCCCGCGAGCTCCTTGAGTCGAGCCACGTCGCGGTGACGCCGGGGGCGGCGTTCGGCGCCAACGCCGAAGGATACCTCCGCTTCTCGTACGCGTCGTCGCTCGAGCGCATTCAGGAAGGTCTCCGGCGTCTCGGTCGATTCCTCGCGACCCGGCGTTGAGCCCCTGAGCCCGATGGACCCCGCCTACGTCGGCGTCCACCTGGAGGAGGACCGGTCGCACTGGTGGTTTCGTGGCCGGCTCGCGGTAATCACCGCGACGCTCCGTCGGGTGCTTCCGCCGCGTCCCGTCCGCCTGCTCGAGCTCGGCTGCGGCTCGGGCAACGTGCTCGCGGCTCTGGCCGAGTTCGGCGAGGCAGTCGGCTTGGAGGCGCATCCGGAGCTCATCGCCGCCGCGCGGGCGGCCGGGCTCGACGTCCGCGCCGGGCGACTCCCGGACGACCTCGGTGTCGTCCCGGGTTGGGCCGACGTGGCGCTGCTGCTCGACGTGATCGAGCACCTTGATGACGACGTCGCCGCGCTCGCCGCGGCTCGCCGGGCCGTCTGCGAGGGCGGTCTGCTCGTCGTGACGGTGCCGGCGTACCGCTGGCTCTGGAGCGGCCACGACGAGGTCCTCGGCCACCGGCGACGCTACACCGCGGCCGGGCTGCGCACCGCGGCCGAGCGCGCGGGCTTCCGGGTGCTTCGTATCAGCTACTTCAACACGGTTCTCTTCCCGATGGTGGCACTGGTGCGCGCCTGGAAGACGCTCCGCGGCGATCGTGGCCATGACCTGCGCCGGCCTGCGGCGCCCGTCAACCGGCTCCTCGAGGGCCTGTTCGCCTTCGAGCGCCATCTTGTTCCCCGCGTCGCGCTGCCGTTCGGCGCGTCGCTGATTCTGATCGGACGGCGATGAACGGCGACCGCTCGGGGGCCGTCCGCGAATGGGCACTCGTGGCCGGCGTCTACGCCGCCATGGTCGTCATCGCGGCCGCGTGGCTCGCGGTGGACCGCACGCCCCCCGAGTGGGACCACGCCAACCACCTCGAGCGCGTCGTCCACTGCGCCGAGGATCTCGCCAGGCGTGACGTCCGGACCATCGTCGAGCGCTCATCGTTCTACCCTCCCCTCGTCCCTTGCGCCGCGGCCGTGCTCTACCGGCTGGCGCCGTCGGACGTGGCCGCGGCGCAAGCCGTTGTCCTCGCATTCCTGGGCCTCGGCATGGCCGCCGTGTACGCGCTTGGGCGCCAACTGGCCGGCGGCACCGAGGGCGTCGTCGCCGCGGTCGTCTTCGGGTGTGCGCCCTTCGTGGTCTTCTCGTCCCTGCGATTCCAGCTCGATCTGCCGCTGGCGGCGATGGTGGCGCTGGCGCTCGTCGTCCTGCTCCGGACCGAGGGGCTCGCCCGCCCCGGGTGGTCGCTGGTCGCGGGCCTCGTATTCGGCGTCGGGATGCTCACGAAACCTCCGTTTGCCGCTTACCTGGTCGTTCCGGTCGTCGCGATCCTCTCCCGCGGGGATCGGGGCAACAAGCTCGTCAAGGCCGGGCTGATGATCGCGATCGCGTCGCTCATTGCACTGCCCTGGTATGGACCGCGGCTCTTCGGCCTTCTCCCGCAGATCGCGAGCCGCTCGTTCAAGCAGGCAGCGGAGTCGGGGCATCCCGACCCCTTCACGGCGTCGGCGCTGCTCTTCTATCCGACGATGCTCGTACCCCAGTTCGGCGTGCTCGCGGTCGTGCTCCTCGCGGCCGGGCTGGTCGTCGCGATCCTGAGGCGGCAGGGCGTGGCGGTGACGGCATTCCTGGTTCCGTTCGTCCTGTTCTCACTCCTCCAGAACAAGAACCTGCGCTACACGCTCCCGCTCCTGCCGATCGCCTCGGTCCTGGCCGGGATGGGGTTCGGCCTCCTGCGAGGCCACGGTCGGGTGATCGGCGGCGGTGTCCTCGCCGCAGTCTGCGTGCTCCAGGTGAGCGCCACGGTTCTGCCCGTGCCACGGGGGCTCACCCTGCCGGGGCTCGGCGTCGCGCTCGTTCCCGAGTCGCCGCCGCGGAGGGGCAACTGGCGGCATCGGGAAATCCTCGCGCTCATCACCCGCGACAGTCGCGGCGCCCCGGCGACGGTGAGCGTGGTCCCGAACGACAACTTCTTCTCCGTGAGCAATTTTCGATACTACGGGGCGCGGGATAGCCTCCCGCTCCGGTTCACGCGCGCCTGGGAGAGCGAGCCGATCGGCATCGAGTACATGATTCTGAAAACCGGCGACGTGGGACCGGCGTGGACGGCGGCGAGGCCGCGACGCATCGCGGAGCGGCTCGCCAGCGATCCCCATCTCGCCCGCGTGTTTCCGGTCCTCGACGAGTTCGCCCTCCCCGACGGATCGACCGCCAGTGTCAGGGTACGGCGCCTCACCGACGCGCTGGACGTCGAGGTCGCCACCTTCGCGCGCGAGGTCGAGGCCGCGATTCGCCGAGCGCTCGCCGACGTCGTCAGCGGCGCCGAGGGTCTCGAGATCCGTCTCGTCTACGACGACGCCCTCCGGCACGGTCAAATCAGCCGCGTCGAGATCCGCGCCGCGTCGGCGGCCGTCGGCGAGATGACGCGCCCGGGTGCGGCCATGCTCCGCGTCCGCGACGTTCGGATCGCCTTCGACGACGTGCTCGTAAACCCGTTCAGTATTCACGCGACTGGCCGGCTCGGACCCCTGGAGGCCAGGCGCGTCGCCCTGGAGCAGGTCACCATCCTCGAGGCCGATGCCCGCTCGTTCCTCCGCGAGCAAAAAGCATTCAGCCGGGCTTCGGTGAAGCTCGAGTCCGGCGCCGTCGCGTTCGTCATGCATCTGCCCGGGCCCGACGTGGCGGCGCGCGTACGCTTCGTTCCCGCGAACGACCGGCCGTTCGCCCTGGAAGCCGAGAGTGTCAGGATTGGATGGATTCCCGTGCCGGCGCCTCTCGTCGACTGGGTCGTGCGTACCTGGGACCCTTCGCCCAGGCTGGCCCGGCGCTTGCCCGTCCCGGTCACGCTCCGACACCTGGACGTCACGCCGGAGGCCATCAAGGTCTCCGACAGCCCGTAGGAGAGAGCGATGAGAGAGTCGCGCGAGGCCAAGCGCGCCCGGGCCCGAAGGATCGTCAGCGCGCTCAAGAAAGCCTATCCTGACGCAAGGATCGCTCTCAATTTCGGGACTCCACTCGAGCTGCTGGTCGCCACGATCCTCTCGGCCCAGTGCACCGACGAGCGGGTGAACTTGGTGACCCCGTCGCTCTTCGCCAGGTACGCGAGCGCGCGCGACTACGCCTGTGCGGACGCCGCGACTCTGGAGCAAGAGGTGCGCTCCACGGGGTTCTACCGCGCGAAGACCCGCTCGATCATCGGGATGGCGAAGGCACTCGTCGACGAGCACGGCGGCGAGGTGCCGCGCACCCGAGAAGCGCTGACCGCGCTTCCAGGCGTGGGGCTCAAGACGGCGAACGTGATCCTCGGAAACGCGCTCGGGGAGCCGGCGATCGCGGTCGATACGCACGTCTTCCGCGTCTCGCAGCGCCTGGGTCTCGCGCGCTCGGACGATCCCGATGAGATCCACGATCAGCTCGTCGAGGTGCTGCCGCGCCACGAGTGGACACGGACCACGCACCTCATTCAAAGCCACGGCCGGCGCTGTTGTGTGGCGCGAAAGCCGCGCTGCCCGGTGTGTCCGGTGCGCGCGCTCTGCCCCTGGCCCGGCAAGAGCAAGATTCGTTGACAGGCCAGGCCTTTCCCTTTAGAGTATGGCGGCGCGAATTTTTCTGTGTGGACGCCTACTTAGAGCCGTCGAGGGGATGCGGATGCCGACGTTGATACCAAAGGAAAGCGAGATCGAGCACAAATGGTTCGTCGTCGACGCCGAGGGGCAGGTGCTCGGACGGCTGGCGAGCCGCGTTGCGTCAATACTGAGGGGCAAGCACAAGACGACGTTCACCCCGCACCTCGACGTCGGCGATCACGTGGTCGTGCTGAATGCTGCGAAGGTGCACCTGACGGGGCGTAAACTCCGGGACAAACAGTACCGCTGGCACTCCGGCTACATCGGTGGCCTGCGCGAGGTGAGTGCCGAGACGATGCTGAAGACTCACCCGGAGCGCGTCATCGAGTGGGCGGTGCAGGGCATGCTGCCGAAGAACCGGCTCGGGCGAGCGATGGCCAAGAAGCTGAAGGTGTACCGCGGCGGCGCGCATCCGCATCAGGCACAGCGCCCCGAAAATCTCATCGCGAAGGCGGAGGGTCGCTGATGGCCGCAGTGGTCGACAGATTCTACGCGACGGGGCGCCGCAAGACGTCCGTCGCGCGCGTGTGGATCCGGCCCGGCGCCGGCCGCATCGTCGTGAACCGTCGCGCCTTCGAAGACTACTTCCCCCGCGAGACGCTGCGGATGATCATCGCGCAGCCGCTCGAGGTGACGAGCACCGCGGGTCAGTTCGACGTGTTCGTGACCGTCGGTGGTGGCGGACCGACCGGCCAGGCCGGCGCGGTGCGACACGGCCTCTCCCGCGCCCTGGCGCGCTTCGACGACAAGTTCCGCCTGCCGCTCAAGAAGGCGGGCCTTCTCACCCGCGATCCGCGGATGCGCGAGCGGAAGAAGTACGGCCAGCCCGGCGCTCGCCAGAAGTTCCAGTACTCGAAGCGCTAGTGTCCAGGCGGCCCGAGATGATCCGTGTCGCCGTCGCCGGAGCGAGCGGCTATATGGGAGCCGAGCTCCTGCGCCTGCTCTCCGTCCACCCGAAGATCGAGCTGACCGGCGTGACCTCCGACCGGCTCGCCGGCGAGCCGGTCGGCAAGGCGTATCCGCACCTGCGCGGGATCAGCGATCTGAGATTCCATGACCTCGATCCGGAGTGGCTCGCCTCCGTCGCCGACCTGGTCTTCCTCGCGCTGCCTCACATGGAGTCGCAGAAAACGGTCCCGGTGCTGCGGCGCCGCGGCTGCCGCGCGGTTGACCTCTCGGCCGACTACCGGTTGCGCGACGCGAACGACTACGTGACGTGGTACAAGGCGCCCCACATCGATCCGCCCGGGCTCGCCGAGGCGGTCTATGGATTGCCGGAGCTTCACCGGAAGGCGATCGCGGGCGCCTCCCTCGTCGCCTCGCCCGGCTGCTATGCGGCCGGGGCGATCCTCGCGACGGCGCCGCTCGTGCGCGCCGGCCTCGCGCGACTCGAGGGGATCGTGATCGACGGCAAGTCGGGCGTCACCGGTGCCGGCGCCCAGGGGCGGAAGATCGACCCGATGTACCTCTTCACCGAGGCCAACGAGAATGTGCAGGCATACGGAATGGCCTCGCACCGCCACACGCCGGAAATCGAGCAGGAGCTCGGCGCGCTTGCCGGCACCCCGCTGCGGGTCGCGTTCACGCCGCACCTGCTGCCGCTCAACCGCGGGCTCTTCACGACCGCGTCGGTGTCGCTCTCCACCGTGATACCGACGGCCGGATTGCTGGACGTCTACCGCGAGTTCTACGCGGGTGAGCCCTTCGTGCGCGTCCTCGACGAGGGCGAGCGTCCGACGACGCGCACCGTCGTCGGCTCCAACTTCTGCGACGTCACGGTGGTGGCGGATCCGCGCACGCGCCGCGCCGTGTGCGTGTCGGCCATCGACAACCTCGGCAAGGGCGGCTCGGCCAACGGCGTTCAGAACCTCAACGTGATGTTCGGCTGGAACGAGCGCGCCGGGCTCGAGGCCCCCCCGGTGTACCCCTAGGATGGCGTCCTCCGAGATCGAGTGGCTCGACGGCGGTGTCACCGCGGTGCCCGGTATCCTCGCCGGCGGCGTGGTGGCCGGCATCAAGCCCAGCGGTAAGAAAGACCTCGCGCTGATCTACTCCTCGTCGCCGGCACGCGTCGCGGCGGTCTTCACCTCGAACCAGGTCAAGGGCGCCCCGGTGCTGGTGTCGCGCGAGCACGTGCGCGGCGGCCAGGCGCAGGCAATCGTGGCGTCGAGCGGATGCGCGAACGTCTGCACGGGCGAGCGTGGGATCAAAGACGCGCGCGAGATGACGAAGCTGGTCGGCGAGCTGCTACGGATCCCGCCCACACACGTGCTGGTTGCCGCGACCGGCGTGATCGGCGTCCCAATGCCGATGGACAAGATCCGCGCCGCGCTGCCCAAGCTGGCGAAGTCGCTCTCTCCGCAGGGCGGTCGGAGCGCGGCCGAGGCGATCATGACCACCGACACCCAGGCGAAGGAGGCGGCATTGCGTCTCGACGTCGGCGGGCGGCCGGTGACGATCGGCGGGATCGCCAAGGGCGTCGCGATGCTCGAGCCGCACCTGGCCACGATGCTGTGCTTCGTCGCGACCGACGCTGTCATCGCGCGGCCCGCGCTCGACGCGGTGCTGCGCCGAGCCGTCGATCGGTCCTTCAACCGGGTGACCGTGGACTCCGACCAGTCCACCAGCGACACCGTGGCGGTGCTCGCGAACGGGCTGGCCGAGAACGCCCCGCTCGAGGCCGGGGCGCGCGGGCTCCGCCAGTTCGCGCACGGCCTGGAAGCGGTGACGACGAAGCTCGCGCGGATGCTGGTGGTCGACGGCGAGGGCGCCACCAAGCTCGTGAGGATCACGGTGCGCGGCGCAGCCAGCCGACGCGACGCGCTGCTGGCAGCGCGCAGCGTCGCGAACTCTCCGCTCGTGAAGGCCGCGATCAACGGCGCCGATCCCAACTGGGGCCGGATCATGATGGCGCTCGGCAAGTCGGCGGCCCGCGTGGAGCAGGATAGGGTCTCGATCGCGTTCGGCGAGGAGCGAATGGTCGATCACGGGATGCTGCGCGACGACGTGCAGCCGGAGCGTCTGCGTAAGATCATGGGACAGGCGGAATACGACATCACGATCGACCTGGGGATCGGGCGCGGCGAGGACCGCGTCTGGACCTGCGATCTCAGCGAGGAGTACGTGCGGCTCAACTCCAAGTACACGACGTAGCTCACCATCACACACGCCGCGCGCCATCGGTGGCGGCACCCGCCCGGGGGCGGGCCGCTGAGCGCGGCGGAGGCGAACCGAAGGAGGACCTTATGGCGGCGTTGACCATGAAGGAGTTGCTCGAGGCCGGAGTGCACTTCGGGCACCAGACCAAGCGCTGGAACCCCAAGATGCAGAAATACATCTTCGGCGAGCGTAACGGCATCTACATCATCGACCTCCAGAAAACCCTCAAGAAGTTCAGGGAGGCGTACTCGTTCGTGCGCGACCTGGCCTCGGGCGGGGGCACGATGCTTTTCATCGGCACCAAGAAGCAGGCGCAGGAGACCGTGTTCGAGGAGGCGAGCCGCTGCGGGATGTTCTACGTGAACCAGCGCTGGCTGGGCGGGACGCTCACGAACTTCGCGACGATCCGCAAGTCCATCACCCGGCTCAAGAAGCTCGAGGAGATGAAGGAGACGGGCGAGTACGAGCGGCTGCCCAAGAAGGAGGCTCTCGAGCTCGACCGGGAGCGGGAGAAGCTCGAGAAGGCGCTGGTCGGCATCAAGTTGATGGATCAGCTCCCGGCGGCGGTGTTCATCATCGATCCCCGCAAGGAGAAGATCGCGGTGGCCGAGGCGCAGCGGCTCGGGATTTCGATCGTCGCGATCGTGGACACGAACTGCGACCCAACCGGCATCGACTACCCCGTCCCGGGCAACGACGACGCGATCCGCGCGGTGCGGTTGATCACCTCGCGCATCGCCGACGCGATCAACGAGGGGCGCGGCACGCTGGGTAAGGACGAGTCGGAAGCAGCACCGGAGGCGCAGGCCGAGGCCGAGATGGCCGTGGCCAAGGCGGAGGAGTAGCGAATGGCCTCCGCCGCCGAACTGGTCAAGCAGCTCCGCGACCTCACCGGCGCGGGCGTGATGGATTGCAAGGACGCGCTGACGGCGACCCAGAACGATCCGCAGGCCGCGATCGAGTATCTCCGGAAGAAGGGCCTCGCCCAGGCGGCAAAGCGGTCACACCGCGAGACCCGCGAGGGCGCGGTCGGCGCGTACATCCATGCCGGCGCCAAGCTCGGGGTGCTCGTCGAGGTCGACTGCGAGACCGACTTCGTGGCTCGTACGGAGGGCTTCCAGCAGCTGGTCAAGGACCTCGGCATGCAGGTCGCGGCGGCCAACCCCGCGTACGTCGCCCGGGAGGATGTTCCAGGGGAGGTCGTCGAGAAGGAGCGCGAGATCTATCGCGGCCAGATGGCCGCCGAAAAGAAACCGCCACAGGTGATCGACAAGATCGTGGAAGGCAAGCTCGAGAAGTTCTTCACCGAGCAGTGCCTGCTGGAGCAGCCGTTCATCAAGGATGCGTCGGGCAAGACTCGGGTCCGCGACCTCGTCGACGGCCTGAACGCCAAGACGGGCGAGCGGATCGTCGTCAAGCGGTTCTGCCGGTTCCAGATCGGCGAGGCCGGGTAGCGTGACGGCGGGCGCCGCCCCCGGCCGCCCGGCTTACCGCCGCATCGTCCTGAAGCTCTCGGGAGAGGCGCTCGCCGGGAGTCAGGGCTACGGGATCGATCCGCCCGTGCTCGATCGGGTGGCCGGCGAGATTCGCGAGGTGTCGTCGCTCGGCGTTCAGGTGGCGATCGTCATCGGTGGCGGGAACATCTTCCGTGGCATCGCCGCCAGCGCGTCGGGGATGGATCGCGCGACCGCCGACTACATGGGCATGCTGGCGACCGTGATCAACGCACTCGCCCTCCAGGACGCACTCGAGAAGGCCGGCCTCCAGACGCGCGTGCTGTCGGCCGTCGAGATGCGGGCGGTGGCCGAGCCGTACATTCGGCGGCGTGCGATCCGCCACCTGGAGAAGGGGCGCGTGGTGATCTTCGCCGCCGGGACCGGCAACCCGTTCTTCACGACCGACACCGCCGGCGCCCTCCGGGCGGTGGAGATCGGCGCCGACGTCATCATCAAGGCGACCAAGGTCGACGGCATCTACTCGGCGGACCCCAAGCAGGATGCGCGCGCCCAGCGGCTCGAGCGGCTGACGTACATGGACGTGCTCAGCCGCGGGTTACAAGTCATGGACGCCGCCGCGATCTCGCTCTGCATGGACAACAAGTTGCCGATCATCGTTTTCGACCTGACGCGATCCGGCAACATCAAGCGGATCGTCCTCGGCGAGGAAGTGGGCTCGATCGTATCGTCGGGAGGCTGACATGGCGGCCACACTACAGAGCGTGCTCAAGGAGGTCGAGGCGAAGATGTCGGGCGCTCTCGACGCGCTGGGGCGGGAATTCGCCGCGGTGCGCACCGGTCGCGCCTCCGCCGGTCTGCTCGAAGGGATCCGCATCGATTACTACGGGACGCCGACGCCGGTGAACCAGATGGCATCGATCTCCGTGCCGGACGCCAAGACCCTCGTGATCCAGCCGTGGGAGGCGAGCCAGCTCAAGGCCATCGAGAAGGCGATCATGGCCTCCGATCTCGGATTGACGCCGATCAACGACGGCAAGATCGTCCGGCTCGCGATGCCGTCGCCGACCGAGGAGCGCCGCAAGCAGCTGGCCAAGACCGTGCACAAGATCGCGGAGGAATCGCGCATCGTGGTCCGCAACATTCGCCGGGAGGCCAACGATCGGCTCAAGGCGATGGCCAGGGACAAGAAGGTCTCCGAGGACGAGGAGCGGCGCAGTCACGACCAGATCCAGAAGACCACCGACAAGTTCATCGCCAGGGTCGACGAGCTAGTCAAGAAGAAGGAGCAGGAGATTTTGTCATTCTGACGTTCCGTGAGATGACCGTCGTATGACGCCGGCGCAGCGCGAGGCGGACCTGCTCGAGGCGGTGCGCGCGCAGCCGGTGCCAGAGCACGTGGCGATCATCATGGACGGCAACGGGCGCTGGGCGACGCGGCGCGGCCTGCCGCGCGTCGCCGGCCACCACGAGGGCGTCAAGACCGCGCGGGCGATGGTCCGCGCCGCGGACGCGCTCGGGCTGCGCTACCTCACCCTGTACGCGTTCTCCACCGAGAACTGGAGCCGCCCCGAGGAGGAGGTCTCGACGCTCATGAGCCTCCTGGAGCGCGCGATTCACTCCGAGCTGCCGGAGCTGATGGAACGCAGGGCCCGCCTGCGGGTGCTGGGCCGGACGAAGGGGGTGCCGGCGGCGGTGCGCCGCGGCATCGATCACGTGGTGCACGCGACGCGGGAAAACACGGGGTTGAACGTGCTGATGGCGTTCAACTACGGCGGGCGCGACGAGCTGATCGACGCGTTCCGCGCGCTCGCGCGCCAGGTCCAGGTGGGCGAGCTCCGGCCCGAGGATATCTCCGAGAAGGCGATCAGCGAGGCGCTCTATACCGGGGACATTCCTGATCCGGATCTCCTGATCCGGACCAGCGGCGAGATGCGGATCTCCAACTTCCTCCTGTGGCAGATTGCCTACACCGAGCTGTGGATCACGCCGACGCTGTGGCCGGACTTCACGCCGTCCGATCTCTACCGGGCGGTGGCGGAGTTCCAGGGCCGGACGCGTCGGTTCGGAAAGGTGTGACGTGGGCAAGGCCGGGGTGGCCAGTGTGACGATCCGCGATGCGATGGCCGGGATGCCGCCCGCGTGGCGACGCATCACGAGCGCGATCGTGTTGGTGCCCCTGTTCGTGTGGGTGACGACGAGCGCCGCGACGTGGACCTTCCAGGCCCTCGTGATCGCGGCGAGCTTCCTGGCATGTCGAGAGCTGGCGCGGATGTTCGAGCGCACCGGACGCCCCATCGACGTGTGGCTCTGCGTCGGCGTGGGTTCGGCGCTCACCGCGAGTTTCGCCACGAGCCTCTACGCTCCGACGCCGACGCCGGAGCTCGTCCTGGTCGTCGGCGGGATGCTGATCTTCAGCGCGCCGCTCTGGACGCCGGGACGTCCGGTGGTCGAGTGCACCGCCAATACGCTGTTCGGCGCCGTCTACGTCGGATGGCTTCTGGGCTACGCCATCTGGCTGCACAGGCGGCCCGACGGACCGGGACTCGTGCTGTTCCTGGTCGGCGTGACGTGGACGGGCGAGTCGGCGGCCTACGTGGTCGGGTCGGCGATGGGTCGCCACCGGATGGCGCCGCTGCTGAGCCCGGGCAAGACGGTCGAGGGCGCGGTCGCGCAGATCGTGGTGTCGGTCGCCGCGGCGCTGGTGCTGGGGCCGTGGCTCGTCCCCGGCTGCAGCACGATCGGCGCGGCGGGCGCCGGCATGGCCCTCGGTGTCATCGGACAGGTCGGAGATCTCGCCGAATCCGCCATCAAGCGGAGTATCGGGACGAAGGACACGGGGAGCTTGATCCCGGGCCACGGCGGTATGCTGGACCGGATCGACAGCCTGCTGTTCAACGCCCCGGCGCTATACTTCTACTCGTTGTACGCTTGGTGCCGCGCATGAAGCACATCACGCTGCTCGGTGCGACCGGATCGATCGGTCTGCGCACGCTCGAGCTCGTCTCGAGCTTTCCCGAGGAATTCTCGGTCGTGGGCCTGGCGGCGCGTGGATCGAACGTCGATCTGGTCCTGGACCTCTGTCGCAAGTACTCGCCGCGCGCCGTGGCCCTTCTGGACGGCGACGCGCGCGATCAGCTCGCCCGCCGGTTGCCGTCGCCGCAACCCGAGCTTCTCGCCGGCGCTGACGGGCTCGCGGCGCTCTCGCGTGACGTGGACGCCGACATCGTCGTCTCGGCGCTCGTCGGCGGCGTCGGGCTGCTCCCGACCATGGCCGCGATTCAGGCCGGTCGCACGGTGGCGCTCGCCAACAAGGAGACGCTCGTGATGGCCGGCCCGCTGATGACGGCGGCCGCGCGCGCGCGGGGCGTCAAGCTCCTGCCGGTCGACTCCGAGCACAGCGCGGTCTTCCAGTGTCTGGTGGGCCACAGTCGATCCGACGTCCATCGGATCTTGCTAACGGCGTCCGGCGGGCCGTTCCGCGAGACGCCGAAGGAGCGGCTCGCCACCGTCACCGTCGAGGACGCCCTGCGGCATCCGACGTGGAAGATGGGCGCCAAGATCACGATCGACTCGGCCACGCTCATGAACAAGGGGCTCGAGGTCATCGAGGCTCGCTGGCTCTTCGACGTGGAGCCCGACCAGGTCCAGATCGTGGTGCATCCTCAGTCGGTGGTCCACTCGATGGTCGAGTACATCGACGGCTCCGTGATCGCCCAGCTGGGGGTGGCCGACATGGGCGTGCCGATCCTCTACGCCCTCAGCTATCCCGAGCGCCGGCCGACGCCGGCGGCGCGGCTCGACCTGGCCCGCGTGAGGGAGCTCACGTTCTACGAGCCGGACCCCGACAAGTTCCCCTGCCTGCGCCTGGCGCGGGCCGCCCTCGAGGCCGGCGGTGCGGCGCCGGTGGTGCTGAACGCGGCGAACGAAGTCGCGGTGGCCGCCTTCCTCGACCGGCGTATCGGCTTCACCGCCATCGCCGAACTCATCGAAGACGCTCTCGACCGCGTGCCGGCCGGTGAGCTTGGGTCGATCGAGGCCTGCGTGGCGGCCGACGCCGCGACGCGCCGCTCCGTGCAGGGGGCGATCGAGAAGGGATCGAGACAGCCGGTGTGAGCACATTGACCACGATCGCCTCGTTCGTCATCGTCATCGGCATCTTGATCCTCGTCCACGAGCTGGGGCACTTCGCGGTGGCGCGCTGGACGGGCGTGGGGGTCGAGCGCTTCTCGATCGGCTTCGGTCCCGTGCTGGCGCGCTGGCGCGGATCCGAGACGGAGTACTGCCTCTCCGCGATTCCGATGGGCGGCTACGTCAAGATGGTCGGAGAGGAGAACCCGCTCGAGGGAGGCGGCGCGCCGGTCTTCGATCCGGCGAAGGCATTCGCGCTGAAGCCGCTATGGGCGCGCTTTCTGATCGTGTTTGCCGGGCCCGGAATGAATCTGGTCCTGGCCGTGGTGATCTTCGCCGCGGTGCTCGCCAGCATCGGCCGGCCGGTGTGGCCCGCCGTCATCGGGCGTGTCGCCGACGAGGGCCCCGCAATGGCCGCCGGGCTTCGCGCCGGCGACACCGTGATCGCCGTCGACGGTCACCCCCTCGCGTATTGGGAGGATCTCGACCGCGCGGTCGCCGGCTCCAACGGCCGATCGCTCCAGTTGACGGTGTCGAGCGGCAGCGATCAGCGCACCGTCGCGATCACGCCGCGGCGAATGACCACGCGCGATCCAATCTTCAAGGAAGCGCGCGAGGTCTGGGATGTTGGGGCGGGCCCGCAGCTGACACCGCAGATCGGCTCGGTCACCGCCGGCTCACCCGCGGAGCGGGCTGGCCTCCGGGTGGGTGACGCGGTCGTAGACGTCGCGGGCCAGCCCGTGTTCACGCCCGAAGAGCTGATGCAGGCGATCCAGAAGCGCGGTGGGCAGACCTTCACGATCACCGTGCAACGCGGGGAGCGTCGCGAGACCATGAACGTCACCGCGACCGCGGTGAAGGAAAAGAACCCGACCGGCCAGGAGGTCGAGATCGGCCGCGTCGGCGTCGGCATCGTCACCAAGGTCGTGCGGTACGAGCCGTACGGCGCCGTCGCGGCGGTCGGCCAGGGCGCGCTCAAGACCTGGGACATGACGGTGCTGACCGCCAAGGGCCTCTGGAAACTCGTGACGCTCGAGCTTCCGCTCTCGAACCTCGGCGGGCCGATCCAGATCGCGGCCGAAGGCGAGCGCCAGCGGAGAGAGGGACTGCCGTCGCTGGCCCTCTTCACCGCGGTCATCAGCGTGAACCTCGCGGTCCTCAACCTGCTGCCGGTGCCGATGCTGGACGGCGGGCACCTGCTCTTCTTCGTGATCGAGGGCGTGCTCGGGCGCCCGGTGTCGCTCAAGAAGCGCGAGGCCGCTCAGCAGCTCGGGCTGGTTCTTCTCCTGCTCCTGATGGTGTTCGCGATTTACAATGACCTGGTCCGGATCGACGCGTTCAAGTTCTTCAAATAGGACGGGGAATGATCACACGGCGGACGACGAGGCAGATCCAGCTCGGGGGCCTCAAGGTGGGCGGTGGGGCGCCGATCACCGTGCAGTCGATGACGAAGACCGACACGCGCGACGTCCAGGCGACGCTGCTCGAGATCTGGTCGCTGGAGGCGGCGGGCTGTGACGTGGTCCGGTGCGCGGTTCCGGTCCGGGAGGCCGCGGAGAAGCTCGCGGAGATCAAGCGCCAGATCCGCATCCCGCTGGTCGCCGACATCCACTTCAACTACAAGTTGGCCCTCATCGCGCTCGAGCAGGGGGTCGACGGCCTCCGGCTGAACCCGGGGAACATCGGCGGCAAGGGATTCGTCCAGGAGGTCGTCAACGTCGCCAAGGACAAGCGCATCCCGATCCGCATCGGCGTCAACGCGGGATCGCTGGAGAAGGACCTCCTCGCGAAGCACAACGGGCCGAGCGCCGAGGGCATGGTCGAGTCGGCGCTGCGTCACATCCGGATCCTCGAGGACCTGAACTACCCAGAGATGAAGGTCTCGCTGAAGGCCTCCGATCCGCTCATGATGATCGAGGCCTACCGGATGCTCGCCGATCAGGTCGACTACGCCTTCCACCTCGGCGTGACCGAGGCCGGCACCCCGGGAGTCGGCACGATCAAGTCGGCGATCGGGCTGGGCGCGCTCCTGTCCGAGGGGATCGG
>Ga0066710_100000147_pt1 | contig 34246 bp, 33 predicted proteins | sample GraSoiAngelo_159_FD_79666 | JGI IMG/M metagenome (GOLD analysis project Ga0066710, IMG submission 79666) | Grasslands soil microbial communities from the Angelo Coastal Reserve, California, USA - 14_1009_16_40cm | ecosystem: Environmental > Terrestrial > Soil > Grasslands | place: USA... | reverse complement strand
TCCCGGCCTGGCGGGGCAAGACGGTGGTCACCCGCTTCTACGAGCCGTCAACGAGGACGGGGGCCTCGTTCGAGGTCGCCGAGAAGGTGATCTCCGCCGACAGCCTTTCCGTGGCCGCGGCCGCCTCGGGCGTGCAGAAGGGCGAGACGCTGCTCGACACGGCCCGGAACCTCGAGGCGATGAACCCGGACATGATCGTGATCCGGCACTCGGCGGCCGGGGCGCCCCACCTGCTGGCCCGGCATTGCCGGGCGGCCATCGTCAACGCCGGCGACGGCGCGCACGAGCACCCCACGCAAGCCCTCCTCGACGCCCTGACGCTGCGCCAGCGCAAGGGCCGGCTGGAAGGCCTGCGGGTGGCGATCGTGGGCGACCTGCTCCACAGCCGGGTGGCGCGGTCGAACCTGTGGCTGCTCTCGAAGATGGGGGCCCGGCTCGTGCTCTGCGCCCCGCCGACGCTGGTCCCGCCCGGCCTGGAGGCCTTCGCCCCGGTGACCCACCGCATCGACGAGGCCGTGGAGGGGGCCGACGCGGTCATGATGCTGCGGATCCAGCGCGAGCGCATGACGGGCGGCTTCTACCCGTCGGACCGCGAGTACCACCTGCGCTTCGGGCTGACCGAGGCGCGAGTGAAGCGGGCCAAGAAGGACGTGGTGATCCTGCATCCGGGGCCGATGAACCGGGGAGTGGAGATCGCCAGCGAGGTGGCCGACGGCCCCTACTCGGTCATCCTCGATCAGGTGACCAACGGCGTGGCCGTGCGCATGGCCGTGCTCCTCCTCCTCCTCGGCGGCGGGGCTGAGGGATGAAGGTGCTGCTGAAGGGCGGCCGCGTCATCGACCCGTCGCGCCGGATCGACGGCGCGCAGGACGTCATCCTCGAGGACGGCCGGGTGGCGCAGGTCGGCGCAAAGCTCTCCCCCCGCGGGGCCGACGTGATCGAGGCGCGGGGCCTCGTCGTCTGCCCGGGATTCATCGACCTCCACGCCCATCTCCGGGAGCCGGGCCGGGAGGACAGGGAGACGATCGCCACCGGCACCCGGGCCGCCGCCGCGGGCGGCTTCACCGCCGTCTGCGCGATGCCCAACACCGAGCCGGTCAACGACAACTCGGGCATCACCCGCTTCATCCTCGACCAGGCGCGGGCGGAGGGCGCGGTCCGCGTCCATCCCATCGGCGCCATCACCCGCGGATCGCGCGGGGAAGAGCTGGCCGAGTACGGCGACCTCAAGGATGCCGGCTGCGTGGCGGTGTCCGACGACGGCCGCCCCGTGGAGAGCGCCCGAGTCATGCGGCGGGCCCTGGAGTACGCGCGGGCCTTCGACCTCCCGGTCGTCGACCACTGCGAGGAACCGGCGCTCTCCGAGCGCGCGGCGATGAACGAGGGTCCGGTGGCCACGCTGCTCGGGCTGCGCGGCACGCCCGCCGCGGCAGAGGCGATGGTCGTGGAGCGCGACGTGCTCCTGGCCGAGCTGACCGGGGGCCGCCTCCATGTCGCCCACCTGAGCACGGCGGGGGCCGCGGATGCGGTGCGCCGGGGCAAGGCCCGTGGCGTGCGGGTGAGCGCGGAGGTCACGCCCCATCACCTGCTGCTGACCGACCAGGCCGTGAAGGATTCCGATTACGACGCTTCGACGAAGATGAACCCGCCCCTGCGGTCGGAGGCGGACCGGCGAGCGGTGCTGGAGGCGCTGCGCGACGGGACGATCGACGCCATCGCCACCGACCATGCCCCGCATACGATCGACGACAAGCAGGTCGAGTACGAGGAGGCCGCGTTCGGGGTGGTGGGGCTGGAGACGGCCGTGGGCCTGGGCCTGGACCGGCTCGTCGCTCCCGGGCTGCTCAGCCTGCCCCAGCTGGTGGCGCTCTTCTCCTCCGGTCCCGCCCGCGTGCTCGGGCTCCCCGGCGGGACGCTCGCGCCGGGCTCCCCGGCCGACGTGACCATCCTCGACCTCACGCGCCGGCGGAAGGTGGACCCCACGCGCTTCCACAGCAAGGGCCGCAACACGCCGTTCACGGGATGGACGCTGAAGGGCGCGGCCGTGATGACGATCGTGGGGGGCCGGGTCGTTTGGCAGGACCGGCGCTAGATCCCGCCGCGGAGTACAACCGCCTGCTGGCCGCCGACGAGTCGGCGGCGGCCGAGCAGGCGGCCTCGCTGCCGGACGCCTTCACCGCGGCCGGCATCACCTTCGACGGCCGGCCCATGCGCACCTTCCTGCGCCCCCACTTCGTGGCCCGCCACCAGTGGGAACGGCTGCGCGGAGATGGGCGCCGCCTGCTGGAGCTGGCGGCGCGCGTGGCCCGCCGCGCCTTCGACGGTGACGCCAGGCGGCTCTGTGCCTTCCTGGGCACGCCGGAGGCGGAGGCCCGCTGGGTCTCGGTCGACCCCGGCCCGCCCGACGTCGTGCTGTCCCGGCTCGACGCGTTCCTCGGCCCGGCCGGCGCCCGTTTCATCGAGCTGAACAACGACGCCCCCGCCGGCTTCGGGTACGGCGACCGGATGGCTGAGGTGTTCGCGCGCCTGCCGGTCTTCCGGGCCTTCGCCCGGCGGTGGGCGGTGGCCTATCGGCCCTCGATTCCCGCCCTGGTCGAAGCCGTGCTCGGCGCGGCTCCCCCTGGCCTCGTCTCCGCGCCCACGGTGGCGATCGCCGACTGGGCGGAGGTGAAGACGCGGGCCGACCAGCAGATCCTGCAGTCGGCCTTCGCCGCCCGGGGCGCGCGCTGCCTGCTCGCCGACCCGCGGGCGATGGAGCTGCGGGCCGGGCGGCTGTGGGCGGGCTCGGTGCCCGTGGACGTCGTCTACCGTCGGGCGGTCCTGTCGGAGCTGGTGCAACGAGAGGACGAGGTGTCGGGCTTCCTGCGCGGGTACGCCGAGCGGCGGGCGGTCTTCGTCAACTCCTTCCGCTGCCGGCTCTCGGAGGACAAGGCCTTCCTGGCCCTGCTGACCGACGAGGACTTCGTCCCCCTGCTGAGCGATGCCGAGCGGACGCTGGTCGCCCGAACGGTGCCGTGGACGCGCAAGCTCGAGGAGCGGCGGACGAGCAAGGACGGGCAGGAGGTGGACCTGCTGCGCTTCGTCCGCGAGCATCGGGAACGGCTGGTGCTGAAGCCCGCGCATGCCTATGGCGGCCACGACGTGCTGGTCGGGGACGAGGCGGGCGCCGCGGCCTGGGACGAGGCGGTGCGGGCCGGCACCGGGCGCGCGTGGGTGGTGCAGGAGCGGGTGGCCATTCCCGAGGAGCCGTTTCCCGCATGGGTGGACGGGCGGCTCCGATTCGAGGACCTCAAGGTCAACGTGAACCCCTTCTACGTCGCCGGCGCCGAGGTGGGGGCGGTCGCGAGGGCCTCCCGCCAGGCCGTCATCAACGTGAGCGCCGGGGGAGGCAGTGTCCCCGCGTTTGTGGTGGGTTAGACGGGACGGCTCGCGAAGGGCACCGAGGGCTTCGTGCCGGGTTCGTCGGGCTCACCGCCTCCAAGCTTCCCCATCTGTTTGCTCGCCACTCCGACTTCGTCATCCACGGTGAACCGGAGGAGGCGGTCATGCACCTGGCCGCGGGGGAGCGGCTCGAGGGACTGTGCCCCAGCCAGGAGCTGTCCGACCTGGCGGTCCTTCCGTTTCCGCGATGGGACCTGGTGGGCGTCACCGGCGACCGGGCCGTCTTCCGCCGGATCTTCACCCGCCCGATCGGCGGCGTCCCGGTCATGGCCAGCCGGAGCTGCCCACCGCATCCTCACCCGGTACCGGGCCCGCTCCGTCGAGAACATCGCCGACGAGCTCACCGCCGTGTGCGACCGCTACTGGCTGGGGAGGCAGACGGCCGCGGCGCTCGCGGGCTGACCGGCCCTACGTTCCCACTTCCACCAGCACTTTCAACACGCCGGGACGGGCGGCTTCGGCGAAGGCGGCCACCGCCTCGCGGAGGGGAAAGCGGGCGCGGACGAGCGGCGCGACGTCCACCTTCCCTTCGGCGAGCAGGGCCAGGGCGGGGGCGAAGGGGCCACAGCGCGAGCCGACCAGCGTGACCTCGTCGACCACGATGCGCGAGACGTCGAGCGGCGCGCGGCCGCGGTAGGTGCTCTTGAGGACGACCGTTCCCCGGGGACGCACGGCGCGGCGGGCCAGCTCCAGGCCCTCGGCGTTGCCGGTGCACTCGACGGCCACGTCCGCGCGTCCCTCGGGCATGTCCGCGGAGGCCATGGTTGCGACTCCGCGCGCGGCGAGCAGGGCCAGCTTGCCCGGATGCCGGCCGGCGACGCTCAGCGCGCAGCCGGTGAGGGCGAGCGTCTGGGCGACGAGCTGGGCGAGCTTGCCATCCCCGATCACCACCACCCGATGGCCGGGCCGGATCGCGACTTGCTCCTGGATCTCGAGCGCGGCGGCGAGAGGCTCCGTGAACACGGCGAGCTCGTTGGGGACGCCGTCCGGCACCTCATGGAGGTTGACGACGGGCAGGCTCAACCACTCCGCGAAGGCGCCGTGACGGCCGCGGATGCCGAGCACCGTGCGCCGCTCGCAGTGAGTGCGTCGTCCCGCCCGACACGTCCCGCACTCGCCGCACGAGGCGTTGATCTCGCCGACCACGCGTCGTCCCTCCCACCGCTCGGCCCCCGTCGCGGCTTCCACCCGGCCGACGAACTCGTGGCCGGGGACGCCCGTGAAAGGATAGTAGCCGCGCGCCAGCTCCAGATCCGTGTTGCAGATCCCGGCCGTGAGCACGCGGATCCGCGCTTCGCCCGGCGGCGCCTCGGGCTCGGCCAAGTCGTCACGGACCCGCAACGCCTGTCGCTCGAGCCAGAGCCCCCGCATGGTGTCGATCATGCTAGCAGGGTGATCGGAGGGCGGCGGGCCTCATGGATCGGCCTCGGGCTTCTCGCGACGGCGGCGCTCGGGCTGGGTTGGGCGCCGCCGGCGACTCGATCTCATCGACCGGGTGCCCTCCCGGCGCGCCTGTCGGAGCGGTCGATCGCGGATGCGGAAAGGACGGCCGTCCGGTGGAAGCGGGATCGCGGTGAGTGGCGGGCGTTGAGGTCGTCGTGGTCGCGATGAATCGATAGGGCCTCACCGTCCGCCGGCCATCAGCGCGGCGAGCAGCACCGCGGAGGCGGTACCGTCCATCGTGGGCTCGTTGCTGGCGTAGTCCTTCACGTCGTCGTGGTAGACGGCCTCGCCCTGGAAGGCGGCGAGGGGATCGGGCCCGGAAAGGCCCACTCCCTTCAGGCCCTCGAAGATCCGCGCGTAGACCGGCCCGTCGACGAGCCCACCCCGCACGGGGCGGCCGGTCAGGCTGGTGAGGCTCAGGTGGGGATTGCGGGGAAAGGCTCCGTCCTCGGGCAGCCCGGTGAACATCGAGACTCGGCATGGGCCCGGGGCGCTCCGGGAGGCGGCCGCGGCCGCCGTCCGACAGTGGCGCTACGAGCCCTCCGATGCCGGCCCGACCCGGGCCACCATCACCGTGCGGTTCATCCTCGACAAGAAAAAGCCGGACCTGGCCCTCGAGGTCGGGAAGCATTGACCCGGCGGACGAACGATCCGCGGCCCTTGAACCGGCCGGAGGAGCGGGCGATCATCGAGCGAGGAGGTCGCGATGAGCGCTCGCGCGAACGCCAAGACGACGGGAAGCCGCTCCCGGAAGAGCCGCTACTGGTCCGCCGGGGTCACGCGACATAGCAACGCGCTGGCCCTCGAGCCCAACGTCTTCAAGAAGGCGTCGCCGCGGGCCATCGCCGCTTCGCTGAAGCGCTCGGCCGAGCACAGCCGTCGCCGCAAGGCCGGAGCGTACCAGTCCGCCATGTCGATGCTGAACTTCTACGTCAACCGGGCGGGTCGAAGCCTGAGCACGGCGGACAAGGCGCGGCTCCAGCGGGCCAAGGACGAGCTGCGGAGGCTCTTCGGCCGCGAGAGGCCTACTTCGTCTCCTTGACCTCGGTCAGGCGCACCGGCTCCGAGGCGTAGTTCTCGATCTCGACCACGTGGTCCTCGTTGGCCGTGATCTTGGCCAGCGGCAGCAGCTTGCCCTGACCTTCGCCTTTCGCGTTCAGCCGCACGTCGATCAGCATGAAGGGATAGTCCAGCGTCCGCGGCTGATTGCTCGCTTCGAGAAACGACACCGGACGGTCGGTCGCGATGATGATCCGGCGCCCTCCGTCGCTGGTCGGGATCTCGCGCGCGAACCGGAGCGGGTAGCCGATGCTGCCGGCGCTCCGGATGTAGCCGGCGGGGTCCTTGATCTTCTGGAGCGCGCGCAAGAGGGAATCCGGGCCGCCCTCCCGCAGGGCCGCGCGGAGCTGGTCACGCTCCACATCGGTCGACCAGCGGTCGATCACGATGTCGATCGAGCCCGCGCGCGTCCGTCCGGCGGCGTTGCTCATGTCGACCGCGAAGGCGGTCAGCCTCTCGATCGGCTTGGCGGCCAGGACCGGGCCCATCGCTGCGCCGCTCGTCACGAAGCAGATCGCCAAGATGAAGATGGGTGCCTTCTGTCGCATGGTGGCCTCCTCTCTCGGGTATACGCCGCGGTCCGTCAGCGGACAAGGGGGCTTCGAGAATACCCGCGGGCGCTCCGCGCGCCGGCGTCGCTCACGGCCCGGCCGCGGCGACCGCTTTCTCCCTGGCCGCTTCGAACTCGTCTCCCGGTTTCCAGTGGGGCATCCGGGGGGCGTTGGCGACCTTCAGGCCGAGATAGAAGAAGAGCTGGGTGTCCTCCACCGCCCCGGCCAGGTTCCAGTCCGGACGCAGCTCGTCCGAGGGCTGGTGGTAGTCGTTGGCCTCGAACCTCTCCTGCTGCTCCCTGCCCCAGCCGCGCGGCCGGCCGATGACGTCGGTCCCCGCGTCGAAGTAGGCCGCCGGGACCCCGACCTTGGCGAGGCTGAACTGGTCCGAGCGGTAGAAGAACCCCTTGTCGGGGAACTGGTCGGGCACCACGACCCGCCCCTGCATGGCGGCCAGCTTGACCACCCAGTCGTCGAGGCTCGACTTGCCGAGCCCGATCATGGTGATGTCGCGGGTCCGGCCCCAGATGTTGATCCCGTCGATGTTGATGTCCGCGGCGATGCGGCCGGCGGGCACCGGCGGGTGGGCGGCCAGGTACTGCGAGCCGAGCAGCCCCTGCTCTTCGGCCGCGACCGCAGCGAAGATCACCGAGCGCCGGGGCGCCTGGGGCAGCGCCTTCATCGCCTGGGCGATCGCGAGCATGGCCGCCACGCCGGAGGCGTTGTCGAGCGCCCCGTTGTAGATGTTGTCCTGGCCCGCCTTGGCTCCCTCCTTGATCCCCAGGTGATCGTGATGCGCGGTATAGACCACCGCCTCCCGCGACAGCGCCGGGTCCCGGCCCGGCAGCCGGCCGATGACGTTGGCGGTCTGCTTCTTCTGGACCTCGTTCTTCAACCGGATGTCGGCCCCCACCCCCAGGTCCACCGGATGGAAGTCACGCTTCTGGGCGGCCGCGCGCAGGGCGTCCAGGTCCTGGCCGGCCAGCCCGGCGATCTTGCGGGCGGCCTGCTCGGTGACCCAGGCCTTGACCGGCACCTCGGGCCCGCCTTCGTGGGGAAGCTCGAACTGCTCGCCGCTCCACGACGTCTGCACCACCTGCCACGGATACCCGGCCGAAGGCGTCGTGTGGATGACGATGGCCCCGGCCGCGCCCAGCCTCGCGGCCATCTCGTACTTGTAGTCCCAGCGCCCGTAGTAGAGACGGGTCTTGCCGGCGAAGAGCCCGGGGTCGTCCTCGGGGTCGTTGTTCATCATCAGCAGGACCTTGCCCTTGAGGTCGGCGCCCTTGTAGTCGTCCCACTGGTACTCGGGAGCCACGATGCCGTAGCCCACGAAGACGACGTCACCGCCCTCCGTGCTCGCCTGAGGCCCCTGCACGCCGGCGAAGGCCACGTAGTCGTCCCGGTAGCGCAGCTCGACCGATTCTCCGCCCCGCGCGAAGCGGACGGTGGCGGGCGCCTGGCTCGTGATCCCGATGACATCGAAGGGTTGGAGCCAGCCGCCGCCCGGGGCGGCCGGCTCGAGGCCGAGGGTCTCCATGCGGGTCGCGACGTACTCCTCGGCCAGGCGGTCGCCGCGGGTGGCGGGCCCGCGTCCCTCGAGCAGGTCGCTGGCCAGGAAACGCACGTGGGCACGGATCACCTCGGGCCGGATCTGCCGGGCCGCCGATTTCTCGGCCGGCGTGAGCATCGCGGGCGCCGCGCCGGGCGGCGCGGCGGCGGAAGCCAGCGCGAGGGCGATGAAGGCGGAAGCGGCGAGGAAGAGTCGCATGGGCCTAGGATAGCGCACCCGCGATTTCCTCGATTCCGCGCAGCGCGGCGCCGGTCCGGGTCGCGCGGGGCTTCGTGGTATCCTCGCGTGTTCCAGGGACGCGCGGACATGCTCGACATCACCTCATCCCTCACGGCCCCGGACAGCGCGCGCGTGCCCGGCGGCCGTTTCCTCATGGGCTCGGAGGCCGGCCGGCCCGACGAGCGACCCCGGCACGAGGTCGAGGTCCGTTCCTTCCGGCTCGGCCGGACCCCCGTCACCCGCCGGCAGTACCAGCCGTTCCTGCGCGCGGGCGCCGCGGGCCCGCCTCCCTGGTGGGACCATCCCGCGTTCCGCGATCCCGACCAGCCGGTCGTCGGCGTCACCTGGCACGACGCCATGGAATACGCCGCCTGGCTGGGCCGGTTCGAGGGAGGGCGCTGGCGGCTGCCGACCGAAGCCGAGTGGGAGAGAGCGGCCCGCGGCGGGCTGGAGTCCGCTCCGACCGCCTGGGGCGACGAGCTGCCCGTCGATGAAGTGCCGGCGGGCCCGCTCGAGGCTCCGTGGCGCGCGGGCCGCGGCAAGGCGAACGGCTTCGGCCTGCTCGACATGGGCACGATCGTGCACGAGTGGTGCCTCGATTGGTACGCCGAGACCTACTACGCCGAGGCCCCGGAGCGCGATCCGCGCGGCCCCGCCGGAGGCGAGCGGCGCGCCAGCCGCGGCGGCTCCTGGCGTCATCGGGTCCGCTGGTCGCCTCCCGCGGCCCGCAGTAGCCTGCCGCCCTCCTTCCGGTACGCCGACTACGGCTTCCGCGTGTTGCGGGAAGAGGCGTGAGCAGCGCCCCGTCTCCCTCTCTCCCCGCCGGCCTGGAACGCCGGCGCGCCCGTCGCGTCCCCGTGCCTCGCGACGGTGGGCCGGTATCGGTCGTCGGCGCCCGGCTCCTCGACCTGAGCCCGTACGGCATGATGATCGAGTCCCCGGTGGCCCTCACCGTGGATTCCGAGCTGCCGTTCCGGATCGTGGTCGCGAGCGAGAAGGCCGACGTCGAGGCGCGGGTCGCGGTGTGCACGCCCCGGCCCGGCCCGCGGCGGACCTTCGGGATCGGCCTCGAGTTCGTCCGCATCGATGAGGTCTTCCGCGCGCGCCTGAGCCGCGTCCTGGCCGGGGCGGGGACGTGACGCGACCGGTCCTCTCGATCGTCCTTCCCGCCTACGACGAGGACGCCAACCTCCCCCGGGCCGTTCGCGATGCCGCGGCGGCCGCGGCCGCCCTCGTGCCCGAGTACGAGGTGGTGGTGGTGGACGACGGCAGCCGGGACCGCACGCCGGCGGTGCTCGCCGAGCTGGGCCGGGAGCTGGGCCAACGCCTGGTCGTGGTCCGCCATCCGATCAACCGCGGCTACGGGGCAGCCCTGCGCAGCGGCTTCGCGTCGACGCGCGGGGAACTCGTCTTCTACACGGACTCCGACAACCAGTTCGACCTCGCCGAGCTGGGCGAGTTCCTGCCGCTGATGGCGGACCACGACGCCGTGCTCGGCTACCGGATCGACCGGAAGGACCCTTGGACGCGGCGGGCGGCCTCGGCCGTCTTCAACGGGCTCTCCTCGTTCGCCTTCGGCATGTCGGTCCGCGACCTCAACTGCTCGTTCAAGCTCTTCCGCGGCGACCTGCTGCGCGGCCTGCCCCTCGAGTCGGACGACTTCTTCATCGATACCGAGCTGGCCGCCCGGATCCATCGCGGGGGCTGGCGGACCGTCCAGCGCGGGGTCCATCACTTCCCGCGCCGCGCCGGCCAATCGACCGTCCGGGCCCGTGACGTCCCGCGCACGATCGCCGCCATCGCCCGCTTCTGGATCCGCTGGCGCGCGCGGGCCGCCGCGCGCGTCACCGCATGAAGCTGGCCTGGCCAGGGGGGCGCCCCGCGGGGCGCCTCGCGCTGGCCGCGCTGGGCTCGGTGACCCTCGCCTATCAGGTCCAGCTTCCGGTGGCGATGCCGGCCTCGGGAGCGCTCTCCGCGCTGAGCTTCGAGGGGTTCTACCCGGGGGAAGGCGGGTTCCGGTGGAGCCGCGGTCGCGGCCGCATCGTCTTCCGCGATCCCGGACCGGGAGTGAGGGCACGAATCGAGGCCGACCTGGCGGGGTGGCGGCCCCGGAGCCAGGAGCCGCCGCTCGTCGTCCTGGAGACGGCCGGCGCCCGCGTGGAAGCGCGACCGTCGCGGCAGGGCCAGACGCTCAGCCTTCCCGTGGTGAGCCACGGCTGGTGGCGCTCGGACGTCGTGCTGAGCATGCAGTCCGAGACGTTCCATCCCGGGCCGCAGGACCCGCGGTCTCTCGGCGCGCGCGTCCAGGCGGTGCGCTTCGTTCCCGAGGGCCCCGTCGTCCGGCTGCGCCGGCCGCCCCTCGGCGCGCCCACCGTCAGCGCCGCCACCGTGCTCCTCTTCTTCGGTGCCCTGGTGGGGATCGGATCGTCGCCGGAGCGGGCCGGCCGGTGGGGGATCGCCCTGGCCGCCGCCCTCGGCCTCGCTTTTGCCTTCGCCCGCCCCTACACGGCGTGGGCGTCGGTGCCGCTGCTGTGCGCGATGGCCCTCATGGCGCTCCTCGTCCACGCGGCGCCCACCCTCGCCGGCGCGGCCACCGAGGCCGCCGCCGCCTCCGTCCGCGCCTGGTCCCAAGGGGCGCGGGTAGTGCTGACCCGGCCGATGCTGGGCGCGATGCTCGCGGGGACGGCGGCGGTGACGGCGGCATATCGGCTCCATCCGGTGCTCGACGTCGACGTCGGCTCCGGCCGGGAGAGCGGCCTGGCCCGCAACCTCGGCGCTTTCGACGCCGCGGGCGGCGCGACGTTCCGCCAGGCGATGCGCGGAGCAGCCCTGGACCTGAGGGATTTCGGCAGCGGAGACTGGAGCGTGGCCGTGACCGCGGCCCTCGGAGGAGAGCGGCGCGCGTTGACCCTGGCTCGCGCGGAAGGCACGCAAGCAAGCGCCATCCTGGGCGAGGGGTGGACCACCACGGTCCTGCGCGCGCGCGCGCCGTGGGGGTGGCGGGCCGGGACGCAGCTCGAGTTCCCCGCCGGCAGCGACGCGCTGGACCTGCGGATCGACCGCGTGCGCATCGACCGCGGAGCCCCGTGGCCGTCCGTGCGCGCGGTCGCCCTCGTCCTCGGGGCCGGGCTCTTCATGGCCGTGGCGCTGGCGGCCGCCGGCCTGGCTCCCGCCGCGGCCTGGCCGGCCGCGCTCGGGGTCGTGGCCGCAGAGGCCCTCGCCCTGGCCCTCGACCCGGTGGTGTGGCTCCCGTTTGCGTCCGTCTTCTGCGCGGTCGCCGCGCTCGGCAGCGGCGTCTCGGCGATCCTGGCTGGCGCGTTCGCGGTGGCCGCGCGACGCGGAGGCGCGGCGGGGCCGGCCCCCGCCGCGGTCGGCGCGACCGCGGCGTCGTTCGTGGCCTTCTTCACGGCCAGCGCCTACCCGCTCTACCGCGGCGGCCACTTCGACTTCCACAGCCAGATCGCCGAGGAGATCTGGCAGGGCCGCTTCCTCCTCTACTACCTGCCCCACCCGGGCAGCATGCTGAGCCGACAGGCGCAGTGGGGCGACATCGTCGTGCCGCACCCTTGCCTCTTCCACACGCTGGTGGCTCCGCTGGCCGCGCTTCCCCAGCCCTGGTTCCATCTGGGCGTGAAGCTGGTCCTCGCCACGTGGCTGGCGGGCGTCGTGCTGGTCGCGGCGATGCTGGCGACCGCGGCCGCCGGCGCCTCGGCGGGAGCGTGGACGGCCGTGCTCGCCGCCAGCCTGGTGCCGTCGTACCAGCTCCTCGGACTGGGCCACCTGATGACGATCCTTGGCTGCTTCGCCCTGAGCCTGGCCCTCGGGTTCCTGGTCCTTCGGCTGGACCGGCTGCCCGAACGGCGGACGTGGGCGGCGGCGGTGGCGCTGCTGGCCTTCTGTTTCCTCGCCTATACGGCCGGCTTGCTCTTCGCGGCCTTCGCCATCGCCGCCGCGCTGCCCTTCGTCTTTCGCTCACGCCCCCGGGCGGCCCGCGCCCTCGCCGCCGCGGGGCTGGCGGGGGCCGCGGTCGCCTTCCTTCTTTATTATGTGAACTGGACCTGGCCGTTCCTGAGCCAGTCCGTGCCCCGCATCCTCCACGGCTCCGGCGCTCCCGAGGCAGGGGCGACGCCGGTGCTGAGGCGGCTTCTCGCCCTGCCTCACAAGCTCGACTACAGTTACGGCTCGGCCCTCGTCCCGCTCCTGGGACTGGCCGGCCTGGCCTGGGCGCGGACGATGCGAGGATGGCCGCTGCTCCTTGCCTGGGCGGCGGTGCTGCCGGTCTTCAGCGCCGCCGACTTGTTCTTCAACCTCCTGCTGAAGCATCACTATTTCACCGCGGCGCCGGTGGCCGTGGGGGGCGGCCTCCTCCTGAACCGGCTGGCCGGGCGGGGCCCGGCCGGCCGGGTGGCGGCGGGCGTCCTGCTCGGGCTCGCTCTGCTGCTGGGACTGCAGGCGGCCCTCGACACCGCCCTGGGCCGGATTCCTTGAATGAGCTGCGTGCTGAGGGCGATCGGCGAGGAGTTCGACGTGGACGCGTTCCTCGCCACGAGCCCGCTCCGGCCGGACGCGGTCTATCGGAAGGGCGAATCCGTGCCCGGCGCGTCGGGGCGCGGGCGCCCGCCCTTGGCGTCCGGATTCCACCTTGCCGTCGGCGGTGCGGGTCTCGACGACCTGACCGGCCAGGTCCGCGAGGCGCTCGCGTTCCTCGACGAGCACGAGGACGAGCTGCGACGGCTCAACGGCTTTGCCGGCGTCGACGCGCTGACGCTGGACTTCGCCATCCGGCGCCGGGAGGGGGCCACCCAGATCGACATCTTCCCTTCGGAGCTGCTATGGCGCGCGGGCGCCCTCGACATCGACCTCACGGTGACGCACTGCTCGACGGCCGAGGAGGCCCACTGAGCAGGCCCTTTTCGAGCAGATAGGCCTTCACGCCCTCGGCCACCGTCTGGTGCTCGAGCGGCCCCCAGTGGCCGTAGGTCTTGAACTCGGCCCCCCGGCGCATCTTGTCGAGGAAGAACGGGCGCAGGTACATCGACTGGATGCCGCCTCGCCGCCAGTGGGAGAAGAAGAACCGCTCGCGCCCGGTCATGCCCGGGTCGGCCTTGTCGATCTCGCCGTACACCGGCAGGTACGCGAAGGCGATGCGGGCGCCGGCGGCGGCGGCGACGGCGTTCATCTCGTCGAGCAGGGCGAGGGTGATCTCCCGCATGGCCGCCTGTTCGCGTCCCGTCCGGCGCTCGTACTGGCCGCCGAGCATCGACAGGAGGTCGAGGAACTTCGGCCGGAACGGCTCGCGGGCGAGGACGCCCTCCGGCGAAGGCACGGGCACGTTCCTCAGGGTCAGCCGGCCGTCCTGGAGGACGAAGCGCGGCTTCGCGTAGTCGCGGAAGGCCACGAGATTCCGCTCCATGTCGTCGGGCAGGAAGCCCACGACCACGAGGTCCGGGTGGTACTTCAGGCCCTCCTCTTCCAGGTAGAGCAGCATCTGGTCGTGGCCGTACCCGTGGACCCCGAGGTTCAGCACCTCGGTGGCCGGCAGCATTTCCTCCAGGCGGTGCGGCCACGTCTCGGCGTCGTCCACGTCCTCCCCGAAGGTGAACGAGTCGCCGAGCACCACGACCCGGGCGATCCCGGAGGGCCGGTCGTACGCGTACTCGCGCGCGCCCCGCAGTCCGTGCGTGTTGGAGCTGAGCTTCTTCCCCGGGAAGGCCTGGACGCCGCGGAGGCCCGGCCGAAGGGTCCAGCCGCGGGAGGGGTGATAGTCGTCGAAGGCGTAGTAGATCCGCCGCTGGCCCTTCTGGCGCTTCACCCACCGGAGCCGCCAGGACGCTTCGTCGTTGCCCGCGACCCGCCGGAAGAACCCGTCGGAGGACAGGGCCGCCCGCGACGCGCCTTCGAAGAAGAGCGCGACCGCCGCCGCGTAGGCGGCGGCGAGGAGGGCCTTGCGGAGGACGGGATTCATCGTGCCGCAGAAGGCTAACGCGGCGGCCGCCGCGCGGACAAACGGCCGAGTCAGTCCCTCGGAGCGGCCCAGTGGTCAGGCCACGGACCGTGAGGGATCGCCGGCCGGGCGGCCGCCCGGGCGATCGCCACCTCGTAATCCTCGCGGCAGCGGGACGGTGCGTGCGCGGAGCGGACGAACCGCCGGGCCCGCTCGCCGAGCCGGGCCCGGGCGTCGGGGTGGGCGGCCAGGAAGAGCAGGGCCCGGGTGACGGCGCCCTCTTCGTCGGTGAGATCCGCGCGCATCACGGCGTCGTCGGGCAGGTCGGCGAGGTGCTCGAGGTCCGACACGACGACCGGGCGGCCCTGGCCGAGCACGCGCAGCAACGCGGCCGAGGTCTCGCGCGCCGTCGGGTAGCGCAGGTGGACGGCGACGTCCGCCGCCGCCATGTACGCGCCCAGCTCCGCCAAGGGCACCCGCCCGGTCACGATCGTCCGGGACTCGATGCCCCGCTGCTGCAACCGGTGGCGGAGCGCGTCACGGTCGGCCACGGGGCCCACGAGCAGCAGGCGCAGGTGGGGCAGGTGGACGGCGGCCCGCGCGACGGCGCGGGCCACGGTGCCGATCTGCTTCTCGGGGGTGAGGAGGCCGAAGCAGCCGACCACGAAGTCCCCGCCGGCCAGGCCCACCCGCGCTCGCAGCGCGCGCTCCTGCTCCGGCGTCGCTTCCGGGGCGGTCACGGGCATGGCCACGCGGACGACCCCGGCGGCGGGGACCTCGGCCCGGATCGCTTCGGCCATGAACGCGTTGTGGACGGCGGTGAGCCGCGACGCCTCGACGGGCAGGCGGAAGAGCGGGTAGGCGTAGGGGAGGAGCGCTCCCACCGTGCCGAGCTGCGCCGCGAAGAGGTGCCGGGCGCGCCCGGGATAGCTGTAGGCGAGCTCCGCCGCGTAGGCCTCGAGGGCCGGCCGGGCGGCCTCCCGGCGCGAAGCGTCGGCCGGTTCCCGAGCGTAGGCGCGGGCCTCCGGCGAATCGAGGAACATGCGCGCCCGCGCGTGGTGCAGCACGAGGTCGTGCAGCACGAGCAGGCCGGGCAGGCGCGGCAGCAAGCCGTACAGGAAGTCGTGCGCCGGCCCGTTGCCCATCTGGTAGATGACGGCGTCGTAGGGTCGCCGCCGGTGGCGGTCGACGAGCGTCGCGGCCCGATGCAGTCCGACGCCGGAGGGAAGCCGGTCTGCTTCGACCGCGTCCTGGTCGTGGAAGAGATCGACCTCGTGGCCGGGAGCGAGAAGGGCCGCCACGTCGGCCGAGTAGTCGGCGATGCCGGTCGGGGCGGGGGGAAGGGGGGAGACGAAGGCGAGGCGGCTCACCGCCGGGCGAGCAGGACGTACTCCTGCGGCGCGTAGATCAGCTCGTTCAGCCGGTGGACGTTCTCGTTCAGGACCTCGGCCGCGCGCGGGGGCAGGCCGTCCGCCGGCACCGGCTGGAGGCGGGCCGCGGGCTCGACGGGCGAGCGCAGCTCGATGCGCACGTCGCTGAAGCCGGCCGCGGCGGCCAGGAAGCTCAGCGTGTCGGGATGAAGCGGCTTCTCGTGGGTGAGGTCGCGGTTGAAGACCTCGAGCAGGCCGAGCACCGAGCGGGGATTGACCGTCTCGAGCGCCAGCCGTCCGCCCGGCCGCAGCACGCGATGCGCCTCGCGCAGGAGCGCCCGGAGGGCCGGGGGAGCGAGGTGCTCGGCCACCTGGGCGGCGAAGACGCCCCCCAGCGACCCGTCGGCCTGCCCCCGCAGGAAGTCCAGCAGGTCGCCCTCGCTCACATCGAGGCCGCGGGCGCGGCAGGCGGCCGCGGCGTGCGCGCTCGCCTCGACGCCGCGGGCGGCGATGCCCTTCGCCTTCAGCAGCTCCAGCAGCTCGCCGCGCCCGCAGCCGAGGTCGACCACCGGCGAGAGGCCTTCGAAGAGGGGCACGTAGGAGGCGAGCCGCTCGCGCAGCTCCTCGGGCTGGCCGCGGAAGCGGCTCTCGAACGCCGAGTAGGCGGCATCGTCCGCGGCGCGAGCCGCCGCCCTCGCCACCTCCGGCGGCGGGGCGCCCGCGTCCAGCGTCTCGCGCACGCCCCGTACCTCGGCCGCCACCACCTCCAGCCGGTCGCGTAGCGCCATCAGGCCGTCGATGCGGCGGGCCAGGGCTTCCTGCCGGCGGTCGAAGGCCTCCAGGACCAGCTCGGCGCGGGTGGTGGCGAGGGCGGTCGCGACACGGTCGCGCGCGTCCACGAGCGGGAGCACCTGCTGCAGGTAGCGCACGAGCGTGCCCACGACCTCGCGCAGGTGGCTGTGCAACCGGGCCGTCTCGTCCAGGTACCCGTTCAGGACCTGGACCAGGACGGAGTTGAAGTCGCGCTGGCGGTCGAGCGCCGGCTCCATCACGTTCCAGACGATCCGGGACGGGCTCCACGAGAGGCCGGGCGAGGGAGGAGGCGAGTCTCGCTCCCAGAGCGAGTTGAGCTGCCCCATCTGCAGGGCCATCTCGGGGAGCTGCTCGGCGGGCAGGGAGAACGCGGCCAGGCGGTCGAGGGCGTCGAGCAGCGACCCGTAGGCTTTCTCGTGCTCCTCGAGCTTGCGGCGGAGGGCGTCCAGGTCGCCGGCGTCGTCCAAGCGGCTAGCGCCCGACCACGCCTTCGAGGGGAGAGGAGGCCGAAGCGTACATCTTGCGCGGGATGCGGCCGGCCAGGAAGGCCTCCCGCCCCGCCTCGACGGCCTTCCTCATGGCCGCCGCCATCCGAACCGGCTCGCGGGCGAGAGCGATGGCGGTGTTCATGAGCACCCCGTCGGCGCCCAGCTCCATGGCGATCGTCGCGTCGGAGGCGGTGCCCACGCCCGCGTCGACGACCACCGGCACCTTCACCGCCTCCCGGATGAGCTGGATGTTGATCCGGTTCCGGATCCCCAGTCCGCTGCCGATGGGGGCCCCCAGCGGCATGACCGCCGCCGCCCCCGCGTCCTGGAGCTTCTTCGCCACCACTACGTCGTCGGTCGTGTAGGGAAGGACGACGAAGCCCTCCCTGACCAGGATACGGGTCGCGGCGAGCAACGCCTCGGTGTCGGGGTAGAGCGTCTTCTCGTCCCCGATGACCTCGAGCTTCACCCAGTTGCTGAGCCCGGCCTCGCGGCCGAGGCGGGCGGTGCGCACCGCCTCGTCCGCCGTGTAGCAGGCGGCGGTGTTGGGGAGGATGAAGAGCCGGCGAGAGTCGATGTGGTCGAGGAGGTTCTCGGGGCCGCGGCTCTGGAGGTCGACGCGGCGGACGGCCACCGTCACCATCTGGGCGCCCGAGGCCTCGTGGGCCTCCTTCATGACCTGGAAGCTCGGGTACTTGCCGGTTCCGACGATGAGCCGCGACTGGAACTCGCGCCCGGAAAGGATGAGGGGATCGGCGCTCATGTCCCGATGGTAGCACGCGCCGCCGCGAGCGCCGTCAGCGTCCCCGGACGGCTAGCCGACGCCGCCCCCGAACCCCGGCGGATGGTCCTTGGGCTCCGGCCGCGGGCCGGACAGCCACCGGAGGCCCAGCAGGGCCAGACCCGCCAGCGCGAGCGTCATCGTCACGATGAAGAGCAAGCCGTCCTCCTTCGCAGTCGACCGGAGGAGTTGGACCGCCACGCCGGCCGGAGGGTTTAGCCGCCCCCCACGAAGGTCACGATTTCCAGGCGATCGCCGTGGTTCAGGCGCAGGCTGTCGTGCTCGGCCTTCGGCACCACGCGCAGGTTGTGCTCCACCGCCACCCGCGCCCGGTCCAGGGCGAGCTGCCGCAGCACGTCGGCCACGGTGGAGCCGGCCGGCACCCGCAGCGGCTCTCCGTTGACGGAAACCTGGATCCCCCCGGGTTCGGCCATCCTGAAGCTATCTGGCGGCGGAACGGCCGGCGAGGTAGGCGAGCACCAGCTCGTCGAGGGACAAGTCCTCCATCACCGTGCGGTCGCTCGTGAGGTCGAAGCGCCCGCGCTTGACCTCCATGATCATGCCCTTGTGCTGATCTTCCATGAGCTTCGTGATCGCCCCTTCGTTGCCCATCGGCACGAGGTCCGCGTAGGGGAGCCGCCGCGAGCCGAGGATCTCACCCCCCTTGTAGATGAGCGTCTCGATGAGGGGGTTCGCCGTGCCCTTGTCCTCGGTCTGGACGTGGTAGACGACGCCCTTGTACTTGACGTCGGTGTTGAAGCCGGTAATCATCGATTCAAACGCGGCGCCCTTCGGGCGCCTGAACTCCACGTCCTCGCTCCGGCATCTTCATCGAGTTCCGCCTCGTCGGGAGTGAATCCCGCCTCGGCAGAGTGGATGCCTTCGCTGCGGGCGTTCCCGGCAGCGAGCCGGCCTCGAGCACGCGGCTCGCGCGCCTCCCGCGGGGATTGTCGCATAATGTCGCTCCCCCCTGCACGAGGGCCAGATCCATGGAAGCCACCGGACGGCCGCCGGAGGACGACGACGCGGTGCCGATCTTCGGCACCTGGCGCGCGATCTACGCCGCGGTCGTCGCCTGCGCCCTCGCCGTCATGGGCCTGATCGCCCTCTTCTCCGCCTGGCCCTACTGAGTGAGCCGGCTCGACTGGGTCGTCCTCGTCGCGTACCTGGTGGCGATCGTCTCCTTCGGGGTGTGGGCGGGACGGGGGAACCAGCGCATCGACGACTTCTTCCTCGCCGGGCGCCGGATGCGCTGGTGGGCGGTCGGCCTTTCGGTCATGGCCACCCAGATCAGCGCCATCACCTTCGTGGGCACGACCGGCCAGGCCTACGCGGACGGCATGCGCTTCCTCGTGTTCTACTTCGGGCTGCCGTTCGCCATGGTGACCCTGTGCCTGACCGTGGTGCCGTTCTTCTACCGGGCGCGGGTGTTCACCGCCTACGAGTACCTCGAGAAGCGCTTCGACCTCCGGACGCGGACGCTCACGAGCCTGCTCTTCCTCTTCGGCCGCGGGCTCTCGGTGGGGGTGACCCTCTACGCGCCCTCCCTGGTGCTGTCCGTGATCCTGGGCTGGGGCGAGACCTCCACCATCCTGCTCATGGGCGGCTCCACGATCGTCTACGTCATCTACGGCGGGAACCGGTCGGTGATCTGGACCGACGTGGTCCAGATGGCCATCATCTGGTTCGGGATCTTTCTCTGCTTCGGGATGGCGCTGAGGCAGCTGCCGGCCGGCTTCGGCCTGGGCGACGCCCTGGCCATCGCCCAGACGACCGGCCGGCTCCGCGTGATGGACTTCTCGCCCAGCCTCACCGCGCCGTACACCCTGTGGAGCGGGCTCGTCGGCGGCTTCTTCATCATGCTCGCGTACTTCGGCTGCGACCAGAGCCAGGTCCAGCGTTACTTGGCCGGGAGCAGCTTGACCCAGAGCCGGCTGTCGCTCCTCTTCAACGCGTTCCTCAAGGTGCCGATGCAGTTCCTCATCCTGCTCACCGGGGTGCTGGTGTTCGTCTTCTACCACTTCCACACCCCGCCCCTGCTGTGGAACGTCGCGGAGATGCGGAAGCTCGCCGCGGCCGCCCCCGCGGAGCTGCCAGCGGTGCAGTCCCGCTACGAGGCGGCGCTGGCGGCGCGGACGCAAGCGGCGGAAGCCTTCCGCCGCGGCGAGCGGCAGTCGGCGTCGGGCCGCTACCTCGCGGCCAACCAGGAGGTGGAGGCTGCGCGGAGGCAGGCGATCGGCCTGGTGGAGAAGCTCAACGGCGGCCAGCGCTACAACGACACCAACTACATCTTCCCGTCCTACGTCCTGGCCAACCTGCCCCCCGGCCTGGCCGGCCTGGTCATCGCCGTCATCTTCGCCGCCGCCATGTCGACGCTGTCGGGCGAGTTCAACTCCCTCGCCACCGCCACCATGGTCGACTTCTACAAGCGCTACCTGCGGCCGGGCGGCAGCGATGCCCACGACCTGCTCGTCTCCCGGCTGTTGACCGCGGCCTGGGGATTCTTCGCCTGCCTGGTCGCCTTCCAGGCGGGGCGCTTCGGCTCCGCGATCGAGACCGTGAACCGATTCGGCTCGTACGTCTACGGCCCCATCCTGGGCATCTTCGCCCTGGCCGTGCTCGCTCCGGCCGCCTCGGCCCGGGGCGCCTTCTGGGGCGGCCTGGCCGGGGAAGCGGTCGTGTTCTGGCTGGTGTGGCGCAGCCCGGTCCACTTCCTGTGGTACACGCTCATCGGGGCCGCCGCGGTCTTCGCCATCGGGCTCGCCATCTCGGCCGTCGCGCCCTTGGAAAGGACGCCGGGGTAATGCCGTCGACCGCGTTCGACTCGTTCTATCTCAAGGACCGCTACGGATCGGCGGCGATGCGGGCGATCTGGGAGGACCGGGCCATGATCCAGCGCTGGCTGGACGTGGAGGCCGCGCTGGCCGCGGTGGAGGCCGACCTCAAGATCGTGCCGCGCGCGGCGGCGCGGGACATCGCTCGCCGGGCGCGGGTCGAGCTGCTCGACCTTCCCGCGATGAAGCGGGACTTCGACGCGAGCTGGAACCCCGTGATGCCGCTGGTGGACGCCCTCCGGCGCGTGCTGCGTCCGGCCAGCGCGCGCTGGGTGCACTGGGGCGCCACCAGCAAGAACATCATGGACACGGCCACCGCCCTGCAGATCAAGGACAGCTACGCGGTGGTGCTGGCCGAGATCGACGCCATCGCCGAGATCCTGGCCATCCTCGCCGTCCGCCACCGCGACACGCTGATGGCCGGGCGCACCCACGGCCAGCACGCCCTGCCGATCACGTTCGGCTACAAGGTCGCGGTGTGGCTCGACGAGCTGATACGCCAGCGCGAGCGCCTGCTGGAGAGCCGGCGGCGGGTGCTGGTGGGGGAATTCGGGGGCGCGGTGGGCACGCTCGCTTCGCTCGGCCGCAAGGGCCTGCGCGTGCAGGAGAAGCTCATGCGCCGCCTGGGCCTGGGGGCGCCCCTCGTGCCGGCCAAGACGGCCGGCGACCGCTTCGCCGAGTTCTTCATCCTGCTGGCCATGCTCTCGGCGACGCTGGGCAAGATCGCCCAGAACATCTACAACCTGCAGCAGACCGACGTCGACGAGGTGACCGAGTTCGTGGAGGGCAAGGTGGGCAGCTCGGCGATGCCCCACAAGCTCAACCCCGTCGCCTCGGGCTCCGTGGTGCTGCTCGGCCGGCTGCTCCGCTCGCGCGCGGCGCCCATCCTGGATTACATCCACACGGAGTGGGAAGACGACCACCGGCAGGGTGAGACGCTGTGGTCCTTCGCTCCCGAGGCGTGCCTGCTCATCGGCTGCCAGCTCGTGCTGACCAAGCGGCTGCTGGGCAGCCTGGTCGTCAAGCCGGAGAACATGCTGCGCAACCTGGAGCGCAGCGGCGGCGTCGTCCTCTCGGAGGCGGTAATGATGGCCCTGGCCGAGAAGATCGGCCGCGACCGCGCCCACGCCCTGGTGCTCGAGATCTCGCGCGACGCGGCGGCGCGCAAGGTGTCGTTCCGGGACGCGGTCGCTGCCCACCCCGAGGTCCGGCGCCGGCTCAGCCCGCGGCGGCTGGCCGCGGCCCTGGATTACCGCAACTCGCTCGGCCTGGCCACCGAGTTCGTGGACCGGGTGGCGGCGGCCCACCAGGCCGAGCGACGGGGTCGGCGGCGCCGGCGCTGAGGGCCGCGCAGTGGCGGCGGGGCCGGCGCCGATGTTAAATGAAGATCATCGGGAGGGCTGATGTCGAAGGCCAGACGTGATCGGGAGAATACCGGCGGCGGCGGACCGCCGGCGGGGTGGCCGCTCCCGCCCAGCTCGTCCTTCGTGCCCGGGATGATGGCCGGGGCGAGCCTGGCCGGGATCGCCGTGCTCGTCCTGCTCAGCTACATGAACTGGCAGGAAGCGCGGCAGCTCCGTCAGAGCCTCAACGACCGGCTGGCCCAGGTCGAGAGCCGGCTGACCGAGCTGTCGGCCAAGGCGGGCCAAGCGCCGGCCAGGCAGGGCCCCGATCCCAACCGTGTCTACACGGTGAAGACCGAGGGCGCGCCGGCGCGGGGGCCGGCCGGCGCCCCGGTCACGATCGTCGAGTTCTCCGACTTCCAGTGACCGTTCTGCGGGAGGGTCGGTCCGACCCTCGATCAGATCCGGAAGGTGTACGGCGACAAGGTCCGCATCGTCTGGAAGCACGACCCCCTCGCCATCCACAAGGACGCGCCGCTGGCGCACATCGCCTCCATGGCCGCCGAGCAGCAGGGAAAGTTCTGGGAGTTCCACGACAAGGTGTTCGCCAGCCAGCCCAAGATCCAGAAGGACTTCCTGCTCCAATACGCCCGCGATCTGGGGCTCGACATGAAGCGCTTCGAGCAGGATCTCTACTCGCCGCGGAGCAAGGCGCCCATCGACGCCGACATGGCCGAAGCCAAGGCCCTGGGCGTCACCGGTACGCCGGCCTTCTTCATCAACGGCCACTTCGTCTCGGGGGCCAAGCCGTTCGAGGACTTCGCGCAGTCCATCAATGCCGAGCTGACGAAGCTGAACGTGCCCGTGCCGGCCGCGGCGGCCTCGCCAACGCCGGTGAAGAAGGGCGGGTAGACGCTACCGGATCGACGATTGAAACCGGGAGCCGTCGCATCGTCATCCTCCCCGGTGGGGGCTAGCCGGCCAGGGCCTTGAGGAAGTCCCGAATGCGCCGCGCGTTCGTGCCCACGTCGCCGCGGCCGACGCGGCTCACCGAGCGCACGTCGACCCGGCTGCCCGCGCCTTCCGGGCGCACGCGAATCACGATGTCGTCCTTGAAGCCGAACCAGCGGGTGGTGTCGGTGGCCTCGATCCGGCCCTCGGCCGGCGCGGCGGCCACGACCTGCCACCCCTGCGCGCGCGCCACCTGGAGCGCGTGCTCGAAGGCGCGGGCGGGCGGAAGGGCCAGGGTGGCCGGCGCGATGTCGGGATACGCCTCGCGCTGCTGGGCGGCGATCGCCGGCCCGCCATAGTCGACCGGATTGGTGCCGCCCTGGCGCAGCGGCACCACGGCCACGAACCTCGGAGGGTCGTCCGTGTCGGTGCTGATGTCGTGGATCGGCGGCCGCGACCGCGCCATCCGCTGGAACTGCCACGGTGGCAGCATGGCGGCAACCCCGACGAGCAGGCCTAGAGCGGCCAGCGCGCGCCGGCCGCCGCCCACGACTGCGATCAGGGCCAGCGCCGCGCCGGCGACGCCTCCATAGAAGGCCCAGCGCAGCAGTCCCAGCCCGGTGCGAAAGGACCACCAGCCGATCCGGGTGCCCGGCCCCGCCGCGAGGAGGACGGCAAGAGCCACGACCGAGAGAGTCACCGCCGCGACGGCGATCACGCCGGCCGCGCCACGCCGCGCCTCCATACGCGCCACTATAACGCGGGCGGAGGAGCCGCCGGGGCGACGAGCCTCACCGGTGGCCCCTCCGGCCCGGCTCGTGCCGCGTCGCGGCGGCGGCCTCGCGTGCCAGCAGCCGCCGTTTCCGCTCGGCACCCCACCGGTAGCCGCCGACTCCTCCGTTCCCGGCGACGACCCGGTGGCAGGGAATCACGAGGGCGACCGGGTTCGTGGCGCAGGCCCGCGCCACGGCCCGCGCCCCGGTCGGCTGGCCGATGCGGCGCGCAATCTCGCCGTAGGATCGCGTCTGGCCGATGGGGATCGTCCTCAGCTCCTCCCACACGCGGCGCTGGAAGGCCGTCGCCCGCAGGTCGACGGGCAGGGTGGAGGCGGGCTCCTCTCCCTCGATGCGCTGGAGCACGCGAGCCACCCAGGGGCTCATGACGGCGTCGTCCCGGCGCACTTCCGCCGCCGGATACTCGGCGCGCAGGGCCGCCTCCAGCGGGGCGTCCGCGTCGCCGAGGCACACCGCCGAAATGCCTCTATCGGTGGCGGCCACCAGCAGGCGTCCCAGCGGCGATTCGGTGATGGTGTAGGCGATGCGCATTCCCTGTCCGCCCTTGCGGTACGTGCCGGGCGTCATCCCGAGGCGTGATGCCGCCCCTTCATACGCCCGGCTGCTCGAGCCGTAGCCCGCGTCGTAGACTGCTTCGGTCACGTCTGACCCCTTTCTGAGCCGGGCCCGGAAGAGCCCGAGCCGCGCGGCGTCCGCGTACTGCCGCGGCGTGATGCCCATGAGCTGCTTGAACGTCCGCTGGAGATGGTGGGGGCTGAGGCCCAGCTCGGCCCCGAGGTCCGCCAGGCGCAGCCGTCCTTCGCCCTGCGCCGCCAGCCGGCGGCAGGCCTCCGCCACCCACGCCGTGCGGGCCTGAGCGGTGGACTCCGCCTTCGGCCGGCAGCGGCGGCAGGCGCGGAAGCCGGCGCCCTCCGCCGCCTCGGGCCGGGGGAAGAAGACCACGTTGTGCCGGCGGGGCCGGCGGGCGGGGCACGAGGGCCGGCAGTAGATCCCGGTGGAGCGTACGGCGAACACCATCGTGCCGTCGAAGCCGGCATCCCGGGCCAGCACCGCTTCCCACTTACGGTCGTTCGCTCGCTCGGGAGTAAATCCCTCGCTCGCTCTTTGAGCTGGGGGGTGCTCCGCACCCCCCAGACCCCCTGCGTCCGCGACCTCGGCGGCCCGCTCTCGACCCACGGCTCACCTCCGAGCTTAGAGATTACGCAGTCGAGGCCGCGGAATCCATCCGATTCTTGCGCTCGAAGTCGGGGTCCGTTCGCGACGGCGGATCAGGGGAGCGCTGCCTCGGGGCGCGCCGAGGCGACCTGCCGGGCGCGCACCACGAAACGCTCGGGCGCGTGGCCGACGAGGTAGAACGGATAGCAAGTGACGAGGGTGAGCGTCGCGCCGCCAGCGGCGTCGAGGACGTCGGTACGATCGGGCTCGACGACCTCCGTGCTCTCCACGGTGTACTCGAACCGACCCTGCGGCGTCGTGAGCTGGACGGCGTCACCGGGCTTCACGTCCTTGAGGGGCCGGAAGAACGTGTCGCGGTGGCCGGCCATCACGACGTTGCCGGACTCGCCCGGCAGCGCAGTGCCGGGCACATGGCCCACCGCCCGCCGCAGCGTGGCCGACGAGACGCCCTCGGCCACGATCGCCCGCAGGCCGAGGCGGGGGACCTCCAGGCGACCGACCAGCTCGTCCGCCCTTTTCGGCGCGGGGCCCAAGCCCGTTCCCGGTTCATCGCCGAGCGCCGCGCGCGGCTCGGAGGCGGAAGGACCCATGCGGATCATCCGATCCAGACGCCGCTCCTGCCACATCCCATAGCCGCGGGCTTCCAGCACGGTCGCCGCCCACGCCGCCAGCAGGAGGCCGCCGGCCAGGAGCAATAGCCGCTCGATCCAGGTCAGGATGTGGTCGTGCCGCGTCACGTCACTGATCCATGAACGAGGAAGGCACCCGGCCTCGAGCGGGCACCGGGCGCCTCCTCGGTCGTCTTCTACCCGGGCCTCAGGCGGCCTTCCGCCGCCAGATCCCGACCCCGAGGCCAGCGCTCAGGGCGAACAGGCCCGCCAGGCCCATGAGCGGCAGGGGGCTGGCGGTGGCCGGCATACGACGCGTCCCGCGCCGCGCCTTGGTGCCCGTCTCCTCACGCATCGGCTCCTGCGCGGTGCTCGGGGTGGTGCCGGTGTTGGCGGACGGGTAGGCCGGGTTCGCGTTCGGATTCGCATTCGGATTGGCGTAAGCCGGGTTGGGGTTCGTCGCTCCCGTACCCATGTCGGTCGTGCTCACGCTCGCGGCATGGTAGTTGCCGCCGGCCAGCTCGTGGTAGTTCACGCTGACCCGGTTGCCCGCCTGGAGCGCGCTCGGCACCGTGCTCTGCGTGTCGACCTTGAAGGTCATCTGGCGGCCCTCGTCGGTCTGGATCACCAACTGGTCCGACGTCGACGAGACGACCTTCCCGGATACGGTCTTGTCGGTCTGGGCCATCGCCGGGACGGCCAGGACGAGGACCAACAGGCTCAGTACACATAGGAACGACAATTTCATTGGTTCCTCCCTTCGGCGGACCGCGTTGCGCGGTCCTGCTCCCGATTTGCGGTTCAATCAGGAATCGAGCAATCGCGGTGCCAGCTCCAGGGGTGGGGGCCGCGGCGGGTCAGAAAAATCCCGGGCCCCAGCGACACGGCCGGCCGCGCCGACGAGCGCCGAAAACCCCTCCGGCAGAGTCGCTTAAAAGGAGACCTTGACTCCCAGCTGCAATTGTCGCTGCTGATACCCGCCGGTCGGGGGGAAGGGCGAGGGTAGCGCGGCCAGGAGGTTGCCGGCCGCGTCGGTGGCCACCACGCGGTTCACCGCGGCCACGTTCGTGCGGCAGGTAGCGTATGTGGCGGGATCCGAGCAGCCGACGTTGAGGAGGTTCTTCGCCTCGACGAAAAGCTCGGCCCGGACCCGGCCTACAGGGAGGAAGCGCGAATAGCGGGCGTCCACGTTGACGACCCGGCCCAGCCGGCCCGTGTTGCGGTCGATGCCGAGCGGCCGGTCGTTCGAGAGCCCGTCCTTGTTCAGGTCCTGGTTGGAGCGGATGTTGAAGGGCAGGCCGCTGTTGGCCTGGACGACGAAGCCGAGCTGGTTGTTGTTCAGGAGGGCCCGCCCGACCCCGTCGCCCTCGACCCGGGGGGCGAGGACGCCGCTGAAGATGAAGGTGTGGGTCTGGTTGAAGGGCGACACGCCCTGGTCGCGGTCCGGGTTCGAAGGGTCGGAGAGCCGGTCGTCCTGGCTGCCCACGACGTAGGTGCCGGTGAGCGGCGAGTCGTCCTCGCCCTTGGCCAGCGTGTAGGAGGCCTGCACCTGGATGCCGTGGCTCATCCGCTTGTTCACCATGACCGTGAAGGCGTTGTAGGTCGCGCGGGCGATCGACCGGAACGTGTCCGTCTGGTTGAAGGCCGGGTTCACCCGCGTCTGGGCGTTGACCGCCGTGGAGTAGATCGGCCGTCCGTCGCCCAGGGTCGCCCCGGTCGGGATCAGGTTGGTGTTGACGAGCACCGGCAGGTTGCGGCCCAGCGAGTTCACGTAGCCGACGCTCAGGGAGAGGTCGTTCGTGAGCGCGCGCTCGAGCTGGACGTTGGTGAGGATCGTGTACTGCGTCGAGAAATCGCCGTCGATCGCCACGATGCTCTGGGTCGGAAGCGCGAAGCCCGGCGGCAGGTTGGACAGGTCGTTCGGGAAGGCCGGAGCGCCCGCGCTGGTCGGGCTCAGCGTCGTGGTGAAGGACTTGGGGTCGCCGTTCCTCAGGATGGCGTCCTCGTAGAAGTTCAACAGCGGCGGCTCGTACATGATGCCGGACGAGGCCCGCAGCACCGTTCGCGCGTCCTTGTCCAGCGTCCACGAGAAGCCGGCCCGGGGCGCGAGATTGTTCTTGTCCTTCTTGAAGCGCTGGGACAGCGCATTGGCCGCGAAGGGCCGCGAGTCGGGGATGTTGAAGAGGTCGTAGCGCAGCCCGTAGAGCAGCTTGAACGACGGGCCGAGGCGGAAGTCGTCCTGGACGAAGAAGCCGTAGAAGTCGGACCTGTACCCCACCGTCGGGTCGCCGAGGTCTTCCTGGAAGCTGACGTAGCTGAACCGGTTGGTGCCGTTCTTGGCCGACAGGTACGAGGCGACGTCCCGGAAGGTATAGATCTGCCGCAGGGTGTTGATCCGATGATCATCGATGAGCTGGAGATTGGCGCCCGCCTTGAGGCTGTGGCGCCCGCGGATCCAGGTGAAGTTGTCAACGAGCTGCCAGATCTTCTGGCTGAAGTCGAAGCCCAGACTCTGGGTCCCGTCCAGCGGCGACCCGAAGTTGGCCACGCCGCTCACGATGACGGCGGGTCCCACGCCGGCGCCTTCGCTGGCGGTCCGGAACTGGTGCCGGCGCGCGAACTGCAGCCGCAGCTCGTTCAGGCGGTCGGAGCCGAAGGACGAGACGAGCTGGACCGCGGCCGAGTCCATGCGGTCGTTGAAGTCGGTGGCCCGCTCCCGCGTATTGAGGTCGCCGCCGATGTTGAACGGCGAGTGGTTCTTGAAGAAGAAGTAGCGGCCGGTCAGCTTGTTCGTGGGGCTGAGGTCGTAATCGGTCTTGGCGATGGCGAAGCTCACGTTCTGCTTGGTGGGGATGATGCCGTCGGCCACGGCGGCCGGCGAGAGGCCCAGGGCGGGCGCGCTCGCTACCGTGACCGGCGCGATGACCTTCGTGACGTCGCGCAGGTCCTGGTTCACGTACTCGTAGCCGAGGTAGTAGTGCCACCTGTCCTTCACCAGGGGCCCGCCCAGCGTGGCGGTGAGGTCGTCCAGGTTGTTGTCCGGCTTGCGCGCGGTGGGGGAGAGGAAGAACGGGCGGTTCGTGAGGCCGGCCCGGCGGTAGCGGTATCCGACCGAGCCGCGGACGTTGTTGGTCCCCGAGGGCGTCACCGCGTTGTAGACCATCCCCGTCGTCTGCCCGAACTCCGGGGCGAAGCCGCTGGTGATGACCTGGACCTCCCGTACGACCACTTCCGAGACTGGCAGCAGGCGCAACCCCGCCCGGTCCTTTTGCGTGTTGGTGTTCCCGTCGAGCTGATAGTTGGTGTGCATCTGGGTGCCGTTGGCGTTGATGCGGGGGACGCCGAACTCATTGTTCTCGTAGCCGGTGACGTTGGCCTGCAGGAAGGCGAAGTTGTACGGGTTGCGGGAGACGAGGGGCAGGTTCTTCACCTCCGTCTCGCCGATGACCCGGCCGAGGGCGATCTTGCCCGGCTCCGCCACGGGCGCCTCGCCGCTGACCGAGACCACCTCCTGGACCCCGCCCACCTCGAGCGCGAAGTTCAGCACCGCCGTCTGGCCCGCGCTGAGGCCGATGCCGGTACGCTCGACGGACTTGAACCCCGACAGTTACACCTTGTCCCGATAGGTGCCGAGCGGCAGCAGCACGGAGCGGTAGCCGCCGGACGAATCGGTCCGGACGACCCGCTGCGCGCCGGTGTCGACGTTGGTCACGCTGACCACCGCTCCGGGCAGGACGGCGCCAGTCGTGTCCTGCACGACGCCTTCCATGCTGCCGTTGACCGCCTGGGACTGGGCCCACGCGCCGGTCCCGGCCGCTAGGGTGAGCACGCCGAGGGCGGCGAGGCCGCGCAGCAATTTCATCATGACGAATCCTCCGGCAGGAACAACGGAGCATACCGCGTGGCACGGCGCTTGCAAAGCTTCCACCGACCCATGACCCTGTCCCTGAAGACGGACCACCTGAAACGCTACAAGGACATTGCGTTCCTGCTGATGAAGTATGGGCGCTCGGACCTCGTCCGCAACCACGAGGGTCTCAGCGAAGCGGTGAGCGTGGAGGAGGCGCCGCCGACGGTGGGCCAGGCGTCGCTGCCCGATCAGCTCAGCGCCGACCTCGAGCGCCTCGGTCCGACCTACGTCAAGGTGGGCCAGCTCCTGTCGACGCGGGCCGACCTGCTGCCGGCTCCCTTCCTGGAGGCGCTCACCCGCCTGCAGGACGACGTCGAGCCATTCCCGTTCGCCGACGTGGAGGCCATCGTCACTTCGGAGCTGGGCGTGAAGATGTCGAAGGCCTTCGCCGAGTTCGAGAAGACGCCGGTGGCGGCGGCTTCGCTGGGGCAGGTCCATCGGGCCGTGCTGCGCAACGGCCGGGTGGTGGCGGTGAAGGTGCAGCGCCCCGGCATCCGGGAACAGGTGGTGAAGGACATGGAGGTGCTGGAGGAGATCGCCGAGGCGGCCGACGCCCATACCGACGCCGGACGACGCCATGGGTTCCGCGACATCCTGGAGGAGCTGCGCAAGAGCCTGCTGCGGGAGCTGGACTACCGGCAGGAGGCCCGCAACCTGGAGACCCTCGGGGCCAACCTGGCCGGCTTCGACCGCATCGTGGTCCCCGCGCCGATCGACGACTACACGACGTCGCGCGTGCTGACCACCGACTACGTGCGCGGGCAGAAGGTCACCTCCCTCCATCCGGTCGTGCAGCTCGACCTCGACGGGGACGTCCTCGCCGAGCAGCTCTTCCACGCCTACCTCAAGCAGATCCTGGTCGACGGCTTCTTCCACGCCGATCCCCATCCCGGCAACGTCTTCCTCACCGAGGACGACCGCATCGCGCTGCTCGACCTGGGCATGGTGGCGCGCCTGAGCCCGACCATGCAGGAGAAGCTCCTGCAGGTCCTCATCGCGGTCAGCGAGGGGCGGGCCGACGAGGCGGCCGGCGCCGCCCTGAAGATCGGGCGTCCGCTCCCCGACTTCGACGAGGCCGAGTACCGCCGCCAGATGACCGACCTCGTCGGCCAGGTCGAGGGCGAGCAGGTGGGCCGGATCCAGGTTGGGCGGGTGGTGCTGGCCGTGACCCGGCTGTGCCGGGAGAGCGGGCTCCGCGTCCCTCCCGAGCTGACGCTCTTCGGCAAGACGCTGCTGAACCTCGACGAGATCGGGCGCACCCTCGACCCCCGCTTCGACCCCAACGCCGCCATCCGGCACTACGCGGCCGAGATCACCCGCCAGCGGATGCTGAAGGCGATCTCACCCGGCCACTTCCTGGAGACCGCCCTGGAGCTGAAGGACTTCGTGCAGCGCCTGCCCGGCCGGGTCAACAAGATCCTCGACCTGCTGGCCAGCAACTCCATCCAGGTCGGCGTCGACGCCATCGAGGAGAAGGTCCTCATCGAGGGCTTCCAGAAGATCGCCAACCGGATCACCCTCGGCCTGATCCTGGCCGCGCTCATCGTGGGCGCGGCCATGCTGATGCGCGTCGACACCTCCTTCCGGATCCTCGGCTATCCCGGCCTGGCGATGATCTGCTTCCTGGCCGCGGCCGGGGGCGGCCTGGTCCTGGTCGTGAGCATCCTGCGGTCGGACATCAGCCACCACGACGCCACGAAGAAGCGGCCGTAGGCCTCCGGGCGATCACCGGCGCGGCGGCTACCAGCAGGGCGAGGGCGATCGTGAAGTCAATATGGCCGGCGGCCGCGGAGCCAGCCTTGCAACCGATTGCCAATCGGGGCCGCGCAAGATTCTTCTAGCCGCCCGTCCGCCCACCCGCTAACGTTTCTCCATGTCCATCCCGTGCTGGTCGCGACCCGTCCGTCTGGCCCCTCGTCTGGACGCGGATCGCGCCCTGAGACCGCGGACGGCCCGCTCCGGCCCGCGATGTCGAGCGTCCCGCCCCTGATCTTCATCGCCCTGCTGGGCGCCGCTGTCGCGGCCGGCGACGAAGCGCCTCGCCAGCCGGTCGGCGTCTCGGTCTCCCTGGGCCGGGCGACGATCTGGCAGCGCGCCCCCGCCCAGGACACCGGCCTCACGATCCTCGGCGTTTCGTGCGACCTCAAGGGGACGCTGGCCGTCTTCGCCCTGTTCGGCCTGGTGGACAACCGGACGGAAGGCGAAGCGCGGGCGTGGGGCGTCGCCAACCCCTCGCTGGGCATGACGCTCGAGATGCCTGTCGCGCGCCGGCTGGACCTGGGACTGATCTTCGGCAGCACGGTGCCGGTGGGCTCCGGGGGAGGCGATTTCCCCAGCCGGCCGATCGTCTTGAGGGCGATGCTCAGCGGCACGGACTGGGGCGGCCCGATGTTCGGGCCCAATCACATCGACGTCTACGAGGGTCTGCGCCTCACGTCCTCTGAGGGCGGCTTCACCTTCCGCTTTCGGAGCACCCTCCATCCGGCCGTGCGCGTGCGCGGCAAGAAGACCGACTCGCTCGGGCCGCGCGTGATCTTCACCAGCTCCGGGCTGCTGGCCGCCTATGCCGTGACGCCGCAGCTTTCGTTCTTCACCGAGCTCGCCGAGACACGATTCCTGAATCACCCGCCCTTCTTGCAGGACGACCCTTCGCTCGCGACCGACCGATACGCCGTAGCCGGCCTGGGGCTGGACCTCGAGCGGCGGCGGCTAACCCACGTGAAGCCGTCCCTGCTCTATGCCCGCGCGGTCGACGCGCCGAAGAACCGGCGGCACTTCCATCTCATCGAGATGAACGTGCGGGTGTCTTTCTAGGACCGTCGGCTACGAGCCGCTCTTGCCGAGCGGAACCGTCACCCTCACCGGAATGACATGGCACTCGTCCGCGGTGACGCGGATGCCGCCGATGGCGCCCGGCTCGTATCCGGCCCTCGATGCCCTTACCTCGTACAGCCCGGCCCGTTCGGTCGGTCCGGAATACACGCACTCCTGCGCCGCGCCCGAGGCCCGAAGCTCGGCGCTGAAGGCTCCCTCGACGGCCAGCACCTTGGCATCGCAGAGTCGTTGACCGGTTGCGGCGTCGGTCACGGTGACCACGAGCGCATCGACCGCAACGAGCGTGCACACGCGAGGCTCGGTGGGCCGGTCGCAGCCGACCAGGCCGAGACCCGCGGTGGCCAGAAGAAGGACCCGTGCCGGTGCCCGTGCCCGTGAACGTGCCCGTGAACGTGCCCGTGAACGTGCACGGGTGGGCTTGCGGGCCCGATCAGATCGATCTTCCGCGCAGCGCGAGCACATCGTCCACCTGCAATGGCTCCCTGGTCACGAACCCCTCGCCGTACTCGACCCCGATGCGTTGGCCGGCGCGGCGGGCGGCCAGGTCGACCGCGTGCTGGAAGCGATCGAAGGGCAGGGCGACCGTCTCGCCATCGGCGGGCGTGAACTGGCTCGCGAAGGCCCGGATCGCGCGCATCTTCGTGTCCCACTGCGCGGTGATGTCGACGACGAACGAAGGCGTGACCTCGGGCGCCTCGGTCATGGGCAGCCCGTACGCCAGCTTGACGGGACGAAAGGGGGAGCCGAGGTCCGGCCGGTACGCCCGCAGCCCGGCCAGGAAGCAGGCGTCGTAGACGATGCGGCTGGCCGCGGCGTGATCGGGATGACGCTGCTCCCAGTGCTGGAGGAGCACGACCCGGGGCCGCAGCCGGCGCAGGACGGCGACGACCGCGTCCTTCTGATCGGCGACGGGAGCGAGACCGGCGTCGGGCAGGCCGAGGGACTCGCGGTGAGCCACCCCCAGGATCCGGGCCGCCTCGGCCGCCTCGCGGTCGCGGGTCTCGGGTGTCCCCCGGCTCCCCATCTCGCCGCGGGTCAGGTCGACGATCGCGATCCGCCGGCCCCGGGCCGCCTCGAGGGCGAGCGTCCCGCCCATGACCAGCTCCGCATCGTCGGGGTGGGCGCAGACCCCGACGATGTCGAAGTCAGCCATCGGCCTTCAAACGCAGAGTACGCAGAGATACGCGGGGGAATCTTAGATTCATATGTTCTCTGCGTCCTCTGCGTCGTTCTCCGCGTCCTCTGCGTTAAGAGGCAACGTCATGCCTGGGCGAGCACGCGTTCGTAGAGCCGCTCGTACTGGGTGACGATGCGGTCGGGATTGAAGAGCGAGCCGGCGCGGGCGCGCCCGGCCTGGCCGAGGCAGCGCTGGTGCTCGTCGTCCTTCAGGATCTCGATGGTCCTCGCGGCCATCCCCTCGATGTCGCCGACCGGCAGGAGAAAGCCAGTCTCGGCGTGGCGCACGACCTCGGGGAGCCCGCCGGCATCCGATCCCACGACCGGCACTCCCGCCGCCATCGCCTCCAGGGCGGACAGGCCGAACGACTCCAGCTCCGAGGGAAGCAGGAACACGTCGGCCAGGAGCATGATCTCCTCGATGCGGTCGTGACGGCCGAGGAAGCGCACGCGGTCCTGCACGCCGAGGCGTCGCGCGAGGGCCTGGGCCGAGGCCCGCTCCGGTCCCTCGCCGACCATCAGCAGCACCGCGGGCACCTCCCGCGCCACCCGCTCCAGGATCCGCACCACGTCGAGCACGCGCTTCACGGGCCGGAAGTTCGAGACGTGGAGCAGGATCTTCTCGCCGCTCGGCGCGAACGCCGAGCGCTCGGGAACGGAGCGCCGGTCGTAGAGCGAGAGGTCGACGAAATTCGGGATCACTTCGATGCGGTTCTTGATGTCGAACTCCTCGGCAGTCATCCGGCGGAGGAACTCCGACACCGCGCTCACTCCGTCCGAGCGCAGGATGCCGAACCGCGTGATCTCGAAGAACGACCGGTCCTGGCCGACGAGGGTGATGTCGGTGCCGTGCAGCGTCGTCACCAGCCGGGGCGCCTCCTTGCCCAGCATCTGCTGGGCGAGGAATCCGGTGATGGCGTGGGGGATCGCGTAGTGG
>Ga0066710_100000146_pt1 | contig 34319 bp, 27 predicted proteins | sample GraSoiAngelo_159_FD_79666 | JGI IMG/M metagenome (GOLD analysis project Ga0066710, IMG submission 79666) | Grasslands soil microbial communities from the Angelo Coastal Reserve, California, USA - 14_1009_16_40cm | ecosystem: Environmental > Terrestrial > Soil > Grasslands | place: USA... | reverse complement strand
TGCCAAGGTGGACTTCGTAACTTCGAACCTTGTGCTTCTAATAGCCCTCGCAGCGGGCACGCCTTTCTTCATACTCTTCGGATGGCTATCTGACAGGATCGGAAGAAAGAAAATCATGCTGCTTGGCAATCTGCTCGCAGCGGTTACCTACGTTCCCATCTTCATGGGGATCTCATACGGTGCGTCAATCGGGAACATCGCCCTGATCGCACTTCTCGGCTGGATACTCGTGGTGTACGTGACGATGGTCTACGCGCCGATCGCGGCTTATCTGGCCGAACTCTTTCCGACAAGAATCAGGTACACTTCGCTCTCCTTCCCGTACCATATAGGTAATGGGTGGTTCGGTGGATTTGTACCCTTCATAGCTACATCCCTGATTCTGACCTTCGGGGGTGTCCAGTACGGGACGGGAGGAAAGGTGCTTGCCATCTCCAACCCGTACGTGGGACTGGCCTACCCCATAGCGGTGGCTTTGATGACCTCTATCATAATGGCACTCTTCGTGAAGGAAACAAAGGGTACAAAAATCTGGTCGGAGATGGAGCAGATCAGCGTTTAGGATAGGCGCAGTACATGTGCGGCTCGGTCGGTAGGTGGTGCCGGCCGTAACCTATCACCCAACGCGCGGATGATATCCCGGCGAAGGCGCAATGAACCCATGCACGGCCATATTGTCCAAATGAAAATTTGATTGTTAAGATGTTCTAGACTCTAGACTTAGCAGGAATTCGTAAACGTTGCCGAATGGAACACTGTCAGATCACCAGAAGGAATTCTGAGTGTGACGCAGGTCGTTCTCTGCGCTTCCACTGTGGCGATGAACGAGTAGTGATTGCCGAAATAGCTGACGTTGAAGTAATACTGACCCAACTCGCAGCAGAAGATAACAATCCCACTGCCATTCGTGCGCACCGTTCCCAGGCTTGTTTGAACAGTTGAAGAGCAGATAGTTGCGACGTACGCAACCTGGACCGGCACCGACCCGATCGGTTTCCCGCTTGAGTCGTTGTCGACCGTCAGGATTAAGCTTCCTTCGGCGCTGTAGGTACAGGCGCGCGACACCATGAGAGCGTTGGTGTTGAGGACTGTCTCAGTTGTGCGAGTTCTTGACCCAAGTGACGAGGTGAGATTGCCTATTTGGTAATACTCGCTGAGTGCTAATGAGGCAAAGACTACGGTCAGCATGACGAAGACACCTAGCAACAGGTTCTTGGTGTTCATCTACATCAGCGTCTAGTTGGGACTGGGAGGATATAGTTCTACTCTCCAGAACGCCTGTTCCATGAGTTGCAATGTGGCACTTCTCGCAGAGGGTGATGAGATTGTCTAGGTTCTGAGCTAGGGTCACACAACGTGCGAATGATATTCCGGCGGAGGCGCAATGAACCCATGCACGGCGCATGCCACTGGTTCGTAAAGGAGGTTGAGGACGTCTCTGCCTTCGTTGGACTCGAATGTGGGTGCGGGAATCCAGCCATCGCATCAGGATCAGGCCGAGCCTCACCAAGTTCTGTCAATTCTGCGTGGCGTTCGCTTCCGATTTCTCGCTGTAAACTTTAGTCGGGCGCTCAGAGTCTCAAGGAGAAAGCATTGACAGGAAAGGCACTGGAGGGTCTTTTGGGATACAATGCTGCGAAGAAGACAGACCCCAAGACGGACAAGAACATCCCGAAGTAGTTCAATGTGAAGATGGGCTGAGTGCTCTGCCCAGGCGAGGTAGCGTACCAAACGTATTCACACGCACCTTGAGAGCAGTGCTGCACTGGACCTACCATCGTGTTGACCGTAAAAGAGCAACCATTGGGGTCGCACGTTGGCTGTTGAGAAACGGGGCTCTGTTGTGTGCCGAAGGCAGTCAGAATAAGACCGACCGCCATTAGCGCCAAGCCAAGTGTGGAAGCCGCTTTCCTCATGTTTTGATAAAAGAACCCCGAATCATACTTAAGTTTTCAGGGTCATTCCCGCAAAGTCAGCAAGGGTCCTCCCTTTCAAGGCCTCGTGAGACCTCGAAATCCAAAAGCGGGCAATCCCAATCGGTCCAGCCTTCACACGCCCTCACCCAGGCTCAAGCTGGCCGACCTGCGGAAGCTGCCTCCGTTCCTGCGAAATTGCGGGGTGATTATTAGTCCCATTAGAATAGCCATGCATGCGCCGCGATGACGGAACGTTCCTCTGGGGCGGCCTCACCGCCGTCGTTCTCATCTGGATAGTCATATCGTCGGGAACCAGGCTCTGCGTCAGCACCCCTGGAACGAGCGGCCCATCGGTGCTGAGCCTCAGCGACCTCTCCAATCTGAAGATGGACAACTCGACCCTCAACGCCGACTTCCTTAACCTGACTTACTGGGGCTCTGTTTCAAGAGCGTACGGGACGAGCGTCGTCCAGATCATACCGAACACGGTCATCGGCTTCTTCAACAAGAGCGCCGAGATGAGAAGCTGGGCCTTCGAGAACATCCCCTCGCCCCCTCCCTGGCTGAGCTCCGGCATCGTCGGGTTCATGGAAGCCCAGCTCGCCTTCCTGAGGGTGAAGGCGCTGGCGGCTGGCAATAGCACCCTCGCCGCCCTAATCGTGAAGTCGTATGCGGCATCGGTCGTGGGATACCCGGTCGCCGCCCTCGACTACATCTCCATGAACGGCGTCACGGCAATCAAGACTTACCTCCAGACAGGGAACGTCATCGCCGCCGTCTGCGCCACCTACCCGTCCCAGCTGGGGGCACTCTACGCCGAGGCCTTCAACTCGTCTGTCCCGAGGGAGAGGAGGGCCCAGTACCTGGGGAACGCCCTCGCAGTCACGACCCTCATGGTTGTCCTTGCGGGGAAGGACGGTTTCGCGCCGAAGTTCCAGGACGCCCTCAACCGCGTAGGGCTTGCTAACGCGTGGGGCACCATCAAGCCGTACCTCTCCAGGATAGGAAGCGCCGTCTCAGTGAGGGCCTCAATGCTAACCTTCGCCATCCTCGAGAAGGTCGCCCAGAGATTTCCACAGGATTCGACTTGGGCCACCGGCCTAACAGCCGACCGAATCGAGTCGATGGTCGAGGTCCTTCACGACAAAGGTGTCACGAACGATGAGATACAAAACGACATCACGCATGTTGCTCAGGCGGCCAGCAATTCACCGGCCGAAGACGGAGCCGCAAGCGTCGCCGATGCGATAAGCTATCAAGACGGAGGAGGGATAACAGTGAGGGTTAAGAGTCAAAACAGAATGGTCCTGTACGCAGATGAGAACGGGAGGACACAAACAATCTCCGCTGAATTCCTTCAAAATCACGTGCTGGGGTTCGACCCGGAGAAGGCGAGTATCCTGCAGGTCCATTACAAGGAGGCCGGCGTGACTGTCTATCATTACTATTCGGGTTCATCGGAGGAGGGAGTCTGGACGCCCACCGTACCGGCAGATGTAGCGAAGCGTGGTGACGTCATCACCATATCAATCGACGTGCTCACGATGGAGGACTTCACAAGGCAGCTGCCAAAGCTCAAGTTCACCAATGAATATTCAGCTTCGTGGGTTTCTGACCGATCCCAAGTCACTGAATACACAGTCTCGGGGGGCCAGCTGAAGATAGCCTTTAGCGAGAGCCCGCTCTCAAACGTTGAAAGTTTCGAGGTCGATGGAATCAATAGCGTCCTAGGCTTCGACGGTAAGATGACCCACCTTGATTTCCAAGTACTTGACGCGTTCAATCAGCCTAGGGAAATGAGACTTGTGTACAAGGGCTATGGCGACGCGCAGCTGCGGATTAGCAGCGGCGGCCAAAACCTAGAATTCTCTCAGGTGCTTCTTGTTTCATCCGACGAAATAAGGCTACGGTTTGTCGAGAATACGGGAGGTTTCTCGACCTCCGTGGCGACCATCTACGTAAAAGACCCCTCAACGCTCTATGCCCTCGACGACATGCATGAGGGTGGGCTGGGCTCCAAGATCGAGGCCGCCTACAAGGGTTACTACATAAATCAAGTCAATCTCCAGAGGCAGCTTGAGTATGACATTGTCGACCATGGCGGCGTGTACGATGTTGGAAGGATTGGGGCGGAGATCGCTTATACAATCGCGGAAGAGAAGCTCGGTCTCAAAAACATTATTCTGGAAGAGCCATCAAAGGGCGGTACCGACCTCCACACGCCAGGCAAAACCGTGGTGATCCAAGCCCGAATGCTGACTGACCCGAAGACGCTCACGCCAGACATGCTCAAAGGCACAATCGAAAGGCAACTGGGTGACCTTCTCAACAATCTAAAACAGGACAAGGAGAATAATCCGCTCGCACAGAAAGGTTACGCCATACTTTCATACCTAGACCCAGTCACGAAGATCATCAGGACCATAATCGTTGAGCTGCATTGGCCGTGAATTACGTTCTAATCAAGAGATATAACCCCATCTACGATTTCTTCTTATTCAGATATCTCAAGGAGAACGGAATAGACGTGAACGAGAACGTGACTCTGAAAGAAGTGGAACGGATTGCGGTCTCGTTCCAAAATAAGGCCGCAGCCGCTCTGGGCCAACAACCCACGCGTGAGGTGGGTCTCAAATTCAGCAGCGAGCTCCCCCAGCCAGAAAGGGTATTGTGGTACTACGCGTATTCTTGGAAGAGGCAGCCCGACAGCAGACCATCAACAAGTTACTCGTTCGAGGGAATCTTTGGGGACAAGATGCCCAGCACCGAGCAACTGAAGGAGCTCGAGGCCCAAATACCTGCTGGACGGGGCAAACTCCTCTTTTCGAAGGAGGAGGCCGCGGTCGAGATTGTCAATTTCTACAAGAGATATCTCAGAGACCCGCTGCGGAAGGTTCTAAACGGTAGCTCCATTCGTAGGGATTTCCTGAAGTATTTCTCGCACGATCAGATGAATGTCCTCTTGAGTTCCCCACTCGTAGGTGATGAAAAGCGCGACAACGCCGCTCGTACGATGGCTCGCGAGGCACTTGCGTGGCTGGACGCGATGACTCCAGAAAAGGTTGTGCAGGATGTAGAGCGCACTCTGCAGGAGCACTGGAAAGATACGGAGCACATACGGTTCCATGGTGATGAAAAAAAGACGAAATCTTGCGACCACGGATCGGAGTACGTGGAGGTTACTTGCTATCTCAATGTCCAGAACGATTCTGAAAATGTGTCCCTGCAGCCGGCCAGGGGGTATCGCGTCTGGGTGAAACACAACTGGGAGCCCGACTACGCCGACGTGATATTTCCCCAATACGCGGTTAGGAAATTAGAATCGTAGGACACTTCCAAGACCCCAGCCATCAGCTGAATCCAGCGCGGGAGGCGCAACGAACCCTACCTCCGGTGACAATGACTATGGCTGTGCAATCAAAGAAATGGTTCTCAAGATTTCGTCGACGCCTACAATGGACCCTGATTCTGCCTGTCATGTTGCCTTGGACCCAACGCCCACATGAAGTAAAGCGTTCTCTGGCGCTCGGCTATCTCGTAGAACGCCTCCCTGAGCGCAGCCACGTTCCGGTCGATATGATGCAGTACCAACGGAGTCGTCATTCCGCCGGTCCCGAACCTCGCGCCGAGCCAGAACGAAGCTATCCTCTCCATCCCACTTACCAGCAGTCTCATGTCGACATCCAGTTTTTCAGCCAACTTCGAGACGAATCTCTCGTGCGAGTTCAGACGCCCGACCACGCGGGTGAATTTTTTCGCGTACTCGCTCCTACCCTCAATCCTATCAAAGCCGGTGAGATCCATGCTGCCGCGCTCGTACAGGGATTCGTTTCCGTACATTCATTCAGCCATGTCAATGGTGTCGCCTAGGAGTTCCGTCTCGATGTGCAGCGTATCATCGATCTCGGCCCAGATAGTCTGAACGTACGGCGTCTGCACCTTTGCAAAGGTGGCTTGAATGAACCACCTGACCCTCTCCGTCGGTATAGGGTACCGGCCCGGGTTGTACTGCTGAAAGTCTTTGGCCATCAGCAGTGAAACGTATTTCCTGACGACATCCAGCTCAAGCAACCAACATCCGCACAATCAATGCGGCCAGACAGATAAGTGCCAATGAAAGCCTTCCGGGTTCAATCGTACAGAGGGGTGGTGCGTATTAATCCAGCTCTCTTCTAATCGGTGTGGAAAGAACCGTGGAGTACTTCTTCATGCGGATTAATAACCCGTCTTATCGCTACTTCACAATCAAGTACTTCACCGAGGCGGGCATCGAGTACGTGGACGAGTACATGGGTGCCGAAAGGGCTCAGGCTATCTGCAGGGAGATCAAGCTCAAGCAAGAGACAACGGTGGCCGAGAATCAGTTCTGCATCTTCGTAGGGCGGGAGAATGCGGACCCTCAGCGCCAGCTCGCGGACATAACGACGCTCGAGGTGATCTACGGAATGATCACCGCGGCCAAGATGCGGAAACTCGAGGCCCAACTCCCCGAGGCTCACCGGACGAAGCTCGTCCTCACGAAGGAAGAGGTTGCTCTGAGAATCTCCGATTTTTACAACGGCACTCTGAGGATGGCGCTCGCCGACGACCTGAAGAATCCCGACTCAAAGAAGATCTACAATCACATCCAGCTCTATGACGATGACAAGCTGCCGAACATCCGCGTCGTGGGGAGGGTCAAGTTCGAGGCTGCCGCGAGGGCCTTTGTGGAGAGGCTCCAACTATGGGTGAACGAGGCCACCCCCGAAGCAGTCCTCAGCGACATCGACCGCATTCTCGAGGAACACTTCTGGACACCGAACCACCGGCCGCCGATTCCTCGCGGCAGCAAGGAAGAAAACATGACATGTCATCATGACTCCAGGTACGTGCAGATGACAGGTCATCCGCAGAACATCGGTTTTCCCCTACATCTCTGGCCCTCGAGGGCCCCGGTTTACGACGAGCGGCACGAGGGTCCGGAGGTGGACGTCCCAGTCTTCCAGGTGGAAGCGAATCTGCCTCGGAGAGCCGAATCAACCAGGTAATTCAGGCGGAGGCGCAATGAACCCTGTGCACACCATCGGTTTATGCACCCGAGTTTTGATGAAATGCCGCGGGTCGGATTAAGGCTTAACTTACGGTAAGTCGAGAGCAGATTCTGCTTCTAGCTTTGGACTGCAGTTCAGTAACCAAGCCAGACAGATCTTCATGCGAAAGCAAGCGGCCCAACGCTAAATATCCAGGCTACATGGGAATTGCGCTCGCAGCCAAGCGAAGGCTAGAATGCGAGAACATACCACCAGTTGTATCCTGGCGCTGCCCGTGGCAGCCATTGTCATAACGTCGATACTCTTCCAGAACCAACTTAACAAAATGCTTAACCTGTGATGGAGGCTCGATGCTCTCTTTTGAGACGACCAGACCTCAGGTCGGGTCGTCGGTGACCGCAATTAGCACGATTGGGGAACTGACCAGGAAGTTCATGCTCGACTCTGTCGACGGTGCGGAACGGCCTGTTCGTCCCCGAAAGCGGGCTAGTTCGGAGGACTCCAAGCCTTCGTCAACGGGACGGAGAGGAAATTGGTCTTCCCTGCTAGACAGTCAATCGAGGATGCCGAGATTCAGGGAAGAAGGAGGGACTCCGCATCCGGGCGACTTAACTGCCTCGGGCCTTTACGTTTAGAGACGTTTGATGGCAAAGTCGTCTTCAAGAGAGGTCGACAAGTCATGTCAGGCACCCCTCGCGGGGTGGTCTATCAGGTCCGGGCGCTTCCAGACCCCCGTTTGTTCGGCCCCTGCCAGCGATCATAAAGATTGTGCTCGATTTGGAGAAGGTCGAGGACTTTGCCCACAAGATGGTCCATGATGTCTTCCAATGTCTTCGGTTTGTGGTAGAACGCGGGCATCGCAGGGACTACTATTGCCCCCGCCCTTGCAAGAGTCAGAAGATTCTCAATGTCAATGATGCTGAAGGGGGTTTCCCTAGGCACGACTATCAGCGGTCTCCTCTCCTTCAAGGTGACCTCGGCTGCCCTCAACAAGAGATTATCTGCGTAGCCATGCGCCATGCCCGCCACGGTCTTCATGCTTGCCGGAATCACAACCATGCCATTCGTCTTGAAGGAGCCACTCGCCAGCGAAGCCGCGATATCGTTGATCCTGTGAACATGTGACGCTAACGACTCTACATAACTTTGCTTGTAGTCTGTCTCGACTGCGAGTGTTTCCCTTGCACCTTGGGACATAATGAGATGCGTCTCGATTTTGAGGCTCTTCAGTGTCTCAAGAAACCTGACACCGTACACGACTCCACTCGCGCCAGATAGGCCAACGACGATGGCCAACTACAAACTAGCCTCACGCGAACCCTAGGTTCTTTCTCGCGTGCACTAGGGCCTCTTCCGGTACTGTAGCCTTCTCAGCCTTCCATCCTTCGAGCGGCTTGGTGGCGTCCACGATTACTTTCGCGGAAACTCCACCTTTTGACGACGGGTCCAGTATGCTGTCCATCACGTTTGGAATAATGGTCCAGTCCTCGTCCGCCTGTGACCTCGTGGAGACTGCCCAAATAACCTCGTTCTCGTTGTGCACGTCGATGTCGTCGTCCACCACGATGACCATCTTTATCCCGTGGTCTGCGCCTAGTGCGGCAAGCGCTGCCTGCTTTGGTTGTCCTTCATGTATTTTTCTAATCGAGATGTAGCAGAAATACCTTATCGGTGCAGAGGCGGAGAAGGCAACAGCTTTCACCGTTGGGACTACATCCCTAACGGCCTTCCATATCATGGGCGACCGAGGCATGTTCCCTCCAAGGTACTCGTGTTCGGCTGTGAAACCAGCCGTAATGTGGTGGAAGATGGGTTTCCGTCTATGAGTTATTGCTCTTATTGTGACAACATTTTGTGTAGACTGATGCGATGCGTAGCCAGTGTACTCTCCAAGCGGTCCCTCAGGCTCCCTAACCTTCGGCAAGATCTCCCCCTCTAGTACGATCTCCGCCTGAGCCGGTACCTCGATGTCAACAGTCTTGCACTTCACTATCTCGATTGGTTCTCCAGCGAATGCACCAGCTATCTCGAGCTCGTCTTGGCCCGCTGGACCTCTCCAAGAGCTCGCGATGGTCACTATCGGTGGGGGACCTATTACAACGGCGACCTCTAGAGGTTTCCCCCTCTCTTCCGCTATCCTCTGCCAATTCCACAGGGTTCGTCTGGAGTGAAGACTCGTTCCAAACCTGTTCTTCTCCTTGAGCTGGAGCCTGTGGATGCTCAGATTCCGTGCGCCGCTGTCCGGGTCCTTCGCGATGAATATTCCTGAGCCAATGTACGGGCCGCCGTCCTGCTCAAAGTGGGTTGGTATCGGGAGCATGTTACAATCAACCTCATCTCCAACCAAGACGACGTCTTGAACGCGCCCTGAGGAGACGAGCCTAGGCTTGAGGGGTTCCTTCTCCCTGCGCAGCCATTCACCAAAGAGTTTGTCTTTCGTCGTATTGAGAGTGTAGGCAACTCTGTCTGGAGTCGGAAAGAGGTTCCCGACGATTGGTATGTCGTAACCCTTCACGTTCTCGAAGAAGAGGATTGGATACATTCTCCTCTTCTCAAGCTCTAGAATGTGGGCCGTAATTTCGTACTTCGGGTCGACCGGTTCCTTAATCCTCAGGACGTCCCCGGGTCTATCCCTCTCGACCGAGGCGATGTACTCGCGAATATCTTGAATCAATTTGGGATTCGCGACGCATTGCCGCTTATATGTATTTGAAGAGAATCTCTCAGAGATAGAATTACCGGTTTAGAGCTGACTAGGCTTTATTTTCATGAGCCTAGCTATATTGCCGCTTAGGATTAGGTCGAGCTGTTCTTCCTTCAAGCCGACTCCGAGTGGCTTTGGAAAGCCCAAGGCCTCGATGTTCCTGAGGTGGCCACCCATGTCTAGAGGGGGACAGTCGGTCCCGAAGATCAGCCTTTCTGGCCCAACTGAATTGACTCCCTCCCGCAACCTTGGAAGGGGACCCCATCCCGTCTCCAAGTAGATGTTGTCGTTCTTCTTGGCGACGTAGATCGCTTCCAGGGCGTACGTAATCATTTGAGTTCCAAAATGGCAGAGAATGAAGTTGGCATCTGGGAACCGTTCTGCTATGGGTGCTACCTGAACGGGGAGGCCGTACGGCGTGTCCCCCGTGTGCCAGAGAATAGGCAAGCCGAGTTTAGTCGCGTGCTCGATTATTGGTTCGAGTATTGGAAGTGACCTTTCGCCCCACCACCTGTGCATAGTGGGATGCAGCTTCAGAGCCCTGAACCCTTTCTTCTTGACGAAGAAGTTCATTGCCTTGACAGCCTTTTCGGCACCGAGGTGAATATTGCACATGAAAGTTCCGACAATTCTGTCGGGGTACTTCTCTATCGCGCGCAGCACCGACTTGTGATGGTCGAGGAAGCTAGTTTCGCGAATCGTTATGCCGGCGACAGGCATAGCGAAGGCCTTGTCAACTCTTACCTTCTTTCCCCTGTAGTGAAAAGGACCATTCATGTGCTTAATCAGGTCGTCGTCTTTGAAGCCCCAAGCGTATCCGAAGGCGGGGTCGTGTTCCTCTCCTACGTGTACATGGATATCGATTAACAGGTGCGACTTCGCTCCTCTATACTTGGCTGAGCCCTCAAGCTAGGGACGATACTTTGGCTTCCACCACACTCGAAGTCCGAGGTCTTTAGCAATGACGAGGGATGCGTTGTAGCCCCCCGCAAGGGTGACGCCACCGCCCGGGTGGACGCTCGCTCCGCAAACATAAACTCCCTTGATCGGTGTCCTGTAGGATGAGCAATCGCTGCTGGGTCGCAAGTATCCTGTTTGTTCAGGAGTGATCGCTCCACCGTTGATTGAACCACGAAACGCGTTTGAGAGTTTCATCTCTATGTAGGTAGGTGGGTAGGCGTACCGCCATCTTATGGAACTCTCGGTTACATTCTTCGTGATTCCGGACCAGACTCCAAAACACTGTTCCGCAAATTCGTCCTTGAAGTCGTCCCAAGAGGCGTTTGAGAGTCTGAAAGGGGAGATAGTGGTGAACTTCGCTACAGTCATTCCTTTGGCTGCCTGTGAAGGGTCGATGAGCGACGGAAGGCTGAGAAGCCCAGCTGGAAACGGCTTGCCCTCATAAGTTCCTGAGACACTCCGCAGAAAGTCTTCCACGCCTCGATAACCGGCTATATGGACCAAGGAGCCCTCCACGCCGTCTTCGGAAGACCTGAACTCGGGCTTCCCGCTCACGGTCCAATGCGCCTGGAAGAGACTCCAAGGGTCCCACTGCCACTTCATGGCGGAACTCATCATTGCCTTGGAGACATAGCCGGCTTCTAAGAGCTTCAGGAAAGTCGATGGGACATCTACGGTACTCACCACTGCTTTGGCCGCTATCTTTCGACCGTCGCTCAGCTCCACTCCCTTCGCGACTCCTCTTTCCACATCGATTCTGGAAACTTCTGCGCCGACTAAGATCTGCATTCCTCCAGTTATGGCTTGTTTGTAGAGACTCGAGGCGAGGAGGTAGCTCCCCCCTTTGACCAAGGATGCTCTGAGCATCCCGTACAAGAACGACATGAAGGCAATTCCCGAGTCTTCTTGCGCAGGGTCGAGTCCCCATGTGCATCCGAGCACGAGGAGGGCGAGCCTCAGCGCATCGGTTTCGAGGCCGTAATGGTCGATTACTTGGAGAGGTGACATCTTGCTAATCTTTTGCAGGAATTTGCCGCTTTTCTTTTTGCTGAGCCTTTCCCTAAACTTCTCAGAAGGCAGGGGAGTACTGTAAATCCAGGGGATAATCACTTCCGCCATCGCGGAATCGATGGCTTTCATCATCTCCGAGAACCTCTTCGAGTCTGGCACCGATACTTTCGAAATAGATTCTTGGGTGCGCTCGTTGTCCGTGTAGAGCGTCAGGCTCGACCCATCCAGATGAACCGTCGCTTGCGCTTCGGGTCGGGCGAACTGACAGCCATAATCGGATAGTCCAAGGTCGCTATATGGTGGAATCTTCTCGCCGAGAGGCATGTAAAGCGCGTGCAGATTGTACCTCGAACCCGCAAAGTCTTCCGTCAGCAGACTCCCGCCTACGTCGAACCTCTTCTCGACCAACATGACCTTCGCTCCGGCTTTTGTCAGATAGTTGGCGAGCGCCAAGCCATTGGGTCCCGCCCCGATTATGACGACGTCGTACTTCGCCATTCTTGTCAACCGACTGTGATGAACGGGCTCCATTCATGCCCGCTCTGCTTCTTCACCCACTTCCTAAACCATCCAAGCGGTTTATGATTCCACCATGGCTGCTTGCGCACGCCCAAGTCCTCCGCGACGACGCAGGCCGCTATGTATCCGGTCGACAGGTGGGTTGCACTCCAAGGCCATAAGGAGTTCGAGATGTAGAGTTTCTTGATTGGTGTTCGTGGGGCACCGCAGCCCTTGAACGGTCTGTCGAGATAAAACTGCCCGACCTTGGGGTTGCCGCCCGCGAAGTTAGCCTCGATTGCGCTTGGATTCCGCCTGAAGATGTCAAGGGGAGAGTACGGCATTGCCTCCACCACGCTCTGCCGAAAACCATTGGCGTATTGATCAATGCGATCGGTTACGCTCTCTCCCACCTCCGCCTTGTATCCGTCCCATGCATCTGCCCCTCCATTCTGAAGCCGATAGGGAACGTTGATCCAAGTCGTTATCGTGTGCATCCCAGGAGGGGCTTGAGTTGCATCTCTTCGCGTAAAGACGAAGGAGCCTCCCACCCCCACTACGGGCTCTGTGACCCTGCCATTCGATACGTCATTTTCGTGCTTCTTCAGGTCCTCGGTTGATTCAGCACCGTAGTGGAACCAGAACGAGTCCAAAACGTCTGGGTTGTTCTTACGGGCGTTCCATCTTATCACATCTTTGGTCGCAAAGATTTCGGTGAACAGAGTCTGGCCGCTGTAGTCGAACTGTCTTAGAGTCCGGACCGCGTCCTTGTCCAAGTGCTCTTCGCCGACCAAGTCTAGGAACGTGGGGGCGGCCGTCAGGTTGCTGATTACGGCCTTCCTGGCGAAGATGCGCTCTGAGGGATACGTGGAGTTCTCGGAGAGTTCCACCCCCTTCGCTTCACCGTCCTGAATTAATATTTTGGTGACCTCGCAGTTCTCAAGAATCAGGCCACCGTTTGCGAGAATGCAGTTCGCCAACGAGTTTGGCAGGTTGTAGCTACCTCCCCTCGCTGTAAAAGCTGTCTGCACACCGCTGCTAGAAGTAAGCGCCGAAAAGACTCCGACCGCGCCGGCGTACTTCTCACTCGCACGCGGAGTTACAGCTAGCCCCATCGCCACAAACGCAGTCTTGAGCTTGTCCTCCTCAAACAGGTAGTTCGCAATGTCGTACCCGTCCATCATGACGAAGTCGCTCGGAACCTCAGGAATCTTCGAAATCATCCGACCGAACTTCTCCTCTTCCTCTTCGGATGGGGCGACGAAGAAGTAGTCTAGGATCGGAATGATGTACTTGTTGACACCATTGATGAACTTCTTGAAGCTCCTAGCGTCACGTTTCGAGAATCTCTCGATCATCTTGTAGGTGATGTTCGCATCATAGGAATGGCAGAGGAAAGCACGTCCGTCGAGAAAAGGCTGGAGGAGGGCCCAGTCCCCACCGATGAGTTGAAGTCCGTGGTTCTCGAGCTCCAAGTCTTCTATGCAGGGTCCCATCGGTGTGACCAGGGCGGAAGCGTGAAGATTGTAGCGCACGCCCGGCATCGACAGTTCCTCGGTGCTGCAATGAGTGCCAACGATGTGCCGGCGCTCGAGGACAACCGTGCTCAGCCCCGCCTTAGCGAGATATGCAGCGACAGTGAGACCATTAATTCCGCCCCCGATTACAATGACATCGAACTCTCTCAATGAGTGAGACCCGTGAGGAAGTTGTGGATATTAGGATTTTGAGTCCTTTCGATCGACCTCGGAATGACCTTCCGGTTGCATGAAGCGAGAGCCTTCACGCTCGGGGTCGATTGAGGGAGAGTGAATGATAATGCCTCTTACGACTCAGGAAAAGACGATTCTGAAAACGAAACCGTTAGAAAGACGGGAGTTCTCGAAGGACCAGCCCTTAAAAGAATATAACTGTTCGAATTGAAACGTCTGTAGTAATACTCGCCGTTGAGCGAAGGACAAGAAACGAAACCCGCGACGGGCGTCTTTGTTCGTGAGGCCACAGGGCTAGTCAAGAGAGTCTCTGCCCTCGACACTATAGCAATCAACATGGCTGATCTTTCTGTGGGAAGCGCGCTCGGGATCGTGGGCTTCACCATGGTTCTCCTTCCTACGGTGTCAGGTGTGAACTTGGTCCTTGGATCGATCATCTCTTGGGTTCTTACAGTTCCCCAGATCTTCGTCTACACACTGATGTCCAGGAGGGTACCTCGTACCGGGGGAGACTACGTGTGGCTGTCGCGCTCGCTGGGTGGTTTCATAGGAACAGTGATATCATTCGTGGGCCCAGTAATCAACGTATTCGCCTTTCTAGCTATCATATCGCTGGCGACGGTCTTCACGATAGGTTCAGTAGGTTTGAGTCTAGGGTACTCCAACTTCCTCGCTCTCGCGTTACCCGGAAACGTACCCGGTTCCGCTCCCCTATCGCAATTTGTCGTAGCCGCGGTGATATTTTCTCTCCTGATTATAGCCAACATCGTTCGACCGAAACTCGGCTTCAGACTGATAAGCGTCTTCATTGTCATAGGACTGCTTGCGATGCTCGTTTCTGACTTCACGATTATCGGCGCCGGGAGGCAAGGTGTAGTCGGGTACATGGACTTCCTGAACAGCATAGGCGCGAAGGCGACCTACGCCTCTATTGCTAACTCCTATTCGGGGCCGACTTTTGACCTGACGGCGACGATATCGATATTGCCGTTTTTTGCTATCTTCCTATATCCGTTCGTGAATGCCTCGCCCGCAATCGCGTCTGAGATAAGGAGCAAGAAGGCGAGGGATTGGGCCGTGCCAATCGCATCTCTGCTAACATTCTTCTTCGCCACCTCTTCCTTCGCCGTAATGTATTATGTCGGTGGCTTCCAGTTTACGAACGCTGCGCTGTCAAACCCTACTTTGGTTTTCGACTACTCTTTCAACTTCTGGACGCTTGGGATGGGAGTCGCTTCCAACACCGCTGTGGCGGGATTCATCGGCCTCGGTTGGATCCTCTGGAACGTTGCAATTCTTGGATTCGGAATAATACTCTTTTCGAGGTATGCACTCGCTATGGGGCTCGATAGGTTCCTTCCTAGCGCTCTAGCTTATGTCAGCCCGAGGTTTGGTTCACCTGTCATCGCGCACGCAATCGATTTGGTCGTTACACTGGTCCTCGTTGGTCTTACCGCGTTCTTCTATGGTCCGTTGTCTTCCCTGGGGAGTGCGATAGTCGCTTCGATGTTCTTCTTCGCTTTCGTCGGCATAGGTGCGGCGGTGTACGGCGCGAGGCACGACAAGGGAAGAGGGAGGATGGCACTAATCGTCTTCGGCGTCCTAGACGCGGTGGTCTTCTTCTACATCGCTGCGACTTTCTTCATCTACCCGTCGGTGTATGGAGGCAACGCACTTTCCTACGGATATGTCGTGGTTACGCTTGTCCTCGGCGCTCTCATTTATCTCGTTTCGAAGAGGCTTAACGCGAAGAAGGGCATCGACATTAGTCTGGCTTACAAGGAAATACCGCCTGAGTAACGAATCCGATTAAGTTTCGTCTGAGGACTAAATCAGATGTAGCCCGCCATCTCAAGTACGTCGCGATGGCCTCTCCCTATCTTCAACTTTCGAACCTCAGATATTGGAATGAACCTTACCTCTGACCACCAAGCCTTCTTATCAGGAAGAGCGTTCGCCTTCATCTCGTAAAGGAAGCAGATGTCCCAGTGATTGTAACCCTCGACTCTGCCGGAGTCATGTGTGTGAGACTGAATTCCAGTGAAACGAGGCTGACCCTCGAGACCTGCCCATTCATGAACGACTCGATTGGCTGCTTCATCAGGCGATTCCTCCATCAATAGAGGTGTCGAAGGAAGCAACCAACTGCGGTTCTTTTCCAATCGTTTGGCGGCGAACTTCGGATAACCCCCCTTCTCAGGCCAAGCCTTGCTCGCCTTTGGGATGCCCATCAAGACACTATCGCCTTTCCTCACGATTACGAAGCTTGAAAGACAAACGCCACCCTTGGGCGTATGTTCCTGCCAACTTCGTTTGCGGCCAAACTTAGCCCATCTCTCTGATACCGGGCGCATGTGATTGGCGCAAATATGAGCCGCGGCTTTTAGCATTTTGTGAGAAAACATCGAGTCGCCATTGTTGTTAGTGCTCAGAATGAGGCCGGAGCTAGGACAAAAGATGAGAAGCGAATAGTATTTAGAACGTCAAAGCAGTCTTAGTTCTGGCGACCACCGCTGGGAACACTTTTCTCACCTACGGAGTACTTGTCTCCCATGAATATTCGCGAAGCGAGCGTAGCCCTGGCCAAACGCAGCGGAAGAGCCATGATTGTCGCGGGAGGAACGATGGTTCACGGATTGGCGGCGCGAGGTTTGCTCGGAAACATCAAGACCCTCATTGATCTGCAAAATCTGGGTCTGAGCTACGTCAAGAGTGATCCGAAGGGGTTCAGGATAGGCGCAATGACAACCTTCGACGAGGTTCTTAACTACAAACCCGTATCGAAAGACATAGCCTATGGCGCACTGATTGACGCTGTAAATCTTCCTCCGGCGCAGATCAGGAATATGGCGACTTTGGGGGGCAGCGTCTGCAGTTCAACGCCATTCTTCGATGTTCCAATCGCGCTGATGGCTTTGGACGCCGATGTCAGAGCGAAAACAAGCAGACGACAGCGCCTTATTCCGCTGAACAGGTTCTTCATCTCATCATTTGAGACCGCCCTCAAAGCGGGAGAGATCGCCACAGAGGTCATCCTTCGCAAGTTTCCGAGCAGAACAGCAAGCAGCTTGTTGAAGCTCGAAACCAATGCAAATGACCTCGCCATTCTGAACGTCGGTACCCGCATAACTCTGGACAAGCAGTCTAGGTGCATCGAATCTCGCATCGTGGTCGGTGGCGGTGTCGGACCAGTTCCGGTCAATTCGCCTTCAGCCGAAAGGAAACTCAGGAGAAGGGTTCTCGACGAGGATACCATCTCCGAAGCTTCTGAGGCTACTCTCGAGGACGTCGACCCCGTAAGCGATTTCAGAGGGTCAGCAGATTACAGGCGAGCGATGTGTAAAGTGATGACCAAGCGCGCTCTGAAGAAAGCATTGGCAAGGGTTAGGGGAGGGATGTGAAGATGGCCTTGATGACCCTGCGAGTTAACGGTGAAGCACGAGATGTCAGCGTACAGCCGCATCACTCCTTGCTCAGGGTCCTTAGGGAAGAACTTGGACTGTTGGGATCGAAGAGGGGATGCGACACAGGCGGGTGCGGCTGCTGTTCTGTTTTGGTTGACGACAAGGTTGTCTATTCGTGCATGGTCTTGGCCATGTCTTGCGTGAAGAAGAAAATCACGACTGTCGAGGGGCTTCAAGTAAATGGAGCGTTAGACCCGCTCCAGGAGGCTTTCGTTCGGGCCGGCGCAATACAATGCGGTTATTGTATACCTGGGTTCATAATGGCATCGAAGGATTTGATGCGACGCAGAAGATTTCCCTCCGAAAAGGAGATTGCCCAATCGATCGCGGGGAATCTTTGTAGGTGCACAGGCTACCAGAAAATCATTGAAGCGATTGAGATGGCAGTGTCGAACAGCAATGGAGCAGGTTAGGATGTCCAAGCTGCGGACGATAGAATTGGATAAGACGCGTGAACTACATGTGGTGGGAAAGTCGGTATCGAAGCCTGATGCGTGGGAGAAGGCGAAGGGCGGTTCGGGGTATCCAGTCAATTTCCGTCTGCCTCGAATGCTGCATGCGAAGCTCTTGAGAAGCCCCTATGCCCATGCCAGGATAGTCAAGATCGAGACATCAAAAGCGCAAAGGCTTAGGGGCGTCAGAGCGATAATCACGCACAAAGACGTTCCGAAGGCGTCGTTCACACCCTACTACACTTCTCCACCAATGGCTCTGACACTGGTAAGAGACCTGCTAGTCCTTGACGACAGAGTCCGGTTTGTTGGCGACGGCGTAGCGGCCGTCGCTGCTGAGACCGTCGAGGAAGCCGAGGAGGCTCTTGACTTGATAGATGTTGAATACGAGCAGCTTCCGGCTGTCTTCGACCCCGAGGAGGCCATGAAACCAGGGGCTCCAGAGATACATCAAGGTGTCAAGAACAACGCAGCCATCTCCCCTGTCCTCTCCTTTGGAGATGTGGAGAGGGGGTTCGAGGAAGCGGGTTCCATCTTTGAGGGCAAGTATGAGACGCCGAGGGTGAGCACTTGCTACATGGAACCGCGAGTCTGCGTGACCCAGTACGACGATATGGGAAACCTGACGGTATACTCATCGATACAGGCCATCTTTGGTCTGAGACAGGCCCTCAGCGTCGGTCTAGGAATGCCGGAGAGCAGGATAAATGTCATCAAGCCTCCGTACATCGGCGGTGGGTTTGGTGGGAAGCTTGAGATGAGCTTCCTTGAACCAGTCTGCTCGCTCCTCAGTATCAAGACGGGAAGACCCGTCAGGATGGAATACACCAGATCGGAGGACTTCCTCTCTAGTTCCAGACACCGTATCAGGATGTACCTCAAGACAGGCGTCAAGAAAGACGGCAGTTTCACGGCGAGGTACTGCAGGAGCGTCCTCGACGCTGGTGCTCACGCTACACAAGCTCCTGTCGTCATAATGGTCCACGGTACTTTTGGTTTCCTAGGGACGTACAAATGCGCGAACAGAAAGTGGGAAGGGTACTGCGTTTACACGAATAACGTGATTGGTGGTGGATATCGTGGCTATGGGGCACCTCAGGCAGCCTTCGCGGTTGAGTCGCAGATAGATGAAATCTGCGAAGAGCTGAAGCTCGACCCGATTGAGATGAGGCTCAAGAACTGTCATTCGCAGGGGGATCCGCACCCCGAAATACCCGAGCTGAACTTGTCATCCTACGCACTTCGCGACTGCATAAGCGAGGGAGCTACAAGGTTGGCATGGGGACAGAGGTCACACCCCGAAGGCAAGTCGGGCATGGTAAGAAGAGGTATCGGCTTCGCTTGCGTGCCGATCTGGGTCTCCGGCGGCTATGGAATACCAGACGTGTACGAGCACTCTGGTGCGGTGGTTAAGGTGAATCCTGACGGAACTGTGAGTCTAAACACAGGTGTTGTGGACATTGGCGGCGGGCAGAACACTGCTATCATGCAGATCGTTGCCGAAGAGCTAGGGGTTCCGTTCGAGGCCGTTAAACTCACAAGCTCCGACACTGACAATTCGCCGTTCGATTCCGGGACTCATGCCAGCAGGGTTACCTACGCGGCGGGCTATGCCGCGAGGCTTGCCGCTGCAGAAGCGAAGAGGAAATTGCTGGGAGTAGCTGGGGAACTCCTCAAGGCTGACCCCGCTGACCTAGAGATAGAGAATGGAGACATCTACTTGAGAGGGACACGGGAGAAAAAAACAACCGTCGCCGATGTGGCAACAGCCGCGCATCTCCCATCTGTGATCATAACTGAGAATGGCCCCCAGGTAACCGTCAGCAAGAAAGGAACGATTATGGGGGCTGTCTCTTCGGCACCACCAGCCAACCCTACCCCCACAGCCGCCCTGTTCGTCGAAGTAGAAGTCGATACAGAGACGGGGGAGGTCAGGGTCCTTAGGGCAATATCGACGCATGACCTCGGGAGGGCGATCAACCCGAAGGCGGCTGAGGGGCAGGTGGAGGGAGGGTTCGTCCAAGGGCTTGGATACGCGCTGATGGAAGAGATGCTCTTCGATCAGGAAACCGGTACATGTCTCACCTTGGACTTCCTAGATTACAAGATTCCAACGGCAATGGAGGTGCCCAGAATCGAAAGTGTTCTTCTTGAGGCCGTGGAAGAAACTGGACCGTTCGGAGCAAAGGGGATTGGGGAGCCTCCAATAATCATGCCAGCACCCGCGATTGCTAACGCGGTCTACAATGCAGTCGGGGTTAGGATAAGAGAGCTACCAATAACGCCGGAGAAGATACTCAAGGCGCTTGGGAAGCTCTGAATTCGTCCCATTCTGAAGCTTTGCAGATCGCAGATGGTCGCACTGCAGGCTAGCTCACTTCAAGATCTGAATCTTTAGCGGTTTAGGCTTCCCCCCGTTATACGCGCCAATGTCGTCCGGGCAGGCGGAGGTTGCGATTAGACAGTCCATCTCCGCGCGAAGGTCCACATAGTCTCCCTTCGAGACCGGGGATTTGTCAAACTCGTAAGTCCCGGTCGATCCAAGCTTCGCGTTCATGAAGACATTGAAGACGTCCGGCACATCCCACTCTGAAATCCCGAACGGCTTTAAGGACTCTGCGAGGATGTCATGACAATTCTTATGGTAGCCTCGAATTCCGTACAGGTCTCTGTACAGAAAACTGTTGCATCGGCCGGCCGATAACCAGTAGACACCGGGGACGTCAGTCAGCACCGTAAACATGACATTCCCCGCTGGTAACATGCTGCGCAGCTTTTTGGGTCGTGTAAAGCTCCTGCTGGACTGCCGGGTCAGCCAGGCGGAGTAGCTCTCCCTGAAGTCGTGCTCGTTGAAAGCGACCATATCCGCTGCCTGAGGACCTTCGATCTCAATTATCCTGAGCAGTTCTCCCTTCTTAATCGTGAAGGAGCGTCCTTCACACTTCGGTATCGTGAATTCCTTCACGACATTCAAAGTAGCAGATGGCATCTTCCTTTCCATTTAAGGGGTTACTTTCCGGAAGCAAACGAGTTTAATCCTCTTGCGCATGAATTCCGAGTTCCCCAAGGAGTTTCTCGTACTCCTTTGCCTGCTCGTCGTATGCCTTCAGGAACTGCGGCGCGTCGAAGGCCGTGTGACCCAGCTCTTTTGCGAGTCTAAAACAAGCTATGTGAAACTCCTGTTCCTCGGGAGGCAAATCAAGGTAACCAAAAATTAACCACCCCCTTCTTGCCTTTTCCCCGTATGGGATTAGAGCTGCGGCTTTGTTTCTGTCCTCTTCCGTGACCTTACCGATTCCAATCCCTACACCCTTCGTGGACCATTCCCAATTGGTCCTTCCATGGCGCATTTCATCCACGTAGATGTGGTTGTATATTGCACTTGATACGAGGTCCTTCACAGACCTCATAGGCCCGAACCAAGCAATGTTCTCCGTCAGCTCGCCAAATGAGAAACGCATGAAAGTCGGATGCAACCTAACTTCAAGGTCAGCCAGCCTTTCATCAAAGAACTTCTTGTGCTTCTCGAGCACGGTGGGGGTGAGGATAATACCACCGAGCCTCCTTGAGTACTCCGACGTCATATTGGTGTGAGCCCATTCGTCCCTTAGGTGCATAACCACCGCCTGCTTAATCTCAGTGGGATATCCCTGGACTATTGCTACCTGCAAGGCCTTGCTGTCTGCAAGAACAAGGATGTACTCCGCGAGGGCGAGTCGACTCCAGTAGTACCTCACTGCGACGAGTTCCTCCTCGTTATACTGCTCAGGTCTGACGAACTCCCAGGGTATATCCGTTTGCGGATTGTAAGCACCTTTCAGCGCAATCTCGTAGCGTTGAAAGAACTTCGGGTCGACAATCTCCCAGCCGACTTCGGGAAACTTGTAGAGGTCGGGGCTACTTCTCTCGAACTTCGCCGCCATAGCCGCAAGGTTCTCCACAATTTCAGAACACCATAAAGTGTAACTTAAGCTTGCTGGGAAGATGGCAAGCAAAAAGATAATTTTCGCTTGGTAAGTTCCCAAAAGGAGACGCATCTGAGAGGGGTTCCTTCTCTTTAGTATGCTATAGAAATATGTCTCCGCCGTTGACGAGGATTGTTTGCCCAGTTATGAAGTCGCTTTCGCTTGATGATAGGAAGATCAAGGCACCAATCAGGTCCTCGGATGTTTCGATTCTCTTGAGAGCGCGGCGCGGGGCCACGTTCTGCAGCATCTTCTCATCATAAATCCTACGAATCCTATCGGTTGCTGTTAAGCCGGGTCCGATCATGTTGATGTTAATGTTATGTTCACCTAGTTCGTGTGCTAGCGTTCTCGTCAGGCCTATCAACGCAGCCTTCGAGGTGGCGTACTGCAAGAAGCCCGGAGACCCTTTGTAAGCCAACGTAGAGATAATATTGATTATCTTTCCCCTGCGGCCTTGCTTCATGTATGGGAAAGCAGCTTTCGTAGTCAGCCAAGGTCCTTTCACATTTACAGCCATTACTCGGTCCCATTCCTCTAGTGGGATATCGGTGAACGCGCGCTTTTGTAGGACGGTATCAGAGAGGGCGGCATTGTTGATTAAGATGTCAATCCCACCGAACGTTGAAGCAATCTCTGACATCGCCTTATGAACCGACGCGTCGTCAGACACGTCCATAAGAAATGCAGCAGCCTTGGCGCCAACCTCTTTGTTTATTCCTTCAACGACGGCGCGAGCATTCACCACGTCTAGGTCGGCGACAGCCACCGTTGCCCCCTCCTTCGCGAGCGCGAAAGCGAACGCTTTTCCAAGGCCCATTGCTGAACCCGTTATGACAGCAACCTTTCCGGTTAATCGATTCGTTACCGGGCTTCTTTCAATTTGTTATTTATTTATTGAGCAAGAATTTCGGTGGGGGTCTTCTGAAAGGCGGCCCGGCGACAGCACGACGTTGGCGTCTTGTTGCGTCACGGTTCATTGCGTGGTGACGAACGGGCTCCATTCACGCCCGCTCTGCTTCTTCACCCACTTCCTGAACCAGGTCAGCGGCTTATGACTCCACCAGTGCTGATTACGCACGCCCAAGTCCTCCGCGACGACGCAGGCCGCTATGTAGCCGGTTGTTAGATGGGTCCCACTGAAGGGCCATATCGAGTTCGAGATGTAGAGCTTCTTGATCGGGGTGCGGGGTGCGCCGCAACCCCTGAAGGGCCTGTCGAGGTAGAACTGCCCAACCTTCGGGTTACCGCCCGCGAAGTTGGCTTCAATGGCGCTGGGGTTTCTCTGAAATATTTCGAGAGGCGAGTAAGGCACTGCGGCAATAACGCTCTTCCTGAAGCCCGAGGCGTATTGCTCTATCCGACTCGTCACCTTCTCACCAAGAGACTCTTTGTAATCTGCCCACCCTCCGGCGCCTCCATCGTTTAGTCTGAAGGGGACATTGATCCAGCTGGTTACCGTGTGCATACCTTTCGGCGCCTGCATGCGATCCCTGATTGTGAAGAGGTATGACCCACCCACGGCCACGATAGGGTCAGCTACCTTCCCATTCTGCCTCATCTCTTCGTGCTCACGAACCTGATTCAACGACTCCGCCCCGTAGTGGAACCAATACGCTCCCAGCACGTTCGGGTCCCACTTGCGCGAGTCCCATCGGATTATGTCATTCAGGGTATAGACCATCGTGAATAGAGTCTGACCACCGTAGTCGAAGGACTTCAGCGCGTTGAGTGTGGGCGTGTCGAGATGCTCCTTACCGACGAGTTGCATGAACGTTGGAACGGCGGTCAGGTTGCTCACGACAGCCCTCCGGGCCTTCACAATCTTGTGAGGATATGATGAATTCTCGGAAAGGAGCACCCCGTACGCCTCTCCGTCTTTAATTAGTATTTTCTCAACCTCGCAGTTTTCGAGGATCATCCCACCGTGGGCAAGGAGACAGTTGGCAAGGGAGAAGGGGACATTGAAGCTTCCACCCCTCGCGGTGAACGGAGATTGGACACCACTGCTGGCGGTTATTCCGGCGAAGACGCCGATGGCTCCAGAGTACGTCTCTCTCGGGTTCGGGGTGATGGCGAGACCAAAACCCGCGAAGGCTGCCCTCACCTGGTCTGACTCGAAGAGGTGCTCTACAAGGTCGTAGCCGGTCATCTCGCTGAAGTTGCTGGGGATTTCCGGAATCCGAGACATCAGGGTGTTGAACTCGGCTTCTGCAGTTTCGGAGGGCGGGGTGTAGAGGTGGCCAATGATCGGGTCGACGTACTTGTTGACACCGTTGATGAACTTCTTGAAGCTCCTGGCGTCACGTTTCGAGAATCTCTCGATCATCTTGTAGGTGATGTTCGCATCGTAGGAATGGCAGAGGAAAGCACGTCCGTCGAGAAAAGGCTGGAGGAGGGCCCAATCACTGCCTATCAATTCTAGGCCGTATTTTTCGAGTTCCAAGTCATCTATGCAAGGCCCCATAGGAGTAATCAAGGCGGAAGCGTGGAGATTGTATCTTGCCCCGGGCAAAGACAACTCCTCGGTGCTGCAATGAGTTCCAACGATGTGTCTCCGCTCAAGGACTATAGTTTTCAGACCCGCCTTCGCGAGGTAGGCACCTACGGTTAGACCATTGATGCCTCCTCCGATCACTATGACGTCGAATTCCTGCAAGAACCTAGTCACTCATCTTGAACAAATATCTTCGGGTGACGAGGTTCGCTAGCAGGCCAAAAAAATTTGGTATTCCGGCCAAGGTGGATTACCTTCCGCCCTCCACTTGTTCCTGAAACATCTTGCGCATCTGCTTGTACATCTGGAGCCTCGCATCGAAGACACTACCGCATTTTGAGCATTGCACCGCGACCGGACTTTCGAATTTGAGCTCGAAATTCTGGTCGCAGTGCTCGCAGGTCAGCATTATGCGAACAACCGGGGCTTCAGAGACGTGCTTGTGCCTTGACAATGCTTGCTAACGCCTTGAGGCTTTGAGCGTGCTGTAGAAACGCTTCTCGCTCTCCAGCCTCGTTTCCATTATCTGCTTGAAGAGTTTCGAAACGTTCTCCTGTAGCTCCTTGCTCGTCGCGTGTTTCGCGATGAGATATTGACCGTATCTCTCGTGGTATATGTCAATGTAGGAGTGAACGTCGAAGTAGATGATGTCCTTGTTCCCGAATCCATACTGCGCCTTTAGGCCCTTGCGCACCCGCCTGTGAGGCCGTGGCAGATCCCTCTCAGCGAACATCAAGACTGCCGCCTCGGTAAAGTGGTGATCGCGATAGATGATCTTGAAGAAGTCGTGGTTCGTCTTGAGGTAGTTTTCCTCCGTCTTGAGCGCTGGAATATACAAGTCCTTGACCTTGTCGAGACCCAGGGCGTTCTTGCAGTAGTCGGCCAGCAACTCCTCGTGCCCAGCTTCCTCGTAGAAGTGGGCCCTGAAGAGGTCCCTCGCCTCCCTTATGCCCTCGGGGTCATTGCGTTCGACCCGAATCCGCTCCTGAAGTTGTGCGGTCACGTATCCTTCCCAGGGAAACATGTTATTGACGAAGCTGTAATAATTGGAATAGTACGACCGGAGTTCGTCGAGAGTTATTTCGCCCTTCTCGATCATTTTGTGGAAGAAAAGGTAGTACGGTAGGTCGACATGTTCCCTCATGAATCCAACGTGCCAATCGATTAAGTCCTTCACAAGGTCTGCGGCCGGTAGGTTCTGCCACCCCCTCCATCCGAGACCTCTTATTCCTTTGACCGGGACAAATGAACCAGCCGTGGTAAGTTCTCTCTCGAATTGCCGCTCATACTCCGGCGTGACTTCGACGTCCGAGACTGTCATCTCTTCCCATTTGTCGGCCATGATTATTTAAAGTGCGCCGCACCAAACGAGCCGTTCCTGGGGGTGCATGTTGAAAGTGACTCGAAGTCGTTATAATTAGGCTCCAACGAGACGGAAAATGTGGCCAGGCTCTACTCTGTCGTTAGCGAAAGAGGGGCCCGAGTGTCCATAGAAGGAGAAGGCGGAAATCTCTTCGATTTAGGAGATGTTTTGAGGTCGATGGGAAAGCCCGAGCCAGTCGCTGGCGTAATCGAACTCCTGCGAGACTGGCCTTCATGGCAGAGAAGCCTCCGCGCGGTCTCGGAGTACGCAAGGAGCCATTCCGAGAAGTTAGCGCGGCTCGACCGTCAGAGAATAAAGATCGAGGCACCAGTGAGTCGACCCCCCAACATTCTATGTTTGGCATTCAACAATGGGTTGAGCGAGAGGTTTCGTGATAGATTCAGGAAGGTGGGTAATCCGGGCTGGTTCATGAAGTCCCCCACGTGTGTTGTTGGTCTAGATGCTGAAGTCGAACTCCCACCAGCCGAATGGTCGAATGTAACAACCCCAGAGGTCGAACTAGGGGTGGTTATCGGGAAGAGGGCGCGATGGGTAACTCGAGAAGAAGCGCTCAGCGTTGTCGCGGGTTACACCATCTTCAATGACGTGACGGCGCAGGACCTCCTAGTTGATTCGGTCGCGAGCATCACTCCCCAGAGATACTTCAGCAGGAAGATCGTTCCAGATTCGGGCGAACAGTGGGAGAAAGATCAACTCTCGGGGCCGAACAGGATCGAGATGAAGCAGTGGGACACGTTTGCGCCGATGGGCCCATGTCTTGTGACCCAGGAAGAAGTTCCCGACCCCTACTCAATGGGATACTTTTGCAAGCTCAATCAGGAAACGATCATGGAGGGCAAAAGAATCGAGCTCATCTGGAGCATCGCAGAGATGATACACAAATTCTCCGTAATCATGACGCTTGAGCCAGGGGACGTTCTGAGCACGGGAAATGTGGGCCTCTTGACCCCGAGAGCGGTTCTCAAGCCAGGCGATGTCATGGAAATCAGCATCGGAGGCATCGGAACGTTGAGTAACCGATGCGTGGCCAGCAGACATCCAGCCGTCTGGTAGCCTTACAATACTAAATACCCGACGAACTCTGAAGGAAGTAAGGTTGGCGTTATACCTCACCGAGGCAGATGTTGAGAAAGCACTCTCGATGAAGGATGCTATCGAAGTCGTGGAGGCGGCGATGAGAGAGTGGGGGAGTGGCGGGGGCACCAACAATCCCAGGGCTCGGGTCGAGATAGACGACCGCGTCCTGAACGTGCTCACTGCCGGTGTTCAATCAATTCATTCCTTCGGGTTGAAAGCCTACACCACGTTCAGCGACGGGACCCGCGGAACTAGTTTCTTGATACTCGTCTACGACTCTCAGACAGGAAACCTCGATGCCTTGGTCCAGGCGGGAAATATCACCAGGATACGCACTGGGGCGGCAACGGCGGTTGCAACAAAGTACCTTGCGAGGAAGAAAGACACCCCCGTGCTCGGCATCATCGGGGCGGGGAGGATAGGAGAACTGCAAGTCTCCGCGCTGATGGAGAGCAGGAGGTTCGAACGGGTGTTAGTCTACGACTTCGTCAAGGAGGGCGCCGAGCGGATGGTCGCGAAGGTTAGGGAGAAGTACTCGGCCGATTGCGTCGAAGCCCGGAGCTCAGCCGAGATAGCGAAGAAGTCCGATATCATTGTGACGGCGACCTCTAGCGAGAAGCCCGTCATATCCGGAAAGGACCTGAGGCCGGGTCTCCACCTTAACGCCGTCGGTTCGAATAGTGCAAAGCGGGCTGAGGTCGACGAAGAATGCTTTTCGAGGGCCAGCCTGATAGTAGTCGACCACAAGGCCCAGTGCATACTCGAGGCGGGAGACCTGATTCGGGCTGTGGAATCGAAGAAGGTTGACTGGTCGGACGTTCTTGAACTCTCTCACGTGGTAGTCCATGCCCGGGAGTACACAAGGAGGGACGAAGACATTACGATATTCAAGTCGGTAGGGATAGCGATTGAAGACGTGGCGGTCGCGAGGTGGGTCGCCCAGAGGGCGGCTGGCCTCGGTCTCGGAATTCAAGTTTCAGTTTCCTGAGAGCGCAATTCATCTACATTTTCAGATGAGGTCGCGAGACGGATAATCCAGCCCCGATACGACAACACATTTATCCCCTGCGACGCGATGATGAGAGAATTGATTGATCTAAGGGGAAGGGATGTTCTCGATACTCATGAGTGGACCAAGGCTGAACTGGACCAAATCCTGAAGCTTGCTTACAAATTCAAGGCGATGGGAGTAGGAACACGCTCCCTAGACCTGCTAAGGGGAATGACGCTCTTGCTTCTATTCTTTCGTGCCTCGACCAGGACGAGGATCTCCTTCACCGCAGCCATGGAACAACTAGGCGGCTTCGTGCAGTGCCCCGACCCTGGAGACCTACGCCTGAGCCTCGATAACAAGCCTGGGGCGGGTGAATCGCTCAAAGACACTGCGCGTGTGGTTGAGAGATATGTTGACTGTGTGGGCATCCGTCTAAGTGGCCCGACCCCGGACAGGAACGGTGTCCTCCGACCCGGCTTCGGAGATCTGATCGCAAAAGAGTTCGCGCAGTACGCCAGGGTCCCGGTCATCAACCTGGCCTGTGACATGCAGCATCCAACGCAGGCGATGGCCGACGTAATGGTGATGCAGGAAAGCTTGGGCGAGTTGAAGAAGAAGAAATTTGTCGCGATGTGGGCTTACTCGCCCATTGTACGGCATTATACCTCAACTCAGGCAGACGCACTAATCGCGGCTACTTATGGGATGGATGTCACGGTGGCATATCCTGAGGGCTACGACCTAGACCCGGAAACCGAGGCAATAATCAGGAGCAAGTGTGCGGAGAACAAATGCAAATTCGAGATCATTCATGACTATAGGAGAGCGGTGCAAGGCGCAGACGTCGTCTTTCCCCGCACTTGGGTTTCGCCCAATTTCTATGTCCACTCGAAGGAGGAGGAGCAGGAGCTCGGAGCGAAGCACCGGGATTGGAGGTTGACAGAGGCATTGATGAGGTTAACGAACAATGCCCGCTTCATCCACGTCATGCCGTTCGACAGAGGTAACGAGGTCGATGACAGCGTAGCCGATGGCCCAAGTTCCCTGGTCTATGAACAGGCGGAAAACCTGCTCCATGTGCGAAAGGCGTTCCTCGCATCAATTCTGGCCGACCCTGTCTCTCTGAAAAAACTCTAGCTCAGTCAGAGTTAAGATTTCAATGCGCTCACATTCGTACCTGATCGTCCTTCAGATGCCTCCACCAGGCTGCCAAGATGGGCGATGGTGGATCGATCGCCACCACTCTCGACGAATCTTATCGCTGCCTCGACCTTAGGAGCCATGCTTCCCTTCCTGAAGTGACCCTCTCTCAGGTAGTTCCTGAGTCTTCCGGAAGTTATCTCCGTAATCATTTCCTGTTTTGGTGTCCTATAATTGAGATACACTCCCGGAACATCGGTCAGCATAACAAACAGGCGTGCTCCTATCAGGGTGGCGAGTCGCTGCCCCGCCAGGTCTTTGTCGATCACGGCTTCGACCCCAGCCGCCTGAGTGCCCTCTTCGACGACAGGAATTCCTCCGCCGCCGCAGGCGACGACGACAAACCCCGCTTCGACGAGCGTCCTTATCGCGAAACGCTCTGCAATTATCTGTGGATCGGGCGACGGGACAAATCTCCTGTAACCACGACCCGCATCTTCCTTGACAACCAATTCTGGTCTGCTTGCCATTATTTTATTTGCATCATCTCTGGAGTAAAACGGTCCGATCGGTTTGCTCGGGTGGCGGAAGGCGGGATCGTCTTTGTTGACGACTGTTCGGGTGACTATCGTCACAACGTGTTTCTGAATCCCGCGCGAATTCAGTTCGTTTCCGAGGGATTGTTGTAGCATGTAACCGATGAAGCCTTGCGTCTCTGCTCCGCAAGCGTCTAATGGTAAGGGTGGGACTGTGTTCCTAGCGGCTTCATGTCGCAAGAGCGTAGCACCAACCTGCGGACCATTTCCGTGAGTGAGGACAATCTTATGCCCGGCGTCGATTAGATCCGCGAGTTTCGTAGCCGCCATCTTCAAATTCTCGTACTGCTCTGCGAAGGTTCCCCTCTGGCCACGTTGAGTGAGGGCATTTCCTCCGAGAGCGATTACTGTGATTCTCTCGGACAACTTGTCTTTCCCCTTTGCAGAAGGAGGCGCCCCTTGTTTGCGCTTATCAGAAACGGGTGGTCGCTTTCTTGACGTCGCTTTGTCTATCGCTTGGTGCGTTTCTTTGGATTCCTGGTATCTTGGTCATTTTCGAACTGCCCCTTCGTAATTACGTATATGCTTTGCGTCCATGGTCGCCTCATCATTCAACCCAGGGTCTCACGCCTTGAGATGCTTCAGTCCGGAACCGGTGAGGAGACACGCCGCTCTCCCCTTCTTCGATATCCGACCTTCCCGCACGAGTTTGAAGAGTCCTGCAAGAGAGACGGCGCCGGAAGGTTCCACGAAGAGGCCACACCTCTTTGCCGCATACTCCCCTGCCTGGAGTATCTCGTCGTCGGTGACGGTGAGGGCCAAACCCCCCGATTCTCTGATGCTCTTCACCGCGGTCTCCCCTTTCAACGGGTTCCCGATCTTCAGCCCCTCTGCGACCGTCTCTGGGTGGTCGACCGGAACTATCTTCTTCCCTGAAAGGAAGGCTTTGGCAATCGGGGAACATCCCTCCGGTTGTACGCCCATGATCTTCGGGCGAGCAGCGATCCACTTCAAACTCAGAAGGTCTTTGAAGCCTTTGGAGCATCCAATAAGAAGGCCGCCCGTCCCCATCGGTAGCATGACGTAGTCGGGGAGGGCCGCCCCACACTGAAGAGCTATCTCGTATGCGATTGTCTTTAGGGCATCGGTGGCAAACGGGTTTAGCTGAAACCCACAGTAGTACTTGCTGTTCTCAGTTGCGAACTTGACGGCGGCGTTGAGGACATCGTTTCTCGTACCCTCGACTTTCCGGACGCTAGCACCGTAGGATTCAATCTGCTTTAATTTGGCTGGGCTCGTGCTTGAAGGTACGAATACATCGCACTCCATCCCGCCTCTGGCAGCGTATGCGGAGATGGAAGCGGCGGCGTTTCCTGAGGAATCTATCACCACGGACTTTGACCTTGAAGACTTCGCTTTCGTAAGCAGTAGGGAGGCTGACCTGTCCTTGAAGGAACAGGTTGGGTTAATGTACTCCACCTTGAAAAACAATTTCGGCAAATCTTCTGATACATGTTCACAGAGCGGGGTCAGCCCCTCTCCAAGTGTCACCACCTCCTCGTCCTCTGTCACCGGAAGGAAACTTCGGAACTGCCACATTCGTGCCCCATGGTACAGGAAAGAAGATTTCTTCGCGTTTGGGATTGTCACCCTTGTATCTAAGACGGAGCCACAAACCCGGCATCTGAGCTCAGATTCGCGAGGGGACCTAGTGCCGCACGAAGAACACAGCACGGTGTAGTTTTTCTTCAAACGATTCTTCCAGTGCCTGCGCCGGTCGTCTGAATCCTTTCTCTACTTGCGCTTCTGATCGGTCTCTTCCCGGTATAGGCCTAGGCTTCTGAGAAGCGGCTCATCATGAATCTCGAGTAGGATGGCGGGTTCCTTGCCGACGTTCTTGTGACTGTGCCAAGACCATGAGGGAACCGCGAGCACGTCGTGCTTTTCCCAGTCAAATTTCTTTCCGTCTATCGTCGTGCTTCCCCTGCCCTGAATGACGTAGTAAATCGGGGCCGAGGTGTGCCTGTGGAGCTTCGTCTCCAGCCCGGGTTCAAGCAGGTTAACGTCAGCCCCGAATGTTGGGCTAACACCGACCTCCTTGCTCAGTGGATTATGATAGGTGACCTTCACTCCATTGTAATCGTCCTTAAGTTGAAGCTCGCGCATTTCATCAAGAGTCTCTTTCATATCCGTCCACTTGTAAATCCAGGGGCTCTCTGGCTTACTCCCTGCATTGGTCGAAGGAACAAGCGATTTCTGAGTCGCCCTTCTGATCAACTGATTTTCCGACTTTGTCGGTTCCTGCCACTCCGTCTGTTGAAAGAAGAAGAGGCCCTGTCTCGCCACAAAAGGGATGTCGAGCATGTCGAGCCAGACGGCCATTCCATCATCGTCTTTGATGTGCTCGTGATAGACCCATTGAGGGGTCAGGACAAAATCCCCCGCCTCCATGTCGTATCGATCTCCGTTCAATATCGTGGCGGCCGTGCCGTCGATCACAAACCGAGCAGCCTGCGGACTATGCCGATGAGGAGGCGCCTTTTCTCCTTTCTTGATAAGCTGAAAACCAATCTGAAAATTCCAGTTCGCCCCCTTGTACTGCTTTGCGTCCGGATGTATCAGGCTCAGAGCTCTCCTGTCTCCGCCTACTCGCGGGAAAGAGTTGGCGAACTGAGTCAACAAAGAGATAATTTCTTTACCTTTCCAGAGCCAGGGCCCGATTGGGGATTTCGGTTCCGTCGTAAACATCTCATGCTCAAATTCCCAGAGCGGAGAGAGGTTCTTCTCGTGAACATTTTGCATTAATGATTCCATGTTTGACATTTTGTTGACTCTCGCCCGCCGGTCGTTTATTTATCCCTTCACTTCACACTGAGGAGATTCAAAGGAAGGGATACTCCTTGCCCCATACCACAGGTTCCCACCAGGGCCTTATCCCCTCTTTCTTCGCGATGACGTTGGCAGCGACGTACCCTGGAGCCATCGTTATGCCTCCTCCCGGGAAGAGGCCTGAGCCGCAGTAGTAGTATCCTTGAATGGGAGTCTTCGCTCCCGGCATAGCCCTCGGCGGCATGTCAGCGCTTCTCATCTGGAAGTCGCCGTAAGCCATGTTGATGAACGTCCTCTGTATGTCTAGCGGCGTGTAGACGAATGTGTGAAGGTTGTTCTCCTCCGTCATGTTGGGTGCGAAGCGCCTCCACTGTGCCTTGTCTACCTCAGCCGCGACGGCTCCGAGCTGATCCCACTCGCCGATGTTCTCGTTGCCGGCGCACTTGACGAAGTCCCAGAAAAAGACCGTGTGTCGATTGAAAGGAGCCTGCGAAGGGTCCACTCTGGTAGGATGAAGGACCTCAAACCTCTGCTTCTCGACCCGCTTGCTGATTCGTCCAGACTCAATCCCTTCGAGCTCCTCCTTCAGATCTCGCATCGAGTCATAGCCAACGTATATTCTCAGGGCCAGGTCTATGTTCCCGTCCCACTGCCGGAGCCTTTCGTTGTATTTTGGCGCCTCCCTGAGGGCCATGTGGACCCCCAGGTCTGTGCTCTTCGCCCATCTGTAATCGCGAAGCCCCTCCTTCCATTCTCTTGGAAGAGAATCAAGCTCGATGAACCGTTCGAAACTCTGCCTCACGTCTACTCCACTCACGACGAATCTCTTGGCATGAATCTCCTTTCCGTTCGCCAGCGCAACTCCCCTTGCCCTTCCTTCCTTTACCAAGACCCGGTCGACGTGAACTCCCTCAAGAATCTCGCCTCCGGCCTCCAAGAAGATGCGCCTGAGTGCTTGGGCGAAGTTGCCCGAACCCCCTTTGACCACATACGTCTCCTTGAGGAGAGGTAACGAAGTAAGAGAGACGGCTGAACCGGGCGCATTGGAGGGGAGGCCAACCAGCAAAGGCCCAATTGCCTCCACGAGTCTCATCTCCTCGCTCTCCCAGGTGTCCTCCGCGTGCTGAATCACCGTCTTTGCTCTGGTCTCGAGGAAGTATTCGCCGTCAGGAATCTTGCTGATTGCCGCCTTCTCCTCCGCGTCCGTTCGTTCAAAGGGGTCTGTGTAGTAAGTCGGAATCAACATTCGGTTGACCATGTTCCGGTATCTCTCGTATATCTTGGGAAACTTGGCCGCGTCTCGCTGCGAGAATTTCTTCAGGGCCTTCGCAGTCTTCCTAGGGTCTACGTGTATGCAGAGATTCTTGCCATCGTCCTTGGCGAGGGCGATCTGGACCGGTGCAAGAAGGAGTTCGCAATACTTGCCGACGTTCAGGTCCTTGAAGGGTGGTCTAGCCGGCACCGCTTGATACGAGAAGGAATGAATGTTGTACTTGTAGTAGGGAATCCGCTCTACGGTGATAGATGCGCCGCCCACATAATTTCTTCTCTCGATCACCAGAGTCTTTAGCCCTGACTTGGCCATGTAAGACGCACAGGTTAGAGAGTTGTGGCCGCCTCCGATGAATACGCAGTCGAAATTCGCGGCCAACTGATACCTAGGAGGCCTTTATGGCCCACAAAAACTTTATCAGCTTTTGGAGCAAGGACTACGTTGTCGTTGGAACTCCTTAAGCTCACTCGGTTCTCGCATGGTAGTCATTCAGATGATAACCGAAGCCGCATTACTTGAACAATTCAATGGTTCGCTTCAACTCAGAAAGCTGAGTCTCGCGGCGCCCGGAAGACAGGAGATCCTCGTCAGAATGGTCTCTGCGTCTGTGTGCCACACCGACATCGCTGCAATCGAAGGCGAATTTGGCAGGCTGATCCCGCTTCCGATGGTCTTGGGTCACGAAGGCGCAGGGGTAGTGGAGGCGGTCGGAGACGGGGTGAAGAAATTCAAGAAAGGAGACAGAGTTGTGCTGTCGGTTGTAGTTCATTGTGATAACTGCAGAAACTGTGCGGCCGGAAGACCGTCCGCGTGCGAGAACTTCAACGAGATCGCCTTTGGAGGAGGCCTGAACGACGGGAGCAAGAGGTTGAGCTTA
>Ga0066710_100000144_pt1 | contig 34368 bp, 33 predicted proteins | sample GraSoiAngelo_159_FD_79666 | JGI IMG/M metagenome (GOLD analysis project Ga0066710, IMG submission 79666) | Grasslands soil microbial communities from the Angelo Coastal Reserve, California, USA - 14_1009_16_40cm | ecosystem: Environmental > Terrestrial > Soil > Grasslands | place: USA... | reverse complement strand
GCGATTCTCTGCCCCAAAGCGAGTACCGGTGTGGCAGAACCATGAGCCACGTAACGCGGATGGAGCTCCAACGATATCTAGGACCGCTCCTCTTACCAGCGATCGATGTCATGAGCATGCGGTTCAGCATGGAAATACGCGCGCCGTTCCTGAACCGCCAGCTTGTCGAGTATCTCGTGCGCGTCCCAGACGAGATCAAGATGCCAGATCTGAATCGGAAGAGACTGCTTCATAGGCTAATGAGGGGTCGGCTTCCTGAACACGTACTTCGCCACCGAAAGCGCGGCTTCGGCTTGCCGCTCGAGCGCTGGATTCTAGAGCCGGGACTCCGGGATATAGTCACGGAAGTAGTCGCAAGCAAGAGGGCGGCTGGGCGAGGAATTTTCCAGGAGGCGGCGCTGAAGCGGGCGCTGGTGAGTCTCGACGCCTACTCAACGGGAGAGCGCATGCATCACCAAGAGTTCATGCGCCTCTGGATTCTCTACGTGATCGAGGAATGGATCCGGCGGAATTGCGATGACTAGGCCGATCCTGCTCATCGCGCGCGACTATCCGCGAATGGTCGGTGGAATCGCGCGTTACATCGGCCGGCTTTTCTCGAGCGTGCCCCCGGAGGATCTTGTGGTCATCAGGCACCTGGAGCCGGAGATGAGCGATTCGGAAAGGGGGCAGCGCTTCCGCGTCATCCATACAGGGCGGTACTCGGCATTTCTGCGTACCGGCAAGCTGGCGATACTGCCTCTGATCGTCAGCACCGTCCGACACGTCGCCGGCGAGCGGCGTTACAGACTCATCGTGGCAGAGCAGATTCAAACGGCCATTCCCGCGCTGATCGCCGCTCGGCTTCTCGGTGCGAGGCTGATCATTTTCGCTTACGGAATGGAAATCACGACCAGCCGGTGGTGGCGCGTGAAGGGCTGGGTGTTTCGGCAGGCCGACCAGGTAGTCACGATCAGTTCCTATTCGCGAACGCTGCTTGAACGGCTTGGGGTGTCCTCAAAGCGCATTGCGACGATACCGCCATCGGTAGATGCGGAACCCTTTAGCGATGCGCTTCAGATTTCCAAGCGCCAAGCTCGGGCACGCCTCGGAATATCCGCGGATGCGCGGGTTCTGTTGAGCGTGGCCGTGCTCAAGCAGCAATACAAAGGTATTGATACGACAATACGAGCCGCCAGCTTGCTTCGAAAGCAGTACCCCGGACTTCAGTACCTGGTCATTGGGGCAGGTCCTGATCGACCTCGGCTTGAAGGAATCGCGCTTGAATTAGGACTCGACGGACTCGTGAAGTTCCTGGGGTCGGTGGACGAAGCGACGAAGGGTCTTTGTTACGCCGCCTGCGACCTCTTCGTGCTGCCCAACCGAGTAGAGTATAGCCGCGGCGGGGAGCGGAGCGAGGGGTTCGGCATTGTGTTCCTCGAAGCCGCGCTCTTCGGAAGGCCATCGATCGGGGGCCAGGGAGGGAGCCTCGACGCAGTCCTGCACGGGGAAACCGGGCTGAGTGTGTTAGGCACGTCAGTCGAAGAGGTAGCCGGCGCCGCGGCAAGGCTGCTGGACGACCCACAACTTAGGGAGCAACTCAGCGAGGCGGGAAGGCGCCGTGCGTCCTTCGACTTTTCGACAGAGAGAGCGGCTGCGAGATTTCATGAGGAGTGTATTAGGAGCTTATGCGGCTCCGGGGAATCACGTGAAGAATCGATTGCGGGAGCCTCGGGAGGCGAATGACGTATCTCGCGTTGGTAAGCCTTGCGTTCCTGGCGGCACTGTACTCCACCGGACTGAAATACGTGCTGCACAACAGGTACGCACTACTTATCCCAGACTTCGCCTTCGCTTCGATCCTCCTTCTACTCATGGCCCGGGAGCTGGTCGAGCGTCGACCGATTCGTCGTGAAAATATTCCGTTGTTCCTGGCAGTTTGTGCATATCTCGTCACGGGGCTCTTGGAAATCGGGAACCCGAACGTCCCAAGCGTGAGAGCTGGGTTAGAGGGCTTTCGCAAGACGTGTCTGTATATTTCTCCGGCCCTCGTTGGTCTCTATCTGGGCTGGAGTCCCAATACCGCAAAGCGATTCATTCACATTCTCGCCTTAGCGACCGTTCCACTGTGCCTCTACAGCGTGAAGCAATTTCTTGCCCCAACCGCATTCGACCTCCAGATTCCGGAGCAAAACACGGCTGGCGAGGCTGTATACAACGTGTTCGGTGTTTACCGAGCAACGTCACTACTTGGCAGCCCGTTCGCGCTCGGGTTCATGGGGAATGTGGCTGTAGCCCTGGGGTTCTATCTCGCGGCGACACGCACAGCCGCTCCCTGGGTGTGGGTCGTGATCTGTGGCGGCGTTGCGGCAATCGTTGCGAGCTTGACGCGCGTAAGCATTGTCGCTGGGCTTGTGCTGGCAGCTGTGGCCCCGGCGATGATCCTAAGGGCCCACGGATGGATTTTGAGGTCCGGTGCGAGCATCATCCTACTCGCTTTGGTGGGGATGTCTCTTTCAATGACTCCGGTGGCGGGACAGGTTGCGAGATCTTTGGATTTACGGTATCTGGAAGAGGACCGAGCGTATGCCAGGTTCGAGGGATACGATGCGGGGCTCACTGAGCTCGCGAGGAGCCCGCTCATGGGGTATGGTGCCGGCAGCGCGGGCGACGGTCTCGATTCCTACTTCTCAGGCTCCGTCTATCTCCCCGCATCCCACAACGTCCTTCTGAAAATCGGATTCGAGCTCGGGCTTGTCGGACTGTTGGCCTTTCTCCTATTTTGTATCTCCTGGATCCGAATTGCGATACACCGATATCAGGCCGCTGCGAGTAGATCGGAGAAGGCGCTCATCGGTCTGGCCGGTTGCCTATTCATCGTATTCATCATACAGGGCGCGTCAGGCAGCGGAATCGACAGTTTCCCCGCGAATGCGATCACGTTCTTCATCATGGGACTTGTAGCAGGAACGAAGGGGCGATGTACCGAAATCTGATACTCATTCCATTTCATGACTGGCGGAAGTGCACGCGCGAAGGATTTCGCACCCGCGATGCACATTTGATCGAGGCGTTTACACGGGGCCGTGCCTTTGAGAACGTTCTGGTCGTAAGTCGACCCATTACACGCATTGAGCTCGCCAGGCATCGGGAGGCGCGAGATCCCGGATGGAACGTAATCCTTCGGGGACCGAAGTGGCACGTCTTCCGCGATCCCCGGGGTTGCTACGTCTTCGAGTATTTCGACCCCGGGCTCGTCGGACAGGTCTTGAACGGCAGGTCCTGGTTCTACAAGGCCTATGGCTCGACGGAGATGACATTGGGCCTCTTTGAGGCTCTTGGAAGGCTGGGGATGGACCGAGCGATCGCCGTCACTATGAACGTCCGAAGCGCCAGGCTCGCCATGCAATTGGCCGCGCGGGGAATTCCGGTCGTGTTTGACGCATGGGACAATTGGCTTCGTCTCCCCCTTGCACGGAATGAGCGTGGCCATGTCAGGAGGAGTTATGCCGATTTCGCTAAGATTGCACCGCTCTGGTTCACCAACTCGGAGAACAACCGCATAGAGTTCGAACGGCAGTTTGCCGTTGGTCGGTGCACTGTGGTTCCGAATGGAGTCGATCCCCATCGATTCCGGGGTTCCTTGAGGGAACCGAAAGAGTTCGAGGCGATTCCAAGGCCACGTGCGTTCTTCGGAGGCAAGATCACACATTTGTTCGACGTCGATCTTTTCAACGACGTGGCGCGTCGGCTCGAGCAGATTCAGTTTGTCGTGGCTGGCCAAATTATTGATAGAGCGGTGTGGGGGAAGATCAAGCGGGCTCAAAACGTTCATTATCTTGGCGATATTCATTATGAAGAGTATCCAGCGTATGTCATGTCCAGCGATATTTGCATGTTGCCGTACGTACGAGACGAAAAGTCCCATGGCGGCAACAGCATCAAGCTCTATGAGTATGCAGCTGCGGGGCGGCCCACGGTCTCAACCGCGGGTAACGGAGCGAACGAGATGCTGGGATTTCTATCAGTCGCGAATTCTGCGGAAGAGTTTGCGGAGGCGATTCTGAGGTGCATCGAGCGTGGAGAACGCGTGCCGGAGCTAGCGGAGTCGGAGTTTTCGTGGGACGAACGGGCACGAACCATGACCGAACACATGGCGACGTTCCGTGCGGAGGCTGCTGCCTGCGGGGCGCTGAGCCCACCGGAAGGAGAGCCTGGGACCGGCTGGCACGTATGAAGATTGCGCTTATCGGCACGAAGGGGATGAACTGGGGGCCTCACGTTTTCGGAGGGTTTGAGACCGCGGTGACGGAGCTCGCCCCACGCCTTGCGGCGGCAGGCTGTGATGTAACGGTCTATTGCAGGCGTCACCTGTACGGGCGAGGAGTTCTCACCGAGAAGGTGAACGGTGTCCGGCTCCGTTATGTCGGGGGGATCGAGTCGAAGAACTTCGGGACCATGACGAACGGCGTGCTGAGCGTGGCCGACGCGTTGCGATCCGCAACGGACGCGATCGTTCTCTTCAACACCGGCCTGGGCTGTCTGGTCCCGTGGATTCGGGCCGCGGGGTGCCGGGCTCTCATGCACCTGGACGGCCTCGAATGGCAGCGAGGCAAGTGGGGGTGGGCCGCGCGTAGAATGTTCGAGCTTGGTGCCCACGTCAGCGCGGGCTCTGCGGATGAGCTGATTGCTGACTCACGGGAGATCCAACGCGTCTACGGGAATCGGTACGGGCGGACCGGTGTGTTCATACCGTACGGGGCACGCCTCGTCCAGGACATCAGCGACTCGCTGCTACAGCCATATGGGATCGAGGCTGGGTCGTACTATCTGCTGGTCACCAGATTCGTTCCTGAGAATAATCCCCTGTTCGTCATCGAGGAGTTCCTTCGTGCGGGTACGAGAAGATCGCTGGTCATCCTCGGCGGCAACTTTTACAGATCCGCGTATGAAGGGCAAATCCGAGGAGTAAAGGATCCCCGCGTCTGCTTCGCTGGGTTCATTGCAGACCCTGAGCTTCTCTACGCCTTCTATCGCTATTCCTACGTCTACATCCATGGCCACTCGGTGGGCGGTACGAATCCCACCATGCTGGAGGCCCTGGCGAACTCCTGTTGCATCTTGGCCCTGGACACGCCGTTCAGTCGAGAGATGCTCGGTGGGGATCGGTACGGACTCTTCTGGCAGAAGAAGGATGGGGACTTGGCCGAGAGGATATCCCGAATCGATGCGGAGCCTGCGCTGGCGGACCGCTATCGGCTCGCCGCTGTGCAACGGATTCATGGTGAATACAACTGGGACCGCGTGGCGTCTCAGTACCTCGACCTTGTCGCTGCCCTCGTGCGCGGGAAGTCTTTGCCTAAGGGGCATCCCGTGACGAATGGAAGGATCGGGGCGGGCTGCCAAGAGGAGCCGGAGATCAGCGCGGGAGCCGAGGCGATCGGCGAATGAACGTGTCTGGTAGAACTTCGAGCGTCTCAGCCTACGACGCGCCGTACTACCTCAAGCGTGAGGCAAGCCCAACGCTGCTCGCCGAGATCGCAGCGGTCGCGGATTTGCTGGACCCGGAGCCGGGTGACCAAATACTCGAAGTGGGATGCGGGGGTGGCGCCCTTCTCTCCCGCCTCATTGCTCACGGATCCTGCCATGTAGTGGGTGTGGACTGGCTCCGCACCTCCGTCAATTTGGCACGCCGACGGAACTCTCGAGCAAGGTTGCTTCAGGGCGACGCATGCGCTCTTCCGTTTCCTGACGGACGGTTTGATAAGGTAGTCGCGCAACATCTGATCGAGCACTTCGACGATACGAAACGCGTGCTCACGGAGTGGCACCGCGTCCTCAAGCCCAAAGGGGTGCTGGTGATCGTTACGCCAAATATCGACTACCCGCATCCAGAATGGTTCGAGGATCCGACGCATCGCCACATTTTCTCCGAAGCCGATCTGCGTGACCACTTGAACGGGGCTGGCTTCTCGGTGGACGAGACCAGGATTATCAACCCATATGTCGGCAGCCTCTCCTTTCAATTCGCTGCGGCTCGTTACCTCCAGTTCCTCCGGCGGCTTCCTTGGTTCGGTCACCGGGGAATGAGTCTCGTAGCCTCGGCTTCACGCATATGAGAAGCCCGCGTACGGGACGCCTCTCGAATGATTCCGCGAATTGGGATGCCCGGTGGCAGCGGGACAGACTCACCCGGGGCCTCCAGCGGAGATCCCTGTGGGATGTCCTGGATGAAGTCAAGTTCGGCTACCTGCGGCCGATCATTCCGCGATCAGGAGGTTCGGCGTTGGAAGTGGGCTGCGGCTCAGCGCGGTTGCTCGGAATGCTCGCTCGATTAGGGTGGAAGACCACCGGTATTGATTTTGCCCGGTCAGCCCTCGATCTGGCGCAAGACCGGTTCCGAGCCGAGGCGCTCGATTCGGCCTGGGTTCGCTCTGATTGCCGCAGGCTTCCGTTTGCCGATGGATCCTACGATCTCGTGACCAGCACAGGCTTGCTGGAGCACTTCGGGGACCCTACGCCTGTGGTGTCCGAGATGCTTCGTGTTCTTCGCTCCGGCGGCGTTTTCTATTCGGACATCGTTCCGCGAAAATTCTCCCTGCTTCGCGCCCTCGACAGGGGCGGAAATGGGCCAGGAAACAACGAGATTTATGAGCGCCGATTCAGCCGAAGGAGCATTGAAACGTTCGTATCCAGTTTCACGGTGCTTCGGGAGGTTCGAGTTTTCCCAGCCGGTGTATTTCCGCCGCGGCAACTCTTTTCGAAGCGGATCGCGTTTTTGCACCAAAACGAATATGGAATCAACAGAGCATTCGCGAAGGTAGGTGCCCGGCTGGATGGGTCCTGGGTGGCCGACTGGTTGGGCTTCTATTACTTCGTCTCTGCGCGGAAGGTGTGAGTCCTCGAAGCGTAGATCACAGGTCTAACAGGGAGGTTGGACAAGTGACTGGCCCCGACGCCGACCACAAGAGGCTCGCTGCAAGCAGGGTGGGGATTGCTTCCGGGCGAACCGGCTCCCGTTTCCTAGCGACGCCGGTTTACGTCGTCCGGCACGGTCAAACCGTCTCCAATCTTCATCGCCGGTACGCTGGAATGGGCGCGGAGCCCCTCACTCTGGGAGGGCGCCGCGAATCCACCCGCCTCGCCCAACAGCTTCGGGGCGTCGGGCTCGGGGCGATCTGGACGAGTAGGGTCGCCCGAGCCCGAGAGACAGCCGCGATCCTTTCGGACGCTCTGGAAATCCCATTGCGAGACGAGGGCCGCCTCGATGAGATGCTCCTCGGTCCCTGGGAGGGTATGACCGAGGACGAGATAGCGCTGCGGCACCCGCGCGAATTCCAACTCTGGAACACGCGTCCGGATCTTCTCCAACTCGCTGGACGCGAGACGCTCGCGGAGCTGGCTGCCCGCGTCGCACCACTCCTAGCCGATGCAGGTTCGCAGACAGAACCGGTTCTCCTCGTAACCCACGTCGGTGTGATCCGTGTCCTCGCGCTTGCCGTTCTCGGTATCGAGCTCGCCGCGTACAAACTCGTGGCTGTTGCAAATCTTTCCTGCATGAAGATCGACGGGGCGGCGGGCGAGGTCGTTCGAATTCCCGGTCACCAGCCGGTGCGCGGGGAACTGGGCCTAGCCTCGGATTCCGTGGGTGCCGAACTGTGAACGCGCTTGGCCCTGCCGAGGCGCGCCCATGCTGATTGCGCGCGCCCCGCTCCGAGTCTCGTTCGCCGGTGGCGGCACGGATCTGGAGGCGTATTACTCCCGCTTCGGGGGCGCGGTCGTAAGCGCCACAATTAATAAGTACTTCTACGTATTTCTGAGCCGAACGATCGATGACATGGTACAAATCACTTCTTCCGAGTTTCGTACCTTCGAACGTGTGGACGCGGAGGAAGGGGACTCCGGCGAAGGAGACCTAGCGTATCTCAAATCCATCCTGAGTGAGTTCGGGATCGCGCGGGGACTTTGCGTCTTCACCGCCAGCGAGGTTCCCCCTGGAACGGGACTCGGCAGTTCCAGTACTGTGGCGGTCGCGCTCGTCAAAGCCTTGGCCACCCTTTGCCAAAGGCGTGCGAGCAAGCAGGAAATTGCCGAACTGGCTTCCTACATCGAAATCGTCAAGGAGGGGCGGCCGATCGGGCTCCAGGATCAATTCGCGGCCTCATTCGGAGGTCTCAACTGGATCGAGTTCCGGCCGGAGGGGACCTCGGTGTCCCCCATCCAGCTGTCGCTCGAGCTCCGCGATCAGTTGGAGCGCAGCCTGATGCTCTTCTACACGGGCGCGTCTCGAAACGCCGCAACCATCCTGGATTCGCAGAAGCGTTCCTCCTCCGACCGCAGCTCATCCGTGACCAAAAGCCTTCACGGAATCAAGGGGGACGCGTTCGCGATGCGCGAGGCGCTCGAAACCGGCAGGATGCGTGAAATCGGCGAGATCCTCCACCGATCCTGGCAGCGTAAGAGGCTGCTGGCGACCGGTGTCAGCAACGACCGCCTCGATCGGCTCTATCAGACCGCGCTCGACGCGGGCGCGAGCGGGGGCAAGATCACAGGAGCGGGTGGAGGCGGCTTCCTGCTCCTCTACTGCGAACCCGAAAATCAGGGGCGCGTCACGAGTGCTCTCCGGGGTTTCGGGGTCGCGCGAATGGCGTTCCATCTCGATGACGGCGGCGCTCAGGTGCTGGTGAATTCGGTGCCGCACGTTCCGGGCCTCTCCTACCCTGAGGGAAAATGGATCGGGACTGGCGCCGCCTCCGTTTAGGAATTATCGCGACCGATGCCGTCGCGATCGTGACCGCATACACCGCAGCGGCCGCGGTGAGATTCGGCGTGCCGGGGGTACTGCGAAACCCGGTGATCTGGGAGTCGTGCATTCTTCTCGGCATCGGGGGCCTCATCGTGACGCTCGCGCTCGCGTGGCAGCAGGGCACGTATCGCAGGAGTGCGCTGACGGACGGCCACCGCGTGTATCCGCTGCTCGTGACCGCCTCGACTTACGCAACCGTCGCGATGACCGTGCTCAGCCATTTCGCAGGTAGCCAGCTGCCCGCTTCGCGGGGGTGGCTCGTCGGATCTTGGAGCGGAAGCATTCTCGCGCTGTTCCTTTCACGGTTGATCTGGCGAGGGGTCGCGCTTCAGTGGCGCAAGGGCGGAGCCCTCATCAGGCGGGTTCTCATTGCTGGGGCAAACCAGCAGGGAATCGCGGTCGCACAACAGCTTCACGCTCCACTACGCCACGGAACAGTGGTCGTCGGATTCCTGGATGACTACCAGCGTCCCGGGACGGAAGTGCTACCGGGACTCGCGGTCGTCGGTCACCCCGGTTCGGCGCGGATCAAGGCCCGCGAGCTCAGAGCGGACGAGGTCGTGATCATCATGGGCGGCCTCGCCTGGGAAAGCCAACGCCAGCTCGCGGAACTGGTCACCCGTCCCGACTCACCGCTCGAGGGGAAGATTTCCGCGACCTTCTACGACCTCCTTACCACTTCGGCAGAGCTGAGCCATGTGGCGTACGTCCCTATGCTCAGCCTGAACCGCAACCGACTCTCGGGATTCAATGCGGCAACGAAGCGATCCCTCGATCAATCGATTTCGGGAGTGATGCTCCTCCTCCTTGCCCCTCTCTTCGGGTATTGGAGGGTGAAGGCGTGGATTTGCCGCTCTCCAATGTTCGAATTTCAACCCGTCCTTGGTACGTGCGGGCGGCCGTTCCGTCTCGCCGGGCTGAATGTACGGCTCACGTGCTCGCCGGTCCTGGCGAGGCTCCCGGCTCTCTGGAACGTGTTCTGCCAGGATTTGAGTCTCGTCGGGCCTCGGCCCATCCGGATGGAAGAGCTGCCGGCGCACGAGCGATGGCGCGCGAATCTCTTCGCCGTGCGCTCAGGGCTCACGGGTCTCTGGCGGCTTCGGGACGCGGAGGATGCGGTTGAAGAGAGGGTCGCGCTGGATCTCTACTACGTCCGGAACTGCACGCTCATGCTCGATCTGCAAATCCTGGCTCAGACAGGAAGAGAGTTGATTTGGCGCTGCATGGGAAGAAGAAGCCTGCTCGCGCGCTGGAACGCGAATGACGGGCCGAAGGCTGCCGTGCTCGAGGATGGATCCCAAGCTCCAGAGGCTGCGAGCTGGGAAGATGTCTTCGAGGGCGACCCAGCCGAGGCAACGGGGGAGGGACTGCGCTGATGATGTACGACGAGGTGAAGGAGTGGCTGGCCGGTGCACGCAGAGCGATCGAGGCGGTGGATGTGGCAGCCGTGGCTCGGGCCGGTGAGGCTCTGGCCGACGTGCGGTTCCGCGGCGGGACGATATTCGCAGCCGGGAACGGAGGGAGCGCAAGCACCGCGAATCATTTCGCGTGCGACCTCCAGAAAGCGACGAGGGTCGAGGGTCGGGGCACCCGCGCGATCTCTCTCAGCGACAACGCGGCCCTGCTCACCGCCTGGGGGAACGATCTCTCGTTTGACAGCGTGTTCGCCGAACAGCTGCGCCTGATGGCGGCGCGAGGCGACGCGCTCGTCCTGTTCTCCGTCAGTGGATCGTCGCCGAATCTCATCGAGGCGCTGTCGGTGGCGAGAGAAATGAATCTCATCACCGTGGCCCTCCTGGGACGGGACGGCGGACGCGCCGCGCTCATCGTGGATCACGCCGTGATCGTTGAGAGCGATGACTATGGCTGGGTCGAATCGGCCCACTTGGTTCTGGAGCATGTCCTCACCTGCTATGTCCGGCGCGCGATGAGAGAGCGTCTCGTGACAAACGGAGCGGTGGAGGAAGTCGTCCGTTGACGGCGTCGTCTCCGGCGCGCAGTGCGCCGGTCGCCGCGTCTCCGTCGCGCGAGCGCTCGGACGACCCCTTCGCGCTGCCACCACGCTACATGGCCGCCGGCATCCGCGCCCAACTCCTCCTGAAGCGGTGCCTCGACGTTACAGGAGCGACACTGGGGCTTGCTCTTCTGAGCCCGGTGTTCGCTACGATCGCCGTTGTGGTCCGACTCAGTTCGGGGAATCCGATCCTCTACCGGTGGAAGGTCGTGGGAGTCCGGGGCCGCCCCTTCACCGGGTACAAGTTCCGCACCATGATTCCCGAAGCCGATGCGCACCGGGCAGGTTTGGAGTCGAGGAACGAGATGACATCGCCGGTGTTCAAGATCCGTCATGATCCGCGCGTGACCAGTGTCGGACGGTGGCTGCGCCGTTTCAGCCTCGACGAGCTGCCCCAGCTCTGGAGCGTTCTCAAGGGAGATATGAGCCTCGTGGGTCCGCGCCCCCCGTTGCAGGAAGAGTGGAGCCGATTCGAAGCGTGGCAACGTCGCAAGCTGTCCGTCAAACCCGGGATCACCTGCCTGTGGCAGATTTCCGGCCGATCGGACATCCGGGATTTCACCGAATGGGTCCGTCTCGACATCGACTACATCGAACGCTGGACGCTCTGGCTCGATCTGAAGATCCTGCTCGCGACGATCGGGGCGATCGTCCGCTCGAGAGGAGCCTATTAGATGTCGAGGGCGCTGGTCACCGGCGGCGCTGGATTCATCGGTTCCCATGTGGTCGACGCGCTGCTCGCGCGCGGCATCGAGGTCCGGATCCTCGATCTCCTGACGCCTCCGGTCCACAACGGCCGTGTCCCCGAGTACGTTCCCGCCGATGCGGAATTCATCCGCGCCGACGTTCGCGATCCGGAATGCATGCGGAGAGCGCTCCGAGGAGTGCAGTACGTGTTTCACATGGCGGCGTATCAGGACTACCTCCCCGATTTCAGCACGTTCTTCACGACGAACGCGGCCTCCACGGCTCTCCTCTACGAGCTGATCGTTTCCGAGTCTCGAAACGTGGACTTGGTCGTGGTCGCTTCCTCCCAGGCGGTCTACGGCGAGGGTCGGCACCGATGCGCTGGCGATGGGGACGTCTATCCCGGTCCGCGCTCTGAAGAGCAGCTAACACATGGCGAATGGGATCACGCGTGTCCGCGGTGCAGACGTCCGCTGGAGGTCGCATGGACGGACGAAACAGTGATGAACCCGCATAATCCGTACGGTCTATCCAAGCGGGATCAGGACGAAATCGCCGTGAAGCTCGGTGCGCGCTACAAGATCCCCAGCGTCGCATTCCGGTACTCGATCGTTCAAGGACCGCGGCAATCCTTCCGGAACGCGTACTCAGGGGCCCTGCGCAATTTCACCGCGCAGCTCGGCTCCGGGATTCAGCCGGTAATTTACGAGGACGGGAATCAGCTGCGGGACTACGTCGGCATCCGCGACGTCGTTCGCGCGACGCTCCTCCCCCTGGAGAGGGCAGGAATGCACGGCGGCTCCTTCAATGTCGGGGGAGATCGCTCGATTTCGGTGCTCGACCTGGCGAAGCTGGTCGGGCATGCCGCCGGCATGGACTGCGAACCGCGAATCACTGGCCTCTATCGAGTGGGGGACACGAGGCACATCCGCTCCGACATTTCCCGGCTCAAGAGCCACGGGTGGGCGCCTGCCGAGAGCCTCGCGGATGTAGTGCGGGGATATGTCGCCTGGGCCACCGCGCATCCGGAGTTTCACAACGCCGCCGCCGCGGCCCAGGAAAGGATGAGGAGCTTGGGGGTCCTGAGGGAGGCGACGACTCCCCTCAGCTCGAAGTGAACCTGAACGCTACCACCGGGCCTGTACGTCGATCGAGCCGGTGACGTGTTGGCGGTCGGCTCCTGGAGCATGCTCGGCGTTGCTTATGTCCGAGTATCCGACACGCCCCTCCAGGGACAGGCCGGCCGATGGCCGAAATGCTATCCCCGCGCTGGCGCTCCACGTGCGCTCGACGACGCCCGAAAGAGGCACGTTGTCGACCTTTCCCGAAGCGGGATCCCAAGGCTGCCCGATCGACCCCTCCCCCTTTCGAACGCGCGCTGCGTGAATCGTCGCAGTCCAGGGCACACTCCAATCCAACCGAGCTTCCGTCCACGCCTGCTCGGCATCCGGCCCGAGCACATACCCGAGTGGGCGTCCCGCGAACTCGAAGTCGTGGCCGTGCCAGACCGTGTACACGAAGTCGTAGATCCGCGTGTACTCCGCCCGGACGGACGCGATCCGGTGGCCATTCAGAGCCCGCGCCGCGTGGAGACCGGTTTGCCATCCGATCTGCTTGGGCTTGAACGTCGACGCTATCGAGTAATCGTCGAGTAGGAACTCACCGTACCAGCGGAAACCGCGCGTCACGCTCCAGCTGAAGTCAACCGACGCCATGACGTTGTTCTTCTTGAATTTGTTCGTCGTATCCGTGGCTGCCGTGAACGCGTCCACGCGCTTTTCGATGAAGGTGTATGGGAAGGCGGGGATGAGATAATAGAAAAGTTGATCGGTGCCGTCGAAGCGCGCCTCCTCGGCCACTCCGAGCTCCAAGCCTTCACCGAGTCGGATACTCATACGGGACGCGGCATAGTAGAGCTGCTCGACAGGGTCCAGACTCGAGACGAACCAGGAGATTTCCAGGCCGCGCAAGATGCCGATGTCGAACCCGAGCCGGTCGAGCGCCGGCGCGGCATCCGAAACGCCCAGCGTCCCGGTGGCGCCTGGTCCCCATCGGACCCAGGAGTGGGCGAGCGTCGCACGTATGCGATGCGGCGCGTCGGCGCCTTCCAGCGCGAGGTAGGCGCGGTCGAGCCAGGCGTTGAAATCCACTCCCTCGGCGATCGCGAACTTGGTTCCGAAGTTGGGTGTGCCGTGGCCTCCTTGCGAGGCGGTACCGGCATACATATCGCCGAAGATCAACAAGCGGGTGGCCGCGCGCGCGCTCGCCTGAGCTCCGAGTCGATAGTCGCGATTCACGGTGGGCCGGCGGGACGGGTCCTCCTGGTAGAGCGCCACCGCGTAGGGTGATACCTCGAGCCGACGATCCTCATCGTTCAACGTCCACCCTGGGGGCCTGGCCCCTGGGGCATTCGGAGATACTTCGCGCTCGATGCGCAAGAAAGAAGGGTCTCCTTCGGCGCCGCCCTTGCGCAGCCGTAAATCGCTCAGGTACTCGAGCGCTTCCCCGCGAGTCCACGGCCGCCGGCTGACGAAAAACCCTGGCGCTCCGAAGCGGAGCGCCAAGGACTCGAGGTCGGAGTAGATCGGGCTTTCGACGGGGATTTCCTCAAGCGGGTCGTATACGGCGAGTGCGGGTCGTGGGATGGAGCAAAGCGCCCAAACGGAGCACGCCAGCGCGGCGATGGGGACGAGCACTCGCTCCCGGTGCCACCGCGCCTTCCCTGAAGGTGGCCGCATTGTGGGCGAGAATAGGGCGGGACTCCGGCCGCGTCCACAATTGACTCGCGCGAGGCGCCGCCCCGGTCCTCCGCCCCTAGTTCATCACCGCCTGCATGCGATCGCGAAGATCGACCAGCCTGGGCCGCTCCGCATCGAGCATGTCGCCCGTCTTGGGCGTTTGGCCGCCGTGCGCGACCTCGCAGCGGGACCCCGGCCTCACCCGGGTCATCGCGCCCCGATGGGGACCGACATGGGCGGTTCCTTCGAGCACACAGACGCACGTGCCCGCAGGCTGGGCGATCACGGCAAGGGTGGTGCTCGTCACGCGGACCGTGGCGTCGGGTGTCGTGATCGCGAGGCGCGCGCCGTGGAAGCGCCTCCCGGTGGTGACGCGCAGCAGTCCGCCTGCCACATTGGCCCGGGCGCCTCGACCGAACCAGCGTCCGGGGGGCGGCGGGAGGACCATCTCGGTTCCGGGGGAGAGCTGCATCGCGAGGACCCCGGAGCTGACCAGATCCAGCTCCTTGGTGCTCTCGAGTCGAATTCGGGAGCCCGGCCTGATCCGACGCGTCAGCTCGGCCGTCTCGCGAACCGGGATCGAGAGGCCGTTCACGACGACGTTACCGGAGCCTCCGCTCGGGAGCGCGGTCCAGCGCGGCGGCTGGTTGAGCGCCGCGACGAGGAACGCGACCGCCGCGGCGGCCGAAAGTCCGGAGGCCCAACCAAGGATGGGACGCCGCCGGTGAGGCGAGATCGCCACGCCACGGGGGCGGTCGCCTACGCTGCCGGAGACGAAATCCCTCTTGAGGCGCTCGCGAAAGGAAGGCTCCGCGCGCGGAGGGGTCAGGCCGCGGATTCTTCCCAAGACCTCGGGCTCTCCGTCCCCTGAGTTTTCAGCTTCGCGATCGATCACTTGATCGTGCTCTCCAGCAGCTTTCCCAGCTCCGCCAAGGCGCGGGAGTAGCGCTTGCGCGCGGCAACCGGGGTCGTACCTGTCACCGATGCGATCTCCTCGTAGCTGAACCCTTGATACTCGCGCAATACCACGGCGGCCCGGAGCGATTCCGGTAATCTGCCGATCGCATCCTGCACGAGCTTCTCGCGCTCCGCGGCGATCAGCTCGCCTTCGGGGTCCTCCCGATTCGAGGGAATGGCTCCGTCCCCGTGGTCCGGATCATCGATCGATATCGATTGCCGCGAGAGCCGGTACGCGCCCGATCTCCACAGGTCGCGGCATACGTTGTAAGCGATCGTCGTGACCCACGCCCCGGGATCGCGATCCGGATCCAGGGTATGAGCCGCTCGGTGGAGCTTGAGAAAGACCTCCTGGGTCGCGTCCTCTGCCCAGTGCCTGTCGCCGAGCAATCGGTACACAAGGCCGTAGACGTGATCGAAATGCTGCTCGAAGAACGCGGCAAGCGCTTGCGGCTCACGCCGTCGGACCGCCTCTAATACCACTACGGACGGGGCCGCCGTCTGTGTCCGATCGCGAATGCTGCTTGTCACGCGCGCTCCATGGGCGCGTAATTATACGTGGGAGCCGGTGCCCGAGGGGTCAGGGCTGATCGTAGGCGAAGCATGCCTGTCGGCCGGCTCGCCATCTCACGGAGGGTTCCGCCATGGTCGCACTCGCCATCAGCTGGCTCAAGGACGCGGACCAAGCACTGCAAGCCGCGAAGACTCAATCGAAACCGGCCCTCCTCGATTTCAGCGCCGCGCCCCTCTGAGGTGGTTGCGCTCGGCTGGAAGCCGAGGTCTATCCGAACGAGCGGGTCGTAAACCTGATCAGCTCCGAATTCATCCCCGCCAAGATTCACATCAAAGAGCAACCCCAGGTCTTCAAGCGCTTCGGAGCCCTGTGGACCCCAACCCAGCTCATCATGAGCCCGGATGGGGTCGAAAGCCATAGGATCGAGGGTTTCCTGCCCGCGGAGGACTTACTCGCCCAGCTCGAGCTGGGGCTCGGGAAAGTATGGTTCAAGCAGGAGAAGTACGCCGTGGCGGAGAAGCACTTCCGGGCGGCCGCCCAAGAGTATCCTTCAACCGAAGCCGCCCCGGAAGCTGTCTATTGGGCCGGGGTCTCAGCCTATAAAGCATCGAACGATCCCAAGAAACTGAAGGAGACGCATCAGCTCTTGCAAAGCAGGTATCCCTCGAGCCAGTGGACCCGCAAGGCGATGGTCTGGGCGGGTTAGGCCCGCTCCGCGCCGGAACCTAGCTCCAGCACCTCACGCCATTCGCTTTTCCTGACGCGCGCGGCCCGCGAGATCTTCCGGATCGCGATCCGCGCGCCCAGGCTGAGCTCCCCGTCGCGCGAGGGAATCGTCCGCGCATAGCGTCGCATGTGGCGGAGCAGGACCGCGGCGTCCTGTCGCGCGCCCAGCATGTTCTGGAGCCTTCCCAAGTGCTTCGCGCGGCGCCGGGCGCCCGGACCCTCCAGCTCCACGAAGTATTCCACGGCATAGCGGGCACCCTTGATCGCGATCCGCAGCGCATGGACGTTTTCCGCCGTGGTCTTCCGCTTCGCCTCATCGCAGGCTTCGAGCATTCGCCGATCCCACACCGCCACGACCCTGGGCCCCGCGATGTAGGCGGGCGCCCTCGCGGCCCGCGTGTCCGGGGTCACCCGCCGCAACTCGATCCACGGTTGCGCGTGTCTTCGGAATCTCGAGAACCTCGGTGAGTCGAGCCTCTCGAGCAGGGTCACACGTTTGCGCGCGCGCTTGATCTCGAGCAGACTCGTGAAAACGAAGAGCGCCGCCCGCTCCGGCTCCGGGGCATCTGCCGCCATCCGTCTCACCCGATCCAGCTCGACATCGCAATCGCGAACGCTTCCGAGCGCCCGTCCGATCCATCGAAGCTCCTGGCGCCATTCCTGTCGAGTTTCTCGGGGAATTGCCGCGGCGAAGACCCGGAGCGCCGTCCTGAGCCGCCGCGTCGCGACGCGCATGTCGTGGACGTGCTCGGGATTGACTCCGAGCCGCGCCCCGGCCTCATGCCAGAACAGGCGTGCGAGCTGCCGGCCGATGCTCTTCAACGCCACGTCGGCCAAACGGTCGCCCTGGTAAAGAGAGAACGCGCTCTCATCGAGCCGGGGAGCGCGCTCAAGCGCCCCGCCGGGCTCCAGGCGGAGACGGGCGCGCTCGATCGCGGCGGGCCTCACGTGGCGGCGATTTCGCGGAGCGCTCCGGGCTGGATCAGCCATTCCAACGTTCCGCGGCCCGGCCCCGGAGAGTCGGGGAAGCTCACGAGCGCGGCCCCGCCTTTCTTGTAGACCAGCCCTGCCTGGCATTTCTCGCCGACCAGGAGATAGGAGGTGAATCCGCTCAAATGCGGCTCGTGCCCGACGAGCGCCGCGCACTCCGCGCGGAGCCCCTGGACGTAGGCGAGAAGGCGGCCGAAATCACCGCCCGGCACCAAATCCTCGCAGAGATCAATCTTCGTCCTGGGGGCGACGGCGTCGCGCAGGATCTCGGCGGTCTGCCGGGCACGGATGAGGGGGCTCGACACGATGCGAACGGGCTTCGGCGCGAATTCCTTGAGCCCGCGCGCCGCCAGGCGGAATTTGTGCATTCCCTCGGGGGTGAGCGGACGGTCCTCGTCGCGCTTGAAGGCGGGATCGCCGTGCTCGACGGCGATGGCATGGCGTACGATGAGCAGTTCCATTGCGACCTCCAGTTCTACGGAAACTCTAGCATATGACGTAAGATAGGAGCATGCCGACTTCCAAGACCCGGGCCTTCCCGATCCGCTGCGCCGGCATGGATGTCGGAAGCAACGCGCTGCGCCTCGCCATCGCCGAATTCAAGAGCCCGACCCGGTACAAGATCCTCGAAAGAAGGCGGGTACCGGTGCGGCTGGGGGAATCCGTGTTCCAAACGGGGCGGATCGCGCCGGAAACCCTCGAGGCGGCCCTCGGAGCGTTCCGGGACTTTCGGCGCCGCATGGAGGACAACGGCGTCGTGCTCCACCGCGCGGTCGCGACCAGCGCGACCCGCGAAGCGAAGAACCGCGCGGCGTTCCTGGAGCGCGTGCACAGCCAGACGGGGATCGATCTGGACTTGATCCCGGGAACGGAGGAGGCGCGCCTGGTCGCGCTCGGTGTCCGCGCCAAGCTATCCCTCGCGCGAGGGACCTCGCTCATACTGGACGTGGGTGGCGGGTCGAGCGAGCTGGCCCTCGTGGAGCGCGGCCAGATCCTCCTCGTGGAATCGCACGACCTGGGTTCGGTGCGATTGCTGGAACGGGTGGGGAATGCCCAGGGCGCTCGCTTCCTTCGCTTCTTGCGCGAGACGATCCACGCATCCCGATTTCCCCTTCTGGACTCGCTGCGCGGGAGCGCCGTGTCCAAGCTCATCGGAACCGGGGGAAATATCGAGGCGCTCGCCTCCCTGAGCGCGAACGGTCCGGGCCGGGCCGGGGGTCGGGGCGCTTCCCGCGATTCGGGCGAGCGAAGGCCTGTGCCGCTTTCCCTCGGGCGCCTGAGAGCGCTCCTCGCCGCCCTGGCGGAGCTCAACGCCGAGGAGCGGGCTCGGAAATTCGATCTTCGGCCCGACCGCGCCGACGTGATCGTGCCGGCGGGCGCCATCTTCGAGTTCGTCGCGACCCGCACGAGGGCTCGAGAGGTCATCGTGCCGTTCACGGGGTTGGTCGACGGGGTCCTTCTCGATTTGGCCCGGGAAGCCGGAGCGTCGGGAAAAAAGGAGCTCGAGACCTCGCAGACCCTGAACGCCGCGCAGGCCGTCATGCGCAAGTACGGGTCCGATGCCAGGCATCCCCGCCATGTGGCCGGCCTGGCGGTGTCGCTCTTCGATCAGCTCAAACCAAACCACGAGCTGGGCAGGCGCGACCGCCTCCTGCTCGAGATCGCGGGGCTTCTCCACGAAATCGGCAACTTCATCTCGGCGTCGGGGCACCACCGGCACGCGTACTATATCATCTCCGAAACGCCGATCCTGGGCCTGAGCGACGAGGAGCTTCACATCGTGGCGTGTGTCGCGCGGTACCACCGCAAGGCGCCTCCGGACATGAGCCACCCATGCTTCGCGGAGCTTTCGGAGCGTGCCCGCGAGCGGGTTCGCGCGTTGGCCGCGATCCTGCGATTGGCGGACGCGTTGGACCACGACCATCGTCAGCGAATCGTGGCCATCACCGCGACCAAGCACGGCTCGGAGCTGATGCTCCAGGCGCGCACGCGAGGGGACGTGACACTCGATGAATGGTCGGTCGGTCAGAAGGGGGACCTTTTCAAGGAGGAGTTCGGCCTGGAGCCCGTGCTGATGACGCATGGTTGACCTCGCGCCGGCCCCGCCGGCCGCACCCGGTGTCACCAACGCGCCTCCCATCCTCTCCGTGATCGACGTGGGAGCGAGCGGCGTGCGGATGCTGCTCGCCGAGCTCAAGGCGGACGGATCCGCGCGCATCCTCGAGGACGTGCAGAAGCCGCTCGCGCTCGGCCGCGAGACGTTTCGCACCGGGACCCTGTCGGCGGCGAGCATCCAGAAGGCGGTCAACATCCTCCGCCAATATCGCGCCATGATGGACGGCTACGGCGTGACCCACACACGCGCGGTGGCGACGAGCGCCGTGCGCGCGGCCCTGAACCGCGACACGTTTGTCGACCGGGTATTTCTCGCGACGGGAATCGAGGTCGAGGTCATCGAGGGCTCTCAGGAGACCCTGCTCACGTTCGCGGCGGTGCAGCAGGCGCTCGGGGCGCAGCCCGACTTCGCCCGGGAGCATTCGTTGATGTTCGAGCTCGGCGCGGGCGCGACCGAATGGGCCCTCATGCGCGACGGGGAGGTGGCCGGTTCCCTCACGTACGATCTCGGCACGCTCAAGATGCGGGAGCTCCTCCGCGCGGAAAGTGGCGACCGGCGGGCCATGACGCGTCTCATCCAGCACAACGTTCGCGAGATGATGCACGCGGTGAAGCGGACCCTTCCCTTCGAGAAGGTGGCGAACCTGATCGCCATCGGCCCCGAGGCGCGCTTCGCGGCGCGCGCCCTCGGAGGGGAGGGGGAGCTTGCCGCGGTCTCGGCGAAGGATCTAAGAACCCTGGCGGACCGGATCCTCACGATGACCCCTGCCGAGGTCGCGGCATCCTTCTCCATCACCAGTCTCGAGGCCGAATCGCTGGCGCCGGCCTTCCTCGCCTACGCCGAGCTGATCCGCCTGAATCCCGTCGACCGGCTCCTCGTGGCGCGCGCGAGCATCCGCGACGGGCTCCTGCTACAGATGGGAAAGTCGATCCAGAGCGGCTCGGCCGTGTTTTTTCCCGAGCAGACGATCACGGCGGCCCTGAACCTCGCGCGCAAGTACCACGCGGACGAGCGCCACGGGCTCCACACGGCCGCGCTCGCGCGTGCCATATTCGACGCGACGCACGCGCAGCACGGGATGGGGGAAGGGGAGAGGCTGCTGCTCCAAGTCGCCTCGATCGTGCATGACATCGGAACCTACGTGGCCGCCCGCGGGCACCATCGCCACGCGTACTATCTCCTCATCAATTCCGAAGTGTTCGGTCTATCCAGGATGGACCTTGAGATCGTGGCCAACGTTGCCCGGTACCACCGCAAGGGCGGTCCGCAGTCCGATCATCCGGCGTATGCGGCGCTCCCGAGGGGGGCCCGACTCACCGTGAATCGGCTCTCGGCCATCCTCCGAGTCGCCGACGCTCTGGACAAGGGACATGCGCAGCGGATCCAGAATCCGAAGATCTCGATCGAAGACGCCGAGCTTCGGATCGACGTGGAGGGGGCCGAAGACGTGGCGCTCGAGCGGTTGACCCTCGATCAGAAGGGGGCCCTTTTCGAGGAAGTATTCGGGCTGAAACCGGTGTTGCGGGAGACCGCGTGACCGACGGCGCCGCCCCGTCCGAGCCGCGCACCTTGAGCCGCGCCCTGACCTGGCTCGGCTTCAACGGGCGGGTGCTCGAGGAGGCGCAGGATCCGACGTTGCCCGTTCTGGAACGCGCTCGATTCCTCGGCATCTTCTTCTCGAACCTGGACGAGTTCTTCATGATCCGCGTCGCGGGGCTCCGCGAGGCGATGGCGGCCGGCGTGGACCGCGAGGGGCCGGGGGAAGAGGCCACAGCGGCGATCCTGGCGCAGATCGGGCAGCGCTGCCAGGACCTGGTGCGGCTCGCCTACGGGACCTATGAGCGCGAGATCGGGCCCACGCTCCGCGAGAGCGGGGTCCATTTCCTGAGCGCCGAGGAATTCACGCCGAAGGAGCGCGGGTTTCTGGACCGCCTCTTCGCGCGTGAGATCATGCCGATCTTGACGCCGGCGGCGGTCGAGCCCGGGCTGCCCTTTCCGCACGTCACCAATTTCTCGCTCTGCTTCGCGATCCAGCTTGCACGCGAAGGCTCCTCGGAGCGTTTCGCGCTGGTCCAGCTTCCCAGGCAGTACACGCGATGGATCCAGGTTGGAAGCCGTGGCGGCTTCCACTTCGCTTTCCTCGAGGACGTCGTTCGCCACCATCTGGCCGAGTTGTTCCCGGGCCACGAAATCCGGGAGGCGGCTCTGTTTCGCGTGACGCGCGACGCCGACTTCGCGACCGACGACCAGGAGGCCGAGGATCTCCTCGACGCGGTGAAGCATGTCTTGAAGCAGCGCCGGGGCGGCGATCCGGTGCGCCTCGAACTGGAGGCCTCGGCGAGCGGGGAGATCGCCGAACGGCTGGCGGCGTTCTTCCGGCTCGAGCCGGAGAGCGTCTATCGACTCCCCGGGCCGCTCGACCTCAAGTTCCTCATCGAATTCACTCGAGTCACGTCGCTCCCCGCGCCGCGGGCGGCGCCCTGGCCGCCGCAGCCCTCGCCCGACATCCCGTCCGGCGACGCGATCTGGGAGGCGATCGCCGAGCGCGACTTCCTTCTGTTTCATCCCTACGAGAGCTTCGAGCCCGTGCTTCGGCTCCTCCGGCTCGCGTCGGAGGAGCCGTCCGTGCTCGCGATCAAGCAGGTGCTCTACCGCACCGCATCCAACTCGGAGGTCGTGCGCGCGCTCGAGCGAGCCGCCGAAAACGGAAAGCAGGTGACCGCCCTCCTCGAGCTTCAGGCGCGGTTCGACGAGGAGCGGAACGCGAATTGGGCGCAGCGGCTCGAGGACGCTGGAGTGCAGGTGCTCTACGGCCTCGCGGGGCTCAAGACCCACGCGAAGGCGCTCCTGATCGTGCGGCGCGGTCCCGGAGGAATCGAGCGGTACGCCCACCTGGGCACGGGGAACTACAACGAGCGGACGGTCCTCGAGTACTCCGATTTGAGTCTTCTCACCGCCAACGAGGATATCTGCTCCGATCTGACCGCGTTCTTCAACGTCGTCACGGGCTATTCGGAACCGCTTCCCTGGAGGAGGATCGCGATGGCGCCCCTCGGGCTGCGCTCCCGAATCCTGAGCTTGATCCGGCGCGAGATCGAGAAATCGACGCCGGAAGATCCGGGCCAGATCCGGGCGAAAATGAACGCGCTCGTGGATGAGCCAATCGTCGACGCGCTTTACGAAGCCTCGAACGCCGGGGTGAGAATCCTCCTCAACGTGCGCGGCTCCTGTCTCCTGCGCCCGGGCGTGAAAGGAATGAGCGAGCACATCCGCGTCGTTTCGATCGTGGACCGGTTTCTCGAGCACAGCCGCATCTTCGAGTTCCGGAACGGGGGCGACGTGGAGACGTTCCTCGGGAGCGCGGACTGGATGCCGCGCAACCTGGACCGTCGCGTGGAGCTCGTGTTTCCCGTCATCGACCCGGAGCTGCGCGCGCGCCTGGCGCACATCCTCGACGTGCTCTTCGCGGACAACGTGAAGGCGCGGGAGCTCCGTGCGGACGGATCCCTGGCGAAGCGGTTGAGCCGCCGGCGGCCCGTTCGCGCGCAGGAGGTGTTCTGGGAGGAGGCGCGGGCGCGCGCGGAGGGGCGCGGCGAGGCGGACCGCGGCGCCTTCGTTCCGCTTCGAAGCGTGCCGGACTAGCGGCGCCGAAATGCGCCTTCCGTGCCGCGGTCAATACCTCACGTCTGCCGCGAATCGCGCGAGCCAGGCCTCGCGGTCGTGCCCTCCCAGATTTCCTTCGTTTCGAATGCGGCGAAATCCGACGCCGACGCTCAGGTCCACGTTGTCGCGCGGCATCCACCTCGCGTCCCCCCACACCTCGCGACGCTCCTCCACGATTCCGGAGAGCCCCACCGTCGAGACCGCTCCCTGGGAGGGATACCAGGGCACGCCGAGCCTTCCCTCCCCGTGATTGGTGAAATCGCCGCTCCAGCGGAGCTGCCACTCCCGCGAGAGGTCGAACGCCGACTCGAGGAATACGTTCTCCGCGTCGGGCCCCAAGGCGAAGCCGAGCGGGCGGCCCCGGTAGATGAAGTCCTGACCGTAGTCCACGCTGTAGGTGAAGTTTCGAACGCGCGTGTATTCGCCGAGAAAATGCACGTAGTGGGCGCCGTACGGGCGCTCGCTTCGAAACCCGAGCTGGTACGCGATCCGGTTCGGCATGTTGGCGCTCTCGGTGGCGTAATCGTCCACGAGCAGCTCGCCGTAGAGCGTCAGTCCGCGCCAGACGCGGAACGAGGCGTCGGCCGAGGCCATCGCGTTCGCCCGCTCGAGCGCGCGCAGCGAGTCCCTGGAGGCGTCGCGAATCCGGATCCGCTCGACGATCGTGTAGGGAAGGAGCCCCGAGGCGTAGAGAAGGTCGATTCCGCTCGCCGCGTAGCGCGCGGCCTCCGCGAGCCCGACCGTGATCCGCGGCGCGACATCGAGCTCGAGCCGATGCGCCGCGAGGAAGCGGTGGTCGGCGGCCGAGACCACGCCGGTCATCGCGGTGCCCGTCACGCTGACCCTGCCGCGGACGGCGCCCTGCATCAAGAAAAAGGTCATCGGCCCCGCCGCGTCGGAGAGAAGAAGGGTGCCCCGCCGGCCCGGACCCCAGCGGACCGCGTCGTACCCCAGGGCGGCCGTGAGGCGGTTCACGCGCCCGGTCAGCTCGCCGCGCAAGACCGAGGCCTCGAGGTCCGTATGGAGCGCGATGGCGTCGATGAACTCTCTCTGGCCCCGGATCCGGGTCACGCCCAGCTCCTCGTACGCTCCGAACCCCGGCCAAAGCTGAAGGCTCATCCGTGCGGCTATGGAGGATTCGTCCCGGAGCCGGAAGTGCCCGGCCGCGCGCTTCTCGTCGAAATCGCCGCGCGCGTGCCCCGCGAGCGCGACGCGAAAGCGCTGGTCACGCATGCCCAGGTCGAGAAGCGGTCCGGTTTCCCTCTCCCCCGGTTCGGAACCCGTCTCGGCGATCTCGCGCGCCAACTCGCGCGTAAGCCGCCGGAAATGCAAATCCGATTCCAGCGCCGGGAAGGCTTGCCGGGCTTCCAGGAGCGCCCGCGCGATATCCACGCGCGCCAGAGGCCTCGTGTGGATCGGGTAGGATGGAACGAGACCTCGCGCGACGAGGGCTTCGAGGTCTTCATAGAGGGCGTGCGTGGTGGGAAGGAACTCCGCAGGCTCCGCGAATGCGGCGGAGAATCCCGCGCCGAGCGCGAGCGCGCCCAGGAGGAGCCCGGCCAAGGCGAAGCGCATGGCCGGGCATCCTATCGGCGCCCGGTCCACGGGTCAAACCCAAGGAAGCCCGCGGCCGTGTGGACGGATGACCACAGGGATGTAAACCGGGCGCCGCGGGCGTCCCTGTCCGGTACGGCGATAGGGGGTCTAACTCATGAAATCACAGCGCGATGATTCATGGCACGGGGGCTGCATTCGGCCGGGCATGGCCCCAAGTCCGGACCCCACATCGTTCAGGAGGAGGAACATGCGTATCGTCGCAGCCATGGTGGCGCTCGCCTTCACGGTGGGCAGCGCGTCGGCTTCCCAGCTCGACTTCCAGCCGGGTGCGCTCGGCACGGGTGGCTCGCAATTCAAGCACACCGGGCCGCAGTCGACTCTTCTCACAAACGGACCGATTCGTCACCGGCGTCCCTATCGCGGGCATGACTATGGCTACGGCTACCGCGGGCCCGAGTATTTCGCGACCTTGGGCGCGGGGAGATTCGACCCATCCGACCAGCCGGGGACCGGGCTTTACGTGAACGGAAGCGTCGGGTCCGTTTTTGCCGACCAGTTGGACCTCGGAATTCAGCTCTCCTGGTATCACCGCTCCACCGGCGGCGAAGAGTTCGTCCGACAAGGAGATCTACCGGACGGCACTCACGTCACGACGGTTGTCAGGACGCGATCCATCGACACGAATCTCGTCCCGCTCATGGGAACCCTTCGCGTGCGCATTCCCGTGACCCCCCAGTTCGAGCCCTACGTGGGCGGAGGTCTGGGCTGGGAGTGGCTCACGATCGAAGGAACGGACGAGAACGGTGTCGACTTTCGAAACGATTACGACGGCTTCGGAGCGCAGGTGTTCACCGGTGCCAATCTGAACCTCGCGCGGCAGACCTCGCTCTACGGGGAGGCGGTCTGGAACGCGAGCACGCCCAAAGCGGAGTTCTTCGATCCCTCGATCGGCCAGACCGTTCGTGAGGAAGCGGATTTTGACGGGATCGCATTTCACGGCGGACTCCGGTTCATGTTCTAGTTGTCGCGGGCTCGCCTCTGGGCTACTTTGCTCGCGGGGAGTCGGCGTCCAAGGTACGGCCGGGGCGACCCGCGCCACGCTCGAATCACTGAGGGGGTTTCCGCGATGAAGCGAAACGGATCGTTTCTGGTGGCGCTCGTGGTCGGATTGGGCCTTTCGTCGTCCGCCGCGTTCGCGGCAGCGGCGCCGGCGCCCGAAGGCCACGGGCTCGGGTTTCAGGGGCTCGGAGCCCGCTTAGGATTTGTGGATCCCGAAGGCGCGAGCAGCACCGTCGCCCTCGGCGTGCACATCGACGCGGGCGAGTTCGTGAGAAACGTCCACGTCATCCCGATGGTCGAGTACTGGAAGGTCGGTGTCGGCGGCTCGGATATCAGCGATTTCACCCTCGCGACCGACATCAACGTCGACTTCCCGGTGGAAGGAGGCAGGCTGATTCCGTACGCGGGCGGCGGCCTCGGGCTTCACATCATCAAATTCGACGTGCCTCCCGGATTCCTAGGCGACACCTCGGACACGAAGCTCGGCCTGAATGTCCAGGGAGGCATCAAGAACCAGGTGATGCCGAACCTCGGGATCTTCGGCGAGGTCGGATATTCCTTCGTGTCCGACGTCAACCAGCTCAAGGTCATGGGCGGGTTCACGTACAACTTCATCTACTAGCAAAAGGACGGTGAATCCATATGAAGCCTATTCGGATTCTAGGATGCTCGCTCCTGGCGGTCCTCTTGGCGTTCGCGGTCTCGGCTTGCCAGAAGAAGGCGCAAACGGACATGTCCCAGGCGAACGATTCGACGCAGATCGGCCAGGGATACGGCACGGAAACGCCTCCGGAGCAGACCGCGCCACCCGAGCCGGGCAAGCAAGGAGCGGCCCCGCCGAAGGGCACGAAGGCGGCGCACCCGAGCGGCTCCTCGTCGAGCGGCACCAAGGGCTCGTCGAGCACCCCGAGCAACCCGTCCACGTATGCGAGCGAGCGGACCACCGAGATCCCGGCCGGAACGACCTTCGATATCGAGATGATCACCCCGGTCGACACCCGGACGTCCAACACCGGGGACCGCGTCGAAGGGAAGCTGGCGTCACCGATCACGATTGAGGGCGTCGTTGTAGCGGAAGCGGGTGCGCGGGTCAGCGGCACGATTTCGGACTTGAAGCGCGCGTCCCGCAGCAAGAGCAAGGACGAGCGCGCGTCGATCATCCTCGAATTCACCTCGATCGAAACGGTGGACGGCCCGAAGGCGCTCCACGCGACCGTGGCGAACGCCGAAGGGAAGCTGGTGGCAAAATCCACCAGCTCGCGCGACAAACTGATCATCGGCGGAAGCACGGTCGCCGGCGCGGTCTTCGGCAAGGTCGCGGGCGGGAGCACCAAGAGCACGATCATCGGCGCCGTCGGCGGCGCCGTTGTCGGCACCGGCGCCGTTCTGGCATCCAAGGGCCACGAGCTCGAGATTCCGGAGGGCGCGAAGGTGTCGCTCCGGGTCGATAAGCCGATCGTGATCGTCCAGAGATAGGAACAGGCCGAGCGAGCAGTGCCGCTCACGAGCGGTAGCACGCTGGTCGACATCGCCTTTCGCACGGCTTTTGTCTACCTGGCGCTTCTCCTGGGGCTCCGCCTCACCGGGAAGCGCCAGGTCGGACAGATGACCCCCTTCGATTTCCTCCTTCTCCTTCTCCTCGCGAACGCGGTCCAGAACGCGATGACCGGGCCCGACACGTCCCTTGCCGGCGGGCTCATGGCCGCGGGCACCCTGTTCGGCGTCAACCTGGTCGTGGCCTGGTTCGTGCAGCGGAGTGGCAAGGCCCAGCGGCTCATCGAGGGAAGTCCGACGATTCTCATCCGGCATGGGCGGATCCTGAGCCAGAATCTCGCGCGGGAAGGGGTCACGCGCGATGATCTGCTCCGCTCCTTGCGGGAACACGGGGTCGACACCGTGGAGGAGGTGCGCTCCGCAATTCTCGAAGTGGACGGTTCGGTCAGCGTTCTCAAGGAAGACGAGTTCCCGAGGATACAAAGGCCCCACCATCGAATCCGAGGCATACCGCGGCGCACGGCTTGACACCCCCGCCCCTCGGACCGATACTCGCCCCGCCAATCTGACCTGTTTCCCATTGCAAGGAGCCGTGGATGGACGCCAGCCACACCTTACTGAAAGAGCTCACCGAGGCCTTCGGTCCTCCCGGACATGAGACCGAGATCGCGGGAATCATGCGGAGGCACCTGCGCGGCTTGGGGGAGGTGTCCCAGGACCGGCTCGGCAGCGTTATCTGCAGGCAGCGGGGAAAATCGGAAGAGCCGCGCATCATGATGGCCGGCCACATGGACGAGGTCGGCTTCATGGTCAAGGGCGTCACCAAGGAAGGGTTCGTCAAATTCCTCCCGATGGGAGGTTGGTGGGGCCACGTTCTCCTCGCGCACAAGGTTCGCATCCGAACCTCCAAAGGGGACGTGCTCGGCGTGGTCGGCTCGAAACCCCCGCACGAGCTTCAAGAGGATGAGCGAAGGAAGGTCATGGAGCTGAAGGACATGTTCATCGATGTCGGCGCCACATCCTACTTCGACGTGAAGAAACGCCTCGGAATCCGGCCCGGCGATCCGATCATTCCCGACGCGCCCTTCTCGGTGATGTCGAACGACCGGCTCTATCTCGCGAAGGCGCTCGACAACCGCGTGGGGTGCGCGCTGGTCGTGGATGCGCTCCGGCGGCTCGCGAAGGCGCCGCACCCCAACACCGTCTACGGCGTCGCCACCACGATGGAGGAGGTGGGGCTGCGCGGCGCGCAAACGAGCGTCGCGGCGGTCAAGCCCAACGTCGCGATCGCGCTGGACGTCGGGATCGCGCACGATACACCGGGCTCTCTCGGGGACGGCGACGAGAAGCTGGGTGGCGGCGTGGGCATCTTGGTCTACGACGCCTCGATGATTCCCAACGTGAAGCTCCGCAATCTCGCGATCGAGATCTGCGAGAAGCAAAAGATCCCCTTCCACTTGGGCACCGTGGAACGCGGCGGCACGGACGCCGGGCGATTCCATATGTACGATACGGGCGTTCCCTCGCTCGTCATCTTCATCCCGACCCGTTACATCCACAGCCATTCCACGATCATGGATCGCAAAGACTACGACGCCGCGGTGCGGCTTCTGGTCGAGCTGTCGAAGCGCCTGGATCGAAAGACCGTCGAAAGTCTTTAGCGAACCCGTTGCGGTGCTCGAGAAGTCGCGGCGCACTCAAGCTACGGAGGACGCATGAATCAGACCGCACGGAGATTTCTCGCGGAGACGATCGGCACGTTCGGCCTCATCTTCTTCGGCGCGGGCGCCATCATGCAGCATCAGGCGACGCAGTCGGTCGGAACGACGGGGATCGCGGTGGCGCACGGGCTCGCGATCCTGATCGGGGTCTATGCGTTCGGGCATATCTCCGGAGCCCATTTCAATCCAGCCATCTCGTTCGGAATGTGGGTGACCCGACGGATGGGCCTGGGCAAGATGTTCGTATACTGGGCCGCCCAGCTTCTGGGTGCTTCGCTCGCTGCCGGAATTCTCAGCTACCTCTACCAGGGGGGTCCGGTCGACGTTCATCTCGGCACCCCGACGGTCGATCCAACGATAGGATCCAAGACAGGATTCCTGGTCGAGGCGATCCTGACCTTCTTCCTCGTCATCTCGGTGTTCGGTACCGCGGTGGACCCGCGGGCGCCCGGCGGCTTCGCGGGGCTCGCCATCGGTCTCACGATCACGGCCGATATTCTGATGGGAGGCGGTCTGACCGGGGCCGCCATGAACCCCGCCCGCGCCTTTGGGCCCGCACTTGCCTCGCATTATTGGCAGGATCAGTGGGTATACTGGGTAGGACCCCTGGCCGGCGGTGGGGTCGCAGCCATTCTCTACGACCGGTTTTTCCTGGCGCGAGCTTGACCGTACCCCGCGCGCGGGGGGAGTGATGGACCCGCGGCAGCTGAAAATCGAGCGCGATCTGGCACCGCTCCTCGAAGGCGAGGTGCGGACCGACCCCATCGCGCTCGCTCTGTTTTCCACGGCCGCGTGCATTTTCAGGCGAAAGCCGCTCGCCGTGGTCTCGCCCAAGTCCGAGGCCGACGTCGCGAAGACGGTCGCGCTCGCCGCGGCCTCAGGAATCCCCGTGACCCCCCGCGGCGGGGGATCCAGCCTCGCCGGGCAGGCCCTGGGTCCGGGGATCATCCTCGATTTTCCCGCGCACATGAACCGGATCTTGGCGCTGGACCGGGAGCGGCGCCTCGTGCGTGTCGAGCCTGGCGCGCTCCACGGCCGCGTGCAGAAGGCGGCCCGCCGGGAGGGGTTGAGGCTCGGTCCGGATCCTTCCAGCGGGGACTTCTGCACGATCGGCGGAAACGTCGGGACGAACGCCTCGGGCGCGCACACCCTTCGTCACGGCGCGACGAAGGACCATGTTCTGGGTCTCACCGTCGTCCTCCATGACGGGACCGTCGTGGAGCTGGGCTCGCACGCGGGCGGCGGGGAAGCGGGATCGAGCTGGCATGCGGGAAGCGGAGTGGCGCGCGACGGCGGACCTATGTGGCGCGTGCTATCGGCGCAGGTGGAATCCATCCTGCGCTCCGGCGCGCCCGCGTTCCTGCCGGAGCGACCCCGGTCGAACAAGAACTCCTGCGGCTATGACCTCTGGGGCGCGTGGGCTCCGGGCGATGCGGTCAGCTCGATCGAGCCGCGATTTGATCCGATGCGTTTGATCGTGGGCTCCGAGGGCACGCTCGGGGTCGTCACCGAAGTCACGATGCGGCTCGTCGAGAAGCCCGCATCGACCGCGGTGGCGCTCCTCTACTTCGCGTCCTGGGAGGATGCGACCGAAGCCGTGCTGGAGGCCCGGCGTCTCGGCGCTTCCGCCATCGAGGCGATGGATCACACGTTTCTCGCGTTCGTCCGCTCGGACCGCGAGGACCTGCGTCCTTTGATACCCGAGCGCTTCGATTCCTCCATTCTGGTCGAGTTCGAGGGAGCGTCCGCCGAGGAGGCCCGGGGCGGCATCGCCGCCATGGAGGAGTGGGCCGCCGCGCGGCGCGGGAAGGTCCTCGACTTCCGCGCGGCGCGAAATGCCGCGGAGCAGGCGACGCTCTGGAACGTGCGAAAGGCGGCCCTCCCTTTGATCTATCGTGCCTCGCCCGTCGAAAAGCCGATGAATTTCATCGACGATACCGCGGTGCCCGCGGAGCATCTTGGCGACTACGTGAACGGGCTCCGCGCGATGTTCGCGAAGCACCGGACGCGCTTCGCGATCTTCGGGCACGCGGGGAACGGCAACGTCCACGTGATGCCGCTGATGGACCCGCATGACGCGACCTTCCAGAGCCGGATGGCCGCCATGGCCGAGGACGCCTTCGAGCTGACCTGGCGCCTGGGCGGGACCATCACCGGCGAGCATGGAGACGGCATCCTGCGCGCGCCCTATCTCGCGCGCCAGTATCCGAACGCCTATCCCGTCATGGCGCGCGTGAAGGACGCGATGGATCCAGCGGGAATCCTGAATCCCGGGAACGTGATCTCGGACGCGCGGACGTTCCCGGAAGAGTATTCCCGTTACACGAACACGTATGTCGCCACGGGGACGGTGTTCGATGAGCCCGACTTCCGCGACATGATCGAGATGTGCCACGGGTGCGGAACCTGCCGAGACTATTGCCCCGTCGGCTCCACGACCTCCCTCGAGCCGCATACCGCGCGGGCCAAGGCGGTCTTGCTGATGGAGATGATCCGAGGCGAGCTGTCGGTGGGCGCGCTCACGGAAAAGCCGCTCAAGGAGGTCATGGACTCCTGCTTCAACTGCAAGCTCTGCCTCAGCGAATGCCCGAGCCAGGTGGACATCCCGGGGCTCGCGATCGCCGCGCGGAAGGAATTCGTCGAGAAGCATGGAATGCCGATCCGGAATTGGGTGCTGGGACACGCGGACCAAGTCGCGAGGATCGCCGGCATCGCTCCCGCCGTGGTGAATCTCGCGGTGGGCAACCCGGTCGAGCGCGCCGCGCGCGAAAAGGTAGGAAAGGTTGCGGGCCGGCTCGATCTGCCCCGTTTCCGGCGGCCGTTCGGCACCGGCGACGCGGGGTCGAAGCGTGCGCTCGCGCTGCCCCTGACGCAGGCGGCTTCCCACGAGCCGCGCGGCGTCGGGGCGCATGCCCACGCCCGCCTCGGGCCGCTGCCGCACCGCGACGTACCGATCACCAAGCGCGTCGCCTACTTCGCGGGCTGCTTCGCGCGCTTCCACGACCCGCAGGGGGAAGCCGAGGCCACCGTAAAGGTCCTCGAGGCAAACGGAATCGAGGTGGTCGTGCCGGAGCAGCGCTGCTGCGGCATCGCCTTGATCACGATGGGCGCCGAGCGTTCCATCGTCGCCGACGCGCGCCGGAATCTGGAGGTACTGCTGCCTCTGGTTGACCGCGGGTTCACGGTGGTCGCGAGCGCGCCCTCGTGCGGACTCGCGCTCATCGAGGACTATCCGCGCATCCTTGGTTCCGAGGAGGCGCGACACCTCGCCGCGCACACGATCGACATCCATCAATACCTCTGGCGGCTTCACGAGCGCGGGGAGCTCAGGACCGATTTCAAGCCGGTCCCGATCTCGGTCGTGTACCACAATGCCTGCCATTCCGTGGCGCAGGGAATCGCCGAGGAGCCGATCCGCCTCCTGAAGCTCGTGCCCGGCGTGGAGGTGAGGCCGATCGACGATTCTTGCTGCGGGATCGCGGGTACCTATGGCATGAAGTCCGAGAATTACGATCGCGCGATGGAAATCGGTACGCCGCTATTCAAGGAGCTCGATCGCACGAAGGCGGAGGCGATCCTCACCGGGTGCGGGACGTGCAACATCCAGATCGCGCATGGCGCGAAGCGGGAGGTCGTACATACGATGGCGATCTTGCGCCGGGCGTACGGGGTCTGATGGCGTCCAGGCGCCGAGGATGCGAGGCCTGACCTGTTCGGACTAGACCTCCACCCCGCCGTCGTCCACTTCCCGATCGCGCTGGCCGTGACCGGCGCCGTGGCCGAGCTGGTCTATCTGCTCATTCGAAGGCCATGGGTCAAGTGGTTTGGGCCGACCCTGCTCACCCTGGCCCTCGCTGGGTCCGGCGTCGCCTACTTCAGCGGCCAGGCGGTCCATGACAAGGCGGTGGATCAAGGGGTTCCCCAGGCCGCAGTGGAAAAGCACCAAACCTCCTGCGTGTGGGCGCTCGGCGCCCTGGGCCTCGCCACCATCCTTTCGTGGGCGGTCCGTCCGCGCGGGACGGGAATCTGGCTGTCTGCGCTGGTCGCGATCGCCGCGGCGGCGCTTACCTTGTATGCGGGTTACCTCGGAGGTGAGCTTGTGTACGTTCACGGCGCGGGGCGGGTGAAGGCGGGTGCTGTGAACCCGAGCGCCGGCCACAGCCATACGCATGCGGTGTCGAAAGGAGCGCGCCGATGAATCGCAATCGTTTCCGACTTTGGATCGTGATCGGAATCGCGATCGGGACTGCGGTTGGCGCTGCGACGCATAAGATCGCGTCGGGTGTCTCTCTCGGCGCGGCGCTCGGGATCATCCTTGCGTTTGCGATGTCGCGCGCTTCAAAGCAGGGTGGCTCGAAAGAGTGATCCGGTTCGACAGACGCCGGAATCTCGATGTGCCAAAGCTCGGCGCCCTCTTTGCGGCAGCTTGGGGCTCGCCCAAACCGGGCTATGAGCGAGTGCTCGCCCACAGCTTCACGTGGGTGACCGCCTCGAGCGGCGATGACCTAGTCGGATTCGTGAACGTGGCCTGGGACGGCGACGTGCATTTCTTCTTGCTCGATACCACGGTGCATCCGGACTGGCGTCGGAGGGGCATTGGGCGTCGCTTGGTTCAGGAAGCGATCGAAGCCTGCCGGGGTCACGGCGAATGGCTCCACGTCGATTCGGACGAGGAGTTGATGGCCGGGTTCTACCAGCGTTGCGGCTTCGAAGCGACCCCAGCCGGGTTGGTGGACCTCACAAAGTAGCGGCCCGAGGGCGACCCCGCTTGCGCCGAGGCTCCAGCATTGCTATACTCAGCGGCTGCCAATCCATTTTGCAATCGATGAGGGAGATTTTCCGTGATTCCAGCGACTCAGATCAAGGTCGGCATGGTCGTTCTCCATGACAGGAAGCCCTGCCGCGTAACGAACGTGCTCCACGTGACGCCAGGGAACTGGCGCGGGATGGTGCACGCCAAGATGGTCAATCTCGTAACCGGAAGCCAGGTGGAGTACCGGTTCCGCTCCGAGGACAAGGTGGAGCGGGCCGATCTGGACCACCATCCGCTCCAGTACCTCTACCGGTCGGGAGACGACTTCACCTTCATGAACACCGAGACCTACGAGATGGTGAACGTGCCGCGCGACCACCTGGGGGACGCGGTCAACTACCTCGTGGACGGGATGACGGTGGAGATGAGCTACTTCGAAGGAAAGCCCGTCGGGGTGGATGTGCCAATGTTCGTGGAGCTCGAGATCGTGGAGACCGACCCCGTGCTCAAGGGCGCGACCATCTCTTCGTCCCCGAAGATCGCCAAGATGAACACGGGGCTCGTCACCAAGGTGCCGCAGCACATGGGCATCGG